>JAESGJ010000436.1_pt1 | contig 24085 bp, 15 predicted proteins | sample 9266241 | NCBI WGS metagenome assembly JAESGJ01 (sample SAMN14514841, study PRJNA621669) | algae metagenome | isolation source: Brasilonema octagenarum HA4186-MV1 and co-occurring heterotrophs from wet... | place: USA: Manoa Valley, Hawaii | collected 2009-07-20 | reverse complement strand
CACGGTTAAGCTCACCCAGCTTTTAGTAATACACGGTAATGGTTTTAGCAGATCCACAATCCTTTTGTTTCCTTACCGAGTCTGGCATTAATTCCTCTCTCCCTTTCATTCGGGAGCGAACGTACAGTAGTTACTGCTCCAGGGTGCGGGTGATTGTCGTTTGTACCGTGTGCAAGAGCGCGTACGTCGCGCCGGCGTGCTTTGCACGCCGGCGCGTGGGCAGTTGGCGCTCTTGCTGCAGCAGAGACGTGCGAGTCAATGAACCAAGAATCCCCGTCTATGCGCTCTCGGGGAGTGTCAAATTGCTGTCCATCCCAACCCTAGATATAATTTTCCGTGCAGAGGTTAAACCGTCCGCTCCCTCTATGACCATCCAAGGTTTCAAGTGATGTCTTCATTAGTTTTTGAAGAAAAATCTGTTTATTACCAATCGTTGCAGTATGTGCAAAAATCGCAGAGAAAGTCCATCTCTTCAAGGGGTGTGGATGAATCTGCTGCCCCTTAAGAAATTGTGGTATAATAAATTTCAGCACCGTGCGGCACACGGACATTAACGCTTGTTGTTGGATCTTTACGAAGGTGATGTGAGAATGTAAGACGCAAGTAAGCGCAAGCAGAAAGCGCAGTCTCACTCCAAGAATCCCATCGCCTAAAAGGCGTGGGAGTGTCAGTTGCTTAGATTGATGAATAAATGGAAGTTTTAGCATACAGCACCCTATTATGATTAGCCAGCAGCAGTGAGGTGTTGTTGGCTTTCTTGTATAGAGTGCCCTAGTTGATACTCCCCGCCCTCACAAGCTCGAGGGTTTTTTTTCGATTCTCGATCAGTTTTGCATCTTCGGAAGTTCCGAGGTTGACATCCTCCCGCGCGAAAGCACAGAGTGCGCTCTTGCTGGGGATTGCATCTAAAAAAGAGCGCACTCTGTGAATATCTTTGCAGACATTCTGTGAAAGCTTTCATGGATTGACACCCTCCCACCGCTGATTCGGAGTACCGAATACAGCGGGGGATTCCAAGAATCACTTCTTGGGTTTCCTCTTTCCACGACTCGGCTTACCCGGAGGAGTTTCCCCACCCGTGCAGAGGTCGATGTCTCCAGAGGCGATTAACGTTCCCGTGTGCCCCACGGTACGGAGTCCTTTCTCAAGTATGTTTCGTGCAGCGTTCCAGTCTCTGTCCTGAATATGTCCACAATGCAAACACGCATGTGTTCTGGTACTCAAAGACTTTTTGACAACTTCCCCGCAATTAGAACAGTTTTGGGAAGTATAGTGGGGTAGCACAGCAACTGTGACCACACCAAACACTTTCCCAAAATACTCGACCCACTGACGGAATTGTGTCCAGGCTGCATCACTAATCGACTTGGCGAGATGTCTGTTTCTCACCATGTTTCGCACCTTCAAGTCCTCATAGGCTACCAAGTCGTTAGACTGGACTACGCACCTTGCTGTCTTCACAACAAAGTCTTTACGTTGCCTACTTACCTTAAGGTGTTTGCGAGCCAACTTATTCCTAAACTTGGCTCTGTTTTTAGAACCTTTATCGGTCTTGGACATGCGACGAGAAAGCCGTTTCAGCGACTTTTCGCTTTTACGGAGATGACGCGGATTGGCAACTGTGTTGCCATCACTGTCAGTGTAGAAGTGGTTCAACCCAACATCAATACCAATATTGTGAGCAGTTGGTTCTCGCTTATATATTCGTTCTTGGTCGATGCAAAACTGTACGTAATAGCCATCAGCACGACGAACAACGCGAACACGCTTAATCTGCTTCAACTGGTAGAAATGCAAATCGCGGGTTCCCCACATCTTGAAAGTTCCCGCCTCAAACCCGTCAGAAAAGGCGATGTGCCGCCTATTTTCAGAAAGTCGCCACCCACTGGTCTTGTATTCAACAGAACCGTGTGTTTGTTCTTTCTTAAAACGTGGATACCCTTTCTTCCCCGGTTTGCCTTTCTTGCAGTTGTCGTAGAACCGAGATATTGCCGCCCAAGCTCGTTCTGCGCTAGCTTGACGAGCCATAGAGTTAAGGTTTTTGGCAAACTCAAATTCTTTCGCAAGTACAGCGCAATATGCACTCAAGTCATACTTGTCAATGTCCTTGTTATCCATCCAGTGTCTGAGACAACTGTTACGAACAAAGCGAGCAGTACGAATAGCTTCATCCAGCTTTCCATATTGCTCGCTTGTCCCTTCCAACTTTGCCTCAAACACCAACATCTTTTTGTTTACGCTCAACTCTATAGCGTAATTATAGTCCATTGATTCTTGAGGTGTCTACGGAAATGGACAAAAGCGAAACTGTCTCCACTCCCGACGCACGCTGCCTTCGGCAGCTTTCGGGTAAGAAGCAACAACCCGAAACGTGCCGCCCCTAGAAATTGGGCAGGCTTATTACTACGAATACTCGTGGGTGAAGCACTTGGGACAAGAAAAAGTCGAGCCAATGTGATTGTTGATCTGTCGGCGTAGAAGGGTACTCCGTAATTGAGGCTCGACTTTTTCACAAGGAGGAACCCAGAGAGTCGGGTATTCGTTCTTATAAGGCTGCCAATTTTTTGCGGCAAATTCGACACCATTTTTTTCGTGTTAGACGGGCGTCACACGCGCTCGCGCCTATCTCTCAAACCGCTTTGAAATATTGGATGTCGTCCTTAAGATACGAGCGCACTTTACCCGCTTTTTGTAACCGCCTGCCAACCGTGAGAATATCTTCAATTCGTTTCCCCAGCTTTAATTTCAATTCCAAAACGCTAAGTTCTCGCAAACCCACTAGTTCTAGAAATTGCTCTGGAAAGCTTTTGTCAGTCATATTGGGAACTACAGCATCAGGGCTTAGACCCCACCAACAGGGCTTACCTGCTCCGGTTCCAAACCGAAAAACCTTTCTTCTCGCTTCCAGATAAGTCAGTTTTTTGAGAGTCGTGCTTCTGCTCATTCCGATGTAAGATGCAATCTCTGAGGTTGTCTGAGGAATTTTGAGTAGTGACTTGATTGTTGCCTCTTCTTGTTCAGATAAAGGTAATTCGGTTAACGTGCTTACTTGGCGTCTATTTTTAGCTGAAAACGGAATTGGATTTAATCCCTTTAATTCAGTGCATCTCAAGCAAACTGGTTTTCCTCGAAGAAAAGTTCTAGGGATGGCTTCAGATTGACAAAATTGACAAACTTGTGGTGTGCAACCAGGGTAAATGTACAACTCCATTTTTATCCTCCTTACCGATAATCTTCGTAACGAAAGCCCCTGCATGTAGCGTGTAATGGGGAATTTATTCTCCGTAAAGATAGCTTGCGCGTAACGAAGCGCGCGAGACAGTACCGTGACTGAAATCTTATGCCACTGTTCAACAAGAGCAAAAACAGCAATAGAAGTAGGTAAGGAATGACGAATATTCCGCAAGCCGAAATATTGCAACGTTTAACCACTAATTGATGTATCTTAAATATTGCGAGGGCTTAAGAGTAAGTATGCTCTGTGTTAACCGTAACTGTGCCTGGATGTCCGTGGAGTCGTGAGTTGGAACCTGAACAAAAACACTCCGCACATTCTGTAGAGCTACTGTAGACGCCCTCTGGGCAGTTTCCTGAAGGGTAACCCCCCACACTTTTCGTTGTGGGGGATGGGTTGATTTCTCTCCTGAAGTCAGTCGTGAAACGACATCAGTAGACTTTCGCCGAGCGTGATAAAAATGTCATAATTTTTGAAAGTTTTTTTGGTTAGCTTGCCGCTTTACGCGGCTTTTTTTTTGAGAAGTAGCAAGGGGCGCGGAACACCGCAAGGATGTATTGAAATCAGACCCGCGAGTTGACGCTTGCTCCGCGCGGCAGCTTTGCACAGGGTACTTCCCCCGCTCTCCGTGCCGCCCCGAAAAAATTGGGTCGGGGGTCTAACACGAAATTTTTTGCGACGCATTTGGGCGCATATGTTAGCCAGCCTTATAACGTAGTTATAAGGCTGCCAATTTTTTTCGTATAAGACAAGAGCCCAATTTTTTTACGTGTTAGATCCAAACCCAAGTGCGACGGAACACAGATAAATCTTACATAGACGCAACTGAAAGGCTTCCCGCAATCTATGGCGGCCTCGGCCACCTTATAAGAACGAATACCCGACTCTCTGGGTTCCTCCTTGTGAAAAAGAGTCAAGCCCACCTCGCTGCGCTCAAATTCAAAATTCAAAATGCAAAATTCAAAAAAAAGACTTTGAAATTTTGAACTTTTGAATTTGATAATTTTGAATTCCCCCGGAGGGGATTGGGGCTTGACTCTTTTTCTTGTCCTAAATGCGTTCGCCGTTACACAAGACCTATTCACAACTATTCATAAGTAGACAAATCTGCTCATGATCTAGTTTGAAGCTTGCTTCCTGCTTCATTCTGGCGATGTCGGCATCAACCAGTCCACAGGCTGAAACGGTCTAACTGACCGCTATATGTATCGAGGAGAAGTTGAAAAACTTCTTTTTGAGGCGCTACTAACGACCCTCTGTCTATGGAGCCTGCACTAAGCCCCAAAGGGGCACGCTGCGCGAACGCCTGTGGCACGTTTATCAAACGCCAGTCTACGCTGGAAGGGTTATCCTCTGACGGCACGGTTGTTAACCGTTACTAATATCAAAATAATAGCATATTTCCGCAATACCTACTCAAAATTGACTAGTCTTGAAGAGAAATGCGTAGGAATTATGTTACAGTTTCCAACCCTCTGATTTTTGGGATCGCATTGTCAGGCGAGGAAATTGAACCACACTCGTGCAATGTTTATCTGGAAGACGCAAGTCGTGTATTCGTTGTAATGTGCAAGTTCAATTAAAGAAGTGTCAGACCCCATCAATGCTGTGAGAAGGTGCCAACTCGATAGCGCCTCTGTACCTTGAATCCGGAGCGTGGGGAACAACAAGTGTTTGCAAGTTTACGGTTCTGCACAATCGCTCAAAAATCATGATTGTTGTGACTCCTTGTGTGACTCGCGTTCGGTCATGTCGTGCCTGCTCTAGGCTCGATTTTGTTGAGATATTCGATAATTGCTGCTTCGACAAGCCGACCTTTCCACATTGCCTGTTGCCGAGCGAACTCGTGTAACCTGTGGGCGACAGCTTTGTCTATGTATATGTTTACGTTGATTCTTTCTGTTTCCGTCGCTCTAGCCATATACTTAAAAAAAACTTACCAGTATTGATAAATACATTTATAACTTGAAATTCTAGTAAGTGCAACGTCATGATAGAAATTTGTTACTCAGTAGATGATTATGGATGGTGACGCCCGAAACAATTTAGCACAAGCTATTAGGGGAGCTAGGGGAGAGAGAAGCCAGAGGAGATTTGCAAAGGACTTAGGTGTAAGCTATGTGACTATACAACTCTGGGAGCGCGGAGAAGTTATCCCAGATTTGGGTAATTTGGAGGCGATCGCCACCTCTCGCGGACAAACTCTTGAGCAGTTGCTTGCCGAAATTAGAGGACAAGCACCTGAAGTAACCCATAAACCAAAAGTGGCGGAGGATGTTATCCCTACCGCCAGACAGTTATCCAAAAAGGAGTGTGTTCGTTTGATTAAGCTTTTGGTTGATGAGGTAAGTGGAGGGTTTCAGTCGTAGCTACTTTGTACAATTTGCTCAAGACATTTGACGACTTCTTCAAATTTTTCCTCATCATTCTGAAAAAACCAATCTGTGAACGCTTCCAACACTTCTTTTTGTGTGTAGCCTGCTGTAAAAGCAGTATCTACAAACACGAAAACGCACTCCCTAAGAGTGCGCCTGCGCTCGCTGGAAAATAATTCCTGAAAAGGATTGTAAATTTCGGCACCCTGAGAATTTTTGATTTGCATCGTCTCTTAGTCTGCTGTACTGTTGACACTCCCACGGCTATGTGAATATCGCGCTACGCGCTCATTCCCACAGCTAGCCATGGGATTCTTGGTTCAACGAGCAACCTTGACGCTCCCACAGCTACCACATTTTCGCTTTGCTCCAATGTGGCGTAAAGCCGTGGGATTCTGGCATAAGCGTCCCCAATCCCCATGGATTAGTTTTTCATCCAGTTTGGGGCTGCGCCAAACAGCCCATTCTTTGAATCGGACAAAGCTATTGCAGCAGTGTCTTTCTTTAGATCCAAAGAACAAGCAAAACCGTCCCACTGAGCTATATTTCTAGCTGCGTTAAGGTCTGCATTATGGTAGTGCCCATGTGGACAATTAAAGTGGTGCCGCGACCTTAGTCCCAAAGTTCCACAAGTTGAACAAGATTTTGATGTGTAGGGGGCTGGACGTTTAACCAACTTCAATCCTGACATTGCTAGCTTGTAGTCTAACTTCATCTAAGCGTGAGTAGAATGACCACGAGTGGCGGGATCTCGCTGTGTCACTGCGCTGCTTTTTGGATTGCTTCATGGTTTTGCGGCATCCTTCTAAGTCCTCAATCACCACATCAGCACATTTGTATTCAGCAAAGCGCACTATCCGACGCGAAACAGTGTGGTAAAGCTGCGTCCATCCAACGACGTTCTTTCCTGTCCCACTTTTTAAGCGCTCGGAATTTTTTAGCAGATTGTAGTTGCTTGCGTCGTTTTTGAAAATAACGACGACGATGCATAACTTCTTTACCACTAAAAAACTTGCCAAACCCGTTTTTGGGAGCCACTACCGCAAGGTTATTCTGTCCTCTATCACAGCCAATCTTGTTAGTTGCATCAACTTGAGGAACTTCCTCGGTTACAGCAAACGAATACTTACCACTTATTCCGATGTTTGATGATTTTGGCACTGCCTCTTTCAATCGTACCGTCAAGAATTCCTTCCAAAACTGGTTGCCAGTTCAACAGGAACACGTTTTGTTCCTTTGATGGTCGGAAAACTAACGCCCTCTCGTAGTTCCCACTTTGTGCAATGCCCAGTTCTGATTATTTACTTCTGGCGGCAGTCGCTTGAAAAATTTCGCCTTTTTCCCAGCATCAGATGTGGTGTGTCGAATGACTTGATTAGACAGCGCAGACATGAGACGAGTTTGAACCAACGAAGATTGTTAACTTTCGCCTCTCTGCGAGAGGAATAGTTAACAACCTATTAGCTAAGTCTGTTGCCTCAGCAGTCATTTCTTCAAACAACTGTTCCTTTGTTTTATTCAATTGCGGAAACTTTAGCTTAATTGTTCGCGTTACTCGTTTCAAGTCCACTCACCTCCTTAATACTTATATTTTTATTTTACCCACATGAGTAAGACAAGATATCATAACGCAAAGCTCACGCCCCAGAAATTGACGGGCTAGCGCATTTACCACGCATTCATGAGGCGGCGGTGTCGGAACCTGCGTCCGACACTTCAGCCGCCGTCCCACCCCGCGTGTGGGGATGGGCTTTCTGCTCCGACACTGTAAAATTGGAGTTATTTATTTGTCAAGGTTCGGTTATTTTTTAACTCATGGGTGAGTACACTCTCACGTAGCAATTCTTTTCTTGTTACGCCTACACGTTCACCCTCACTACTGTTTTGGTAGTTGACCGAAACATAAGGTAGAGGGCAGCGTGGACTCAAAGTTGATGTAGTCGTCGCACGTTTACGAACGCTCGACGAGTGCGCTTTACGCTCACTCGCCCGCCCCACTGTTTGCCAATAGCATTCGGAAAAAACGCTTTGCGATATCCGCTTCTGATTAGTGGGCACTTCACCCAAAAGCAAATGATTCACTATAAGCGGTTGTTTCGTAATGGGTATGAGGTGTCACACCCTTCACCGAAAGCTGTGAAATTTTTACAGCCGGGGAATGAGTTAACAGCTATTGAGTGCATAAAATTCTCGTGTCCCCCTTATGAAATATCAGAAGCGGTTGAAACCCGCTCAACACAAACGACTAAGGGAAGCTGGAACAATGGACACCAAAATTTTACTTGAGCAATGCCAACTGGTAAACTTTCAAAAAGGTAAAAAAATTACAATTCTCGGAGCAGGTATCGCAGGTTTAGTAGCAGCATATGAACTCGAACGCCTAGGTCATGAAGTTGAAATTCTAGAAGGTAGCCCACGCATCGGTGGTCGCGTATGGACACACCGCTTCGGTAATTCCCCAGATGCACCCTACGCAGAACTCGGAGCAATGCGTATCCCCAGCGAACATGAAATGACACTGCATTACGTCCATGAAATGGGACTTTCTGACAAACTATGCAAGTTCATGACAGTGTTCGAGGAAAGCAACGCCATGATGAACATCAACGGACAAGTGCTTCAGATGAAAGACGCACCCCGTGTCCTCCAACAAACAGAAGGTGGTATTTTTTCTGACACACGCTACAGTGAAAAAACTCGCACCTTTGCAGCTTGGCTCAAAACCATCATCAATACTATCGCTCCTGGTAATCTCCGTTCTGAATTTGAACGCGACTTACAATCTCACTTAATAGATGAATTAGAGCGCTTAGATTTAAATCCCTACTTCAGCGAAGATGGTGAAACGATTGATTTGAACTCGTTCCTGACTCAAAACCCAAGCTTCCGGGCAAAGTGCTCTCAAGGATTGGATATTTTCCTGGGTGACATCATCACCGAAACCAGCCATGACTTGTTGCAACTCAAAGGTGGGATGGATCAACTCATCCAACGTTTAGCGGCTTCAATCACTGGTGAAATCAAGTGTAACTGTGAAATTGTGGCGCTGCGCGTGCAATTTGACCACGTCCAAATCACCTACAAAGAAAACGGTCAGTTACATACACGTCGTTGTGACTATGTATTATGCACCATCCCCTTCAGTGTACTCCGTAAGATGGAGTTGAGCGGCTTTGATGATGATAAGCTCGATTCCATTCACAACACCGTTTACTGTCCCGGTACCAAGGTGGCGTTTCACGCTCGCGAGTCCTTCTGGGAAAAGAATGGCATCAAAGGTGGTGCTTCCTTCAGTGGTGAGGGCGTGCGTCAAACATACTACCCAAGCGTGAAGTTCAACCCCGAACGTGGTAGCGTGATGTTGGCGAGCTACACCATTGGTGACGATGCTCAACGGATGGGCATGATGTCCGAACAAGAGCGCTTTGACTACGTCCAAAACACTGTCAGCAAAATTCACCCCGAACTGAATGAAGCTGGTATGATTTTAGACAAAGCGTCCATCGCCTGGGGCAACTACAAGTGGAGTGCTGGCGGATGCACGATTCACTGGAATTCGGCTGATGGATCTGCGAGTTACCTCAAAGCCCAAAGACCTCAAAACACCCTGTTCTTTGCTGGTGAACACTGCTCTCGCTTCCCCGCATGGTTACAAGGTTCGATTGAGTCTGCTGTTGAAGCGGTCTACGATATTGTTAAGCATAAGCCTGCTCTACAATCCACTGCTATTCCTGTTGCTGTGACCGTCTCTGCTAAAAATCGTCAATTGGCAGCAGTTGGAAGTGCTTGGTAGTCGAGCACTCGCACGTCAGTATTAAAATTTTTAACAATTAACTGTTCAATTAATTCAGCTAAACCCTTTTTGTTATGCCCGCCACGAGCGGGCTTTTTTTATTGAGTTCCACGAAAGAGCAAGGGGGCAACAAAAATCCCCACACATCTCTACATTCGGATGCGTGAGGGAATGGGGAACAAGAGGGATAGAAAAAGTGACTTTTGAATCTCAGATTTTAGTTTTCCCATCGGGAATTTTCTGCTGCAATATAGCTGCGGGAATTCACGCCTGTGGAGATTCCTAAGAGCGGGATACTTGGAAAAGTTCTTTTCCAATATCGTTAGTTTCTTAGGGCTACTAGAAATTCTCGCTCTAGAAGTTTGTGGCGAAAGCCCCTGGCTTCTAGCCGTGGGAGACGTCAACTGCCTTCCTCTAAAGATATTATCCACTGCTCGACATACTCACTGAGACTCAATCCATTCTTTTGGGCAATTCGCTGTAACTTTTTCCAAGAACTAGGTGTGATTAGTAGGCTATGCCTAGTTTTCTTTTCGTCGTGCAAAACTGGAATATCACGCAATCTTTTTTTACCTTTTCCTGTTGACATCCCAGAAGTTATATATGTACTATACAGAGATGAACGCTGCGGGGCGCGGAATTCCCCACCCGCCGTGCAGTGGGCGAGGTTGCGCGGACACCGCTTTCGACGCACCCACTCCTAGAAGGAGTGGGATTCACGCGATGATGCCATTATCGCGTTATCCCATAAACTCAGTTGCACTGAGATCGGCGGGTTCCCAGGCACACCGTCAAAATACGAGGAGGTGATACACCTTTGGGTGAGAGAATGATTTCATGACTTACGAGACTTTACCTGCCCTGAACGTTGTTTCAGATAAGTAGATGAGCGATTCACCCACGACAACGAGTGCACTCAAAAACCCCTTGGCACTCAGTGCGCCACCACCTTTAACCGAACATCCCACAGCCGTGTATTTATCCGGACTAGCGCCGGGATCGCGTCCGGCGATGCGGCAAGCCTTAGATACAATTGCTAGGGTGTTAACCAATGGGAGTTGTGATGCCATGACTCTGGATTGGACGGCACTACGTTATAAGCATACAGCACTTGTGCGTACTATTTTAATGGAAAAGTATGCACCTGCGACAGCGAATAAAATGCTGTGTGCGATGAGGAGAGTTTTAAAAGAAGCTTTAAGGCTGGAATTGATAGACGCCAAAGATTTTGCCCGTGCTGTCGATATCAAAAGTGTTCAGGTATGTAGTGAGTTACAGGGACGCGCTTTAGCGTCAAAAGAAATCGCCGATTTGATGCAAGTGTGCTTTGATGACCCGACTCCGGGAGGTTTTAGGGATGCGGCGTTGATAGCGATTCTGCGCGGGTCGGGTTTGAGACGGCGCGAAGTCGTGAATTTAAACTTGAATGACTTTGACAAGAGCACTGGTGCGATGAAAGTCTGGGGTGGTAAAGGAGGGAAAAACCGCACGGTGTATTTACCGGATGCAGCAATTTCGGTCGTACAAGACTGGCTTGGGATCCGAGGTGAGGAGTCCGGTTCCCTGCTGTGTCATGTCAACAAAGCCGGCTGCGTGGTGCTGCGACGGCTAACGCCCCAGGCGGTGCTGTTCATTTTGCAAAAACGCGGTGAACAAGCGGGGGTAGGTCATTTTTCGGCTCATGATTTCCGCAGAACTTTTATAAGCGAACTGCTCGACTCTGGTGTAGACATCTCTACAGTCCAGAGGCTGGCTGGTCATGCATCGCCAGATTTGACTGCAAGATATGACCGACGCGGCGAACAAACCTTACGCCGTGCTGTCCAAACCTTGAGTATCCCTGGTTTTAGAACAAAAACGGAGCGCGACTCAAAGAATTGATGCGATATGCAACTGAAGCAATGTTTACTCGCCAGCGGAGCATGGGAACAAGAAAGCAAAACTTCTCAGCAATTTCTCTTTGAAAAATACCAGAAAAATGTTAATCTGACGACAACCTGTCAATAAAAAGTTGACGATTCGCAGTCATTCCCCATCCGTTTCTGCGGTATGCTCGGAATGTCAAATGCAGCGATCAATCTATCGCGTTTGGCTAAAGCGTGAAAGCTTACTGAGGGATAACCGCTCCCATGCTCCCGTTGAAGTAGGAAATAAATGTCTAGACAAGTCTAGAATTTATATAGCAGCGAAGATTATGCGCGGATGGCTCAACCGTGCCTGGACGTTGAGGGATAGCCGCTCCCATGCTCCCGTTGAAACGTCAATCAAAACCGACATCAATGATTGTCTGGGTTTTGAAGAACAGCGGTTATGACATTGTCAGAAGTATTAGGTGAGTTTTTTATCAAAAATCCAAACCAATTTCGGTACTTGAACTGTGGAAAGGGAAAAGTACCAAACGGTTGCTCGCTTAATATCAAGGCTTTGTTATCACCGCCTTTGTTAACAACCCACCCTTGTTGACTACATGTTAGCACACAAGGGTGGAAGAATCATATGCCTTTTTTTAATAAATTGCGAAAGGCATTTGGCTCTTCATTTTCTTCCACCATAGATAAAAGGGGAAAGACTATAAAGTGACATTCTTCCGAGCAATAGAAGCACAAGTCTTCTCAATGGACACTTCCACCGCTTTTAGCGGATGAAAGTCTTGAGCTAAGGAAGAGTTTAAGCGTCAATTTTGGTCTGACAGAGCCATAGCGCGTCGTTCCAGACAAATTCTTAAGCAGTAGTTCGCGTGTGCCCCGTTGGGAGGTTGGGAAACAATCTTGAGGGCGAGTTACTAATCTGGCTTACTTACGCGTATTTACGCAGTGCCATCTTGGTTAACAGATTTTGCACTTCCCCTTCAGGGGAAACGCAATTCATCCCACTCCTGTTCGGCAAAGTAGATGGACTTTCTTGCTTAACAACTTTAACTATCGGAAGAAAATCTAGAGTCAGATGCTTCACCAGAAAAGGAAGCGTCATGAACAGTTGCATTTTTCCAGAAAACCAAGAACAACTCCGGGATCAGGATCAACTAACAGAACGCCATCAGCAAGAATGGATCGTTGATTCAGCCGTTTCACCAACACTCACCGCCCTGAATGTTCGTTCACTTACTGGTAGCCAAATCTACGAGTATTTGGTCTACGCCCTACCCCAGACCGCCAGACGTAACGACGGGCGGCTACGGGACAAGTACTTATATCAGTACGCCCACGCCTGTCGCGGGGGATGGTGGGTTTCGGGACTTGATCCCCAAAACAATTGGGGATCAATGGAGTGGGGACGGTTTAAACCGGACTATCCACGCTGGGAATGGGACAAAATCACCCAAAAGCAGACCGACAAGCAGGTGAAATACGAGTCACCGATAAACACGCCCAACCGTGTGACTTACCTGCGGGTTCCAGTAGAGATTTGGGAAATGGTTGCTCACCGCTACAACGTCCCGATGCCAGAGGAAATTGTCACAACCGTTGATTCTGAGGCGATTGGTTTTTGGGCTTGGGTGGTGAATCACCCCCAAATCCCCATCATCCTCACAGAAGGCGAGAAAAAAGCGGCGTGTCTTTTAAGTTTGGGTTTTGTGGCAATCTCCCTACCGGGGATATGGAACGGACGCGTTGGCAAAAGGGATTTCAACGAAAAGCTGCATCCCGACCTCATGCCAGTGGCGAAACCGGGGCGCAAATTCATTGTCCTTTTCGACTACGAAACCAAACCCAAAACCCGCTGGTCGGTGTTCCAAGCGACCATTCGTACTGGCCAAGCAATTGAGGCAGTGGGCTGCTTTTGTGAGATCTCATTACTGCCAGGACCAGAAAAAGGTGTTGATGACTTTGTGGTTTCGATTGGCAACGCATTGGCACAAGAAAACGAGTCGAACCTTGAGGTTGAGATAGGTAAAATGTGTCAGGCGAAGCCCGCATTTTACCTATCTCAAGAACTCGATTTACCCGATTTTTCTAGTCATTCCCCCGTCCGCGAAGCGAATACTCTAGTAACTGGGATTATAGAAGACGCCAAGGCACTTCGTGATTACCAGCGCTCATTCCACTGTCGTAGCCGAGGGCTGAGCAAGAAATACACACCACATGTGGATGTCAATGTCAAGTATTTATCAGAAGCAGTTCGGCTACCGCAGTCTGGTTTTGTAGTATTATGCAGTGACATGGGCACGGGTAAAACCGAAATCATGCGACGTTGGCGCGATGAGCATCCCCATGAGCGATTCCTCAATAACGGGCATCGGGTGAATTTGCTGAAAAATTTGGCTCAACGCCTCAACACGCAAATGTACTCAGATTTGGGTTATAGAGGGTTAACGGAAGCGACTGCCCTCAGCATAACTATTGACAGCTTACACAAGCTCAACACCCAAGCCCTAATCTATGGCTGCGTGTTTATTGATGAAGCTTGCCAGTACCTGACTCACCTGCTTTCCAGCAAAACTTGTAAGGAGCATCGGGCTACCATTTTGGAAGTGCTGGAGTATATCGTGCATAGTGCGCGATTGGTCGTTATTGCGGACGCGCATATAGACGACGTAACGGTGGACTTTTTCCGGGCAATGCGTCCCAAAGATGAAGAACCGTTCATTATCAAAAATCAGTGGAAGAATGGTTCACGCCTGATTTATTGGTATGAGGGTGATGATTCTTCTGCCTTAGTTGCCCAAATTTCGGCGGCGCTGATGGTGGGGCAGAAAATTATGGTGGCTTCTGACTCGAAAAGATTTATTAAGAAACTTGAAAAATCGTTAAATGTGTCGGTGCGGGTGGATGACGGTTCAGCTCAAGACAGCTACCGACAACTAAAGGTGTGGTCTATCCACTCTGATAATTCTGGAAGCGAAGAAAACGTTGCTTTCATCAAAGACATAACGAACGCTGTCAAGGATGTAGATGCCCTTTTAACCTCGCCTAGCCTAGGAACAGGGGTAGATTTACCTAATTACCATTTTGACGTGGTTTTTGGGGCATTTCACGGGGTTTCGCAGACGGCGACCGAATGCGCTCAACATCTGCACCGCTATCGTCCAAAAGTACCGATGCACGTTTGGGTCGCGCCGCGCCCTCCCTTTGGATATGCCCAAACTAACGCCACGAAAATTAAAGAGCAGTTGCTGCAAACCAATGAAATGACAGCTTTCCTGCTGCGGATTGACAGAGAAACAGGAAAGCGGGGTGCAGAAAAAGATTGGGCGTTCCAAGCTTACTGTGATATAAAGGCTCAGCGAAACGAATCAATGAACAGGTTGCGAGCTGATTTGCTTGACTTGTTGACCGAAATGGGTAACAAAATTATCCCCATGGGCGCAGAAAGAGATGAGCTTGTTCAGAAACGTCTGAAAGATGCCGCTGTTGCATTGGACACTGCTTATTACTCAGCAGTTGCAGGGGCGAAAGATATTTCAGCTAGCGAGTACCGCAAGCGTATGGGTAAAGACTACCTAAAACCAGAGGAGATTTATGAATGCGAAAAATTCCGCATTCAGGAAGCGTATGGTATGGAAGTCACTCCGTCACTGGTTGAGAAAGATAATGGTGGGAAATTGATTCGGGCGATTTCCAATTTAGAAGCAATTCTAGCAGAATCAGATGGTGTGATAGAAGATACAAGTACCGGAAGAATATACCCAGCACCACCAGAAATTGTGACAGAAAAAGACCGCCAGGAGAGAAATAAGCTGCCGTTGTGCATGGACTGGGGGAATTACTCGGCGCGGTGGGTGTTGTTGTCCAGTTTGGGACTACCTGAGATTCTCAAGCGCCTAATAGATGGGGAGGAAGTGACTGCTCACTCGCCTGAGTTGCTGAGAATGGTCGAACTGGCGATGCAGTGTGCGGCGCACGTTAAGGCGATTTTAGGTTTTACTATTCCTTCTAAGTGTCAGCCGATATGGCTGTTGGCACTTCTGCTAGACCAATTGGGACTAAAGTTGACTTCTAGGAAACAAGGTCCACGTGGTCAACAAGTGAAGTTTTATTTCCTTTCCCCTCTGGAATTGGAATTTGCAAAAGTAGTGATTGATTATCGGGAGCGCAAGCGTCAACCGGAGGTAAAGTATAAAAAGAACCCCACTGGAAGTTTTGAAGCTGCTAGGGGGGCAAATAATCTTAACAGATACAGATATGATACCAAATTCCGAAATCTCAACAAGCCTCAATTCCGTTTGCTCACAGAAAAGTAAACTCATCACACCTGAAAAACCTTTACTCATTCCACCCCTAGTCGCCAGAGAAATTGGACTAGAAGCAGCAATCATCCTGCAACAAATTCATTACTTTTCTCAGAATTCCAAACACATCCTAGATGATGGCAAGCGCTGGTTTTACCTCACTTTAGAGGGTTGGGCAGAAAAACTCCCCTTCCTCAAGATGTCTGCTATCAGGAGAGCCATCACTCACTTAAAGAAACTTAACTTAATTGACGTGTGTCGGCACAGCCGTTGGACTTGGTATCAGGCAAACTGGTACACAATCAACCTTGAAAACGTGAAAGCCTTGTGGGACAGGATTTGTCAAAATCAGCAAATCGATGTGAGCAATTCTGACACATCGATCTGCTCAGATCGCGCAAATCATATCAAAGAGTTCTCTACAGAAGATTTCTCTACACAACAACATGCTGCTGCGGATAAAGATTTTGTGGAAGAAAATTCGGAGACATTACCCAAGGATGTGACGGCGATTGAACAAACGATTGAACAAACGATTGAACAAACGATTGAACAAACGATAGAGACTCGTTCGCCAAGCAATGTAGAACAATCCACGATTCCGCGCTTCGTTGAAGAACAAAATCATAGCTGTGAATCAACACAACCATTGACTCATTCGGACTTTTCTTCCGCCGCCTCGGAACCTGTAGAAAAACCTCATATAGTCGATGTCAGAGAAATTTGTAACCAACTGCGTCAAATCCCATGCACACCAAACTTTCGCCTCAATCAGGAGATAATGGCGGTTATCAACAAGTTCTGGCGAAATGTACCGGGGGCGATCGCCTACCTTAAAGAAGCTTTGCGTACGTGGAAGGGAGTTGATTCCCCGGAAGCAGTATTTGTAGCGGCGTGCAAGAACGGCAGAAAACCAGAGAATTGGGGGAAACCATTACCAAACTATCCTCAACCAAGTGATGAGGACTTGGCACAATTGGCAGAAGCGAAATCAACTGGGCGAATTAAGGACTATTATTGTCAGCCGGATGGGCTATGGGTGGTGGACACGGGGAGTGAATGTGTTAACTTGTGTGATTTTTTATCTACGACTGGTTTCTACCTTAAGTCGGTTAAAACTGACTAAAATTCTGAGTTTCCGTTTCTGGTGTTGGGTCCAATACACACGATCTGTAGTGAAAGTGCATAAACCGTGCTCTACATTATTTGTGGTGGTGTATGTGATTCAAATAAGAATCGCTGTATTTATCCCCCCCCGAATTGTTATAAATAACCACCTTTGAGTTGTAGATGGATACCAAGTTGAAAGCAATGCAAAAAGCGCCCCCCTTTTCAGGAGAGCGCTTTTTACTTATCTAAGTTTTAGCTATTATCCGTTGATAGCAGGAGCAGAGAGTGCTACAGGAGCAGCTGAAGCTGATGCCAAATCAAGAGGGAAGTTGTGAGCATTACGTTCGTGCATTACTTCCATACCCAGGTTCGCACGGTTGAGCACATCTGCCCAAGAACCAATTACGCGACCTTGAGAATCAATCAACGATTGGTTGAAGTTGAAACCGTTGAGGTTGAATGCCATGGTGCTGATACCCAGTGAGGTGAACCAGATACCGATGACAGGCCATGCAGCCAGGAAGAAGTGCAAGCTGCGGCTGTTGTTGAAAGAAGCGTATTGGAAAATAAGTCTTCCAAAGTAGCCGTGAGCAGCAACGATGTTGTAGGTTTCTTCTTCTTGACCGAACTTGTAACCGTAGTTTTGAGATTCGGTTTCGGTTGTTTCACGAACCAAGGAAGAAGTGACCAGAGAACCGTGCATTGCACTGAACAGTGAACCACCGAAGACACCTGCAACACCCAGCATGTGGAAGGGATGCATTAGGATGTTGTGCTCTGCTTGGAACACTAACATGAAGTTGAATGTTCCAGAGATGCCCAAGGGCATACCATCAGAGAAGGAACCTTGTCCGAGGGGGTAAATCAAGAAGACTGCGGTTGCTGCTGCAACAGGTGCACTGAATGCAACGCAAATCCAAGGACGCATTCCTAAGCGGTAGGATAATTCCCACTCACGACCCAGGTAGCAGAATACACCAATCAGGAAGTGGAAAACAACTAATTGGTATGGACCACCGTTGTACAACCACTCATCTAAGGAAGCTGCTTCCCAGATGGGGTAGAAGTGTAAGCCGATGGCGTTGGAGGAAGGAACAACAGCACCAGAGATGATGTTGTTACCGTACATTAAGGAACCTGCTACTGGTTCGCGGATTCCGTCGATGTCTACGGGGGGGGCTGCGATGAAGGCGACGATGAAACAGGTTATTGCGGATAGCAAGGTAGGAATCATCAGGACGCCGAACCAACCGATGTAGAGACGGTTTTGGGTGGAGGTGATCCACTCGCAAAACCGCTCCCATACATTGGCGCTTTCGCGACGTTGTAATGCAGTTGTCATGGTTCTTATGATTGCGGTTGTTTTGGTATGTATGTAAGCAAATGTTTGTTTGCTATATTTTCATAATAGTTTACATTCGTTTACAAAATCAAGGGGTTTTCCAGAACGTTTTCTTTTACCAGCTATCAGCTTTGCTTATGGATGTTGGGAGTTGAAAAATTTCCGTTCCATTAATACCCAGGGAATTAGAGAGCAGATTGCTACGCTCACCAATTTGTCCCCTAAAAAATGGGCAGGCGGGGACGCCGACGCATTGTCCCCTCCAGAAACAGCCAGCCAACGCATTGTCCCCTGAGAATGAGGCAAGCCTTCGTTTTGTGGATCTGTGTTGGCGTCACGAGTACTCGGGTAGAGTCGATGGGCGGTATTGCCCGCCGCACCTCTCTGTTAAATCCGGACATGCGGTAGGGTAGGTAGCCAGCGAGTTACCATTTCTAACCGTGCTCTACATTATTTGTGGTGGTGTATGTGATTCAAATAAGAATCGCTGTATTCATCCCCCCCCGAATTGTATATAAAAAACCACCTTTGAGTTGTACATGGATACCAAGTTGAAAGCATGCAAAAAGCGCCCCCCTTTTCAGGAGAGCGCTTTTTACTTATCTAAGTTTTAGCTATTATCCGTTGATAGCAGGAGCAGAGAGTGCTACAGGAGCAGCTGAAGCTGATGCCAAATCAAGAGGGAAGTTGTGAGCATTACGTTCGTGCATTACTTCCATACCCAGGTTCGCACGGTTGAGCACATCTGCCCAAGAACCAATTACGCGACCTTGAGAATCAATCAACGATTGGTTGAAGTTGAAACCGTTGAGGTTGAATGCCATGGTGCTGATACCCAGTGAGGTGAACCAGATACCGATGACAGGCCATGCAGCCAGGAAGAAGTGCAAGCTGCGGCTGTTGTTGAAAGAAGCGTATTGGAAAATAAGTCTTCCAAAGTAGCCGTGAGCAGCAACGATGTTGTAGGTTTCTTCTTCTTGACCGAACTTGTAACCGTAGTTTTGAGATTCGGTTTCGGTTGTTTCACGAACCAAGGAAGAAGTGACCAGAGAACCGTGCATTGCACTGAACAGTGAACCACCGAAGACACCTGCAACACCCAGCATGTGGAAGGGATGCATTAGGATGTTGTGCTCTGCTTGGAACACTAACATGAAGTTGAATGTTCCAGAGATGCCCAAGGGCATACCATCAGAGAAGGAACCTTGTCCGAGGGGGTAAATCAAGAAGACTGCGGTTGCTGCTGCAACAGGTGCACTGAATGCAACGCAAATCCAAGGACGCATTCCTAAGCGGTAGGATAATTCCCACTCACGACCCAGGTAGCAGAATACACCAATCAGGAAGTGGAAAACAACTAATTGGTATGGACCACCGTTGTACAACCACTCATCTAAGGAAGCTGCTTCCCAGATGGGGTAGAAGTGTAAGCCGATGGCGTTGGAGGAAGGAACAACAGCACCAGAGATGATGTTGTTACCGTACATTAAGGAACCTGCTACTGGTTCGCGGATTCCGTCGATGTCTACGGGGGGGGCTGCGATGAAGGCGACGATGAAACAGGTTATTGCGGATAGCAAGGTAGGAATCATCAGGACGCCGAACCAACCGATGTAGAGACGGTTTTGGGTGGAGGTGATCCACTCGCAAAACCGCTCCCATACATTGGCGCTTTCGCGACGTTGTAATGCAGTTGTCATGGTTCTTATGATTGCGGTTGTTTTGGTATGTATGTAAGCAAATGTTTGTTTGCTATATTTTCATAATAGTTTACATTTGTTTACAAAATCAAGGGGTTTTCCAGAACGTTTGATTTTACCAGCTATCAGCTTTGCTTATGGATGTTGGGAGTTGAAAAATTTCCGTTCCATTAATACCCGGGGAATTAGAGAGCAGATTGCTACGCTCACGCTCGCAACGGGGCACACGCGATACGCCCTTGGCGTCTGCCCTTTGGGCAATCGCCCGTACATGCCCGGAGGGCAGTTTGGAGAACTGCCCTCCCCCGCTCGCGTTCGCGCTCGCGTTCGCGAGCGCAAAGCGCTCGCGCGTGTCCGCAGGACGGGCGCTCAGGGCAACAAAGCGGAGCTTTGTTGGGGCAAACGGGCGCACTTTGTGATCGCCCCAAAGGGGCGGCAAAGCGAGGAGCATGGTCGCGCGGGCGCGTGGGTAGTTGGCGCTCTTGCTGCTGTTATCAGGCGAGTCAATGAACCAAGAATCCCCTCGCACCTTTCAAGAGCAGGGGAGTGTCAAGTAATTTTGCCCAAGCGGTTTAAATATAAAGCGAGTGTAAAGTAGTGCTTCCGTATTTTCCCTACTTACCGATTCAGTGCCATATGAGCTATTCATATCTTTAGAAATTCCTTCTCAGTGGTTTTATGGGTGCACTACAAAGCAGGACTAGAGTTAGTCCCGCAATTGAAATCAATAGACGTAATCAGATTGCCCAAATGCACAGTAAATTAGTTCATAAAATTGTGCATCGCTGGGTCAAAAAATGTAATGAAAGCTACGAAGACTTATATCAGATAGGATTTGTTGGGCTTCTCAAAGCGGTTGAGCGCTTTAAGCCAGAACTGGGTAATGCTTTTAGTTCTTTTGCCGTTCCCTACATCCAAGGTGAGATTCAGCACTATTTACGGGATAATGCATCGCCACTAAAAATCCCTCGTTCCTTCGTAGAAAAGCTTGGTAAGATCAGGCGGCTGAGAAAGCAATTTATCGCTAATGGAAGACAGGTTCAGGAAGCGGAAGTCGCGGCGAAGCTAGGAATCAGTGCTACTGAGTGGGAATCTTTAAAACTCACAATTTCACAGCGCTTAACAATAAGTTGGGATGAGTTATCCTACGAACCTAAGGTTGAAGACTTTGAAACAATAGCCCAAGAGGAATTAACTCATCGCCTCTATGAAGCCATCTCAAAACTAAATCCCAAGCACAGGCTCGTTATTCGGGAGTGTTATCTTCTTAACAAAAAAGTCACTGAAATAGCTAAACTGTTGAAAATCTCAACAAAAGAAACCGAAGCATTGATACAGGAAGCAATCTTTGTTCTGAACTCATCATTAACAGCATTTTATGGAAGTTCATGTAGTTGAGCTAGACAGGAAGCTACTTAGAAAAGACGGTGGAACGCAACCAAGGGAGAAACTGGATAGAAAGCATATTGATGATTTGGTTCGCGACTGGAAAAGGGGCGCGAAGTTCGAGGCTGCGTTAGCTTACTATGACGGTCAGGACTACTGGTTAATAGATGGATATCATCGGAATGCTGCACTCGAGGAGTTAGATGAGTCTAAAATTCTCATCTCTGTCCGCTGTGGAACACTATCGGACGCCACATGGCACTCGTACTCAGTGAATCAGCATAAAGCCTTGAAGCGAAGTAATGCTGATAAGCAACGGGCAATCATAGGAGCGCTCAAGCATCCTTATGGTGCAAGCAGAAGTAACGTACAGATAGCTGAGCATTGCGGAGTGGATGAAGGAACTGTTCGTGCTTGGCGAAAAAAGCTTGAGAACAGTGGTGAAATTGAACCTAACCATGAACGTACAGTGACTCGTCGGGGGAAGACTTACAGCCAAAAAACCACTCATATTGGTAGTAGTAAGCACAATCACCAAGAACAACAACAGTTCAAGGTCATTTGCTCAGATTTACCTTATTACGGACAAGTTGTAGAGGTCGTCTCAGTCAAAGCAGGCGATTGCTACCTATGTCGCACTAGTAACGGTGATACTTACCCATTCTTTAAATCTGAACTTGGCAACGTGGATACCGGAGTCACTCCCTCTCCTATTGTTGCTCAAGAGCAACCATCTCCAAGAGAGAAGCTAGTTGCCTTAATAGTTCGCTTGCCAGAGGAGTGTTTAGAGGATGCAATCGTCCTTCTTAAAGAGAGGTTCGATTTTCACTACCTCAAAGAGCCGCTCTGTGAAGTACCTACACGGTGATTTTCAAAGCGAACATGGTAGGGACGAAGCTACCTGCCAAGAAATTAAATGAATTGGCTCTACCGCGTCATTTATGTCGTCGCACGCTGCCTTCGGCAGCTTTTGGGTAAGAAGCTTCTTACCCAAAAGCTGCCGCCCCTAAAAATTGAGCCAACCTTATTAAGAACGAGTACCCCTGTTGCACTAATTGCAACACCTTAGGAGCCAATCGATCTGCTTTCACTCTTTGTCCCGGCTGCCTGCCTAATTTTTGACCCCGCGCTTTCGCCGCTGCCAACCCAGAACGCACCCTCTCCCTCACCTCACATCTTGCACCTGGAAATTTGAATGTTAATTCCTTGACTAAGTGCCAGTTCTCTCAAGCGTTCTAGATGTTGTAAAAGAAGTAACACTGCCAAATGGGGAAATATAGTGTGAAACGCAATTTCTGCGGCTTCTCCCCAATCAGGTAGTTCGTCGGAGGCGTTAAGCGTAGCTCTGCCGTAGGCAATCGCCGTGGATAAATAAGCCCAATGTGCCAAAACGTAAGAAATAAGGGACAATATCAACCAACGATAAACGCCTAAAAGTGTCCCCTGTCCAAAACGGTGCAAGCCGAAACGCGCGACGTGAAGTTGTGCGTAGGCGCAGTAGCGCATTAGACCGAGAAGCCTTCTTCTCCTGGGATTCCTTCCTCCCAGTCCCCATGTAAAAGGGTCTTTGACCCTGCCTATATCGGTAGTAAGTACCTGCAAGTGTAGCCAATGAAACCGATAGAATGCAAGGCACAGAAGCCCTTCTAAGAGAGTACCACTCGACCGAGGGCAAGGGGAAGTTTGGCAAGGGGTTAGCGATAAGCGAACCGTTACAAGCCCCGTCATTTGCAGAAGAGTGAAAGTAGCACCCTGCTACATAGGTACTGACCACACTCTAACCAAAACGGTAAGTAGGACAGGTCAAAGATTGTTTTGGCTTTGACAGCGAAGGATAGCCAAGGCTTGAGCCGGATGATTCGTAAGAGTCCTGTCCGGTTCTTAGGGGAGGGAGATGCAGTAATGCAGGCTCCCTTACCCGACGGTGCTTGGCAGTCTTAAACCAACCTTCAATCTGCCAACGTCGTTTACCCCACCAAGAAATGGTACTGGCTTTGAGAACTTTGGTAGACAGGACAAATCGTTTTTCATACTTGCCATCATCTCGTTTAAAATAATACCATGAGATAGAGACAGGAAACTTCAAACCCCTTAGGTAAAGCTGTTGTCCTCGCTTATGTAGTTGAGCAACACAGCGCCCATCAACCAACATACGGGTACAAGCGATACCAACAATTACATGGTATTTCCGCTTTCGGACGCCGTGTATAAATTCCACACTTGCCTTTGGCTGTATCTACCAGAACCATCACCTGGAAGTGCTTTGTTAGTTTTTTGGGCAAGCATTTGACCATTTTTAATCCTAATTGTGCTGGGGAACAGGTACCTTTTCCTCTCCAGACACGAAAACTCCAAGGTACTCGCCACCTACGGGGTCTAACACGAGAAATTGAGCCAGCCTTACTAGAACGAGTACCCGACTGCGCCGACAGATCAACAAAACAAAGGCTGGCTCAATTTCAGGGGACAATGCGGACCAACAACCAAATACACCACAACCAAATGCAAGCCTCGTTTTCCGTTGTATACGCGGATTAAATTTTCAAATACCTTAAATTTTCCGACTTTCTCCAGAGTTGTTACTGTGCGTTAGCTTATTTTGGAAGGGTGAGGGGAATTAATACAAGACTTGGTAAGGAAAAAAGCTTATAAAGGATCAGAACGCTCTCATACCGTGTAATACGTGGGGAAGGGGAAAAGAAAGTCTCGGTGTCATACATGGAAAAAGAAGTTAAGAGTCTCCGTGTCATACATGGGAAGAAGGAATTCATATTCATGAGCGAGTGTGTTACATGAAGACAGGTTCTCCCGTGTAATACACGTTTGGGGCTAATGTGGAATTATGTTGCTGTACGTTCGCTCCCGAATGAAAGGGAGAGAGGAATTAATGCCAGACTCGGTAAGGAAACAAAAGGATTGTGGATCTGCTAAAACCATTACCGTGTATTACTAAAAGCTGGGTGAGCTTAACCGTG
>JAESGJ010000433.1_pt1 | contig 24677 bp, 20 predicted proteins | sample 9266241 | NCBI WGS metagenome assembly JAESGJ01 (sample SAMN14514841, study PRJNA621669) | algae metagenome | isolation source: Brasilonema octagenarum HA4186-MV1 and co-occurring heterotrophs from wet... | place: USA: Manoa Valley, Hawaii | collected 2009-07-20 | reverse complement strand
AGCCAGACGATCGTCCCGACGGCGACCATGTTGGGTCGGTTGAGTGAGTGAACCCGCGCCGTGATGGCGGTTCCGCTTGTCATGTCGTTCCTCGGGCCAAGTCCACCGGTTCACCTACTGAGTCAGTACCTACTTTGCCACATAGTAGACGGCCGATGCACTATCAACGGAGGCACTGGCGGTTTCAGGGATGAGTACTCTCCGTGACATGTTGTGCAGGTTGGTGTTTGGACAGTCTGGGTAGGGCGACGTCCACGGCCAAACGGACGTCCACGGTCGCGACATGTTTCGATTGCGTGGACATCGGACGCGTTTACTCGTAACCTTTCCGTGATCTACGTAGCTAGACCATAGATGACCCTGCGGTGTGAGGATCCAATCTTGAGAATCGGCCGTTCTGCTCCGGTGTGCCGATCGGCTGTTGCGTTCGTCGGGGTGATCGTGGTGGCGGTAACGCTCGGGAGTTCGGCGGGCACTGGTCGGGCGGACCCGGCATCCGACGCGTTGTCCCGCATGACGGAGCTGTCACGGGAAGCCGAGCGCACCAGCGAAGCCATCTACGCGGCTCAACTCGACCTCGAGGCGAAGCTGGCCGCACGGCGCGGGGCCGAGGATCGTCAGCGGGCGGAATCGGCGGCGTTGGCCACCGCGCGAGCGGATCTGGGCAGATATCAGAACGCGGTGGATCAGGCGGCGGCGGCGTCCTACATGGGTGGCTCTACCAGCGGTGTCAGCGCGGTGTTGACGGCGCAATCACCGCAAGGACTGCTCGACGATCTGTCTTTGAAGCAGGTCATGGCCGGTCAGATCGCGGAGCGCATGACGGCCTTTCGGGCCGCGTCGATGCGAGCCGACGTGGCTGCTCGCGCTGCGGAGGCTTCGGCGCTGCAAGCACGCACGGCAGCCGAGCAGGCGACGTCGATCCGTGATGGCTTGCAGGCCAAGCAGAGCCGGTTACGCGGGCAGATCACCGACGTGGAGGCGCTGTACCGGGTGTTGACACCTGATCAGCGCGCGGCGCTGGCCGACCCGGGGCCCGCGCCGCCCGAGCAGTCACCGCCACCCAGTGACCCCGCCGTCGTCGCGATGCCCGAGCCGGCGCTGCCGGACACCGGCGCGCCGCTGCCCGGTTCGGGGGATGGGATGCTTGTCGTGCAGGCGGCATTGACCCGGGTCGGCGCCCCGTATTCGTGGGGAGCGACGGGGCCGGACGCGTTCGACTGCTCGGGGTTGATCAAGTGGGCATTCCTGCAGAACGGTAAGTCGCTCCCGCGGTCCAGCCAGGCCCTGGCGGCAGGCGGGCAACCCGTCGCCATGGTCGACCTGCAGCCTGGCGACATCGTCACGTTCTACTCCGATGCCTCTCATGCCGGTATCTACATCGGTGACGGAAACATGGTGCACGCTTCGACGTATGGGACGCCGGTGAAGGTGGCGCCGATATCGTCGGCGCCGATCTACAACGTGCGGCGTTACTAGCCACTGACGGTGGCGTTGCCTGCCTTCCATTGATCCCACGGAATGTTCCAGTCGCCGAGCCCGTCGATGCCGGGCAGCGTGGGTCCGACGGTGTTGGCGACCTCGACGACGTCGCCGCGCTTGGCCGTGTCGTAGAACCACTTGGCGTTGTCGGGGTTGACGTTGAGGCAGCCGTGGCTGACGTTGGCGCGGCCCTGGCTGCCCACCGACCACGGTGCGGAGTGAACGTAGATCCCGCTGTAGGACATCTGGGTGGCCCAGTTCACGTCGGTGCGGTATCCCTCGGCTGAGTTCACCGGGACGCCGTAGGTCGAGGAGTCCATGACCAGGAACGAGTACCGGTCGCCGATGATGTACGTGCCGTTGTCGGTGGGAGAGGAGTTCTTCCCCATCGAGATCGGCATGGTTCTGACCACGGCGCCGTTGACGCGCACGGTCATCGTCTTGGTGGCGTCGTCTGCCGTCGCGATGACCTCGTCACCAATCTTGAACGTCCGCGAGACGTCGTCCTGACCGAACAAGCCTTGACCGAGGTCGACGCCGTAGGTGTTGACCTCGACCTTGACCGTCGTTCCGGGCTTCCAGTATTGCGCTGGGCGCCAACGCACCTCGCGATCGCTGAGCCAGTAGAAGGCGCCTTCGACGGGAGGGTCGGTCGTGACGGCTATCGCTCGCTGAGCGGCGAGCCGGTCGGGGATGTTCTCATCGAAGCGCACGGCGATGGGTTGACCGACGCCCACGACCTCACCGTCGTTGGGTAGCACGTAGGGCATGGTGAGGCTCTGCGGCGACGCGGTCGCGAACGTCGCGGTGCTGCGGGCAACCCCGCCAAGGCCCAGCGCCTCGGCGTTGAGGGTGTACGTGCGGTTGTAGCCCAGCGGCTCCGCCGAGCGCCACGTGACACCATCAGCGCTCAGTTCACCCTTGACGGCCCGGCCCTGTTCGTTGACCAAGGTCACCGCCCCGAGGACACCGGTCGCCGCGTTGACCGTCACCGGCGAGTCCACGGAAACCCCCACGGCGCCCTCGGTGACCGACGTCTGAATGTCCGGGACGAGGAGGTCTGCGTATGGGGTGCCCTTGTCGACGATGGCTTCGGCTTGCTGGGGCGGCGCCGAGGCGCCGCCGCACGCGCTCACCCCGAGGACGACGCCTGTGGTGGTCAACAGTGCCACCGTCGTCCACCACATCCCCCTGCGCCGACGGGTCGCCGCGGAGTTGATCCCCCTCATGAATGTCATCCCGTCCTTGGTCGTGAAACTGTCGCACCCACATCTTACGTACTATCTACGTAGAGGAGATCCGAGATGTTCCGGTCCCGAGGCGGCGCGCTCGTTCTGCCAGGCCACGGAGGTACCGCTTGTCGACGATGCGCACCCGACGTTGGAGAATACTCACCCCGCGCCAGAATCGTCGTCGCCCGACGCGGCCCAGGTGGTGTCGGGCCGCGTCGACGCTGGCCGCAGGGTTGGCCGTATGCGCCAGCTTTCCGCCCTACGGTGTGTGGCCCGCTGCAATCGTCGGTTTCGCTCTGTTGGCATGGGTGCTCACCGACCGCTCGACGACTGCGGTCGGCGGGATGGGGTTTGGGTTCCTGTTCGGGTTGGCGTTCTACCTGCCTCTGCTCCCGTGGACCGGCATCTTCGTCGGGGCCCTCCCATGGTTCGCCCTCAGCACGATGTGTGCCCTGTTTCCCGCCCTCTTCGGTTTGGTCGCGGTCACCGTGCGCGAACTCCCGGGCTGGCCGCTCTGGTGGGCGTCGTGTTGGGTGAGCATCGAGTGGCTCAAGTGCAGCTTCCCGTTCGGTGGATTTCCCTGGGGCGTCGTGGGTTTCGGTCAGGCTGACGGGCCACTGGCCTCCTTTGCACGGATCGGCGGTGTGACGCTGGTGTCGTTCGTCGTCGTCCTCACCAGCTTTCTGGTGTTCGTGCTGGCGCGTCGGATGTCGAGCCGAACACGCCTGCTCGCCGACCCCGTCGCGCTGCGAGCGGCAACGGTGCTTGTAGCGGTGGCCGTGGGCTGCCTGGGGTCGAGCATGCTCGTTCGGCAGCACACTGGCCCCGAGGCCGCCGAGACGCTCACCGTTGCGGCGGTGCAGGGAAACGTGCCACGGCTGGGACTGGACTTCAATGCCCAGCGCCGCGCGGTGCTGGGCAACCACGTCGAAGAAACCCTGCGACTCGCGGACGACGTCGCCGCGGGCACCGTCGATCGTCCGCGGCTGGTGATCTGGCCGGAGAACTCCTCGGACGTCGATCCCTTCCGCGATCCCACCGCGGCGGCTCAGATCTCGTCCGCGGTGCAGGCCGTGTCGGCGCCCATCATGGTGGGAGCGGTACTGGCTGGGCCGACTCCGTCGGCGGCTGAGTCGGCCACCACCACCAACAGTGTGATCGTGTGGTCGCCCGGCAGCGGCCCAGGCGAGCGTCATGACAAGAAGATCTTGCAGCCCTTCGGCGAGTACCTGCCACTGCGCAACCTCTTTCGGATCTTCTCCGCCTATGCCGACCGCGCGGGCAACTTCGTGCCCGGCAACGGCGCGGGCGTGGTCCAAGTCGCCGGAACGACGGTCGGGGTCACGACGTGTTGGGAAGTGGTCTTCGACCGGGCCCCGCGAGATGCCGTGCGCGAGGGTGCGCAGGTGTTGGTCGTGCCGTCCAACAACGCGACGTTCAACGAAACGATGAGTCGACAACAGTTGGCGTTCGCGAAGATTCGCGCGATAGAGCACGACCGGCCCGTCGTCGTCGCCGCTACCACCGGTATCAGCGCGATCATCGAACCCGACGGAGCGGTGACGCGCGAGACCGAATTCTTCACGGGTGCCTACCTCGTGGACGCGGTGACGCCGAAGTCGACGGCGTCCCCGGCAACCCGGTGGGCACCATCCCTGCAGGCCCTTCTTCTCATCGTCAGTGTTGGCGCGATCGCCACGGCGACGTGGAGGCGCCGGAGATGTCAGACCACTTCGGAGGACGGAGTAGCAACCGGTGGCAACCAGAGGTAGCAGTTCCACGCACTCCGGTGTCCGGCATCGCCGGGCCCTGCGGCGATGCGCCTCCACCGTTCTTACCGCGGCTCTGCTGGGCACAGCGATCGTCGGGTGTTCTAGCGGTGATGACGCCGTTGCGCAAGGTGGCACGTTCGAATTCGTTGCGCCGGGTGGACAAATCGACATCTTCTACGACCCGCCGCAGAACCGAGGTCGCCCCGGAACGATACGGGGGCCCGATCTCATGGACCCCAGTCGCACGGTGTTGCTCGATGACTTCGCCGGTCAGGTCGTGGTGATCAACGTGTGGGGCCAGTGGTGTGGCCCCTGCCGCACCGAGATGCCCGAGTTGCAGCAGGTTTATGACGCAACGCGCGCCGAGGGAGTCGCCTTCCTGGGCATCGACGTCCGCGACAACAACCGCCAAGCCGCAGTGGACTTCATCGTCGACCGCAACGTCACCTTCCCGTCCATCTACGACCCATCGATGCGCACGATGATCGCCCTGGGGGCCAGGTATCCCACGACGGTGATCCCGTCCACGATCGTGTTGGACCGGGGGCACCGTGTCGCCGCCGTGTTCCTGCGGGCATTGTTGGCCGAGGACCTGGAACCCGTGGTTCGGCGCCTCGCAGTCGAGGCCACCACCGACCCCGGGCCTCCGCAATGATCGACGTCATCGTTCCCGCGGCGCCTCCGTCGGTACTGGGGATGCTCGGCTGGCTGCCGCCGCCGGTTCCGTTACTTCCCGCTCTCGCAGTCGGTTTGGCGGCGTGGTACGTCATCGCCGTGGGGGTCATGAGGTCACGGGGCCGCGAGTGGAATTGGTTGCGTACCGCGAGTTTCCTCGCCGGGTGTGTCGCCTTGGCGGCTGTCACAGGTTTGGCCATTGACGGCTACGGCTATCGGTTGTTCAGTGCGTTCATGTTTCAGCATCTGACGCTGTCGATTCTCGTTCCGCCGCTGCTGGTGCTCGGTGCACCTGGTCGCCTGTTGCTCAGGTCCACTCCGCATCGCGGGCTAGGGCGTTTTGTGTTGATCGTCGCGTTGAGTGGACTGCGCTGCCGCGTCGCCCGGATTCTGTTGAACCCCGGTTTCACCATTCCGGTTTTCCTGCTGAGCTATTACGGCCTGTATCTGTCCGACCTCTTCGACGCGGCGGCAGCCAGCGTCGGCGGCCATGTCGGGTTGCAGGTGTTCTTCCTGGCGAGCGGCCTGTTGTTCATCTTGCCGATCCTGTCGACGGGCCAGCTGCCCGTTAGGCAGAGCAACCTGGGCCGGTTCTTCGACATCTTCGTGGAGATGCCGCTGCACGTCTTCATCGGCGTCATCCTCATGATGGCGCCGCGAGCACTCACCGACACCTTCGCGCACCCTCCGGCGGACTGGAACGTCGACCCGGTCGCCGATCAGGCGGTGGCCGGCGCATTGGCGTGGTCTTACGGCGAGCCCATCGCGGTGTTGACGACGCTGATCTTCGCCATCCGGTGGCGTCGCGACGAAGAGTTGCACACGGCGAAGCGGGAAGCGGACGTCGAACGTGACGCTGGTGAGCTGGCGGCGTACAACGCGTTCCTGCGCGGGCTGCACGAGCAGTCGCCACGATCAGCGCATGGCACGGCCGCCGACGACCGCTGACGATAGTATCGGCGCTGTGCCGGAACACGTCTCGGCACCGGCCGTGGCGCTCAACGCCTGAGGGTTTCCATCACCGACGTCTCTGCCTGCAGGCCCTGGATGAGCGACCGCGCCATGGCCATCGCCCCAGGATGTATACCGGATTGGAGCTGATCTCGCGCGGCAGCTATCGCGAACTGGTGCTGCCGAGTCATCAGGTCGACGAACACCTCCGCGGCGCGTGGCCCGGCGGCATCGCGCAGCAGGCGGAAATCGGCCTCGGATGCCAGGGGATGTTCGCCGGGTTGAAGCGGGGCGTACGACGTGTCTGCTGGAGGGAACGCAGGGGCGGTCATGGAGGCGAAACCCCAGTCCAGTAGAAGCGCCTGCAATTCGTTCCTCCGGCTGGTGCTGCTGGCGGTGATCTGGCGTGCGACCCCGGCGACCCGGCGATCGACGTCACTTCTACCGATCATCAGGTTGCTGAGCGCGATGGCTTGGTCGCCATGTTCGATGGCGTCGCGCGCGAATAAGACGTCGACGTGGTTGTGCGCCTGTTCGGCAGCAGCCGGGACGCTCGGTGGCGTTTGGGACGACACAGGCGACCGTTCGCCGCAACCCACGACGGAATGCGCGAGGAGCACCGCGACCACTGCCATCAACAACTGGGAGCGCCGGCTGGTGCAGGAGGAAGACCGGCCGCGTGAAGGCTGGTTGGGCGAGTCCGCGCGCATAATCGCCGCGGCGCGCACTGTTGGCATGGGCACGCATGCATGGCCCTCGTATACCGTTGCGGGACCGGGGTTGTCAGGTGACCAGCGGCCCGCCATCGATGCGAGCGTAGCGGGTCCGCAGGTACCCATCGCAGGGCATCTCGAGGGCGAAGGGGCCGGCCTCGACGTCGTGCGATCACTCGACCAACTATTCGCTGTAGGGGAGCGCACATGCGCACGATATCCACATCGCTGGAGCAAGTCAGTAGTTTGGGCTGCGGCGGTGTTAGCAGGCTGGGGACGGAGGTCGGTCGGCGGAGGTCGGCTGACGGGAGGTGCCCGTGATCCTCGCAGTTCACCGTCCGGGCCGGGACTCCGCGGAGTTAGATACCAAAGGGTGGGGGCTAATCCTGAGAAAGCTCGACGGGGAGACGGTGGCATGGGTAGGGGCTTGACTGGCGACGGTGCGCATCAATCGAGATCGACATGAGTTGGGCACCAAGGATGGCAAGCACGTCGAGCGGTGTGTGGGCCGACGGGATGTGCCGTTGGCCTTCGGATTCGTACCCACCCTGGGCCGACCGATGCGCACGGTGAATCGCCGCGACGCGTCGAAGCCGGTCGTATACGTCGAGCGTTCCCGATGAATCTCGTCGGCCAAGCGGCGTTCCTGGTCAGCTTCCCCGTCGCGGCGTCAGCCATCGGGGCCTGCACTGCCGCCCTTCGCCCACCTGGACCCCGGGTCGTCAGCGCGATACAGCACTTCGCGGCGGGGGTCGTGATCGCCGCCTTGGCCGGTGAAGTGCTACCTGATCTGCGTAGCGAAGGGAATCTCGGGTGGGCGGCAACGGGCTTCGTGTGCGGGGTGACGCTGGTGCTGGGATTGGCAGCGTACGGACGACGAATCGACAGCCGTGACCGTAGCTCAGGCGCGTCCGTGCGACGCCTTCCGCTCGGGCTGCTCGCGGCAGTGGCGATCGACCTGTTGATCGACGGGCTCCTCGTGGGCCTCGGGGTGCGGTTGGGCTCGACGCAAGCCTTGATCCTCACCATCGCACTCACGTTGGAGATCTTGTTCCTCTCGTTGTCGTTGGTCGCGGAACTCACCGATTCTGGGCTGAGCGCGATGCGCGCGACGGCGGTGTGTACCGGGCTCGGTCTCGTCACCGCCGCGGGGGCGGTGGGTGCTGCGGTCGTGCTGGCAGGTGTGGACACGGCCGTGCTGGCGTTCGTTCTGGCGTTCGGCGCGGCGGCCCTCCTCTATCTCGCCGTCGAGGAATTGATCGTCGAAGCGCACGACCAAACCGAGACGACCTTCCTCAGTGCGATGCTGTTCGCGGGGTTCCTGTGCATTTACGTCCTTGGCGAACTCGCCGCCTGACCGCGGGAGCCGGTGAGCGGTGAACCCCGGCAGGCGGTAGGAGAGACCCGTACAACGGTTTCCCGTCTCGGGGTGTCCAAACCGTCGCGGTTTGGACACCGATCTGGCTGCCGGCGGGCAGGCGCGTGCCTTGGCGGGAAACGTGATGGTCGTCGAGCACGGCTGCAGACAGCGGTTGGGCGAGACTATGTGGGGTGGGTAGTCCGGCCGGGTTCCCTGTCCGGGCGCGCCCATGGGTCGACGCCGTTGATGACGAAGCTGCACGATCCCGTGAATCTTCGACGGATCGATTCGGCGGTGGTTCCAATCACCGTGGTGAGCACTGGCGTGTGGACAGGCCCAGCTCACTGGTGTCGCGGTGATCAACGTCTCGGCGAGCGTCGCGTAAGGACAATCAGGGATCACGAGCAGTTCTACGCGATGGCCGCAATAGGTTGTCGATTGGTCGTCGTGCATCGATGTGACTTCTGTTTGCTGGCGAACAGTGTTCATCAGAGGGCACTGCGGTGGCCAGCACATGGTCCTGCGCCTCAATTCAACCAGTCGTATCAAACCTTCCCGTCGGCCCCACGTAGGGGAACGTGTCGATCGACTTCGATCATCCTCTACGATCTCGGTACGAACATAGTAGATACTGGGCGGTCGGTGACCGGGGCTCAGCGAGGAGGAGTGAGTGTGCGCAGGTCTTGTTTGATGGCGTTCTTGATGGCGTTCGCGTTGATGGTGGGAGTGGGTTCTGCTGGGGCGGCGTCGGCCGCCAGTGAGTGTGCGCACCGCTTCGGCGCGCATCAGCAGGTGGCTGATGGCGGTGGCGTGCAGGACTGGACGGTGACCGACCTCAAGAAGAGCGGTGACGTAGCGCCTGGTTTCCCGGTCCAAGGTCAGCTGTGGGAAGCAACTGCGACGGTCACGGCGGTGTCGGGGACCTCGACACCGGTAATCCCCAACTTCAACGCGACATCCGACAGCGGCAGCTACCCGGTCCTTTGGCAATTAGCGAGTCCGCAGGGCATTTCCGCGGCCACGTTGGCCGAAGGTCAGACCTCGACGGGCAAGATCTACTTCGACGTCACCGAAGGCGACCCCATGGCGGTTACGTACTTCGCTGGCGGTGCGAAGCCGCTGATGTGGTGCTGCAGCGCAGCCATGATGGCGATGCCGATGAAGGAGTGCGCGTGCTGCGCCAAGATGAAGGAGCCGTGCACGTGCTGTGCGGGAAAGATGTAGAACGGCGTTCATCGCCTCGGTAGCCAACAGGTGCGACGCGCCGCCGAAAGGTGAAGTCACCGTCCGGCGGCGAAGCGCCACGACGCGATGGAGGCGGTACAGCACCAAAGTGGTAGGGACCACGCTGGTGGGGTGACAGCAGCCCGATCGCAATCCGGATCGACGGCGTCGCGGGATGCGTCGCGTTCGCGTGGTCGGTGAAATCCCCGGCGGTGTCAGGTTTGTCGGCCTCTTACGATGGCGACCCGCAGCGACCCGTTCAGCTCGTCGTCGGCATCCGGGCAGTAGCCGCTGCAGGTCGCCAGAGACGTACGTGCCGGGAATCTCGGCAGGAGCCGTTCCGTAGACCAGGGCGATCTCATCGTGTCCATGGAACGTCGGTGCGCTGGGGCTGCCGGTCACCTGATGTCCGTTGACGTAGGCGCGCAGCGGGGATCCGGTGCTATCGGCGCGGTTCCCGAGCTGCTGCGATGCGATCCACCGTGACGTTCCACTCGGAGACGAATTGAGCGAGGCTGCTGAACGTGCTCTGAAGTCGGTGACTCGGTGTGGATGACGCCACTCGTATCGTGAGAGCGTGCAGCGGACTGATGGCGCCGCCCGGTCGTCGACCCCGATACCGGCGGGAACCGCCGCGACCTTGCCATTGACGAACACGTTGCGGTGAGCGTGAATGTGGAGCACCTAGCCCTCCGCGCGCAACAGGGGCAGCCCGGAGTGCCTCATGGCGACGGGTACGTCGGTTGGGGCGGGCCAGGGCGGTGCACCTAGCCGCCGTGATTCGACCGATCCACCCGGCCGAAACCGCGTCGACTTCGTCTTGATCGAGGGAAGGCAGAATGGCCCACTGCGCGCGCACCGCGTCGTCGCCGAAAGTCTGTCGTCCAAGCGTGTCTAAGGGCTCGACGGCCACGGCCACGACACTGTCGCGCGAAGTTGGTCGTGCCGGGTCCCACGCCCGCTTCTGGCCACATCCGTAGCGACATAGTAGATTGAGCTACGTGAAGTGGGCAGAAGCGGTGTCCTGTCATGGACCGCGGTTGATCTGGGACCGGCCGGAGTGCGCGCCGGAGAAGCGGCGTAGGGCTAGCCGGCGGATCGCGGCGGCGCTGCTGTTGGCCTTAGTTCTGGCGGTAGCGGCTTCGTGGGCGACAGACCCGGCTGCTGGCCAATCCGCGGGATCCTTTGGCGTCGAACTCATCTAGGGCCCGACTCCTGGCGTTGGGCGTCCCCCGTCGACGAGCATGCGATCACTGCTGGAGGCTCCGGACGGGCGACGAGGTGACCTCTACGCGATCCTTAGGCGAAGCAGATCAACGCACCCGACAGCGATAGTGCGACGATGAGCGACGGTGTTGCGGCCATTGCTGCCACTGCTCCGCTTAGCGTGACGCGGGTGCGTATTCGGGCAAGACCGTTCTGTGGATCGGTGAGCCGCTCGGCGCGGACGAGCACGGCGACACTGGCGGCGGCCAGACCGTGGGCCGGCGCGACGACACCGGACAAGGCCAGTAGTCCTGCGAGCAGCGGCCGGTGACCGTGTCGACGAGCCGCGGCGTCGTCGGCACACATTTCGAGCAGTGAGCAGATTTGCGTCGCGGCACTCGCGAACAGCTGGACCCGGGGTAGTGCGGTCGCCAGGCCGCGCACTGCGGCGACCACGTAGGCGTGGCGGCCGTCGAGGTGAGCCCGTTCGTGGGCGATCACGGCCGCGAGTTGGGTTCCATCGAGTTTGTTCAGGGCGGCTGTGGTCACGACGATCGCGGGTGGGCGGCCCGCCACGCAGTACGCCGCGGCCTCGGTTGCGTCGATGATGACGACGTCGTTGCCGTCTGACCTGCCCACCATGCGGACGGCGTCGGCGTGCTCGAAGGTGTGTGTGCGCATGCGGCTCAAAGCGCGTCCGACCCGAACGCAGATGGCGATCACACCGCCGGCGGCGATGGCCACCGCCACGGTCGCGACGATCTGCGCCGGCCGGCCAGCGTGGCCGACGAGGATCGCTTGGAGCCGTTCCAGGCATGACACGATCAGCGCATCGGGACTGTCCCAATGTCCAGCCGCTTCGATCAGCAGCAGTGCGACGGCCGCGACCGAGCATCCGAGGACGGTGACGACGGCTGTGAGCCAGGCGGTGATCGCCAACCGTGGCGCCCCACCATCGGCGGCGATGCGCAGCAACAGTCTTGGACCGACCGCGAGGACCGCCACGACATATAGCAGTAGCGCCGCGGCGACGGTCATCGTCGACCCGTCTTGCGGGCCAGGCGTCGCAATGCCGCACGGAGGTCGGCGGATTCGTCTGCGTCGATCTGCGCCACGAAGTGACTGAGGACGGCCTCGGAGCGACCGCCACCGCTCAGTGCTTCCAGCATCAGCCGGGCACTGTGTTCCTCGCGGGTCAGGGTCGGCCGATACCGGTAGGCCTTGCCGTCGCGTTCGCGCGACAGCCAGCCCTTGCCGTGCAAGTTGTCCATGGTCGACATGACCGTGGTGTAGGCGATGGGGCGTTCGGCGCTCATCTCGTCGAAGATGTCGCGCACGGTGGTGTCGGCATCGGGGTCGCGGTTCCACAGACGGTCCATGATCGATGCCTCGAGTTCGCCAAAGCCACGCACTCGCGCCATGCCGACACCTCCTGAACTAGTCAGTAGGTAGCTTACGGTGCTCAGCAGGGTTCGGCGCTCCTGGAGGCACCACAGTTTTTCGTCGCGGTGAGCGACGACGGCTCAACGTTTCTACTGACTGTCTCAGTAGCAAGCTGCTACCCTTCTCTTGCCGACAGGTATAGCGCTGCCGTCGGTATCCGGGGCCGGGCCGTCAAACCCCCCCATGATTGCCCGGCCTCCCGGTGCCGCGCGGATGCGGGGTTCTTTGAGGCAACGATCGTGTTCGAGGGAACCTGCGCCGAAACACCCTCCGCTTGAATCCATCCTAGGAGAGGGGGCATCACCAGGGCTCCGGCGATCGTCACCGACGATCCAGGCGGCGACGGGGGCCGCGGTGCGTGAGTTGCCGCGCACCCGGCGGGCCGCAACGGCGATGATCGTGATGGCAGAGGTGCCGGCCGCCCAGGAAAGCATGACGATCAACGATCTGGGTGGCGTCGAAGTCCCAACGATCTTCCTGTGTTGGGTGGCAATCTAGGTCACGTGGGTGGTGTTCGTCGGCTCTGAAGGAGGCAAGGTGTCGATTCCTGGTGTCCTCGAGCGGTCGCTGGAGCCCTTGAGGGTTTAGGGCGTTGGCGTGGTGCCCGACCTCACCGTCGTGGGCTCGATGCCATTGATGTCGCTTCTGTGGCTGCGACCGACGAAGCCCGATGAGTTACAACACCTCGGGGGTACGCGATCGGATGTGCAGTCGGCGATGGGTGGACAGCGGCGTGCCTGGGTCGTCGTGGCGCGTACACTATCCGTCGGACACGCCACGTTCGCGAAGCCACGCAATAGGGTCGGTCTTCTGCGATTCATCGAGGTGGACCTCGAAGTGCAGGTGCGGACCCGTTGAGTTGCCGCGATTGCCCATGGTGGCGATCTGGTCGCCAGCCATGACGCGCTCGCCTACTTGCACGATGGCGGTGTCGATGTGGCCATAAAGTGTGACCGTGCCGTCTGCGGCGCGTATCTTGACCCACATTCCGTACCCTGTCGTCGGTCCTGAGGCGATCACCTCACCATCGGAGGCAGCGTAGATCGGCGTGCCGATCGCGTTGGCGATGTCGAGCCCGCCATGCAAGGTGCCCCACCGAGCGCCGAATCCCGACGTCACGATGCCCATCGCAGGAAAGACGAACTGCGGACGGAGTAATCGTGCTTCTCGCTGAGCGCGCTCCTGGGCGAAGGCCGTGCCGTTGGACAGCTCCTGACGATGAGTCGCAGAATCGGAAGTGCTTGCCACTGATACGATTTGCAGACCACCGCCTGCCATCTCATCCTGAGATGGAGACGTGTCCGCGGCCCGTTCCGAATTGGCGCGCGCCTGCGACGTGTGCACTGCGGCGTTGGTCCCCGCCGCGATCGCACCGGCAGCGATCGCGGCGATCAGCAGCCTGCTCTGCGTCGCACCGGTAGCGCGCGGATTCTGACGGTGTGCCGGGGGACGATGGCGGCCACGCATCGGCGTCGCTAGCTGACGAACCGTGACCCCGCCACCATCGACGGACGTGTTGCCGACGGCTGGGGCACCCGCGACGGAGACGTCGTCGCGTCGTCTGGCCGGCCCCGGTACGCGAATCGGGGAACTCGGCGGCGCGAGCACCCATGGCGACTCGTCCACGAGGTCGTTGAGGTCGTCGAGTTCGGGTGTGCTCAAGACCTCGACGTCGGTGATGAAGGGATCGCCACGAGTGGGTGCCAGATCCGCCCATGCGCCGAATCCCTCGATGGGGATGGTCTCGGTAACGGTTCGGGCCCAGTGGCGATTCGTCCGCGCGTCTAGCTGCGTGACCCGACGCAAATACCGCAATTCCAGACGTTCCTTGCCGTTACCGATTCGTGATGTGGTTGCCGAGACGCTAACCGAGTGTTCAAGTTTCGGCAAGCAGTCGACCACGGCTCAGCGCACCGCCGTGTTCCGCGGATCGCGCGGTCCCAACCGCGTCGACGTGGAGAGAGCAGGCAAGACGTCGTAAGGAGTCGGGCCTCTGGATTGCATGCGTACGCGGTAGATACGTATTCGGCGAACGAAATCATTGCAGTTCTCGTCGGAGCCGTGGGCCCCGTGGAGCCACGGCGGGTCGCGCTTGGCGCCAGCCGCCTCGCGGAGCACTCCTCACCGGGCGATGCGGTCTCTGCTTGGCAGAGACCAAATGTCAGGGCCTAGTTACTGAGTTAGTCAGTAGGATAGGGTGCGGTTGATGAAATGATCGTGCGGTGCATGGCGGGTCCTTCGGCAGTGGGCCGCTTCGAGGCCGATCGGTTGCGGGCTGTCAGCGGATGGCGTGCCATGAATCCGCCGAAGCGGGAAGTTCTGCGCGCTGAGTTCGACTGACCGACCTCGGTGTGCAGAGGGGGACATGATCGTGGCGCAGGGCGAGTGATCGGCAGCCGAGAGGTGGAGCAGTGGTGAACGCGGAAGGCGATCCGGTGTCCGACGGCGACGATGTCACCGGTGCCACGACGGCGGTATTCCGTGCCAACGCTCTCGACGAACCCGACCCGCGGCCAGGGTCGGAAGGCCGAAACACGCCTGACGGGCCCGAGAGCGACCCGGGGCCTGGGACGGCCTGGCTCGTGGTGACACGCGGTCCCAATGCCGGAGCACGCCTTCGCCTCGATCAGCCCACCACGTCAGCCGGGCGCCACCCCGACAGCGACATCTTCCTGGACGACGTCACCGTGAGCCGCCGGCACGCCGAGTTTCGCCTGGCGCATTGTGCGTGTCGAGTCATCGACGTTGGCAGTCTCAACGGCACCTATGTCAACCGTCGACTGGTCCTTTCGGCGGTACTCGTCGACGGCGACGAGGTGCAGCTCGGCAAGTTCCGCTTGGCGTTCTCGACGACGGCACCCGAGGCCACGCAGCGGTCGGCGACATAGCCGCCGCTTTCGATTCATCCCCTGGCGGCACGACCCGTGGGTCGAGAAGGACTTCACTTGGGCATTCATGCGCATGTGTGCATAATTGCGTTGCGGGTGTTCGCCCGGTGTCGTCGTGAGGAGTGTTCGTGGCCATGGATCCTGACCGGGCTGACCCCAGTTCGCCGGTAACGACGAGGCGAGATGCCGCGCCGCCAAGCGAGGTTCCCCACGACCGCAGCCACGGCGACGGCCATGGGCATGCTCATGGGCACGGGGTGTCAGCCGATGCCGACCGGAAGTGGTTGGCGATCGCGCTCGGGTTGATCGTCGGGTTCATGGCGGTTGAGGTCGTCGTCGGGGTGCTGGCGCATTCGTTGGCGTTGATTTCCGATGCCGGGCACATGCTCACCGACGCCGCCTCGATCGTGCTGGCGTTGGTGGCGATCCGGATCGCGGCGCGACCGGCCCGGGGCGTCTACACCTACGGCTTCAAACGGGTCGAGATTCTGTCGGCTCAGGCCAACGGGCTCACGCTGCTGCTGCTGGCGGTGTGGTTCGTCTACGAAGGGGTGCGGCGGCTCATCGATCCGCCGCAGGTGTCGGGGCCGCTGGTGCTGATCACCGCGCTGGTCGGGATCGTGGTCAACATCGCCGCGGCGTGGAGCATCAGCCGCGCCAATCGCACCAGCCTCAACGTCGAAGGCGCCTTCCAGCACATCCTCAACGACTTGTACGCCTTCATCGGCACTGCGATCGCCGGTGCCGTGGTGTGGCTAACCGGCTTCGCCCGCGCCGACGCGATCGCCGCGCTGCTGGTGGCCGCGCTGATGGCTCGGGCCGGCTGGAACCTGGTCCGCGAATCCGGGCGTATCTTCCTGGAGGCCGCCCCCGCCAACGCCGACCCCACCGTGATCGGCCCACGACTGGCCGAGATCCCCGACGTCACCGAGGTCCACGACCTCCACGTCTGGCAGATCACCTCCGGTCAACCGTCATTGTCTGCACACATCCTGGTCACCGCCGGGGTGGATTGTCACGGCGTGCGCACCATCATCGAGACCGTCCTGCACGACGAGTTCGGCCTCGAACACACCACCCTGCAGGTCGACCACGCCGACAGCGACCGCGACCACGACGAACACTGCACCGAACCTCACGGCCCCGTCCACCGCTCACCCTGATCGGCTCGTTCACCGGCGGGGTTCGCGCTTCTCGGCCCGTCGCTGGGGTGCGCCGTGACGGCGAGTTGGACGCGGCGCGGCCGCGTGGCCGCGGAACGTGTTACCGCGTGGGTGGTCAGGCGGCGTGCGGGGTGTGGGTTTGGGTGGTCGGGAACGCAGTCGGTCGCGGAGCGCTTCGGTGCGTGTCGGTGAGTAGGGCTGCGGCAGCGGTAACCGCAGAATCCGGGTCACCCGGTCACCGTTGCCGGCGCGCAGGGCGGCGACCGCCTCGGGTTCGTGGCGGGCCGCGCTGGCCATGATGCCGATCATGAAAAGTGTTGTTGCCGTTGAGGTTCCTCCTGACGAGATGAGGGGCAGTTGCAGTCCGGTGACCGGCAGCAGGCCGATGACGTAGCCCACGTTGATGAACACTTGGCCGAGGATCCAGGTGGTGGTGGCGGCGGTGAGCAGTCGCAGGAACGGATCGGCCGACCGGCGGGCGATCCGCATGCCGGTGTAGGCGAACACCCCGAACAGGGCGAGCAGTCCCGCGGCGCCGATGAAGCCGAGTTCTTCGCCGACGATGGCGAAGATGAAGTCGTTGTGCGCGTTGGGCAGGTAGTTCCACTTGGCGGTGCCCTGGCCCAGCCCCTCGCCGAAGATCCCGCCGTTGGCCAAGGCGTACCGGGCCTGGCGGGCCTGATAGCCAGAACCCTGCGAGTCCGCGCCGGGGTTCAGCCAGGACTGAAGCCGATCCGAGCGGTATGCCGCCGACATGGCGAGCACCGCCGCGGCGCCCACCACCGCGAGCAAGGAACTCAGGAAGACACGCAGCGGCAACCCGGCGTACCACAGCAGACCGAGCAGGATGATGCCCAGCGACACGGTCTGCCCGAGGTCGGGCTGAACGACGATTAAAGCCAAGGTCACGACCGCGGCCGGCGCCAGCGGAATGAGCATCTCGCTCAACGAGGCCCGCTCCATCCGCCGCGCGGCCAAAAGGTGAGCACCCCAGATGGCGAAGGCGATCTTGGCCAGCTCGGAGGGCTGCATGGAGAAACCGGCGATCACGAACCAGCCGCGGGACCCGTTGATCTCCTTGCCGATTCCCGGGATCAGCACCAGCACCAGCAGAATTACGGTTAGGACGAAGCCAGAGGACGCCAACCGCCGCAGCAATGCTATCGGTAGTCGCAACGCGAGGTAGAACGCGACCAGGCCGACCACGGTCCACAGGACCTGTCGGTCGAAGATCGCCCAGGGCGTGCCGTCGTCTCCGTAGGATCGCACCCCTGAGGCCGACAGAACCATGATGAGGCCGGTCGTGACCAGCAGTGAGGTCACGGCGATGAGGAGGTGGAACGACGTCATGGGCCGGCCCAGCCACGCATGCAGGCGTGATCGGGGACCGCGGGGTGGTGTGGTCGATGGCTTGGGGGGAGCTGGGTTGACCTCGGCGACATCGGTTTGAGGTCCACCGGTGTTGCGCCTTAGCAATCGGGCGAGCGTTCTGGTCACCAGTGGGCCCGAACCCGACCTAGCAGGTGCGGTTCGACCGAGTAGGGGGCGGGAGGTGAGGACGCCACCGTAGCAAACATCATCTGGCCGGCCCTGTCACGTCTGCCGCCTTGGAGTCGCTCGTCACGCTCGCAATCGTTGCCGACGAGCGCGTCGACACGGTGATCTCGATGGGCGTATTGCAGGCATGCCCCGCCCATTCGGCACTGGTTCGAGGGATGATTCGGGGTCGACGACGTTCCCAGGGTTGGCCGGTTCCGTTCATCCACGACACCCGCACAGGGACGTCGTGTGTGCTCATGCCGACAACGCCATGGACGATTACCCACCGAAACCTCCCGACATCTCGTGGCTCCACCGCGCACGGCCACGTTCCGGACGGCCGGCCACCCACGGTGATGTAAGAGCGAGGCCCACCCTTGTACCCACGTGCGGTCAGGTCCGTACGCGTGCGTCGCCGCGTTCGGTGACATCCCCATCAGAGGGGTGCGGCCCGCCGCCGATGTGCGCTTCGTCACGCATCCGGTCGATCATGTGGGGGTAGTGCAGTTCGAATGCTGGTCGTTCCGAACGGATTCGGGGCAGCTCGGTGAAGTTGTGTCGCGGCGGGGGGCAGCTGGTCGCCCACTCCAACGAGTTGCCGTAACCCCACGGGTCGTCGACCACGACGGGCTCGCCGTACCGCCAGCTTTTGAACACGTTCCACAGGAACGGCAACGTCGAGATGCCGAGGATGAACGCCCCTAGGGTCGAGATCGTGTTGAGCAGGGTGAAGTTGTCCGACGGCAGATAGTCGGCGTAGCGCCGCGGCATGCCCTCGTTGCCCAGCCAGTGCTGCACTAAAAACGTGGTGTGGAAGCCGATGAACGTCAGCCAGAAGTGCAGCTTGCCGAGACGTTCGTCGAGCAGGCGCCCGGTCATCTTCGGGAACCAGAAGTAGATGCCCGCATAGGTGGCGAACACGATGGTGCCGAAGAGCACGTAGTGGAAGTGCGCCACCACGAAGTACGAATCGGTCACGGCGAAGTCCAACGGCGGGCTGGCCAACAGCACCCCGGACAAGCCACCGAGCAGGAAGGTGACCAAGAAGCCCACCGAGAACAGCATCGGTGTCTCGAAGGTCAACTGCCCCTTCCACATCGTGCCGATCCAGTTGAAGAACTTGATCCCGGTCGGGACCGCGATGAGGAACGTCATGAAGGAGAAGAACGGCAGCAGCACCGCACCCGTGGCGTACATGTGGTGCGCCCACACGGCCACCGACAGCGCGGCGATGGCCATGGTGGCGTAGATCAGGGTGGTGTAGCCGAAGATCGGCTTGCGGCTGAACACCGGGAAGATCTCACTGACGATGCCGAAGAACGGCAACGCGATGATGTACACCTCCGGATGGCCGAAGAACCAGAACAGGTGCTGCCAGAGGAGGGCTCCGCCGTTGGCCGGGTCGAAGACGTGCGCGCCCAGGTGCCGGTCGGCGGCAAGCGCGAACAGCGCAGCAGTGAGCAGCGGAAAGGCCAGCAGCACCAGGATCGAGGTGACCAGGATGTTCCAGGTGAAGATCGGCATCCGGAACATCGTCATGCCCGGCGCGCGCATGCACACCACCGTGGTGACCATGTTGACCGCGCCCAGGATGGTGCCCAGCCCGCCGACGATCAAGCCCAGAATCCACAAGTCACCGCCGGCCCCGGGTGAATTGACCGCACTCGACAGCGGCGAGTACGCGGTCCACCCGAAGTCCGCGGCGCCACCGGGGGTGATGAAGCCGGCGGTGGCGATCATGCCGCCGAAGAGGAACAGCCAGAACGAGAACGCGTTCAACCGCGGGAACGCCACGTCGGGCGCCCCGATCTGCAACGGCAGCACGAGATTGGCGAAACCGAACACGATCGGGGTGGCATAGAACAGCAGCATGATCGTGCCGTGCATCGTGAAGAGCTGGTTGTACTGCTCGTTGCTGATGAATTGAAGACCCGGAGCGGACAGCTCGGCGCGCATGAACAACGCCATCAACCCGCCGATGAGGAAGAACGCGAAGCACGCGACCACGTACATCATGCCGATCAGCTTGTGATCGGTCGTGGTCACCAGCTTGTAGATCAGATTGCCCTTGGGACCCATCCGCGCCGGAAACGGGCGGCGTGCCGCGAGCTCTTCGACGTGAGGCGCTTCAGCTGTCATGAGTCCTCCAGAGGGTTAACGGGCGTGGCCCCGAAGTCCGGCGACGAGCGCTCTCGAGGACCGATTGGACCGGCGGCCGTTCGGACCGCACGATTCCAGTGCTGGCTGCCAGCGGACTCGTCCTCCTCATCTACTGATTAGCATAGTACGACTCGCGGTAGTCTTGCGGTATCGGCCACTGACGCGCGTCGGGCGGGAATACACGGTACGGCGAGACTCGAGGCGGCGAGCGGCGAGACGTCGCGCCGGTGAGCGCCGAGCGAATGGACAATCGACCCCGGACTGCGCGAAAGGTACTGACTTGCTACGTAGAGGATGGTGCACTGCGAGTGCAGGTGGTCAGCTCGCGGTTGTTGCCGGGGCAACCGGAGGCGTCCATTCCGAAGCCCCGGTCATCGGGGCAACCTCCCGGTTGCGCGTATTGCATCACCCGCTCGCGCGGCGGCTCCCCAAGGCTTCGTGTGAAGGCAGTTCGCTGGCGATCGTTGCCAATGGGGCAACGGCAACGGCATCGCCTCCGAGCCTCCGGCGTTGCACCCACACTCTTGGAACGGTGGGGGTCTGGCGCGGTGCAGCTGTGTTCGACGACGTGCCCGATTCGCGAGTCGCTGATCTAACGGACCGCGACGCGTCCTGCCGACACCCAGCGTCACATCACCACCGACGAGGCGCGCCCTCGCTCATGACGTTGAGGCTTCGGCGGATGTGGGTCGTACCGCCCACGTGTCCGCTCCCGAGGGCTGCCTCGTTGGACACCAGCGCTGCGCCGACACGCTGCGGTGTGCCCGCATGGCGAATCATAGGCGGCCGAGCCGTCGGGATCCTGCCGTTGGCTGACCAAGGTCACGTCGTGAGTCGTCGGAGGCGTTGACCCGTGGCCCACGACGCTGATCTTGCTCGTTCCTCGCCGAGTACAGGCACCAGCGAGATCTGGGCGAACCCAAAGGTAATCACCGACCGGACACGTCGAGGCTGGCCGCTGGTGGTTGGTGTTGCCGCGCTGGCGGGAATTACCGCAGCAGCGATCGGCGCGGTGTCGTTGGCGGATGCCCTGACCGCGACGGGGTTGCCCGACCCGGGGTCGGTGACCACCTATGGTTTGCCGCTGGTGCGAGCGGCGGGGGAGATCGCGGCGGTGCTGGCAGTGGGATCGTTCTTGTTCGCGGCATTTCTGGTGCCTCCGCAGCCCAACGGGGTGTTGGACGTTTCAGGGTACCGGTCATTGAGGGTCGGATCGTTCGCAGTGGTGGTGTGGGCAGTGTGTGCGGCCCTCATGGTTCCGTTGACGCTCTCGGACGTGTCGGGGCAACCTTTGCTCGACGTTCTAAATCCGCTGACCACGTGGTCGTTGGCTGGGCAGATCGAGACGGCCTCCGGGTGGCGTTGGACCGCGCTGATCGCGGGGGCGGTAGCGGTGCTGAGCGTGCCGGTGCTGCGGTGGTCGTGGACGCCGCTGCTGCTGCTGGGCGCGCTGGTGAGCCTGGTGCCGTTGGGGTTGACTGGGCACTCCTCGTCCGGCGGGGCGCATGATCTGGCGACCAGCAGTCTGCTGATGCATCTCGTCGCGGCGGCGCTGTGGGCCGGTGGGCTGTTGGCCTTGTTGGTGCACGCGCTGCGCGGCGGGGAGCACGCCGAGCTCGCCGCGCGGCGGTTCTCCCTGGTGGCAGCGGGGTGTTTCGTCGCGATGGCGCTCAGTGGCGTGATCAACGCGTTGGTGCGGGTCCGCCCGGTCGACGTGCTGACCAGCACGTACGGCGGCCTGATCGTGGCGAAGATCGCCGCGCTGTGCTTGCTCGGCGTGGTGGGGTGGCGGCAGCGATGCGTCGGGTTGACCGCTCTGCGGGCCGACCCCTCCGCGCGGGGGCCGCTGATCCGGTTGGCCGTGACCGAGGCGGTGGTCTTCGGGGTCACCTTCGGGGTGGCCGTCGGGCTCGGACGGACCCCGCCGCCAGACGGCGCGACGGGCGAACCCTCGGCGGTGGTGGCCGCACTCGGGTACGACTTCTCCGGGCCGCCGACGGTGGCGCGGCTGCTCTTCGACTGGCGGTTCGACCTGGTGTTCGGCACGGCGGCGGTGGCGATGGCAACGGTCTATCTGGCCGGCGTGGTGCGGTTGCGGCGCCGGGGGGACCGCTGGCCGCCAGGGAGGACCGCAGCCTGGTTGGGTGGGTGCACAGTGCTGTTGGTGGCGACCTCGTCGGGGGTCGGCCGTTACATGCCGGCAGTGTTCAGCGTTCACATGGCGGGGCACATGATGTTGTCCATGTTGGCGCCGGTCCTGCTCGTCTTGGGTGGCCCGGTGACGCTGGCGTTACGGGCGTTGCCCGCCGCCGGGCGCGGCACCCCACCGGGGCTGCGGGAATGGATTCTGGCTGCATTGCACAGCAGGGTGTCGCGTGTTCTGACCCACCCGATCGTCGCCCTAGGGGTGTTCGTCGCCGGTTTCTATGGGCTGTACTTCGGGGGGATCTTCGACGCCGCCGCGGGCAACCACGCCGCGCACGTGCTGATGAACCTGCACTTCATAGTTAGCGGCTACCTGTTCTATTGGGTGGTGATCGGCGTCGATCCCACCCCCCGACCGCTGCCGCCTTTGGGCAAGCTGGCGATGGTGTTCGCGTCGCTGCCGTTGCACGCGTTCTTCGGGGTGATTCTGATGGGGACCGACACGATCTTGGCGGGCGACTTCTACCGGTCGCTGCGGCTGAGCTGGCACACCGACCTCATCGCCGATCAACGACTGGGCGGCGGAATCGCCTGGGCTGCCGGCGAAGTCCCGCTGATCGTGGTGATGATCGCGCTGCTGGTCCAGTGGCGGCGCAGCGATCGGCGCGTCTCGACTCGGCTCGACCGCGCCGCCGACCGGGACGGCGACGCCGACCTCGAGGCCTACAACGCCATGCTCGCCGGTCTCGCGCGGCCCAGCGCTCAGCCACCACGAGATTGAGGGTCACCCAGGTGGCCGATGCACGGAACCGGCCTCGTGGTCGACGCAACCCGTTGGCCAGCCGGGCGCCGAGCACCCGGATCAGGTCACGGAAGGACCAGGGCCGCTGGTGATCGAGGACGCATGCGGGGCGTTCCGTTGGAAACGAAGTGTCGGTGTGGCGAGCCACGGCAACCTAGCTCAGGAGATCTGACGTGACGGGACAGTGGATGGATCGCCGCGAGGCGACCGCACGGGGGCGGGCGCTGCGCACCACGGCCGATCCCAAGGACCATCGCCGCGTCGTGCTCGCCGGCGATCGGCCCTCGATCGCCGCCTCGGTGGACGCCAGCAATGCGGGCCGACTTGCCGAACTGACCCCGCTGCGCATCGGGCGGATGCTGAGTTCACCGTTCGCGTTCTTCCGCGGGAGCGCCGCCCTGATGGCCGGTGATCTGGCCGCGGGGCCGCGCAGTGGTCTGACCGCCCAGTTGTGCGGGGACGCTCACGCCGGAAACTTCGGGCTCTATGGCACCCAGGACGGCCGGATCGTCATGGACATCAACGACTTCGACGAAACCGCACCAGGCCCGTGGGAATGGGACCTCAAACGTCTCGTCGTCAGCCTCGTATTGGCCGGCCGGCTCGGTGGGGTCTCCGAAGAGGGATGTCGCGACGCCGCCCACGACGCCGCCCGCAGCTACCGGCGCACCACCGCTCACCTGTCCGAGTTGCCGTTCCTGGAGTCCTGGACCGCGCTGACCGACGAGTCGATGCTGGATCGGGCCAAGGCCGACGCCCTGCTCGACGACTTCGCCGCCGCGGCCAAGAAGGCCAGAAAGAACACCAGCGCCAGGGTCGCCAACCAGACGACGCGCATCGAAGCGGAGCGTTGGCGATTCATCGCCGACCCGCCGGTGCTGACCAGGGTCAGCGCCGCCACCGTGGACGCCATCGCCGCAGCGATCCCCGACTACGTCGACACGCTGCGCGAGTCCCGTGCCCACCTGATGGCGCGTTATCAGTTCTGTGATGCCGCGATGCGTCTGGTCGGGACGGGAAGTGTCGGGTTGCGTAGCTACGTGATCCTGCTGCACGGCAACGACGATGAAGCGCTGATCCTGCAAGCCAAGCAGGCGCGCCCCAGCGCCCTGCATCACGCGCTCGGTCTCGCGCCGGTAGCCCACGAGGGCAAACGGATCGTGCACGGCGCGCGGCTGGTGCAAGCCGAGACCGACATCCTGCTGGGCTGGACCACCATCGAGGGGCGGCCGTTCATCGTGCGGCAGTTCCGCAACCGCAAGGGATCCATCGAAGCCAGCGCGCTCAAACGCGGCCACCTCGACGACTTCGGTCGGCTGGCTGGCGCACTGCTAGCACGGGCGCACAGCCGCTCCATCGACCCCCGCATCCTCACCGGCTATTTCGGCGACACCGACACGTTGGACGACGCGTTCACCGGCTACGCCACCGCCTACGCCGACCAAACCGAATCCGACCACGCCCACCTCGCTGCTGCCGTCGCGGCCGGAGTCCTCCCCGCCACCACCGAATCCTGACCCTGCGGGCATCCCCCGGCCCGCACGCGCTTGAGGTGGTCGCACCTGGACGGAAGCTGGGTTGCCGTTGTGGCGCCGGCTGAGCCCTTGGGTCATGTCGAGCAACCGAGACGAGTGTCGATCGCGAAGCACACTTCGGGTAGGGTCATGTACGTATCAACTACGTACTTGGTCGCCATTGGTCAACGAAACCGAGATTCGGGCCACGGTCTTCGGCGCTGGGCTTTAGACGATCGCCGACGACGTCCGCGCGGGGAGGAGCTGGGAACGAAATGAATCAGAAGACTGCGGCGAAGGACGAGTTGGGCTCGGCCCATCGAGGACGACACGACCACGAGGTCGCCGCCGCCGTCGTGCTGTGGGCCGAGTCGCGAGGGTGGACCGTCGAGACCGATCCCGACAGGT
>JAESGJ010000432.1_pt1 | contig 24780 bp, 19 predicted proteins | sample 9266241 | NCBI WGS metagenome assembly JAESGJ01 (sample SAMN14514841, study PRJNA621669) | algae metagenome | isolation source: Brasilonema octagenarum HA4186-MV1 and co-occurring heterotrophs from wet... | place: USA: Manoa Valley, Hawaii | collected 2009-07-20 | reverse complement strand
CCGACATCGAGCCGATGTTGACCACGGAGCCCGAGCCCCGTTCGCGCATGTGTGCACCGACGGCCAGCGAGCATGCCCAGAGCGCCTTGACGTTCAGGTCGAAGACGTCATCCCACTGCTGCTCGGTGACGTCCCACGATTCGGCGTGATAGCAGGTGCCCGCGTTGTTCACCAGGATGTCGACGTGACCGAGGGCGGCGACGGCCTCGGCAGTCATGCGGTCCACGTCGGCGGACTTGGTGATGTCCGCGGCGATCGGGTGCATGGTGTGTCCTGCGCCCGCGGCCTCGGCGACGACCTTGTCGTTGCGCTCGGCGCTGCGGCCCGAGATCGCCACGGTGGCACCGGCTTCGGCGAGGCCGAACGCGAACGCCTTACCGAGCCCCTGGTTGCCGCCGGTCACCAGTGCGGTGCGGCCGCTGAGGTCGAACGGTGAACGGGCGCTCATGATGGGACTCTCCTTCATTTCGGGACGACGATGGACTTGAGGCTGGCGGGATCGGTGTCGCTGTCGAGGGCCTCGCCGACGTGTTCCAGGTCGTAGCGGCCGGTGACCATGCCGTCGAGGTCGACGGCGCCGGAGGTGACCAGATGTATTGCCGCGGGCCAGGTGTCGGTGTACCGGAAGACACCGGTCACGGTGATCTCCATGTTCTGGATGTAACCGATGGGCAGCGCGAAGTCGCCGGAGCCCATGCCGACCAGGACGACGTGGCCGGCCGGGCCGACGGCCTTGATGCCGCTCACCACGGCGGGGGCCGCGCCGCTGGCGTCGATGAAGGCGTCGACCTGGGGGTCGAGGGCGGCCACGTCGGTGGTCATCGGATCGATCACCTCGGTGGCACCGAAGCGCAGGACGCTCTCGCGGCGGGACTCCAGCGGATCCGAGACGACGATGCGGGCCGCGCCGAACGCCCGCGCCGCCTGTGCACAGATCACACCGATGGGGCCTGCGCCCGCGATCAGCACGGAACTGCCCGGCTGCACGTGAGCCTTGCGCATCGTGGTGACCGCGACCGACAGCGGCTCCAGCAGCGCCGCGGCCTCATCCGACATGGAATCCGGTACGGGGTGTGCGAATTCGGCGTCGATGGTGACGTAGCGGCAGAATGCGCCGTCGATCGGCGGCGTCGCGTAGAACTCCATGTAGGGGCACAGGTTGTAGCGTCCCGCGGTGCACTGCTTGCAGCGCCTGCACGGATGCTGCGGTTCGACGGCCACCCGCTGGCCGACGCGGGTGGGGTCGACCTGGTCGCCGACGGCCGCGATGCGACCCGACAACTCGTGGCCGAGGATCATCGGCTTCTCGACGACGAAGTCGCCGATCCGGCCGTGGCGGTAGTAATGCACGTCGGAGCCGCACACGCCCACCGCGGCCACCTCGACGAGAACTTCGTGCGGGCCTGGCGCGGGGACCGGACGGTCCTCGATCTGGAGAGTGCCGACGCCTGTCATCACGCTGGCACGCATGGCGGGCGGGGTGGCGGGAGACGCCTCTGTTGTCATATCGCTTCCTTTCGTTCGGAGGTCAGAAGGGCCCGGCCGACGACCATCTGCTGCACACCGGCGGCCGCGCACAGCGGCGCGATCTGCTCGGTGACGCCGCCGTCGACGGCCACGGGTAGCTCGGAAAACTGCGTCGTGCAGGCGGTGACGAGGCCCAGCCGGTCGAGCCTGCAGCGGTTGCGGGTGCCGGGTTCGATGAGCATCACCAGAACACCGTCGGGATCGGCGTCCCACTGCGGTTCCGCGAGTCCGTCCCATTCCCGCCACACGGCGATCCAGGCGGCGCCGTCGGCGCCGCGGATCGCGTGCGCCCGCTCGACGGTGAACGCCTCCCACGGCAGGAAGACGACGCCGGGGTGCAGTGCCAGGATCTTTGGCAGCACGGCGTCGACGAAGTCGGCGGAGCCGATCAGGTGCACCCCGATCCGCTCGCGGTCGACTGCCGTCGAGATCATCTGCAGCTCGGCCAGACTCACGCCCGCGGGCAGTCCCTCCGACTGGGCCATCACGTCGACGTGGACGTCGAGCCCGGCGTCGGCGAGCGTGCGCGCCGCAGCCACCCGGGAGCCGGGTGCGGCGTAGACCGAGCCGGCCAGCAGGCCGGAGAAGCCGTGGTGCCACGGTGCGAGCACGGTCATCGCGTGCCCCCGCCGTCGAGGACGGGTGACGCCGCGAGACCTGCCCACCGGGTCCGCAGGGCAGCGAGGTCCCTGTCGTGCCGACGCGGTGCGACCCGGGCCCTGGCATCGGGTGACCAGCGCTTCGCGAGGTCGACGAGGCCCGCGCGGTCGGTGCGCGATGCGACGGCCGCGGCCTGGATGCAGGCACCGCGGGCCGTGGCCTCGTCGACGTCGGGCAGCGTGACCTCGTCGTCGAGCAGGTCGGCCAGCAGCTGCAGGGTCGCGGGCGAGCGCGCTCCCCCTCCGACTGCCGTTGCGGCACCGCCGAGTTCGACGCCGCAGGCGGTCAGGCTGTCACGGCCGGACATCAGCGACAGCAGCGGACCCTCGACGAACGCGCGGGCGAGTTCCTCGCGCGTGGTCTGGGAGGTGAGGTCGGCGAGCGCGCCGCGCGCGTCGGGGCGGTCGGGGGTGCGCTCGCCGTCGAGGAACGGCACCAGCACCGGACCCTGGGTGGGCCCCGCGGCGAGGGCGAGTTCGGAGATGCCTGCGAGGTCGGTGCCCAGCAGGACGGCGGCCCTGTCGACGACCCTGGCGGCGTTCAGGGTGCTCATCAGCGGCAGGTAGCCGCCCGTCATGTCGGCGACGCCGTCGACGGCGCCCGTGGTGTCGAAGACCGGACCGCGCGACGAGGTCGCCACGACGCCGGACGTGCCGATGCTGAAGTACTGATCGCCGTCGGTGAGGCCGAGGCCGAGGTAGGCGGCGTGCTGGTCGCCGCCGCCCGCGCCGACCACGACGGCGTCGCCGATGCCGAGTCGCGCCGCAGGCTCCGGCAGCACGGTGCCCGCCACGTCGGCCGGCCCGAGCACGGTCGGCAACCTGGTCGACCAGTCCCTGTCACCCGCCGCCAACTCGAGGTAGGACGGGATCCACCGTCCGTCGGTGGCGTCGAAGTAACCGGTGCCGGACGCGTCCGACCGATCGGTGACCTTCTCCCCGGTCAGCCAGTAGGTCAGGTAGTCGTGCGGCAGCAGGATCGTGGCGATCTGGTCGAGGAGGCCGGGCTCGTGCTCGGCGACCCAGGCGAGCTTGGCGATCGTGAACGCCGCCGTGGGCAACGTCCCGATGCGCATCACCCAGCGGCGGGCTCCGATGCGGTCGACGAGCCGCGCCAGGTTGGGGGCGCCCGTCGTGTCGTTCCACAGCTTGGCGGGGCGGAGCACTCTGCCTCGTCCGTCGAGCAGGACGAGGCCGTGGCACTGCGCGGCCACCGAGATGGCGCGAATCTCGGGTCGCTCGTGACAATTGGCCAACGCACGGTTCGCCGCCGCGACGAACGCGGCCACCCAGTCGTCGGGGTGCTGCTCGCTGCACGGCGGGAAGGCGGGTGGATGCGCGGCCGACCCGGAGCCGAGGAGTCGTCCGGTGTTCAGGTCGCGGATCTCGACCTTGCAGGACTGGGTGGAGGAATCGACGCCCATCACGGCGGACGGGACGAGCGGCCGGGAACCCAAGGACGTCGTCATGCGCCGCGCACCACCGGTGCCGACTCGTCGCCGGGCCGGTGCCCCCTGACACCGACGCCGCCCGCCGGGTGGCTGTCGATCACGTCGCCGAGGGTGTGCCCGCGCATCGACATCGTCACCACCGCGACGGCGTCGCTCCACGCGCCGACCGCCAGCGTGCTCGCCATCGCGATCATGTCGCCAGGGTCGGCGTCGGCGGGCGTCGGCGGGAGCGCCGCCACGCTGCCCGCGGCGAGCGCGAATGGCGAGTCGGGGCTCTCGGTGAGGGCGACCACGTGAATCCCGCGGTTGCCGAGCCGCTCGACGAGGTTGGTCAGCTCCTGTGACCGGCCGGTCTTGGAGATCGCCACGACCAGGTCGGAGGCGGTGATGGCCCCCATGCCGCCGTGCAGGGCGTCCATCGACGGCAGGTACACCGCGGGCGTACCGCAGACCGACAGCAGGTGGGCCAGCCGTTCGGCCATGATGCCCGACGTGCCGGAACCCGTCGTGACGACCTTGCCTGGCGTGGCGAGCATCTGGCGGGCGACGGCGACGACGCTCGACTCGACGGTGCCGACCAGTGCAGCGAGTGCCGCGGCCTCTCGAGACAACACGGTGCCGGCCAATTCGGCCAGCGCGATGTCGTCTTTGCTCATCTGTTAACCCCGATACTCATGTGTTCCTTTGTGATGTGGATCATGCAATGCTTATGCTCACATGTCAATGTGACTGCACATATGTGCAGCGGCGGGAGAGCCTAGTGGCTCGTGATCACGGGAGGCGACCATGGGTCCCGATGAGTTGTTCCAGCGGGCGGTGATCGCCCGCCGCTACTACCTGGAGGGACGCACCCGCATTCAGATCGCCGAGGAGTTCGGCCTGTCGCGGTTCAAGGTCGCCAGGATGCTCGACGAGGCGGTCGAATCGGGGATGGTGGAGATCAAGATCCACAACCCCGGTGCCATCGACGTCGAGCTGTCGACGGCGCTGCAGCGTCAGTACGGGCTCGAGCACGCCTATGCCGTCACCGCGGACTCGAGCAACACCACCGACCACGTCGACGCCGTCGCGAGAGCCATGGCAGAGCTGCTGCAGTCGATCCTGCGCGACGGTGACGTCCTCGGCGTCGACTGCGGTCGCACGCTGACGCACATCGCGCCCTACCTGTCGTCGTTACCCCGTTGCGACGTCGTCCAACTCACGGGGATGGCAGGCGCCATCACCTCCAACGACACCGACCTGGTGCGACGGATCAGCGAGGTCAGCGGTGGCGGCTCCTGGCCGCTGTACGCCCCACTGGTCGTGACCGACGCGCGCACCGCGCAGAGCCTCAACGACAGTCTGCAGATCCGGGAGACCATCGACCGCCAGTCCTCCGTGAGTTGCGCGATCGTCTCGGTCGGCGCCTGGAGTCCCGGCGCCTCCCAGGTCTACGAGTCCCTGACCGCCGAGGAGGTGAACGCCCTCGGTGAGACCGGGGTGGCGGCCGAGACCTGCGCCCTGCTGCTCGACGTCGACGGCAGGCGCGTCGCGGGACTCGACGAGCGCCGGATGGGCATCGACGAGCACGTGCTGCGCGGCATACCGACCCGGATCGCCATCGCGGCCGGGAAGGAGAAGGCGACCGCCACCAGGGCCGTGCTGAAATCCGGTCTGGTGTCGTCCCTCGTCACCGACATCGACATCGCCACCGCCGTCCTCGACTGACCAACTCAAGGGAGAGATTGACAGAATGTCCGAAACAGCAGAGCCCACAGTCGATTTCGACTTCCGTCTCGACGGCCTGGTGGCCCTGGTAACCGGTGGCGCCTCCGGCATCGGCGCGGCGATCGCGTCGGCGTTCGCGGCCAAGGGCGCCACGGTCGCGGTCGCCGACCTCGCCACCGACGACGGCTACCGCTGCGACGTGTCCGATCCCGGGTCGGTCGACGAGACGGTGTCCGCGGTGTTGGCCGACCACGGCAGGATCGACATCCTCGTCAACAGTGCGGGCATCGCGAGACTCGCTCCCGCTGAGGATATCTCGCTCGAGTTCTGGGACTCGACCATCGCCATCAACCTCAGGGGCACGTTCCTGATGTGCCAGAAGGTCGGGCGCCACATGCTGGCCGCGGGTCGCGGGGTCATCATCAACATGGCCTCGCAGGCCGCCACCGTCGCGATCGAGGAACACGTCGCCTACTGCGCGTCGAAGTTCGGCGTCGTGGGCATCACGAAGGTCCTCGCAACCGAATGGGCGGGCCGCGGCGTGCGGGTCAACAGCATCTCCCCCACCGTCGTCCTCACCGACCTCGGGATCAAGGCATGGGACAACCCGAAGGGTGACGCGCTCAAGAAGCTCATCCCCGCGGGACGGTTCGCCTACCCGAGCGAAATCGCGGCGGCGGCAGTCTTTCTCGCTTCCGGTGCGTCGGCCATGGTCAACGGCGCCGACCTGCTGGTCGACGGCGGTTACACCATCAAGTAGAAGTGGACGCGCGGGCGACGAGCTCGGGCCGGAACACCACGTGCCTCGGCTCGGCCTCCGGTCCTTCGGCCGCCGCGAGCAGCAACTCGATGGCCGTCGCCCCGATGTCGCCGCTCGGCTGCCGAATCGATGACAGGGCGACGGTGGCCGAGCGGGCGAAGTCGATGTCGTCGTAACCGATCAGCGCGATGTCCTCGGGCACGCGCAGGCCGCTGGCGGTCAGCGCCTGCAGCAGGCCGATCGCCAGCAGGTCGTTGGCGCAGAACACCGCATCGGGTCGCTGGTCGCCGGCCATGGCGCACAGGCGCTCGCCCGCCGCCCGCCCGGCCAGCACGCTCGGCTCGTCGGTGGGGACCACGTCCAGGGTGACGCCGGAATGTTCGGCGGCGGCAGCCCGTGCCCCGGCGAGGCGGTCGGCCACCTGCCGCAGGCTCAGCGGTCCTCCGACGTAGGCGATGCGCGTGCGCCCGGTGTCGCAGAGGTGTCCCACCGCGAGGCGGCCGCCCGCCACGTCGTCGACGGACACCGAGGCCAACGGCGTCCCCGCGCCGTCGCGGTCGACCAGCACGACGGGCACGCCCCGCCCGTGCAGGGCAAGCAGTCGGTCGAGGTCCTCGCCGACCGGCGAGATCAGCAGCCCGAAGACGCGTTGCTCCTCGAACGTCTCCAGGTAGGCGCGCTCGCGGTGTGGGTCGTCGTCCGAAGTGCCCAGCAGCACGACCAGATTGCTCTGTGCCGCATGCCGTTCGGCGGAACGGGCGACGTCGGTGAAGAAGGGGTTGCCGACGTCGAGGACCAGCAGCCCGACGCAGCGGGACTGCCCCGCGCGCAGCTGCCTCGCGGCGTCGTTGCGGACGAAGCCCAACTGCTCGATGGCGGCGTGCACCCTGGCGACCGTGGCGGGTGCGACGCGCTCCGGCGCGTTGAGCACGTTGGACACGGTGCCCACCGACACCGAGGCCGCCGCTGCGACGTCGCGGATTCCGGCCGCCATCGGTCGCTAGTCCGCCGTCAACCGGCGCGGTGCCAGCCGCGTCAACTGCGTGACGTGATCGGGCACCAGCTCTTCGAGACAGGTCACCCCGAGCAGCCGCATCGTGCGCTCGACCTGTCCCGACAGGATCTCGATCGCACGGTCGACGCCCGCTTCACCGCCCGCCATCAGCCCGTAGAGGTACGCCCGGCCGATCAGGGTGAACCGGGCGCCCATGGCGACCGCGGCCACGACGTCGGCACCGGACATGATCCCCGTGTCCAGGTGAACCTCGACGTCCTTGCCGACCTCCGCCACCACCGCGGGGAGCAGGTGGAACGGGATCGGTGCCCGATCCAGTTGCCGCCCACCGTGATTCGACAGCAGCACCGCGTCGACGCCGAGGTCGGCCACCGCCTTGGCGTCGGCCACCGTCTGGACCCCCTTCACCACGAACTTGCCCGGCCACTGGGACTTGATCCAGGCCAGGTCGTCGAAGGTGACGGTCGGGTCGAACATCGTGTCCAGCAGCTCGGCGACCGTCCCCGACCACCGGTCGAGGGACGCGAACGACAACGGTTCGGTGGTGAGGAAGTCGATCCACCACTGCGGCCGGGGCAGGGCATTGGCGATCGTACGCAGCGTCAGCGCGGGCGGGATGGACATGCCGTTGCGCTTGTCGCGCAGTCTGGCGCCCGCCACGGGCACGTCGACGGTGACCAGGAGCGTGTCGAAACCTGCGGCCACCGCGCGCTCGACGAGCGCCATCGAACGGTCGCGGTCCTTCCACATGTAGAGCTGAAACCAGTTGCGGCCCAGCGGGTTTGCCGCCTTGACGTCCTCGATTGCCGTGGTGCCCATGGTGGACAGCGAGAACGGGATGCCGGCCCGGGCCGCGGCGTGCGCGCCCGCGATCTCCCCCTCGGTGTGCATCATGCGGGTGAACCCGGTCGGTGCGATGCCGAACGGCATGCTCACGGGTGCGCCGAGGACGTCCCAGCCGGTGTGCACCTTCGACACGTCGCGAAGGATCGCCGGATGGAACTCGATGTCGGAGAACGCCTGCCTGGCCCGCGCGATCGACAGCTCCGCCTCTGCGGAGCCGTCGGTGTAGTCGAAGGCAGCGCGCGGCGTGCGGCGCTTGGCGATCCGACGCAGGTCCTCGATCGTGAGCGCCTTGTCGAGCCTGCGCTTGGTCGCATCGAACTCGGGCTTCTTGAACTGCATCAGGGGTGCGAGATCGTGCCTGCTCGGCAGCCGCCGCTTCATCTTCTCGGTCATGTGTGTCATACCCTTCCGGCCGGAGCCCGTTGTGGCTCGAAACGTTCGGTGGGCAACGCACCGGCCATCGTGCCACGAAGATCGTCGAGATCCCCACGCAACAGGCCGTGTGCGCGGGCCTGGACCAGAACGTTACCGATGGCGGTTGCCTCGACGGGGCCCGCGACCACCGGCCTGCCGACCCGGTCGGCGACCAGTTGACAGAGCAACCGGTTCCTGGCGCCACCGCCGACCAGGTGCACCGTCTCGACGGGGACACCCGACAGCGCGGCGGATTGGTCGACGCCCCTGGCGAATCCCGCCGCCAGGCTCTCGACGATGGCGCGGGCCAACTCGGGACGACTCGTCGGCGCAGGCAGCCCGCGCTCTTCGTACCACCTGCTGATGCGGGCCGGCATGTCACCGGGCTCGACGAAGCGCGGATCGTCGCCGTCGAAGACCTCGCGGGGCGGCGGGCAGGCTGCCGCCTGCTCCAACAACTGCGGCAGGTCGACCTGCGATCCGTCACGCTCCCACTGCCGCACGGTTTCGCTCAAAAGCCAGAGCCCCATGACGTTGCGCAAGAATCGAATTCGACCGTCTGCCCCCACCTCGTTGGTGAAATTGGCGGCGCGGGCGGCGTCCGTCACCACTGGCGCGTGGAGTTCGACTCCCACCAGCGCCCACGTCCCGCACGACACGTACGCCGCCGACTCGGCCCGCATCGGGATCGCCACCACCGCCGAGGCGGTGTCGTGGGAGGCCACCGTGGTGACACGCAATCCCCGGCTCAGCCCAACGTGGTCGACGAGATCGGGAAGCACCGGGCCGAGTTCGGCCCCGGGTTCGGTGAGCGCCGGGAACAGTCCGCCGCGCAAGCCGAGCAGCGTCTCCAGTTCGTCGTCCCACCGGCCGTCGACGCCGAGCAGACCCGTGGTCGACGCGTTGGTCCGCTCGGTCGCCATGCGACCGGTGAGCCAGTAGCCGATCAGGTCGGGCACGAGGAGTGCGGCGTCGGCGACGTCGAGGAGGCCGTCGAGACGGTCGGCGACCAACTGGAACATGGTGTTGAACGCCAGGAACTGCAGCCCGTTGCGGGCGAAGATCGCCTCCTGCGACAGCGTCGCGTGCACGGCGTCGGCGCCCAGCGCGCACCTGGCGTCGCGGTAGTTGTACGGCAGGCCAAGCAGTTTCCCGCCGCGCAGCAGCCCGTAGTCGACGGCCCAGGAGTCGACGCCGACACTGGTCAGGTCGGGCGCCGCGCGACCAGCCTCGGCCAACCCCGTGCACACGTTGGCGAACAGCCCAGGCAGGTCCCAGTGCATCGCGGTTCGTGCGCCGTTCCACAGGTACACCGGGTCGTTGGCGAAGCGGTTCAGCTGCCGCATCTCTAGCGAGCCGGGGCCTACCTCGGCGAGCATGACGCGCCCGCTGGTGGCGCCGAGGTCGACCGCGACGAACCGTCCGGTCGTCATCGCAGCCCCCTCATCCGCCGCCGAGTTCTGCGCGGTGGTCGCGATCCGCATGCGGTCACGACCATGGCGCAGAAGTCGGCGGGCTCGAGGTGCGTCATCGCAGGAAGGCCGCCGCGACCCCGGCATCCACTGGCACGTGCAGACCCGTCGTGTGCGAGAAGTCCGACGTGCACAGCGCGAAGGCGGCATTGGCGATGTTCTCGGGCAGCACTTCGCGTTTCAGCAGGGTGCGCTGCGCGTAGTAGGCGCCGAGTTCCTCCTCGGGCACCCCGTAGACCGCCGCCCGCTTGGCGCCCCAGCCACCCGCGAAGATGCCCGAGCCGCGGACCACGCCGTCGGGGTTGATGCCGTTGACCTTGATGCCGTGCTCGCCGAGTTCGGCGGCCAGCAGCCGCACCTGGTGCGCCTGGTCTGCCTTGGTCGCGGAGTAGGCGATGTTGTTGGGGCCCGCAAACACCGAGTTCTTCGACGAGATGTAGATGATGTCGCCGCCCAGCTTCTGGTCGATCAACGCACGCGCCGCGGCACGGGACACCAGGAACGATCCGCGGGCCATGACGTCGTGCTGCAGGTCCCAGTCGGCGGCCGTCGTCTCCAGCAGCGACTTCGACAGCGACAGACCGGCGTTGTTGACGACGATGTCGATGCCACCGAACGCGAGCACAGTGGCGTCGATGGCCGCCTGCACCGCGTCCTCGTCGGTGACGTCTGCCGCGATCCCGATGGCGACGTCGCTGGTGCCGATCTCCTCCGCTGCGGCAGCGGCCTTCTCGGCGCTCAGGTCGGCGATCACGACGCACGCACCCTCGGCGGCCAACCGGGTCGCGATGGCCTTGCCGATGCCCGAGGCGGCGCCGGTCACCAACGCGATGCGGGTGGCGAGCGGCTTGGGCTTGGGCATGCGCTGCAGTTTGGCCTCCTCGAGCGCCCAGTACTCGATGCGGAACTTCTCCGCCTCGTCGATCGGTGAGTAGGTCGAGATGGACTCGGCGCCGCGCATCACGTTGATGGCGTTGAGGTAGAACTCGCCTGCGACCCTCGCGGTCTGCTTGTCCTTGCCGTAGCTGAACATCCCCACGCCGGGGATCAGCACGATCGCGGGGTCGGCGCCCCGGATCGCCGGGCTGTCCGCATCGGCGTGCCGGTCGTAGTACGCCTGGTAGTCGGCGCGGTAGGACTCGTGCAGCTCGGTGAGCCGAGCCCGGCAGTCATCGAGCGACGCGTCCGACGGCAGGTCCAGGACCATCGGCTTGACCTTGGTGCGCAGGAAGTGGTCCGGGCAACTGGTGCCCAGCGCCGCGAGCCGCGGATGCTCGCTGCTGCCGAGGAATTCGAGCACGCGCGGGTCGTCGGTGAAGTGACCGACCTGGGGCTTGTCGGCCGACGCCAGCCCGCGGATGAACGGAGCCAGCTCGGCCGCCTTGGTGCGGCGCTGCTCGTCGGGCAGCGCGCCGTAGCCGTCCAGCGGGGCGCCGAACGGCTGGGGCCGTCCGTTGGCGTCGAGGTAGCGCTGCACGGTGTCGATGATCTCCAGCGAGTACGCCTCTGCCTCGGTCGACGTGTCACCCCATGCGGTGATGCCGTGTCCTCCGAGGATGGTGCCGATCGCCTGCGGATTGCGCTTCTTGATCTCGGCGATGTCGAGACCCAGCTGGAAACCGGGACGCCGCCATGGAATCCACACCACGCGGTCTCCGAAGATCTGCTTCGTCAACGCCTCGCCGTCGGCGGCGGTGGCCAGTGCGATGCCCGAGTCGGGGTGCAGGTGATCGACGTGGTTGGCCTCGACGAGGCCGTGCATCGCGGTGTCGATCGACGGCGCCGCGCCACCCCTGCCGTGCAGGCAGTAGTCGAACGCGGCGACCATGTCGTCCTCGCGGTCCACGCCGGGGTACACGTCGACGAGGGCGCGCATCCGGTCCAGCCGCAGCACGGCAAGACCGTTCTCGGTCAGCGTTCCGAGGTCTCCCCCGGATCCCTTGACCCACAACAGGTCTACGGGCGCGCCGGTCACCGGGTCGACGTCGGTGCCCTTGGCGGAGGTGTTACCGCCCGCGTAGTTGGTGTTCTTCGGATCCGAGCCGAGGCGGTTCGATCGGGCGATCAGCTCGTTGACGGTCGAGTTGGTCATGTCGTTCATGCTCCCCACGAGGATTGGGCGCCGCCGACCCGTGCGGCGTCGACGGTGTCCTGGTAGCCGGACTCGGCGAAGGCCCGCATCGGGTCGGCGGGCAACCCGCGGTCGGTGCGCCACTGCGCCATGGCGGGCCGGATGTCGGTATAGAAGGCATCCATCAGAATTCCGTTGGCGCCCAGCACGTCTCCCTCTTCCTGGGCGGCAGCCAGGGCCTCGGTGTCGACGAGCAGCGCCCGCGCCGTCATCTCGGCGACGTTGAGCACCGATCGGATCTGACCCGGGATCTTGGCCTCCACGTTGTGGCACTGGTCGAGCATCAGCGCGAGGTCGGAGCCTGCCTCCAGACCGCCTCCGCGGATCACCTCGAACATGATGCGGAACAGCTGGAACGGATCGGCGGCGCCGACGATGAGGTCGTCGTCGGCGTAGAAGCGCGAGTTGAAGTCGAACGAGCCGAGCTTCCCCAGCCTCAGCAGTTGCGCGACGATGAACTCGATGTTGGTGCCCGGCGCGTGGTGGCCCGTGTCCAGGCAGACCTTCGCCCGTCCGCCCAGCGCGCTGACCTGCGCGTAGGAGGTACCCCAGTCGGGCACGTCGGTCATGTACATCGCGGGTTCGAAGAACTTGTACTCCAACACCATTCGCTGGCCTTCGCCGATGTGCTGATAGATGGTGGCCAGGGACTCGGCGAGGCGGTCCTGCCTGCCGCGGATGTCGCCCTGCCCGGGATAGTTCGTCCCGTCGGCGAGCCAGATCTTGAGGTCCTGGCTGCCCGTCTGAGCCATGATCTCGATACATGCCAGATGGTGGTCGATCGCCTTCTGCCGCACCATCTTGTCGGTGTGCGTGAGGCTGCCGAACTTGTAGTCGTCGTCCTGGAACGTGTTGGAGTTGATGGTGCCCAGTCGCACGCCGTGCTCGGCGGCGTAGGTCCCCAGCGCGGCGTAGTCGTCGACCCTGTCCCACGGGATGTGCAGCGCGACGGACGGGGCCATCCCGGTGAAGCGGTGCACCGTGGCGGCGTCGGCGATCTTCTCCTCGATGGTGCGCGGGGTGCCCGGGGTGCCGAACACCTTGAACCGGGTCCCGGAGTTGCCGAAAGCCCAGGAGGGCAGTTCGATCGCCAGATTGTCCAGCAGCGCATTCATCGGGCAGCCACCTCCTTCACGGCCTCGCTCTCCACCGTGCCGTATCGTTCGACTTCGATCTGCTGCAACGTCTTTCCACGCGTGTGCGGGGCCCACACCGCACCGATGACCAGGGCCACCGTCAGGAGCCCGATCAGAAGCAGTCCCACCGCGGTGAGCCCGGTGACGGCGAGCAGCGTCGGGAAGAAGTAGCTCAACAGGCCCGTGAAGCTGCGCACCACGCAGAACATCACGCCCTGGGCGCTGGCGCGGTACGGGGTGGCGAACATCTCGCTGGCCCAGAGGCTGTAGAACGCCTGCGCCCCAATGCCTGCGGACACGCCCCACAGCACCGCGAACGCCAGCATGGTCGGGACGCCGCCATCGGTGAACGCCACCAGGACGATCCATCCCACCACGCCGAGTGCGGCGCCGATCACGTAGAGCAGTCGCTGCGACATCCGGTCGGCGTAGCGCATGAAGCCGAAGTACGTGGCGGCGACGGTGCAGCCCCACACCAGGACCTGGAGCAGGTTCTGCGCGACCGGGCTGTGCAGGCCCGCAGTGTCGTAGACGCGCGGCATGAAGATGCCGGCCTGGCCCGCGACGGTGTTCCAGAAGAGGTAGATGCCACCGAGGAACAGCAGGGCGGTGATGTTGACCTTGCGTGAGAACAGGCCGCGGATGCCGCGCGCGCCGAGTGCCGACGCGCCCTCGGTCCTGCCCTCCTCGGTCCAGATCGTCGACTCGGCCAATCCCTGCCGTACCCACCAGACCACGGCGGCAACGACGAAGAGGTGCAAAAAGATCAGCCGCGAGCCGAGCAACCCGAGCGGCGCCAGGGCGGCGGCGAGCGCGAACCCGATCAGCGGGCCCACCGACCACGCCAGCTGCGCGGTGCCGACGTGCTTGGCGCGGCCCTCGGACGGCGCCTGCTCGGCGATGTAAGTCCAGGAGGCGGGCACGCCCGCGCCGACGGCGATGCCGGTGACGACGAAGGCCACCAACAGCATCACGTAGTTGACCGCGAACGCGGCGAGGAGCACGCCCGCCATGTACACCAGCAGGTCGTAGGTGTAGATCGCCTTGCGGCCGAAGCGGTCACACAGCGGGCCGCCGAGGATCGCGCCGATGGCGGCGCCGAATGCATTGGCGCTCAACGCCGCCAACAATCCGACGGCGAAGTTGCTGATGCCGAACTGGGCCTGCCAGAACGCCAGGCTGGTCGCGATGGCGATGATCGACCCCGCCTCGATGTAGTTGGACATGGCGACCGAGATGGTCGCCCTCCAACCGGTCGTGCTGCGTGCTCCGATTTTCATGGTCGTTCCCCAGTTCTAGTCGAGGTGGAAGTACTCGGTGAGCGGTTTCATCGCCTCGTCGGGTGCCACGCCGACGGGGTTCTGGAAGTAGTCGGCCATGCCTGCCTGCCAGCGGGCGTTGACCTCGGTGGCGGCCATCTCCGACTGCGCCGCGGCGAAGTCGTCGGTCTCGAGATAGCCGACGACCAGCCCGTCCTCGGGGCGCACGAAGAGCGAGTAATTGCGCCATCCGGCCTCGCGGAGGGCGTCGAGCATGTCGGGCCAGACGTGTTGGTGGGCCGCGACGTACTCGTCGACCCGCTCCGGTTTCAGTCGGAGGACGAAGCACACCCGCTCCACCATGGCGTCCGCCATTCGGGCCTCCTGCACATTGAAACGTTTCAATTCGTGAGCTGGCTCACCATAACCGTGGCGATGCGATCACGTCAACACGACCCCGCCCACGATTCGGCGTGTTCACCGGCGCTCACCGCCGGGAACACGCCGAAATCGGGTGTCAGAGAAGGTGGGCGGTGCCGTCCATGTCGACGCGGACCTTGACGCCCGCGATGTCCTCGCGGGTGCTCGTCTCGGCCTCGGAGGCGTCGGTGATCACCGCGAGTGCGCGACTGTCGGCGGGCGTGCGCACGGCGAGGAACACCTTCTCCGCCGCGCCATCCCTGCTGACGGGGGTGGTCCACGACTCGACCGTGCCGACACCCTCCCACGCGTCCTCGGCCACCCGGGTCGGCTCGGCGTCGACGGTGGATTGCACGTCTTCCCAACGGAATTCGCCGGTGGGCGGCTCGGTGCCGTACACCCCGAAACTGTGCTTGGTCAGGTACCCGCCATTGGCGGTGACCAGGCCCAGCGAACCCGGCGCCGAGGTCAGTCGCTCGGCCATCGTGGCGATCGAGTGCGTGACGTAGTTGTTCCACGGGCCTCCCGCGAAGGTCAGCCCTCCCGTGACCGTGAACGACCGGTCGATCGGCAGGCCGAGCTCGCGTCCGGCGACCTGGACGGCCGACGGGAAGCACGAGTACACGTCGACGAAGTCCATGTCGTCGACTCCCCTGCCTGCCAGCTCGAGCGCGCGGCGTCCGGCGATGCGGATCGCCGGCGAGCCGTCGAACTCGGCACGCTCGGCGATCAGGTAGGTGTCGTGAGCGTCGGTCCCCGCGTACGGGAACACCCAGCGATCGGTTGGGACCTGCAGCTGCGTCGCCTTCTCCGCCGACATCAGGACGAGTGCGGCGCCCTGATCGACCATGTTGTTGGAGTTCATCAGCTTGGTGTACGGCCAGCTGATCATCCGGTTGCTCGGGCTCGGCTCGGAAATCTGCTCTGCGGTCACGGGATCGCGGTTCCAGGCGTGCGGATTGGCCTGTGCGACGGCACTGAAGCCCGCCCACAGTTCACCGATCCGGCGGCGGTGCTCGTCGGGCGTCTCGCCCGCCGTGATGCGCAGGGCCTGCTCGAACATTGGATAGACGTAGGACGGCCGGTCCAGATGGATGCGCAGTTCGACGGGACCCGCGAGTTGGAAGTCGTCCTCGGCGCCAGGCGGGAGGGGCACCGAGTCGTCCTGCCTGGTGTAGTCGAGCCTGTCGCCCGCGGCACGGAGCTTGGTGCGGGTGCGCCACGTCTCGGCGCCCGCGATGAGCACGGTGTCCATGCTGCCGCGCTGGATGTCGAGGCAGGCCTGGTTCACCAGCGACTGGGGTACGTTGCCGCCGATGCTGGTGTAGCGCGACTCGGCGTCGGTTGCCCGGATCCGTTGCGCGAGAAGCAGACCCGGATTGCGATAGTGGCAGGACAGCAGATTGACGATGCGCACTGAGTCGACCGACTCGAGGACCCGCGGATCAGCGGCGGCCCTGGCGGCCCGCTCCATCAGGTCGACGGGTTCGACCGATGGATCGCTGTCGTGTTGATTGACCTGGCCGTAGCCGACGAGGACGGGCGTCCTGGGATCGATGGACAAGAAGGGTGCTCCTCAGTGCTCGGATCGGGCGGCGGGGCCGACGCGGTAGATGGACTTCAGTGTCTGGTAGGCCGCCAAGCCCTCGGGACCGAGTTCGCGGCCGATCCCGCTGTTCTTGACACCGCCGAACGGCGCCCGCATGTCCATCTGGTAATCGTTCACGCCGATCGTGCCGGTTCGGACGGCACGCGCGATGTCGGTGGCGCGGTCCACGTCGGCCGACCACACCGTGCCACCGAGGCCAAAGTCGCTGTCGTTGGCGATCGCGACGGCCTGCGCGTCGCCGTCGTAGGGGGTCACGGTCAGCACCGGCCCGAAGATCTCCTCCTGGGCGATCCGCGAGGAATTGTCGACGTCGGCGAACACCGTCGGCGAGACGAACCAGCCGCGCGGTTGATCAGCTGGAACCGAGCCGCCCGCAACGACTCTCGCGCCTTCTGTCTTGCCGACATCGATGTAGTTCAGCACCCGCTCGCGCTGCCGTGCGCTGACGAGCGGTCCGATTCTGGTGGCCTTGTCCAACGGATCACCGACGGTGAGGCCGTCGGCCAGCGCGGCCACTGCGTCGACGACCTCGGCATACCGCGACCGCGGGGCGAGGATTCGAGAACTGAGATGACACGTCTGCCCGTTGTTCACGAACGATGCCGTGCGCAGTCCCTTGATCGTGGCGTCGAGATCGGCGTCGTCGAGAATGATGGCAGCGGACTTGCCGCCCAGTTCCAGCGTGACGGGACGCATCAGCCGTCCGCACATCTCGGCGATGATCCGGCCCGCCTGCGTTGAGCCAGTGAACGCGACCTTGTCGACGCCGGGATGCTGGACGAGATGGGCACCGGCGGCGGGGCCCCCCGCGACGATGTTCAGCACTCCGGGCGGCAGACCTACCTCCTGCGCGGCCTCGCCGAATATCAGTGCGTCCATGGCAGTTTCGGGGGCGGCCTTGAGTACCATCGTGCAGCCGGCCGCGAGCGCGGGGGCGATCTTCATGGCGGCCAGGGCCTGCGGGTAGTTCCACGGCGTGATCGCACCGACGACGCCGACCGGCTCGCGGCGCACGATCGTGTGTCCGATCGTGGATGGGCGGATCTCCTCGTCGCCGGTCTGGACGATCAGGTCCGCGTAGTAGCGCAGCAGCGCGGCAGGGAACGCACCGTTGGCGCCGCGCGACAGGAAGATCGGCATGCCGTTCTCACGGGTACACAACTCGTTGGTCGTCGATGCGCGTGCGACCAGTGCCTCGGCGAGGCGGACCAACATCTCGGCGCGCTCGGTGGGCGGCGTCGTCCGCCAGCCGTCGAGCGCCGCCCCCGCCGCGGCGACGGCGTCGTCGATCTCGGCTTCGGTGGCCGACGAGCCGTCGCCGAGGGGGTCGCCGGTGGCCGCCTCGATCACCGGTTCCACCTTGTCGGCCTTGCGGAACCGTCCGTCGACGAAGAGCCTTCCCCCGTCGAACTCCGTGACGCTTGTCATGGCGTGCTCCCTGTCTTCTCGTCGGTCCATGCGAACAACACACCCTCGGCGATCAGGCGTTGGATCTCGTCCGGATCGAGTTCGAGGACCCGGCCCGCGATCTCGCGAGTGTGCTCCCCCGGCATCGGGGCGGGTCGCAGTGGCGCGTCGGCGATCCCCCGGAACGGGGCCGGGTGGGTCTCGGCCACCATCGGCGCCGCGAACAGCGGATGCACCATGTCGGTGTACAGGTGACGGAACAACAGCTGGGGATCTGTGTGCACGTCAACGGCCCGGTTCATCGGACCGGCGGGCACACCGGCGTCCTGGAGCGCACCGACCACCTCGGCCTTATCGCGGTCCGCCGTCCACCTCGATAGAGCGTCGACGAATTCCGGTCTACTGCTGGGCAATTCCGACAGTCCGACGACCTTGGCCAGCGCGACGCGGTCCTCGTCCGAGCGCACCGAGACCACGCACCACTCGTCGTCACCGGCACACGGGTACACCGCGTGAACCGCTTCGGAGTCGGCGACCGACAGCCCGGCGGCCCGTGCGCCGTCGGCGGCGTACGCCGTGGCCAACTGGTTGACCGCGGCCTCGGCCTGCGAGATGTGCACGTGTGCGCCAGCGCCGTTCGCGTCGCGGTGAATCAGCGTGGCGAGCGTGGCGAGTGCGGTGATCCGCGCGACGACGTGGTCGGGGAAGATCGTGGTCGCATCGTAGAAGGCGGGGTCGCCGGGGTCGTCGGACGTCCACAGCCTGCTCACCCCGGTCGTGGCGCGCACCAGCGGGCCGTAGCCCATACGTTCACTCCACGGGCCCGTCGCGCCGAAGGCGCTGCTCTCGGCGAGCACGATTCCCGGGTTGATCCCGCGCAGCTCGTCGTAGGAGAAGCCAAGGGACGCCAGCGTTCCCGGTTTGAAGTTCGCGAACACCGCGTCGCTCACCCCGACGAGGCGCCGGAAGATTTTGGCGCCCTCGGGGTTTCGTAGGTCGAGTCCGAGGCTCGCCTCGTTGCGATGTGTCAGCGCCCACGATCGGCTCATCGGCTGCCCGGGCCGGGTTTGCCGTAGGCCGTCGGGATAGGTCGCGCTCTCCACCTTGATCACCTCGGCGCCGAGGTCGGCGAACAACCGGCCGAGTTCTCCCCCGGCGACGATGACCCCGAGGTCGAGGATCCGCAGCCCGGCGAACGGGCGCTCGCCGCGCGCCGCGGGTGCGGATGCGAATGCGCTTGGGGCGCTCAGCCATTCCGGTGTGTCGGCCCCGGGAGCCGGGCACGGCGACACCAGGCCTGCGCGACGACCGTCGACGACGAAGGGCCCCGACGGCACGGTCAGCGTGAGGTCGGGGGCGACGTGTGCCCCGGTGAGCGCGGCGACGGCGCGGAAGTGGTCCGAGGCCAGCGCCTCGGCCGGGCTCAGCACCGCGGCGATCGGGACGCCGCGGCGTTGCCCCTCGGCGACCAGGGCGTCCATCGTCGACGGACCGAACAGGTCCGCGATCGCGGCGTTGAGTTCCCTCGAGGCCAGATAGCGGGCGCCGATCGTCTCGAACTTGGGGTCGGCGAACTCCGCAGGCTCCCCGAGCCACGCCCACATCCCGCGCCACTGCCGGGCCGACAGCAGACAGATCCTGACGAACCCGTCGGCACACGGGAAGGTCGGGTAGATCTGTTGATTGCGGGGCCTGCCCCGCCACAGTTCGCCGGTCTGCTTCTGGCCGACGGCGGCCTGCCCCTCGGAACCGAACGGCGGGTCGAGGCACTGGGCCACGGCGTCGAAACGTGCGAAGTCGATGTAATCACCTAGGCCGCAACGCAATCGGTGATAGTACGCGACCAGCGCGACCCATGCCGCCTGGACGCTGGCGGTACCCGAGGCGATTCCGTCGGGCGGCAGCACGGGCCGACCGGTGGTCGGGCCGGATCGGGATAGCGCGGTCGACATCGCGTAGAGCACCGCGTCGGTGGCGCGCCAGTCGGCGTGCGGACCCGCTGCGCCGAAGTCACTGATCCCGACGGCGACGAGGTGACCGAACCGGTCGGCCAGGGCGACGGCCGACGTCCCGAACGCGGCCGTGCCCGGCGATCCCCCGCCGTCGACCAGGATGTCCGATTCCCCGACGAGCTCGACCAGCCGCCGCCGGTCGGCCTCCAGGTCCGGGTCGAGCGCGATGCTTCGCTTGTTGGCGTTCTCGAGCGCGAAGGCGACCGACACCCCCGACACGCTGGGCGTGGCGGTGCGGTGGGCGGCGCCTCCCGGCCGCTCGACCTTCAGGACGTCGGCGCCCAGGTCCGCCAGGAGTCTGCTGACGCCGTCGGAGTCCGGGCCACCGGCGTCGAGCACCCGGACCGAGGCCAGAAGCTGACACCTGTCAAGCATGCCGACCAGTATCGGTCAGCGACCTCCGGCGGCGGGTGGCGGGTCCCTCGCTACTCGTTGTCCCCGCCGGTCGACACCGTCGCCGCGACGTTGGTGCCCGCGACGATCCCCTGCGCGCCGGGCCACACCCACTCGCGCACCTCGGGGATGTCGTCGCCCCGTTCGCGGGTGTACTCCCTGGCCTCGATCCGCTTGTCGACCAGGTCCTGACGGAAGCTGGCGTACTTCGTCTGCAGCGACGGCACGCGGTCGATCACGTCGATGGCCAGGTGGTACCGGTCCAGGTCGTTGAGCATCACCATGTCGAACGGCGTTGTCGTGGTGCCTTCCTCCTTGTAGCCCCTGACGTGGAAGTTGTTGGCGCCGGTACGGCGATAGATCAGTCGGTGGATCAGCCACGGGTAGCCGTGATAGGCGAAGATGACCGGCTTGTCGGCGGTGAACACCATGTCGAAGGCCGTATTGGAGAGGCCGTGTGGGTGTTCGCTCTCGTCCTGCAGGCGCATCAGGTCGACGACGTTGACGAATCGGATCTTCAGCCCGGGAATGTGTTGCTTGAGCAGATCGACTGCCGCGAGGCCCTCGAGCGTCGGCACGTCGCCCGCGGTGCCGATGACGACGTCGGGTTCGGCTCCGAGCGCCTCGGTGCCCGCCCACTCCCAGATGCCGAGGCCTCTCGTGCAGTGCGCGACGGCCTCGCCCATGCTGAGGAAGTTGGGCGCGGGTTGCTTGCCCGAGACCACGACGTTGACGTACTGACGCGACCGCAGACAGTGGTCGTAGGTCGACAGCAGCGTGTTGGCATCCGGCGGCAGGTAGACCCTGACCACCTCGGCGCGCTTGTTCACGACGTGATCGATGAAGCCGGGGTCCTGATGGCTGAACCCGTTGTGATCCTGACGCCAGACATGGCTCGACAGAAGGTAATTCAAGCTCGCGATGGGCCTGCGCCACGGAATGTGGTTGGTGACCTTGAGCCACTTGGCGTGCTGGTTCATCATCGAGTCGATGATGTGGATGAACGCCTCGTAGCAGTTGAACAGACCGTGCCTGCCCGTCAGCAGGTAGCCCTCGAGCCAGCCCTGGCACTGGTGCTCCGACAGCATCTCGACCACGCGGCCGAACCGGGCCAGGTGGTCGTCGACCTCTGGCGACACGTACTCGGCGTTCCACTGCTTGTCGGTCGCCTCGAACACGCCCTGCAAGCGGTTCGACGCGGTCTCGTCGGGCCCGAAGATGCGGAAGTTGTGCGGGTTGAGGCGGACCACGTCGGTGAGCCAGCCGCCGAGCACCTTGGTGGCCTCGGCGATCGTCGCACCCGGCGCGGGGACGTCGACGCCGTACTCGCGGAAGTCCGGGAGCCGCAGATCCTTCAACAGCAGCCCGCCGTTGGTGTGCGGGTTGTCGCTCATCCGCAGGGTTCCCGAGGGCGCGAGCTCGGCGATGTCGGCGTGCAGCGTGCCGTTCTCGTCGAACAACTCCTCGGGGCGGTAGGAGGCCAGCCACTCGGCGAGCACCTGGAGGTGTTCGGGGGTATCGCGTGCGCTGGCCAGCGGCACCTGGTGCGCGCGCCACGATCCGGTGGTCTTCTTCCCGTCGATGTAGGCGGGCCCCGTCCACCCCTTGGGGGTGCGGAAGACGATCATCGGCCAGCTCGGCCGTTCCTCGGAACCCTCGAGTGCCGTGGCCTTGATCGCGGAGATCTCGTCGAGCACGCCGTCGAGAAGGGTGGCGAAACGCCGGTGCACGTCGGCGATGTCCACCCCCTCGGGATCGTCGGCGACCTCGAAGAAGTGCGGGTTGTGCCCGTAGCCGATCATCAGGGCACGCAGCTCGTCCTCCGGAATGCGGGCCAGCACGGTCGGATTGGCGATCTTGTAACCGTTGAGGTGCAGGATCGGAAGGACGACGCCGTCCTTGGCGGGATTGGTGAACTTGTTGGAGTGCCAGCTGGTCGCCAGTGCGCCGGTCTCGGCCTCCCCGTCGCCGACGACCGCGGCCACCAGCAGGTCGGGGTTGTCGAATGCCGCACCGTAGGCGTGTGACAACGCGTAGCCGAGTTCGCCGCCCTCGTGGATGGACCCCGGTGTCTCGGGTGCGACGTGCGAGGGAATGCCGCCGGGGAACGAGAACTGCCGGAACAGCCGTCGCAGCCCCTCGACGTCGGGCGTGATGTCGGGATACACCTCCGAGTACGTTCCGTCGAGATAGGCGTTGGCCACCAGACCGGGACCGCCGTGGCCGGGGCCGGTGACGTAGATGGTCGACTGCTCTCGGGCCTTGATCGCCCTGTTGAGGTGGGCGTAGAGGAAGTTGAGGCCCGGCGTGGTGCCCCAGTGGCCCAGCAGCCGCGGCTTCACGTCGTCGCGGGACAGCGGCGTGCGCAACAGCGGGTTGCTCAGCAGATAGATCTGGCCGACGGACAGGTAGTTCGCCGCCCGCCACCAACCGTCGAGGCGGGCGATGGTCGCGTCGCTCAGAGGATCGGGATCGGCGGAACTCCAGGCTGTCATCAAGGCCGTCATCGGAAGCACGCTCCTGCGCATCGCGGGCGAAAGGGTCGGTCGTAGGGACGACGTCCATCCAACCCCCGTAGGCGCTCCACCGCTCGAGTCGGACGTCGAGTTCACCCGCCGGTTACCCGGCGGTCAATATGGTAGGGACCCGCACTTCTGCGGTCTGAGCTGGCGAAATCGCGGTCGCACGTACACTTGGTCGGTTATGTCTGACCTCGCCGCGGCCGAAGCGCCACCCCATCCGCTGATCGGTCAGCTGTCGGCGCTGCATCACTTCCGGATGTACGTCGACATCGGTGTCGTGGTCGTGGTCCTGGCCCTGACGAACCTGCTCGCCCACTTCACCACCCCGTGGGCGAACGTCGTCGTGGTGCCCGTGGCGGCGATCGGACTGGTGCTGCTGGTGCGGTCGCGCGGGCTGGGCTGGACCGAGCTGGGCCTGGGCCGGGACCACTGGCGGTCCGGCGCCTGGTACGCCCTCGGCGCCGTGGCGCTCGTCGGCACGGTCATCGTGGTGGGTGCGCTGCTGCCGTGGACGCGTCCGATGTTCATGAACGACCACTACGCGACCATCTCCGGCGCACTGCTCGCCTCGATGATCATCATTCCGCTGCAGACCGTCATCCCCGAGGAACTCGCCTTCCGGGGGGTCCTGCACGGCGCGCTGGACCGGGCGTGGGGGGTCCGCGGGGTGGCCGCCGCGGGCTCACTGCTGTTCGGCATGTGGCACATTGCCACGTCGTTCGGCTTGACCAGCAGTAACGTCGGCTTCACCCACCTCTTTGGCGCGGGCGTCGTCGGGATGGTCGCCGGGGTCGTGATGGCGGTCATCGCCACCGGTGCAGCGGGCTTCGTGTTCACCTGGCTACGCAGGCGCAGTGGCAGCCTGATCGCGCCGATCGCCCTGCACTGGTCGTTGAACGGGTCTGGCACCTCTCCACCTAGTGGCTGGTCCGGCGCCGCGCCCGGAAGTCGCGGTTCTTCAGTTTGTTCCCACACGTCGCCATGTCGCACCACGTTCCGCCGTGGTTGCGTGAGCGGTCGTAGAACGCCCACAGGCAGTCGTCGTTCGCGCAGGCCTTCAGGTGGGCCCACGTACCGTCGACCTGGGCGTCCTTGACGATCAGCAGCAGTGATAGCAACCGCGCTCGTAGGGTGTCGCCATCCGCGGCCAACGTGACGGCGCCGCTGTCGTCCACGACCGCCCTGACCGCCCCTGCCTCCCATACCGAGCGCAGTGGGGCCATCACGGTGGAGTCGGGCGCCGCCCCGCCGGAATTCTGAATCACCAAGGCGCGCAGGCTCTCCCGGACGCCGGTCACCAACCGGAGATCGTCGGCCGTCACCGTCGCGCCCGGTAGCAGCAGGTGGTTGTCGATCAGCCATGGGGCCGCGTCGTCGGCATCGGCGAGTCGGTCCTGGCCGGACTCACGGTCGATCGTGTTGATGAACGCCTGGATGCGTCGCAGTGCGGCGGGGGCCGGTTTGGCCTCGATGTCTCCGAGCCACTGCGTCATGCGACCATCTTAGGCCTGCTGTGACCAGTATCAAGCCTTGACTAGTCACTCATGACCGGTATAGCGTTTTTGAAGGTCACGAATGAAGGAGACGACGATGACACCGCGCAGCAGCATCCCGCCTGTGATGACTACGTCGGCGATCGCGCACACCAGACGGCGGAACCGCCAAATCGCGTTGACCGACGTGCCATTCTCGAGACGTATGTGGGCACGTCTCTTTGCCTCGCGCTACGACCAGCAGATCGAACGGGGAGTCACGGTCGCGGCGGGCACCCCCCTGGCTGCGCACTACGTCCGACTGGCCTCGCGGAACGAGCGCGAGGACATGGCCGAGGCGTTGACGACGCTCCTGCAGGACGCGCGACGGCACGCCGGCAGCCGCAGCACGGGGATGCGGGTGCCCATCCGCGCCGAGGACGTGCGGCAGTCGGCCGACGTGGTCGAGGACGTGGTGGCGCGACTGCTGGGCCCGGTGCCGGTACGCGCCCGTGGTATGGCCCGGCTGCGCATTTTGCTGGGGGACGGTCGTGGGCCGGGCGATAGC
>JAESGJ010000430.1_pt1 | contig 24944 bp, 9 predicted proteins | sample 9266241 | NCBI WGS metagenome assembly JAESGJ01 (sample SAMN14514841, study PRJNA621669) | algae metagenome | isolation source: Brasilonema octagenarum HA4186-MV1 and co-occurring heterotrophs from wet... | place: USA: Manoa Valley, Hawaii | collected 2009-07-20 | reverse complement strand
CCGCGGCTCTGCCCCAACCATCTCGATAATTCGCGTCGCCATAATGCCGCACCGGTGCCTGCCACAGTGCCACACCTGTGGCTTGCGCATCACCTCGTCAGCAAGGCGGGGAACACCGGACGCTTACTCCTCTCAGGGTTAAACGTCGGAAGTGTCCTCGAACGCGCGCCGCTTTACCTCTGTGCAATCGCGTCAGAGATCGGCTTCCGCTTTGAAGGCGTCGGCACCGAATACTGGAACAAGCTCGCGACCGCGCTCGGCGTCCCAATCACCATGGCCGAGCGTGCCCGCTTCGGCGATGCTTTCGCCACGCTCGCCACCAAATACGCGCTCTCGCGCCCGTCCGACAGCGCGTTCAGCACCCATTTCTCGATCATTTCCTGGCCGATCGCCAACGCTCTCCTGCCGCTCGATCTGCTTGGGCCGGTGACGCGCATGCTCGCGCGAGCACCCGCGACCGCATTGCCCGGACCCGGACGGCCGATCAATTTTCCGGGCCTGCGTGCCTGGGCCAGCGCTGCCGAAGGCGCCCGACTGATCGATTGGCTGCGCTTCGAAGCCGCGTCCGAACGCGTGCTCACCGCTTTGCTCACCGAAAACCGGAGCGGCGGCATTTCTGCCGAAAGCTACGCCCGCCTCCACGACGCGGTGACGCGCTCGTCCGAGGCCTTTTTCGCAACTCGCGCGGCACGTCAGCGCGCGCGCCGCACCAAAGCCGGCGCCGCTGTTAAGCAGAGCCTCGGGCGTCTGACCCTGACCCGTGATGCGGCCGGGCTGAAACTCTACGTATCCTGGCCTTCATTGCCGACCGAACTCGCCGACGAAGCCAGGATCACCGCTCGTGCTGGCGGATGGCGACCGCAGCTTTGGGGCGCAGGCGCCCGCCTTCACAGCGATACCGCGCTGGGCGACGGCCCGTTCCTGCTCACGCATACCCAAGTGCCGCGCGCCGATCAGCCGGCTTATGCCGACGCGGCAACGACCTTTGGCGAAGGCAGCAATGCGGCGGCAGCGCTTGCCGGCCGGACCATCGACTGGAATGAAACCCTGCTGTTCGAAGTGAGCGCCGATCGGAATCGCGGCGAGCAGAGGTTCAGTCCGTTCGATAGCGCGTCGGGCCCCGCGTGGATTGCCTGCAGCGCCGAGATCACGGCGCTCGACTGTCTCCGCCTCGTCGGCAAAATCGCCGGCTACAGCCTGTTCGAAGCTGATCTCGCCACTGACACCGATCGAGCGGTCCTCGCCAAGGAGGGGTGGCTCGCCGCTCACGAACGGACCCTCGCCGCGCGCCACCCGGTCGATGCCATTACCGCGCCCCCGGGCGTGGTGCGGCCGACGCGGCCCTTCGTCATCTACCGACCCGGCCCGCCAATCTCTGTCGATGAGCCGCAACGCCTGCAAGCGAGTGATCACGCCGGCTACACACCAGGGACCGGCCAGATTCGCTTACGCTGCGAACCTGCCCCCGAACCGGATCTCAGCCCCGTCAGCCTGTCTTTGCTAGAACGCGCGAGTGCTTTTTCAGCCCTGACCGAGCGCCGCCTCCAGCTTCGCCTCGAGAGCGTTCATGCGCTTCGCAACGTGCCGGTCACGGTCGAACTCGAGATCAACGGCAAACTCGCGGTGCGCTGCACCGCTCAGGTGTCGGACCTGCCAGCGACGATCGACGCCCAATCGCCGCTACTCAAACCTCTGTACGCCGATACAATGCGAACCCGCTTGCTCGAAACCGGTGCAGGCTCGCTTCGCTTCTCGGTCGGTCGCCTCGCCGCGATCGAGGTCGCGCTCACACGGCCGGTCGGCGCCGTCGATTGGTCTATTAATCCGCCAAAGCTCAAACAGATCGACGCGAGCGCCGAGCTGGTCTGCGCCGCCGCGACCGCGCCGCACCGGTTCTCAGCGGCGATCGCAGTGGTGGAGCCGGCGCGCGGCGCAACAGGCTATGCGCTGCGCTTCACCGACGGCCGGATCGCGGACCCTGTTCACCTACTTGCATCGTCGCAGTTCAACCTCGGCGACTTCGCCGCCCATTTCAGCAGCGACCTCGGCTCGCGCCAGTTTCGAGACGGCGGACGCGGCAGCGGTGAATTCGCCCGAGCTCGAATTGCTTGGTCACGGGCCGAGTGCGGTTCGCTCCAAGTCCTCGCCGCCAAGAGCCGCGTCGTTCATCAGTTCGAAGATCCGCTGGTCCACAATCTGTGCGGCCGCGATTGGTACGATCGCGAGCAGTCCGACCGCGCGGCGCGCTCCGATCCGCACGAGGCGCTCTACCTCGTCGCCCTTGAGCAAGGTCTGGCCAGCCTCCCCGAAGGCGCGCCCGAGCGCTATGCGATCGACTTTGCCGAGTCCTTCGCCGTGCATGCCCGCACACTCGATCCCGACTGGCCGCTCGGCCGCCCAACACCGCTCGATGGCGCGATGGACGATGCGCTCAATCTCGGCTTTGCCGACGCGGTCACGCGGATTCAGGCGCGGGGCGAACTGTCCGATGCCGACCCGGACGATTGTGATTTCGGCAGTCCCGAAGATGCATGGGCTGCCGCCGCCGAGGAAGCCCTGCGCCGTGTCCGCCGTGCACGCCTCGCGCGCTTGATCGCGCCGAGCGAGGGCGGCCGCCAGCTTCGCGACCGATTCTACGCCCATGTGGGTATTGCCGAGATGGCCGAGGATCTGGCGGCGTGGACGCGGGCCTTCGCGCTACCACGCGGTCAACTCAGCGCCGACGCAGCAGTTGCCGCATTGCAGCTCTGGCTGTCACCGGCAGCTTGCGACGGAGTCGATGCCGCAATGCGCGTTCTGATCAACGATCCATTCGTCGCCCGCGCGACGCGCTACGCCGCGGTGCGGATGGGCACTACACTTGGCGGCGCTGTCTCATGAGCGAATTCAACCGGCTCCTCCTCAACCTCCACGCCGAAGCCCGCCGCTGCGATCGGGACCAGGCGCTGCTCGGCGCGCTTGGTGTCGGCGCCTTTGCGTATCCGCACCAACTTGACAGTGTCCACCGCATGCTGACCGCGCCCGCGTGCCGCTGGCTGCTCGGCGATGAAGTGGGTCTGGGCAAGACCGTCCAGGCGATCATGGTGATGCGCGCGCTCGCCGCCCATTCGCCGCGCCCCTTCATCGCCGCCCTCGTCGTCCCCGATGATCTCGTCGAGCAATGGGAAAAGGAACTGCTCGCCCGCGGCCACGCGATCGCGATCGAGGCAGGCGAAGCCGGGGAGGCGAGCAGCAACCTTGTCATTCGCCTGGCGCGGCCAAGCCGCATCGCCGCCGGCGGCAAGATCAACCCTGACAAGGTCGATCTGCTGCTCGTCGACGAGTTCACGAAACTCCAGGTCGCGGTCCGCACGGAATTGATCACCGCCGGTCGCTCGATCCCGCACATCATCGCGATGACCGCGACGCCTGCCTTGCACCAGTCGCGCACCCGCAGCGAACTTCTCGAGTTGCTCGAGCCCGAAGCGGCTCGGATCGCGCGCGCTGAGGACCGCAGCATTCTGAAGGTGCTCGCCGAGCGCGAGGACGCCGCCCTCAAGCGCTTCAACGGCGAACTGGCCGATGCCGCGCGCCGGCGGGCGGTCGAGGACAGCTACGGGGTCTATCGCCGCCTGATTCGCACGCAACGCACCGACTATCCCGACACACTTCCGCAGCGCCGCTACCAGCCGATCCGCGTCGCCCCCACAGACGGCGATGTGGAACGCGCTAGGGCGACCCGCACCTATCTCGAGGCCGCGGAGGCCGCCGGGCTCGACTACAAGCGTGATGCCTTGCTCCAGGTCGCCGGGCGCAGCCCGCAATCGTTGCGCGAACGCCTCTCGACGCTCAAGCGAACCCAAGGCGTGCAGGAAGCATGGCGACGGATCAACACGATCCTGCGCGATGAGCCCGGCGACGCCAAGCTCGACGCGCTCGTCGATCATGTGCGCAGTGTGCTGGCGCGCAAGCCGCATGCGCGGATCATGATTGTGGCCGAGGACAACCCGACCACCGATTATCTCCACGACGCGCTCGCGAAGCTGGTCGATGCCAAGATTGCCCGCAAACGTCGGGTCATGCGCGCCGCCGAAGATCTTGAGGTGCAGGTCGCCATGCTCAAGGACGCGCTTGAGGAATTTGTCAGTGGCGAAGCCAATATCCTCGTCGCGGCGCTCGACGCGCGCGAAGGCCATAATCTTCAGTTCGCCGACGAGATCATCTTCTTCGCATTGCCCTGGTCGCCACACGACATCCAGCAATGGATCGGCCGCATCGATCGCCTAGGCACGCGCGGCATCCCCTCGAGCCGAACGATCGCCATCACGCCGATTGTCACCGAAAACTCAATTGAGGCGCGGATCCTCGACGTGCTCGAGGCGACAAAAGTGTTCGAGAAGAGCGAGGTCTATGACGAGGCCGAATGGGCGGAGATCAGCGAGGCGATCAACGCCGCAGCCGAAGGCAATCCGGGCGCCAGTTGGACCAATGCCACCTTGTGCGCACGTGACCTCGGCGATGCTGCCGACGAATGGTTGAAGAGCACCAAACTCCCACCGAGCCCACGCACGACGATCGCGGAGAAGCGCGCGTCACGACTGCGCGCGCGAAAATATGCTTGTCCGCTCATCGCCCGTGAAGAAGACGAAAAGTTCACCTGGTTCCAGTGGCGCGAGCGCGGGCTCGACGTCCTGCTAAAGCTCGCCCGCGAGGAATATTTCGATATCCGCAGCGCCAAGGATGGCAACCAGGCCTTCAAGACGATCTGGTACAAGTCGAAGGATCCCGAGTTACCGCTCGGCGATATCGACAGCCGCCATGCCGGTCACCGCCAGGCGTTCATCTCGAGGCGCACCGCTATCGAATGCCCGCCCAATACCTATGTCGAGCAGGGCGAGGGCAAAAAACGCCGTCTGCACTTTCTCGATCATGGCTGCAGCCTCCACGATCAGATCGTCACCGCGATCCTCAGCCGGCCGATAGCGACCGACCTCACCACCGAGTTCACCGTCGAATACCCCGCGGGGCACCCAATTCTCGCGCTCGAAGGCCGACGGCTGCTGGTCGCGATCGCAACGCTTGATCTGTCGCGCGCGCTTACCCCCGACCTCGAAGCGATCGTCGGCTTGGCTGACCCCACCGCATCGAAAGCCGAACAGGATGCACGCGCCTCGACCCTGCGGATGCTCGAAGCTGCCCTCGCCGCCGACCGGCGTTGGCTGCTCGACCGCTGCCCACCCGAATTTATGGTCAGCGTGTTCGCCGAAGAAGGAGGCGGCTTTACCGCTGTGCCAGCGGCTGCTGCATCGATCCTAGACTCCGCGCACACCCGCCAGCGCGGTCGGCAACTCGGTCGTCGCCGATCCACCCTCGCCGACGCTGCGCTTGTCCAGGCGCGGAAGGGCGCGCAACAGGAATTGCAGAAGCGTGGATCCGAGGCGCTCAATCGGGCGCTGCTCGCCATCAGCGGTGGCGCTGACCACCGCCTATTTGCGATCGACGTCGATATCGAGGCGCAAATCACCGCTGCCCGCGCCGAACTCGCCAGCGCCGAGAAGCTCGACCAGAAGCTCGTCTTCAATCAGGCGGCGGTCCGCGGTGCGGCGCTCGCGACGCAATTGGCCGAAGCTGCCGGAAATGCCCGCAAAGCCTGGCTCGCCGGAGCCGCCGCAACTATCGAGCGGCAGGCGGCGCTCAGCAAGCCACGCTATTTCTGGGTGGTGCCGCGCACGGTCAGCGAGGAACGCCCAGCAAGCGCGCAATGATGCCGTGCGCCTCGGCGTCAACGCGCCAGGACCAAGGGCTCAACTGCACGCCTGTCAGCATCGCCGCGCGCTCCACCTGACGCGGGGGCGGCGTCAGAAACTCGAAGGTCTCGCTTGGCGCATCGTACTTCCAGACCGGCGCACCCTGGCCAAGCGTGAACCCGACGATGATCCAATGCCAGACATCCCGACTCGGCGTCTCCCACAAGGTTGCCGCACCATCCCGGATCGCGAGCAGCACACGGCGCTGCGTAAAACCGCTCTCGATCACCGCCGGGTAAAAGCCCTCGTCGCTCGCGCGCGCCCACCGGCCACTGACGTCGTGCGGGAAGCCGTAATAGCCACCGCTGCCGCTTAACACCGCGACCCTGTTGGGTTGATCAAGCGCGAACCGTTCGCCGCTGCTGGTCAGCGCGCGCGCATAGTCGCTAAGCGCCCTGGCATCGGCGGCAGGCTCGTCGCTGCCACCCAGTTCGACCAGCGCGTCCCGCCACGCCGGTCGCCCGAGTTCGCGAAGCAATGGGATCGCGATATAGTCGGCCAACGCCGCCCCATCGCCGAGATGGCGAACCGTCTCGTCCGAACTGACGGCAGCGCCGCCGAGAATGATGTCGTCAGCGCCGCCCCAGACGATCCGCCGCGGCGGGGTCGGCGCATAGCCGCGACCTGCGCCCGTCACGAGTTCATCGATGTCACCACTGCGCATTAACAGGCCGATCGCCTCGTCGATCGCCGCGCGCAGCGCCTCATCCTCGAGTCCGAGCGGACGATAGGCTTCCTTGCACCCGCTGGTGATCCGACCCCGGCTGACGTAACCGGCCTCGCGAACGGCATCGCGGATATAGCGCAGCACATTGCCACGCAGTTGCTCGGCCTCGCCGGAATATTCCAACGTCTCGGCCCAGAGCGCGGCGTTGCTCATTCTTCGCTGCCCACAGCGACTGCGGCCGAGATCGCACTATCGATCTTCTCGCGCGCCGCCCGGTCATGCGCGATGATGATCAGGTGCGACCGCGCACGGGTCAACGCGACATAGAGGTCGCAGACCGTGAAAAGCCCGCCGAGTCCCGCGAAATCGGCAAGGATCACCACGTCCGCCTCGAGACCCTTGAAACTGCGCGCGGTCGTCACGAGGATTCCGCCGCCTTCCCGCCAGGCGCGCGCATCCTCGACCAGCGGAACTCCATCCACCGCTGTGACGGCCCCCAGAGGGCCACGCGCTTTTGCAGCCGGCCCGATGATCGCGATCTGTCGGGGGCTGAGCCGGTGTTCGGTTAGCAGCGAGCGCAGCTCCTGCTGGATCAGACCGAGAATTGCGGTCGGATCCTTGGGCGTGATGATCTTGGGCGGGCGCCCCAGCGGCGCGGTTTCGAACGGCAAGGTGACGATTTGGGTCGCGGCATTGGCACACGCGACGATCCGACGTGTGTTGCGGCAGTTGATATCGAGCGGGAAGCGGAAGGCGTTTTTGATCGGGGGGTCGACCGGCTCGCGGCGCAAGCTCTGCGCCTTGTCGAGGAAGGCCCAAGCCGGCCCTTCCGCATCCCATAGATATTCGAGCGCGTCCCACCAACTTGGCGAGAAATCCTGCGCCTCATCTACCACGAGCGCGGCATAAGGTGGGCCGTCACCGTACAAATCCATTGCCGCCTGCGCGAGCAGATCGGGCGCGATCTCATCCCACCAACGCTGCGGCTCGCCTTCGTTGACGACAAAGGCGATGCCCGCTTCCTTGCAGAGATCGGACGCGAGGCGGTGGAAGTTCTCAACCTTGATGAGCCCGCCATCCTCAACGAGTTCGCCTGCTAGTTCCTCGCGAATCCAGCGTGCCAATTCGGCGTTGAAGCATGTGAACAGGACCCGCTTGCCCTCGCTCGCGAACGACCGCGCTCGCTGCATCGCGAGCAGCGTTTTCCCCGAGCCAGCCACGCCTTCGATGATCCCGCGCGGATTAGTCTCCATTCCGCGCAGAACCCGCAATTGCTGGCGGGTCAGCCGTGACAGCGTCGCTTCATTGGCCGCCAAGCTGATGCTGAGCGGCTCGTAAACCCGGAACTCCGGTGCCAAAGCACGGCGGATCGCATCGAGGTCCGCGCCCGAAATCTCGGGCTTGAATGCTCCATTAGCCTTGTAGACCCGAAGCAGCGCCGTCTCGAAGTTCCCCATATCGTCCATCGACAGGATAGCATTGACAGGCAGGTCAGCAGGCGCTTCGCCCCTGAACAGACAATGGGGGAAGGCAACCGCAGTCCCCCACATCGCGCGATCGGCGAGCGGCTTGCCGCAAATTTGTTCGACTCGGCGCTTCAACGCCCATTTGCTGCGCGACGCCTGGCGCACAGGATCCTTGATCTCTTCAAGCCCGTTCTTCTTGCGCCGCCACCAGCGCCGGCCCTTGAGTTCGATCTCGCCACCTTTCACCTCCAGCACCAGCACGCCGTGCTGGCGGTGCAGGATTAGAAAGTCCGCCTCGCCTTCGCGCGCCGGCGCTTCGATATTGTCGCGAGCCGGGTTCGCCCAAGGCAGCGAATGCATGACGATGTACCCAGCGCCCAGGCTGCTCAACATCGCGCGCGCGACATCGGCCTCCGAGCCATATTCGATTGTGTCGGGATCGATCGGAGGAATGAACAGCGCCATCAGCCGACGACCTTCACGAACTGGGCAAGCGCAGCGACCGCATCGGCGGGCACCACTAATTCGCTGGCGCACTCCATATGATGCGAGGCAGCGCGGTAGCGAATGCGCATGCCGCCGGTGACCGGCTGCAACACGCCGACCGTCCATTCCGCGCTGGTCGAGCCGAAGGCATGGCCATCCGTCCGCCGCAACAGGTACAGGTCCGTCTTGGTCGGCGTGCCTGAGAACGGGCGGAACAGGCAAAGCGCGCCGGCCAAAACCGTGCCGCCTTGCCCATCACCATTCTTGCCGGACAGCATGTTACCTGTGACCCGGAACAGCAAATCACCCGCCTCGGCGCCGCCCACCGCATAGCGTGGCGACGCAGCATCTCCTGCGAGATTCCCCGCAACGATCATGGCCGACGTCAATTCCGGCGTTCCCGCCGGGTCTGGAGCGAGCGTCGTCGCGCCAGTGCTGACCGGCCCCGCCAACGCGACGTTGGTCGCGATCGGCAGCGCACGGACAACCAGCAGAATGTCGACCGCCGCAACGTCCTTGCCTGACGCCAACGCCTGCGCACGGGCGGTGCAGGGCTCGCTGTCATTGAACGGATGTGACAAACAAATCACGCGGCCGCTCTCGTCGATCAGGCCACCATCTGCCTTGGTTACAGGCGCGCCGCTTTCCTCAAGATCGCGCGCCAGACGGTCGAGCGCCTCATCCTCGCGGCGTTCGCTAATGCCGAGCGGTGTGCCGACAAAGCAAGCCTTCAACAAATCGCCGCCGGTGAATCGATCAAACATCGCATGGTCGAACCGGTTCTTGTAGGATCGCAGGCACTGATAACAGCTGTCATCGCAGGTGCAGTCGTCGAGCAACGCGATCGCTTTCTCGACAAGCCGCTGCGGGTCACGCGACGCGGCTTTCACAAAGCCAGCACCGCCGGCCGCCTGGTCGTAGAGATAGAGGTCGATGAACTGCTGGTCGTCGCTCGCTGGCGCGAAGCGGAAGTCGCCGTCGATGTCGTTCGGATCGAGATCCTCTAGCTTGCAGGCGGCGCGGCGCAGCGCCTCGACCGCCGAGCGCGCCGCAATCATCGTCGATGGGCGATCGGGATCGAACCGCCAACCGCGCGGTAGCCCCAGTCGGAACACCGCCACATCGGTCCGAAACTCATTGCCAAGCACGATCTTGTAGACGCTGCCCGTGCACTGATCGGGCTCTTTCGGCCGCTTGGGGCGCGGTCGATCATGCGGCTGGCCCGACCCCAGTTGCTTGAGCGTCGGATCGAAGTCCGACGGCTCGATCCGCCCGCACTGGGTGCAATAGTTGAATGCCGGGTTCTGGGCGTTCAGCGACCCGCGGTTCGTAACGACGAGATCCTTGCTCTCGCTCCAGCCTTCCCATCCAGTCCCGATAGGCCACGAACCGCCACCCCGGCGCGAGTCGGGCGAGAAGGTCATTGAGTCTAGCGTCGCCTTGGTTGGACGCAGCCGCATGCCAGCGTCAAACTCTGGCGGCAGCGCCGTGATCGTCGGCGGATGCGAAAAGCCCGGCGGCCGGACCCAACGCCGCGCCGGTCCAAGCGTTGCGCGGCCACTGCATGCGGGACAGTCGCGCGTCTGGTCGACATAGCCGTCGCCCCAAGCGAGCAGATCGGCATAGTTGCAGACCCGGCACTGAAAATAGAGCCGCTTTTCACGATAGGCATCGAGCCGATCACTGTCGCGTTCGGAATAGATACCGAGCGACAGGAACCGCTTGCCGTCGACCCACACCTCGTGGCCCGGGGCATACTGGCTGAGCGCGGCGTTTAACGCCTGTTGCGGCGAGTAGCGCCGCTTGGGCCGCCATGGGTCCGTGCCTTCTTCAAACACGCTGAATGACGCGACATCGGTCGGGAAGGCATATTTGGGCAACAGCCCAAGCGCGAACAGCCGGTCGAGCAGACGCCCATTATCGATCACGGGCGTATCGTCGTCGCTCGCATCCTCGATAATCTCATCGGCGAAGTCGTCGGCGGCGGCAGCGGTCGCAACAGCAACCACTGTCGGCGGCTCAGGCTTGTCTTCAGCCGGCTTGATCAGTTCCTCAGCGAGGACCTCAGGAAGATCCTTGAGCACCGCAGCCGGGTTGAGCGTCGGGCACGAAGCAGTGAACAGCCGCTCGATATCAGCGTGCAATGCGGCGCGGTTTGACGCGATCCAGTCGCGCAGGCCCGCCAGCGAAAAGACGTCGGCTTCGCCGTTGACGAAGTCGGCGACCGAGCCGAGCGATGAAAACACGTCCGATCCGCTGGCGACATCATCTATCCGGTCCTGCTGGAACCGCCCGATCAGGAAGCCGAACGCCTGCCGCTTCGCGATCACGACATTGTCGAGATTGAGGATCGGGTCCGGCGCCGGTCCCGCGACGATCGGCGCGGGATCTCGGAAATGGTTCTGGTCGTGACTGTCCGCGCCACAAAACATCACTACGGTCGAGAGGCCCGCGCCGCGGCGGCCGGCGCGACCGGCGCGCTGCTGATAATTGGCGCGGCCCGGCGGCACGTTGCGCAGCGCCACCGCGGTCAGGCCGCCAATGTCGATCCCGACCTCCATCGTCGTCGTGCAACTGAGGATGTCGATTGGCGCGCCGGGCTGCCCATCCTGCTCGATCGGGATATCCTGGAAGCGCAGTTCATAGGCTTCGTTGCGCGACATCGCATTCGCCATCCCGCTGTCGTTCAACGCCGCTGAATGCTCCTCGGCGATCAACTGGTGCGGCGAATAGCCGTCCGCCGGATCGCTCATCCGCTCCCACAGGCGGCGGAAAAACGCCTTGCGGCTCCGGAACACCGGATCGGCGACCGGGTCGATGGGGTGCGCCTTGCCGGTGCAACTCGTGCAGCGGTCGCCAACCAGCGCATTGCGGGGCGACACGGTCGTGCAACGCTCGCAGCGGATCCACTGCGTGTCGGGATCCATATCGAGTGCGACTTTGGAACCAAGCACGTAGAAGTCGCCCGTAGCGCCCGGCGAGAACACATCGCGTAGCACGGGCGTCACGACTTTCGCAAAGTCGCCTTTCAGCCATTGCTTCAGCCCGCGCTCTTCGAGGAGCGTGGTGAATTTGCGCGAGAATTTGCCCGTCCAAGGCCGGACGCCCGACGAACCACGCGCACCTTCGACATTGATCGGGGTGTGCTGGAGCTTGATCCCGTGCTTCTTCAGCGCCTGCCACAGCCAGAGCTGGACCAAGGCGCTACGCGCCTCCTCTTCGCTAAGACCGGCGATCGTGGGGACGGTGACGCCCGCGGTGAGCTTGCTCGCCTCGGTTTTGGTTAGCTTGGGCCGGAGCGTGGCCAGCGCGAGCGGAAACAAACCGGTATGGTCATCCTGCAGCACCGCATAAATGCTCTGATAGACCGAGAGCGGCGTTTCGCCGCTGGTCTGGCTCGAAAGCATCCGGAAATCGTCGATCTCCGCATCCGGGTGGCCGATCAGATCGAGCGCGCGCTTGCCCGCCCGCTCTATCCGGCCATCTTCCGCACCTGACGGGCGCAATCGGACGCCATGCCGCGCGCCGCCGAGCGCGATCGCGAGCGGCGCATCATCTAGCGACGGCGCAAAAATTGGCTGCTTGAGAGCGGTCATGCCGGCCAGCAGCAATGGTCTCAGACTGTCGCGGAAGGAGAAAGTTTTGAGCGTGCCCGCCAGCCGCGAAGCGGTCTGCCGGCCATCGGAGAAGACCAGTGCTTTGCGGCCTTGCAGCGGCGTATCGACGCCCGGGCGCGGCGGCTGTTCAAGCACCTGCACCGAGATCAATTCTTGGAACGGCTGCTCGCCTTTGGTCTGCAGGTCGGAAATGCCATTGGACGAGTTCTGCCCGCAATCCGCGCCGCAGCGCGGGCACTTACCGAACAGCTTGTCGCCAAGCTGCGGCGGCAACCAAACCTCGCGCACGAAGGTGCCGCCGGCATCAATCTTGCCCGTTGCAAGATCGAGCCAGACCGGACGGACGACCCCTGCGCCTTGCGGCTTTGGATCTTCAAGGCACACATGAACCGGCTCGATCAGTCCAGTGTCGCCCGCATAAGCATAGCCATTATCTTGCCAGAGATGTTCGGTCCCGGCCGGCGCGCCGATATTGGCGCGCGCTACCGACAGGCCGCACGACCGGCAACTGTGCAGTTCAACGATTTGCGCGCCGCAGCCGCAGGTCCGCCGCGGCTCCGAGTAGAGCCTGCCGGTGGGCCCGCCGCGCAGGTCTGCGTCGATCTGATCGCATTGCGGATTGGCGCAAGCCCATAGCCCCGGCAGGCCGCGAAACAGCATATGGACGCGCGCCGGCAGCAACGGAGGCTTGTCGGGCGCCGGCTTGGCCAGCGAGGCCAGTTCCAAGAGCACATCGGTTGCCGCCGCACCATCAGCCGAGTCCGGAAACAGAATGTCCGGCAGAACCGTCAACGCCCACGCAGCGCCCTGATCCTTGACCGGATCATCGTCGGCCTTGGCACCGCTCGTGATGTTGCGCAGCCGCCGGACGACGGGCCGATCGCCGAGCACCTCCGCCAGCGCTGCGGGCAGATCGTCGGTGTCACTCTCGAACCCCTGATCGGTTGCGTGTCCGAGCGGGTAGCGCCGCGCCACGCTGACGCTGCCCTCGGGGCAACTGATCGTATCGGTGACGAGAAACCGCGCCTCGGTGCACGCCTCGCTATGCGGCTCGACGACCACCGTTTCCTCGATCCGGGTGCCCTGAGGATCGAGACCCCCGACGCTCACTATGATTGCACCCGGGCTGCTATCGTTCCGCTTCAGGACGACCGGCGCGCCGACGATGTCTGTTCGCCCGGTCGCGAGCGGGGACAGGACTGCTGATCGTTCGGCGAGCACAGTCGATTGCAGCGCATCGAGCGACACGCTCGCGAGCCGCGCCGCGAGATCGGCATCGCCGGGACCGCCGCCTTTTACGGCATGCTTGGTGCCGGTCAGCGGCTGGATCGCTTTGGCGTCGAGACCGCACAGACCCGAGACAAATTCTTTCGCCGCCTCCGCATTGGAGAAGGAGGCGCTGGTTGCGATGAACACGACGCGCGAGGGGGGGAGACCAAGCCGGTCGAGCAGCCGGCGCACGAGATAGGCGACCTCGGTCCCGTTCGCGCCGCGATAGAGATGCGCTTCGTCAAGGATGAGGAGGAACTTTTCGGTCGGGTTCCCCTCGAAATAGGCCCGCGTCTGGGAGAAGATCTCGCGCTCGAGCGGCCGCAGCAGCATATATTCGAGCATCGAATAGTTGGTGACGAGGAGGTCGGGGCATGCCTCCTGAATCTCGTGGCGCGTCAGCAGTTCAGGATCATCGGGATGCTCGTTGGCGCGCAGAGGGTTTCCGGCTGCATCCTCCCAATGCTGGCCCGGGTTGCCGTACCAGGTTCGCAGACCGTCATAGGCACCAAGGAAGCTGTCGGGCTTACCCGGCCAGCGGCCCTTCTCGCGCAACGTCTCGACTAGCTTCTGATCCTTTTCACTGCCGCCGCGCGCCGCATCTTCGATTGTGAGATAGTAGTCGAGCGTCTTCAGCCGCTGCTGATCGCGCTTGCTGTCACGGAAGCCTGGATAGAGCGTCCGGCCAGTATAGCGGCCGAACTTGGCCGGGCGGCCGCCTGCATCCTTGAACGCTTTACGGACCGCAACTGAACCAAACAGGTTGCGCAGGCGCCCCAACTGATCATTGACCAGCGCGTTCATCGGATACAGCAGCAGAGCGCGCACGGCGCGGGTCTCGAACTGCTTCGGCCGGTCGAGCGCCTCCTCCGCCAATCGCGCAAGAACCGGCAACAGAAAGCTCTCGGTCTTGCCCGAACCGGTGCCTGTCGTGACGACGATGCCGCTGCCGGCCGCGTCAGCGCGGGTCGTCGACTCGAGCGCCTGCGCTTGATGTTCATAGGGCGGGTTGAATAGCAGGTCCTCGCTTCTGTCGGCGAGCGCCGTCAGGAACGCGCCAACCCCAGCGGGCAAATCAAGATCCTGATACCGCCGCTTGCCCTCATAGCTCGGCGTACTCTCGATATAGGGGGTCTGTGCGATGCCGTCACCGGTCAGCAACGTCCGCCTGAGCGCCACCACCTTCGGGTCCGACAGATGGTAGGTCGCCTCGATATAAGAGGCGAGCGCCTCGCGCATGTGATTGATTTCGGTGCGCACGACGATGACCTCCCAATCACCCGCATCTCTACGGGCGTCCCCAGCGAGACCTTACCGGAATAGCGAACACGTTCAATTAGCTACAGCTTGCAACGGCCACGTTTGCTGTGCCTGCCCGTCGCGACCTGGGCGCTCGAGCGAAGTTTCGCCTTCAGCTCATGCGGAGGCCGTCACTTGAAACGACGGACAGGAACCGCAGATTGCAAGCATTACGAAGCATCAGGGGAACTTCCTGCTGAGGCTCGCCTCCAGTCATGGGAGAGTGTTTGATCGTGAGAAAAGCTATTATGCGCTCAAAAAACCGGGGAAAGCGCGGCAAGGAGTGGGCGAATAACGAGGAGGTCGCCAGGTATGTGCTTCAGCAGCTTGGCAAGAGGTTCGGCCTCGCCGAAGTCGAGGGGAAGCAGAAGGTGTCAGGGCGGCAGTCCGGAACTGAGTGGGAGATCGACGCTAAGGGCGTCCGGGAGGCCGACGGTTCGATCATTCTTGTGGAATGCCGACGCTACAAGCGCCGCTTGAACCAAGAGGCTTTGGCTGCGGTCGCGTATCGGATCATCGACTCCGGCGCTGCTGGAGGCATCACCGTGAGTCCGCTGCCCCTTCAAAAGGGTGCCGTCAAGGTCGCGAAGGCAGGGAGGATCGAGCACGTGCAGCTCAGGCCAGAAAGCACCCGCGAGCAGTGGATCGCAGAGATTGGAAAGATTACCCATATCGGGATCACCGAAAGCGTCGGTGTAACTATGCATGACTCTTTTCAGATTACCGTCCTAGACGGTGAGGGCAATGTAGTGGAACGGCGCGCGGGCTAGACCTTAAGCGCGCTTTTGGCCGGTGCGACGACGCAGGCGACGTCGCCGACTGCCGCATTCCAGGCGCAGCGGTCGAACTGGATCGAAATTTCCCAATGATCTGAGTGCCCATCTTTGTCATGCCGGGCGCGCCAAAGCTTCATCGCGGATCAATAACGTAGGCGCATCGTTTCCGTGCGTGCCCTGCGTAACGGTCATGGCCGTCCAACGAATGACACTAGGTTGGCCGCGCGACTCCACTCTTGTTCATCTCTATCATCAATTTCGTCTGATGCGAGGATTGCCCCCGCGCAGCGATGGCTCTCGCCGTGCGAGGGGTGATGCATACCTAATTGAGGAGGAACGATTTTTATAACGTTATGTCACAAGTTTGCAACGCACCTGTCCGAAAGTGGACGGTGCTGGCGGAAAGCAGTTGGCAGGCCCGAACGAAAGCTGTCTCTCGGATCAAAGGGGCATGACAGCCCCGTCATTTCCGAGGGGGGAATATGAGAATACACACACTTCTTTGCGCGACGGCGCTCGTCAGCAGCGCGGCATTCGCGCCTGCTGCCATGGCGCAGGACACGCCGGCAGAAGACGCGCGCCCGCTGGTTTCCAGTGAGGCGACCCCGTCTGCTACCAGCACCGACGACGGCGGTGAGATCACCATCACCGGATCGCGCATCCGCCGCGCCGGCTATGACAGCCTGGAGCCGGCGACGGTCGTTTCCGACCAGTATCTCGCCGCTCGCGGCCTGACGAACGTTGCAGACGCGCTGAACGAGATTCCGGGCTTCGGCGTTGGCGTCACTCCGGAAGGCGGCCAGTCGTCGTTCGGTGTCGGTCAGAACTTCGTCAATCGCTTCGGTCTTGGCAGTGCGCGCACGCTGACGCTGGTCAACGGCCGCCGCTTCGTCTCGACCAACGCCGCCAGCATCTTTGGCAATACGCCGGGCCTCCAGGTCGACCTCAACGTCATCCCGGCGCAGCTCGTCGATCGGATCGAGAACATCGCCATCGGCGGCGCGCCGACCTATGGCTCGGACGCGATTGCGGGTACCGTCAACGTCATCCTGAAGCGCGACTTCGAGGGCCTGAGCCTCTGGGGCACCAGCGGTGTCACCGAGCGCGGTGACAATGGCCGCTACAACCTCTCCGCGATGGCCGGCCACAATTACGCCGACGGCCGCGGCAACATCACCATCGCGGCGAGCTACGACAAGGCCAATGGTGTTCTGGGCAGCGCCCGTAACCGGTTCCGCGAAGGCATCGCGACGGGCACGAACCCGCTGGCGGGCTCGGCCTCGGCGCTGATCCCGGGCCGCACGCCGGAGAACGACGGCCGCGTCAATCCGGGCGTGCCGTTCAACACCGGCAATGCCGATGGCATTCCGAACAGCATCTACATCCGCAATGCGCGCATCTTCTCGCTCACCGCGGGCGGCCTGCTGCTGCCGTCGACGGGTGCGACGACGATCGCGAACGGCCTGCCGCGCGGTTTCGGTGCGGACAACATGCTGCTGCAGTTCGACCAGTCGGGCAACCTGGTGCCGTTCAACCCGGGCATCCCGTTCGGCGCGCAGAACGCCAGCGGTGGTGACGGCTTCAACCTTGTCGGCGAGACGAACCAGCTCACCTCCGATCTGGAGCGTATCACCGGCAACGTGATGGCGCGGTACGAGGTGTTCGACAACGTCAGCGCGTTCTTCGAGGGCACCTATTATTTTGCCAAGGGCCGCGAGATGATCGACCAGTCGATCTATAACGCGACGCTGTTCGGCGCCTTGTCCGCGCCGCTCACCTTCCAGGCGAACGATCCGCGGCTGACGCAACAGGCGCGCCAGCAGCTCGCCGGGCTTGGCGTGACGAGCTTCCGCCTGTCGCGCGCGTCGCGTGATCTGGTGAGCAATAACGCGAGCTCCGAGACGAACGTCTATCGCGGCGTGGCCGGCATCGAGGGCAGCTTCGACGCGGCAGGGCGCCGCTTCAACTTCGAAGCAACCGCCAATTATGGCCGTTCGAGCAGCTACTTCTTCGGGAACGCACTCAACCAGCAGCGGTTCGTGAACGCGATCAACGTCACCACCAATGCGGCAGGCCAGATCGTCTGCGATCCGAACCCCGCGACCAACGTTGCGCCGGGCACCATTCGTCCGATCGCCGACGCGGCGTGCGTGCCGCTCGACGTGTTCGGCGAGAATCGCCCGAGCGCGGCAGCACGCGCCTACGTGACCGGCACGACCTCCGCGCATTCGGTTCTCGAGCAGCAGGTCTACACCGCGAACCTCGGCTCTTCCGAGCTGGTGCGTCTGTGGTCCGGCCCGGTCGGCTTCAACGTCGGTTTCGAACATCGCGCAGAATATGCGTCGTTCCGGCCTGATGATTTCCAGCGCGAAGGCCTTGGTCGTTCGGTGCCGATCGGTGGTACGACGGGCTCGTTCAAGACGAACGAGGCCTTTGGCGAAATCCTGATCCCGCTGGTTGCGCCGGAGAACAACGTTCCGCTGATCCAATCGCTCGATATCGAGGGTAAGGCGCGCTACGTCGACAACACGGTGAACGGTGGCTTCTGGTCGTACACCTACGGTGGCCGCTGGCGGCCGATCCAGGACGTTGAGTTCCGCGGCAACTACACGCGCTCGCTGCGTGCGCCGTCGGTGGTCGAGCTGTTCACCCCGGTCTCGCCGGCGTTCAACACCTTCCCGGATCCGTGCGATTCGCGGAACATTGCCAGCGGCGTCGCGCCCGACATTCGCCAGCGTAACTGCGCGGCGTTCTACCAGGCCTATGGCCTGAACGGATCGACGTTCCAGTCGCAGGCGGCTGTGGCGACGGTGCCGGTCACCAGCGGCGGCAACACCGACCTCGCGAACGAGCAGGGCCGTTCCTACACGTTCGGCATGGTGCTCCGCCCGCGCTTCATCCCGCGCTTCCGTGCGGCGGTGGACTGGAACCGCATCCGCATCACCGGCAACATCGCGTCGCTGACCAATGCGAACATCGCAGAGGGTTGCTACGACAATCCCAACTTCGATGTGAACGACGTCGACAACGCCAACTCGTTCTGCTCGCTGATCACGCGCGACCGCAGCAGCGATCCGGCGCGTAATGGCCAGCTCAGCATCGATCCGGCGCGTCCGGGCCTGCGGACCAACTTCGTCAATGGCGCTTTCATCGAGATGAAGGGCCTGACGGCGGAGATGGAGTATAACTTCCCGCTCAGCGGCATTGGTCTGCCGGACGGGCGCATCGATCTGTCGGGTAACCTGTTCTACCTTGATCGGCTGCGTAGTTCGAACAATGGTGTGACGGTGGTCGAATCGGCGGGCCAGATCGGCAACCCGAAGTACACGGCTCAGGGGAACATCGGGTTCACCTATCAGGACTTCGGCCTCGATTTCCAGACGAACTACCAGAGCTCGGCGAAGCTGAACAATCTGAACACCGTGGAATCGCTCGATATCCTGAAGGTGCCGGATTACTGGACGTTCAACCTGACCGCGTCGGTGCGCGTGCAGGAGGGGTCGCTGCTTCGGTTCGTCGTGACGAACCTGACGGACAAGGATGCACCGTTCCCGCTGACGGGTAACGCCTTCGGCATCTATGACTTCCTCGGACGGCGTTTCACGGTGTCGTTCCAGCACCGCTTCTGATCAGCGATCGATTGATCTGATCAAACTGGGGGTCGCCTTCGGGCGGCCCCTTTTTCGTACGTGCAATCGTGATCGAGCGAAAGTCGCGGTACGCAGGCGCGCATTAGCGTGCACCGAACCGCCATCGCTGCGCACAGGCGACCAAAACAACCCCACCGCCTGGCCATCGCAAGCCCGAAAACTACCGAAAAATACCGGCTCTCCCGCGGTTCAGAGTGACCGGACTCGGGTCGTAGATCCAACGCCGGGCGCCTCCGCCGTCGAGCTCCGCACGATCAGGCGGTGCGGCAGGCAGACGGCAGGTTCGACGGGCGTCTTGTTGATGAGCGAGAGGAGCGCGCCCGTTGCCACATGCGCCATATCGTAGGTCGGCTGGTGGATCGTCGTCAGCTGCGGCCAGATGACACGCGAGATCAGGCTGTCATCGAAACCGGCGATCGAGACATTGCCGGGAATATCCAGCCCGTATTCCTTCGCCGCGACGCACACACCGGCAGCCATGTCGTCATTGGCTGCGAACACTGCCGTTGGCCGACCCCGGTTGGCGAACAAGCGCCGGCCCGCGGCAAGGCCGGATTCGAAGGTATAGAAGCCTTGCTCGAGCAACTGCTCGTCAAATGGGACCGCCGCATTCGACAGCGCCTTGTGAAACCCATCGAGGCGCTGGCTGTTCGACGGGTGGTTCGGGTCGCCCTGAACGAACGCGATGCGGCGGTGGCCAAGCTCCAATAGATGCTCGGTCATCGTCCTGGCCGCCGCCACGTCGTCGATGCCCACACCTGGGGACGCGTTCAGCGCGGTCGTCGGCGCGATGCGAACGAAGGGCATGCGCGCCTCGATCAGCTCCTTCACCGTCTGCGGATCGTCTCCGAGCGGCGGGGCGAGCACCACGCCCTCCAAGCCGGAAGCCCGCGCCAACTGAAGCAGCTTGCCGGACATCGCCTTGGCGCTCTGGCAAGGAAACAGCAGCAGCCGAAACCGCTCCCCCTCCAGTCGATCGAGCGAGCCGGTCTGGAGGTCCACGACATAATTGGGGCTGGGGTTCTCGTAGAACAGCCCGATCAGGAAGGAGCGGCCACGCACCAAGCTGCGTGCGGCGATGTTCGGGTGATAATCCAGCTCGGCTGCAGCCTGCAGGACCCGCGTGCGTGTCGCAGGGCGGACGAAGGGCTCGTCGTTGAAGACCCGCGACACCGTCTTGATTGATGTGCCCGAACGTTCGGCAACATCAGTGATGGTGGCGCGCCCGCGTAAGTTGCCGTCTGCTTCCATCGCCACCTGAAACTCTGCGCCTGCCCCAACGGACGATGCATTGTTGCAATGCACCAAGCAAGTCGCCCCTGCCGCGCGGGCTCTACCTTCGAAGCTAGGATTTGACAACGCTGCCAATCTGTCTAGACAGCGCTGTCAAAATCGCTGTTGCAGGTTTTTAGTGGGGGTGGATGTGGTGAAGGGCTTGGCTCGAATGGGGTGCATTCTGCTTGCTTCCGCGGCAGCGGGGGCGGTGGTCCAAGCCCAAACAACGCCGGCCCCGATTTCATCCCCGGCGACCGTCAAACCGGAAAGCTGGCCGAAGCCAGCGGCGCCTGCGACCCGCGACGCAAATGTCGAGCGCACGGTCGAAGATCTACTCCGCCGCATGTCGCTGGAGCAGAAGGTCGGCCAGATCGTGCAGGCCGACATCGCCAGCGTGACGCCCGAAGACGTCTATCGCTATCATCTCGGTTCGGTTCTGAACGGCGGCAATTCGAAGCCGGGGACGGGGCATCACGTCACCGCGCCGGCATGGATCGCCGCTGCGGACGCTTTCTACGAGGCGTCGATGCGGCCCAGCGGAAAGTTGCCGCGCATCCCGGTGATCTGGGGCTCGGATGCCGTCCACGGACACAACAATGTGGTCGGCGCGACGCTATTTCCGCACAACATCGGCCTTGGTGCCACGCGCAATCCGGAGCTGATGCGGCGCATCGGCGAAGTGACGGCGAAGGAAATGCGGGTCACCGGCCTTGACTGGACGTTCGCGCCGACGCTCGCGGTGGTGCGCGATGATCGTTGGGGCCGCACCTACGAGGGCTTCGGTGAAGATCCGGAGATCGCCACATCTTATGCCCGCCCCCTGATCGAGGGACTGCAGGGGAAGGTTGGCGACGCTGACTGGCTGCGCGGTGGGCACATCATCGCCACGGCCAAGCACTTCCTCGGGGATGGCGGCACCGCCGGCGGCAAGGATCAGGGCGACACCCGGACGGACGAGGCGACGCTTCGTCGTCTGTTCGCCGCGCCTTATGTGCCGGCAATCGAGGCGGGCGTGCAGTCGATCATGGTCAGCTTTTCGAGCTGGAACGGCGCCAAGATGCACGGCAATCCTGCGCTGCTGCGCGGCGTGATCAAGGATCGCTGGGGGTTCGACGGGTTCCTGGTCGGTGACTGGAACGGGCACGGCCAGGTCGAAGGCTGCACGCCCGACAATTGCCTCCGCACCTTCACGGCTGGGCTCGACATGGCGATGGCGCCGGACAGCTGGAAGGGTCTGTGGGAGAACACGCTGGCACAGGCGAAGGACGGGCGCCTACCGCAGACCGTGCTTGACGATGCGGTGCGCCGCATCCTGCGCGTGAAGGTTCGCGCCGGGCTGATGAACGCTGGCAAGCCCTCGTCTCGCCCTTATGCAGGCAAGTATGATCTGCTCGGCAACCCGGCACACCGTGCGGTTGCGCGAGAGGCGGTGCGCCAGTCGCTCGTCCTCCTCAAGAACGCCGGCAGCGTTCTGCCGCTGAAGCCGGGCGCGCGCATCCTACTGGCCGGCGACGGTGCCGACAACATGACCAAGCAGACCGGCGGCTGGACGCTGACGTGGCAAGGCACCGGCACCAGCCGGAGGGACTTCCCCAATGCGCAAACCATCGCGGAAGGCATGCGTGAGGTGGCCAAGGGCGTGGGCGCCACGGTCGACCTCTCCACCGACGGTCGTTTCACGCAAAAGCCCGACGTTGCCGTCGTGGTGTTCGGCGAGGATCCCTATGCCGAGTTCCAGGGGGACCGCGCGGATGTCGCATTCGACGACGCGCACGACAATCTGGCGCTGCTGAAACGGCTCAAGGCCGCAGGCGTGCCGACCGTGTCGGTATTCCTCTCCGGGCGCGCCATGTGGGTGAACCCGTACCTCAATGCATCTGACGCATTCGTCGCCGCCTGGCTGCCCGGCAGCGAGGGCGGGGGCGTCGCCGATGTGCTGTTCGGCAAGGCGGATTTCCGCGGCAAGCTGCCGTACAGCTGGCCGCGCACGTCGGACCAGACGGCCGTCAATGTCGGCGACGCTGATTATAATCCGCTCTTCCCCTACGGTTTCGGCCTGACGCTGAAGGATCGTGGCGACCTCGCGCCGCTTCCGGAGCAGCGTTCCTCACAGGCGAACGGCGATCGCAATGTGTTGTTCGATGGCGGGCGTCCGGGCGCTGGCCGCCGCCTGCTGATCGGCGCGCCAGGCGAATTGTCGCCCAACCCGGGACCGACGCTGATCACGGCGCGCGGTGCAGACCGCCGGGCGCAGGAAGACAGCGTCCGCCTGACGTGGACCGGCCGCGGCAAGGCGATGGCAGCCATCGTCGACGCGACGCCGCAGGATCTCACTCGCGAGACGAACGGGGCGCTTGCCGTTCGCGTCGAGCTCAAGGTGGATGGCGCGCCAAGCCGCCCGGTCACCATTGGTGTCGCATGTGGAGAGAAGTGCGCGGGGGAGGTGCCGGTGACGGCGCAACTCCGCGAGGCCAAACCTGGTGAGTGGACGAGCATCGTTGTTCCGTTGTCCTGCTTCGCACGAGCGGGGACGGACATGCGCAACGTGACTGCGCCTCTGTCGCTCACGACTGACGGTGCTCTCGACCTGACGATTTCCAGCGCACGACTGGTGCAGGCGGACGGCGGAAGCACTGCCTGTCCGGCGGCGTGACGCTCAACAATAAGAAGCAAAAACAACAAACGTTCCAGGGGGTTATCATGAACAAGAGCAAGTATCTGCCGCTGACCGCAATCCTGCTGGCCGGCACCGCGCTGCCGGCGTGGGCGCAGGCGATCGAAACGCCACAGCAGGACCAGACGACCAGCGCCGACGCCGGCGTGCAGCAGGATGGCGACGGCGAGATCGTCGTAACCGCGAACCGCCGCGAACAGAACCTGCAGGATGTGTCGGGCGTCGTTCAGGCGTTCACGTCTGATGATCTGCGCCGCAGCGGCATCACCGAGCTGCGCAACCTGTCGGTCGCCGTGCCCGGCCTCAACATCGCAAACCAGGAAGGCAACGTCGAGATTTTCATCCGCGGCGTCGGCTCGTCGAACAATACCGAGCTGGGCGATCCCGGTGCCGCGCCGCACCTCAACGGCTCGTATATCCCGCGTCCGCGCGGCCTTGGCCTCATGTTCTACGATCTCGAGCGGGTCGAGGTGAACAAGGGCCCGCAGGGCACGCTCTACGGCCGCAACGCGCTGGCCGGCACGCTGAATATCATCACCGCCAAGCCGACGTTCGATCGCGTTACCGGCTATGCACAGGCCGAATATGGCAATCGCGACAGCTATGCCGCGGAGGGCGCGATCAACGTGCCGCTGGGCGAGAATTTCGCCGCGCGCGTCGCCGGATATTATGTGAACAAGGATTACGGCTTCAAGAACGCCTCGCCGGATCCGCAGGCCAGCCGCCTGAAGCCCGCCGGTCTCGAGGAAAACTACGCCGGCCGCCTGTCGCTGCGTTGGGAGCCGACGGATCGGCTCTCCTTCTCGGTGATCGGTGACTACGGCAAGGAAACCGGCACCGGCTATCCGGGCGCCAACATCTTTGCTGCGGTCCAGGCGACTGGGCTGCGCGCGGAGCAACTTGATCTGCGCCGCGTCGTCTATCGCGGCCAGCAAGGCGACATGGAAAACGAGCTTTGGGGCGTCCAGGGCAAGATCGGCTACAGCTTCGACACCTTCTCGATCGAGGCGACCGGCAGCTATCGCTCGGTCGACTTCTTCCAGGTCAATGCCAGCAGCGAAAGCATCGCCTGGAACGGGCGCGATTACGCGCAGACCCAGTTCGATAACTTCTCGAACAATTTCTGGGAAACGCGGTCGCAGAGCCAGGTCTATGAGCTGCGCGCGAGCGCCGACTCCAGCCAGGCGCTGCGCTGGAACGTCGGCGGCTTCTACTTCAAGGAGAAGCAGCAGGTCGGCTATATGGCCGTCGCTGATCGCGGTTACTGCTGCTACTCCGGCACCGAATTCACGATGCCGGACGTGGATGGCGAAAGCTTCGCCTTCTTCGCCGACGGCACGTACGACGTCACCGATCGACTGCGCATCATCGGCGGCATCCGCTATACCGACGAGAAGAAGTCCCGCTACGGCATCGGCGGCAACTGGGCGCTGACGCTGGGCGGTGCCAACGATGCTTGCTGCGTCGGCACGCGCCTTGGCACCGAGGGCTTCCGCCCTGCGCTGCTCGACCGGCCGAACTTCAATGTCTCCGGCCTCACCACGCCGCAGCAGTTCGCGCAGTTCCTGATCGAGGGCATTAAGACGCCGGGCGCACGCGATACTCTGATCCCGCAGATCGGCTCGATCGCCAATGGCACCAACCCGAATGGCACCTGCTTTACCCGCCCGGACATCGATAACGGCTTCGTCACCTGCCCGACGGGAACGAACGGCGGCTTTAGCTACGCCAATCTGACGATTCCGGGGCAGCAATTCGGTTCGGCCAAGTTCAACTTCGTCGATTACCGCGCTGGTATCGAGTTCGACCTGACCAAGGACAACATGCTTTATGGCAAGGTGTCGACCGGCCATAAGAACCCGACCGAAAATTAGGTTGAGCGATTTCAGTCAGTTGTGATTCACCGGGTTTTGCGAAGACCTTGGAGAGCACATGGGCTGGACCGAAACCGCTCGTCGCGAGCATGACAGAAGTAGGCT
>JAESGJ010000429.1_pt1 | contig 25076 bp, 27 predicted proteins | sample 9266241 | NCBI WGS metagenome assembly JAESGJ01 (sample SAMN14514841, study PRJNA621669) | algae metagenome | isolation source: Brasilonema octagenarum HA4186-MV1 and co-occurring heterotrophs from wet... | place: USA: Manoa Valley, Hawaii | collected 2009-07-20 | reverse complement strand
CTGATGGCGCTCGCCAAAGACGAATGGAGCAAGGTCACCGGCTTTCAGCGAGTCCGATCCACGATCCGCATCTTCGCCGCCACGGTCTATGCCCAGCAGGAGCGCGGGAAGGCCAGCGAGTGGGTTCCTGCACTCATCGGGCCTGGCGACTTTCCGCTCTCGGATTCCGCAGTGCGCGAGGCGATCTTGGGTAGTGGCCTGGTTGAGGACGAGCGCACGATCGCCAACTATCGCAGCCTCGCCGAGATGGAGGTAGTAAATCACGCTGGAGACAGCGGCACCGCGCGGCGACAAGATCTCAATCGCGAGTCCTTGCTGTGGAGCGATGCCAATCCGCGGGCTGCCGAGCGCGCGGCGACATTCATCTTCATGGCCAGCATCGTCGGAACGCTACGGCCGGGTCGCGGCCGCGGCGCCAGCGCGCCTGAGGTGAAGGCAGCCACGAGCATCCCCAACGCCGCCTATACGATCACCGACGCCGACGCGGTGGTCGCCGAACTGGTCGACGTCGATCACGGGCTCAGCGCGTTGGACATCATCCCCGGTCAGGGAAACAACAAGCCCGCGCGGTACTTCCTGTCGACGCGACTGACACACCGGATGCTGGTCAACAACATTCGCCGCACCATCACCGAGGCCGAGCGTGACTCCGTGCTGGTCGAGTTCGCCCAGCGTCTTGCCAGCACCGGCCCCTTCCGCGAACTCCGGTTCGTCGCCGCTGATGCCGCACGCACGCCGGCTGAGGTGATCTCGACGGCGGGTTTGGACACCGCATTCACGACCCGTCTCGTCGTGCTCGACCCCGCCCAGTTCAGTCTCCGCAACGGTGCGGAGGCGGCCACCTTGGAGGCGTTGCAGGCCGCGATGGGACTGGGGCAGGGTCCCGGCCAGCTGCCCGTGCAGTGGGCTAGCAGCGCTGTGTATGCCGTGGTGAACACTCAGAGGCGCAGCCTCGCTCGAAGTGTCGCCGCCGAGTACTTGGCTCGCAGCAAGGCTCTTGCTGCGCCCGAAGTGCAAGCCGACGAAGAGTTGAAAGCGACTGGTACGAAAGAGCTTGCGGCAGCCAAGGATCAACTCGATAAGGCGCTCAAACGTGCGTATCAGCACGTAGCATACGTCGCTCAGCCCGATCCGGACGGCGAACGTTATCTCGATCAACTCACCTTCGATGACGACACGTTGACGGCGCTCAACGGGACCATCGTGTGGAAGGGACTAGCCGATCGCGACAAAGTGTTCGATGCCGGCCAGTTCGGCGCTCAGGCCCTGCTGCATAACCTGCGAGAGCAGGACTACGGCAAGACATTGGCTGACATCCGCGCGGCGTTCTACAGCGCTCCACGGTTGCCGCTGCTTTACGAGAGTGACCGCGATCTGCAGCAAGCGATCTATGACGCCGTGAGTCAGGGATCGTTGTGCATCGTCGACGCGTCGGGCACAGCGGTGCAGGTGACCACGCCCGGCCAGGTGAACTTGACCGGCACCGCCTTGCGTATTGCGGCGCCAACTCCCGTCGGTCCAGGTGACGACGCGGTCGTCCCGGATGGTCCAGACGACTCACACGGCGGCGTCACCGCCTCCGGTGGCGGCTTTACTTCTACGCCGGCGGGCGGCTCGGGCGTTCCATCTACAGCCGGGGCGGGGGCGGGCACCAGCGCGACAGCGGGTGGAGGTGAGGCGGGAGCAGCCTCGTCGGCAGACCGACAGGTGGCGTTCTCATTCACCAGCAATCTGTTGGCCGGGGCCGAAACCGCCGATGGTTTCGCCGCGCTGTTCCGTGCGTTCTACATGGCGCTCGACGAAAGACAGATCAGCTATCTGCAGGGAACGCTGCAGCTCGTGGTCAACTCGGCGGTGGTCGAGCAGATCCAGCCGCTTCTAGCCGATCTCGGGATCACCGCAACAGTCAAAGACATCTGATGTAGCGGGCACTCATCGCGGGCGTCCGGCGAAGGCCCACCTGAACGATGCGGCGAGGCTGCGCACGTAGTCGTCTTGGACGGGGCGGCGTTGGCGGGCGATCCACGACGGGTGCGGCGCGAACACCAGCAGCGTCGGGACGGCGGCGGCGGGGGTCTTGCGGGGCCGGGTGAACGGCCATGTCAGGACCGGGGCAGCGGGCTGAAGGAGTTCGAGCGCGGCGCGGGCGTCGCGGCCCAGACTGATGATCAATCGTGGTGCCACGATGGCGATTTCACGCGCCAGGTAGGGGCGGCAGTTGTCGATCTCATGGGGTAACGAGGGCCGGTTCTTCGGGGGGTGGCAATGCACCACGTTGGTGGTGAACACCGATTCTTTGGTGAGCTTGGCGGCGTCGAGAGCGCGGTCGAGGAATCGTCCGCTGCCGCCGGTGAACGGGATCTGTGTGGCCATGCACGGCCCGCACAGGCTTTGACCGACGATCATCACCGGCGATTGCGCGGAGCCGTAACCTGGTGCGGCCTGGGTGATGTCGGGGATGTTCATGCCGTCGCAGGCGGTACAGTTCCTGATGCGGGTGGCCAGGGTGCGCATGCGGCGCTCGCGGGTGCGGTGCGCTTCGGGTTCCATTGGGAACACCACGTCGCGGGAGTGCGGACTGTCGCGATCGGCCATCTCACGATGCTGGCACACGGAGTGGCCGCCAAGACCATTTCGGCGTTGGCGGTGGACCTCCGCGCAGCACACGGCCTACGTTCAACAGCTATGGGTACTGTCGACGAACTTCTCAGCGGGGACGAGGTGGCGGCCCGGACCGGCCTGGCAGCCCCGCTTGTCACCGCGCTGATACCGGCCGTGTCGGCGGCACCGGTCGGCGCCGCGGGGTTCGATTACTCGGTGTCGCCTGCCATGAGGATGGGACCAGGGTGACCTGATTCTTGCCAGGGTGATGGGACCACCTGGATTGCCAGTTATGGGACCACCGGCGCGTCGCGTCGGTGGTCCCGTCGTTTGTTCGTTCGATCGCCGTGACGGCTCAAGTCACGGAGGCGGCGGACATGGCTTTTCGGGAGGTCAGTGTGAACGAGATCAGGGAAGTGCTGCGGGTGTGGCTGGGGGTCGCGGGCCTACCGGTTCCGGGGTACCGGTCGATCGCCGCGCATTGCGGCCTGGATCGCAAGACGGTGCGCCGCTACGTCGAGGCCGCCCAGGCGGCCGGGTTGCGCCGCGACGACGACGTCAGCGCGATCGACGACGGCCTGATCGGTGTCGTCGCCGAGGCGGTGCGTCCGGTCCGCCCGGATGGTCACGGGGCGGCGTGGGAGCAGCTGCTGGGCTTCGAGGAGCAGATCACGAAGTGGGTGGCCGGCACCGATGAGCAGCGGCCGTTGACGGTGACCAAGATCCATACCCTGCTGACCCGGCAGGGCTGCGTGGTGCCGTATCGGACGTTGCACCGATTCGCCACTGAGCGTTGCGGTTTCGGCCGCAAAGATCTCACGGTGCGGGTTGCCGACGGCGATCCGGGAGTGGAGTGCCAGATCGACTTCGGCTATCTGGGCATGCTCACCGACGCCGACGACCGGCGGCGCCGCAAGGTGTACGCGTTGATCTTCACCGCGGTGTACTCCCGGCACGCGTTCGTGTGGCTGTCGTATTCGCAGACCCTGACCGCGGTGATCGCCGGATGTGAGGCGGCCTGGGAGTTCTTCGGCGGCGTGTTCGCTGTCTTGATCCCCGACAACCTCAAACCGGTGATCGCCGCCGCCGATGCGGTCAACCCCCGGTTCACCCACGGCTGGCTGGACTACGCCGGGCATGTCGGGTTCCTCACCGACCCGGCGCGGGTGGCCTCGCCCAAGGACAAACCCAGGGTGGAACGCGCGGTGCAGTACGTGCGCCGAAACTTCTGGGACGGCGAAACATTCACCAGCTTGGAGCAGGCGCAGCAGGCTGCGACGGCGTGGTGTCGCGACACGGCGGGCACCCGCATGCACGGCACCACCTGCGCCCGTCCGCTGGAGGTGTTCGCCACCGCCGAACAACCGACGCTGCTGCCGGTTCCGGGTGTGTACGACGTGCCGGTGTTCAAGTCGGTCAAGGTGCACCGGGACTATCACGCCGAGGTCGCCCGGGCGCTGTACTCGCTGCCCGAGCAGTGGATCGGCACCACACTCGACGTGCGCGCCGACAGCGAGTTGGTGAAGTTCCATCATCGCGGTGTGCTGGTCAAGGTCCATCCCCGCCAACCGGCCGGGGGCCGCAGCACCGATCCCGCGGATCTGCCCGAGCACAAGAGCGGCTACGCGCTGCGCGACCTGGCGCGGTTGATCTCCGCCTGCGCCGCCCACGGCTCCAACATCGGGATCTACGCCGAACGCATCCTGGATGATCCGCTGCCCTGGACTCGGATGCGCACCGTCTACCGCCTGCAGGGCCTGGTCCGCCGCTACGGCGCCGAACGGGTGGAACAGGCTTGCTCGGTGTCGTTGGATCTCGACGTCGTCTCGGTCACCAAGATCGCCTCCATGCTGGAGCGGTCCACGGAGAACGGCGCTGCTGCATTACCGCGGGCGGTCGGCCAATCCGCGACCCGCTTCGCCCGTGATCCATCTGAATTCACCAACACGACAACACCATTGACCGTCATCACGACCGCCGCCCCTGAGGAGACCCGCTGACATGTCGACCACCCACCGGGCCGCCGACCCGATCGGCGCCGACCTGCTCCGACTGCTCAAGACCCTGAAACTCGGGGCCCTGGCCGACACCCTGCCCGAACGCGCCGCCCTGGCCCGCCAACACAAACTCAGCCACATCGCGTTCCTCGAAACACTGCTCGCCGACGAGGTGTCGCGACGCGAATCACGATCGGCAGCACTGCGCGCCATTAAGGCCGGACTCGACCCGAGCATGCGGTTCGACACCTGGACCGCCCACGACGACCTGCGCTACGACCGCACCCTGCTCGGCGATCTCACCTCACTGCGATTCCTGGACGCCGGCCAGTCCGCGATCGTCCTCGGGCCCGTCGGCGTCGGGAAGACCCATCTGGCAACAGCTTTGGGCCACATGGCCATTCGTCGCCGCCACACCGTGCAATTCAGCCGCGCCGACAAACTGTTCACCCGGCTGCGCGGCGCACGCCTGGACCACACCGTGGACACCGAGATCCGCCGACTGGCCGCCGTCGACGTCCTCATCATCGACGACTTCGCGCTACGACCACTGGACGCCACCGAAACCAGCGACTTCTACGAAATCGTCGTCGAACGCCACCGCACCAAGACCACCATCGTGACCTCGAACCGCGAGCCCGCCGAATGGCTGACCATGACCGCCGACACCCTGCTGGCGCAATCAGCCGTCGACCGACTCACCTCAGCAGCCCACACCCTGGTCATCGAAGGACCGTCCTACCGCCAACGCACCCGCCCTCAGCTTGACCCGCACCCGTTGACGAGCATCCTCGGTAACGCGCCACGGTGGTCCCATCCCCCTGGCAATCAGGTGGCCCCATCACCCTGGCAAGCGACACTCGGGACCCGAGCTCTATGACGGAATAGGGCTCCTACGAGCCGAGGTGGCGAAGCTGCTTCTGGACATGGGGGCTAGCCGATACTGGGCGCGAGTATCGGTGCGAGAATCGCGGACCGCCGGCCAGCTGCGGGCGGCGATCGAGGAGCTTCAACGCATGCGCGCCCAGTGACCGGGCGACCCAAGGCAACCGCTCAGGGCGGCGGTCTCGTAGCGTCTGGGATCGGGGTGCCCGCTTGATCCGCAGCTTTCTCGGACATTGGCTCTGAATTACCGAGTTACCAAGTGAATTATGGGATTTGATCAACTCGGGTCAGGCTCCAGTACCGAGTGATCACATCCGGTATCGGTAAGCCGGAAACAGCTGCGTCTATCAAGGTGTGTGCCGGCACCGCTCCACCGACGTGGTGCTTCCGGCGCCCGATGGGGCCAGTAGCAGAGCCCGAGGCCAGAGTGTCGAGGTAGGTGTGCGCAAGTGACACGCGCGCGTCGTGCCACCAGTCACCGCGGGTCCGCTGATCTTCGAGGAACGTCATCGCGATCTCGTAGTCGTTGGGCAGCGGTCCGAGACCCGTCTGTGTAAGGCGAGTTCGAGCGAGCTGTTCAAGCAGCGTGCGAACGTTGTGGCCATTGGGCCCGAACTCGAAGCCGGGGGGCATGCACCGCACCACCTCAAGGCGGCGAGCCCGGATCCGGTGTGCCTCGTGGGTCGGCTTCGGTTCGCGGCCGATCACGCGGAGCGGTTTGACTTCCCAGACCTCCCAGGGCATGGCCTGGTGTGCGTAGCCGAAGTTCACCAAGTCGGCCGGTTCCTCGAAGATTCGGAAACCGCTCCACGTGCGCGAGGTCATGCGGCGGCCGGGGCGCAGCTTCGCGAACGACTGCACGTTGATCACATCTCGCCCATTCTGAGCGGCGATGTACCAGGCACGGGTACCCGCTTCGGCGTCTACGTCGGTGTTTCTCGCTGCCATGTCAGTCATTGTGCTCTGCGAAGGTGACACCGACCAGCCTGCGGCTAACGCTTTCCGAGGGTGAGCACCTGGTCAACCACCTCGCTTAGCGCATCACGCGCGGTGTCGAGGTAGGTGAACAGTGCTGCTCTGCCGACAAGGGCGGGGTGGTCTGGCACCGTGGTCAGACCGACGCCGGCCCAGTCGGGTCCGCGGGCGCGCAGTTGGTCGACGGCCACCAGCCGCCGCCGCCGGCCGCCGCCGTCGTCCGCCGCAGCGAAGGCTACGCCGGAGGTGGTGGGCAGCATGGTGTGACAGACCTCGGCAACGGCCCATTCCCGCAAGCGCGAGGGTGGCAACAGGTCATCGACCACCGCGCCCAAGATGAGCAGCACGCTGTACATCGGCATGCCGTCGAAGAAGTCGTCGTCCTCGTCGAGACCGGCTTCGAGGCGCCCGCCGTCGAACAGTTCGACGAACCGCGTCGCGCGGACGTCGAGCATGGCCAGGCGATCGGCGATGGGTCGGTCATCTTCGCTTTCGCTGAGCTGTACGACGACGAAGTCGACGGCCCCCACCGTCACCGGCGCTCCCGCCGGGGCGTGGAGATCCTGCATGCGAACTTCGGCGCGCCAGTCCCGGAGCCACGACGTGGTGGCCTGATCGAGGGTCGTCAGGTGCAGTATCGGTGACGCCAGCGACGCCTGTCCGCCTCGCTGGAGGACAGTCGAGGTTTGCAGATAGTCCGCCAGGTCCATGGGTGCGCTCCGCTCGTCGTGTATCTCTTGTTGCGTAGTCTTCGGGCTCCCGGATGCGCCATGACGATCCGCCGAGCGTCGCTTCAGCGTGGCGATGGCGTTTACCGGACATCTCACCCGACAGGGCCGCGATCACCAGTACGCAGGTAAGTGCTGAAGGTACGAATTCTGCTGCTGCACAGTGATTCTGGCCACGTTGGCCGCTGACTCGTTGTCCCAGGTGGCGATGCGGCCCTCCAACCAGGTCCGCCAATCCACCTGCTCGCCGCCGGCGGCGAGCCCCGCGCCGTAGGACGCGGTGAGCTTGTCTCGCTCAACGATGAACATCGCGAAGGACTTCCGGGCGAGGTCGTCCTTCTGAGCGTCCGTGTTCGCGATCTGTGTGAGCGCTGCTTCGGCCGAAGGTGCAGCGACCCGTGCGGCGATCACCATCGACGGACCGAGTTTCGTCATCTTGGCGTGTTGCTCGAGGGTGATGTTGCGGTCCTCGGCCAACGCGGCGCGCGACGCATCGAACCAGCTGTCCAGTGCCGTCCGCCAACCCGGCGAATGGCCGGGTTCCCATGCAGCCCTCGGCATCTCATTGATTGCGGCGACGACGGGCACAAGCACCCCATACGGGTCGCTGGATTGCAGATGTGACAGCCTGCTGCCGGCGGCCACGTTGTCACGCCACTGGGGTTCCAGTAGGCCGTCACGCGCCCGCTGGAGCGCTTCACGCAGCACCCCGCCGAAGTACAGGCGGAAGTTGAGTTGTCCGAGGCTCTCACGGTCGTCGGGGAACGGGAGGGACATGCCGGTTTCCTTCCTTTCTCATCATAACCGGAGGGTTGGATTCGTCACTGTGACAATATAATCGGGCTATGGACGGCGGTACACGTCGGCACGGTGGTCGATCCGATGCACCCAGACGGTGCCTTCTTCGTCGTCGATCCGATAGAGGAGGCGGTAAGGACCCCGACGAGCGCTGTGGTGTCCCGCCAGCTCGCCGCGCATCGGCTTCCCGACGCGGCGCGGCGCTCGGGCCAGGTCGCCGAAGGCGAATTCGATGACCGCTGCGGCGATGCGCGGCGGCAGCTTATCCAGATCGCGCCGGGCGATCGCGGTGACACGTGTCGAGTAGCTCTCCGGCGGGCTCATGGCCGCCGAGGTGAGTTGTAGGCGGCTCGAATCTCGTCCTCGCCGTACGTTCGGCCAGCCGCGATGTCGGCCTCGGACTTCGCGACCGACTCGGTGATACCCGGCTGCGCGAGCCAGTGCAGCGCCTCCTGAATCGACTCCCACTCGTCGACGCCGACCAGCACGGCAGCCGGTGACCCGTTCTTCGTGATGGTGATCTGGTCGCGCGTCTCAGACACCGCGTCGACGTACTCGTTGATCTTCTTCTTGACCTCGGTGATCGACAATATCCGCATGCTCCAAGCGTAGCGCTTAATTAAGGTCTGATTCAGACCTTAATTAAGCGCCGATAACTTTTCTTATGTCAGCTGCGCTCGAAACAGTATGTCATACAACGGCTTTCGGGCTGTCCTCCGGTCTCAACCTACTTGTCTTTTTTCTCAATCAAGGTGTCCGTTTACGAATCTGGCCGTCTGTCTCATTGTTGTTGTCATCAGATCAGCACGTGCCGGTCTTGACCCGAGCGTCGGCCGGTTTCAGGACCTTTAGCGCAAGGGCGGCGTGCCCGCCGCAAACGTCTGCGGCCTGTCGCCCACGGGTGCAGCTCTCCGGTGCGACCAGGAGTTTTTGTTGTCTTTGTGCCGTCCGCGGCTTGTTATTCGTCACTGTGACGTAAAACAGCCAGTTCCGGTAGTCCAAAGAACTCCGCCCACTCGTCACTCGGACGACGCGCTTTCTCATTGCCATGTCAGCTCGTCAAAGCTTCGTCGGGGGTCGTAAACATCGTGTGACCAAGCAAAGCGCGCAACGACTTTCCACCCAGGCTTCCCCCGAAAAAACGCGTGGCGCCCTATCCCCTCCAGGAACACCACCGTGCCCTCCATGGCGCCGACCTCGATCCGGTGCGGGGCGTCGGCGGGCACGACGACCTTCGTCCCGGCGTGGCGCGCACCGTCCTCGTCGAGCACCGTCAACGCCGTTGTCGCGGTGACGATCTGAACGATGACGCCGGCCCGTCCGACGACGTTGGCGTGGTGCGAATGGGCATCAGTGGAACCGATCGATCCGGTGAAGGCCAAGACTCCCGGTCGCAGCAGCGCCGCCCCGCCCCAGCGCGGTCCGGTAGCTGCTGCCTCACCGCCAGGTGGTCCTTGGCGGTGGTATCCGGTCGCCGTGGGTTTGGCTCTAGGGGTCACGTCGTTGTCGGTACAGGGTTGGTGTCAGGTCTTCGCTGTGACTGATTTGGAGTTGGCCAGGGCGGGTGCGCTGTTCGTAGGCGGTGATGACCAGGCCGATTCTTCCGGCCGCCGGCACAAGGACTCCCTGCACGTGAAGAAACCACGCGGCATGGCCCACCGCTTGGCAGGCCGACCAATCGTCACCGTAGATGTCGTCGTCTTCGAGCCCCACCGCGTCACGCGCTTCGGCGGTGGTCAGATCCAGAACCGCCATATCGATCGCTTCGATGGTGTGCAGCCGGTAGCGGGCTTGGAGCATCTGTTCGGGTGTCGTCGACGCGGCCTGGGCGGCACGTTCCACTTCAACCATGCACGCTTGCGCGGAATCGGCCAGATAAATCGCCGAGAACAGCAATGGCGGATTCCATCTCCCGCCGAATCTGCGCGCCCCCTCCCCCGACAACGGCTCACGATGGGCGCCGGTGTAACGGAAGCAGGTGCCCGACCACTGCACGGTGCCACGCGCGTCGATGCGCTGCACCAAGTCTTCGTCGAGCCCATCGCTCACACGAAGATCCCTTCGGCCATGGCGTCGATGAGAGCCAAGACGCGCTGGTACTCACCGTCGCGCACCAGGTCAGCGGGCTTGCCGTGCGCGAGTAATCGGTTTGGCGAGAACATCCAGACGTTGGCCTGATCGCGGGGAAGGACCTCGGCCAGGGCGTCGGCGACGTAGGCCAGTTCGATGAGTCGTTGCTTGTTGAGGCGTTGCGGGACGACCTGACCTGAAGTCCAGCGCGCCACTGACCGCGCCGAGGCATCGACGATGTCGCCAACCTCTTCGTAGGTCAATCCCAAGCGCTCGATCGCACTCGACACGGTCGAGGCGAGCGCATTAGCTCCCATATTGTCTGCCTGTCTTCCTTTTGTCAGTCACGATGTCATGTATTCTGTCATGAAACGACGCCTGAGGCGAGAGGACGTTTCACCACGATGGGCATTCAGTTTCGGCTCGGACCCAATGACCACAAGCCGGTGGAAGACTTCTTGTCCCGCGAGCACACCGGCACTGACGCCATCACCCTCGACACCAAGGCGGCGCGCCACCAGGGAGCTGCTGCTGCCGCTGCCGTCGAGGCTGGCTTACAGGTGTACTGGGAGCCCGCAGCGGAGCGGCTGGCCGAGGCGGGTTTCGGCCTCGACAAGCTACCTTTGTGGACCGGCCAGCCGCACCACATCGACCACCTATCCGCCGACCAAGCGGCACGGGCAGCGCTGGTCGCCTTGACTGTCGAGAAGCACCCCGCCCTTGTCACGCACGTCACCGCCCCGCACTTCTACGTGACCGACGAGCGCACGGCACGCCTCAACATCGATCTTGCCGAACGCACCCGGCTAGCCGTCGGCGAAGACAAACCCACTCGAGCGGTGGTCACGGTCTCGACCACCGCACTTGGCCGTATAGGCATCGACCTTGCCGCCGAGTACGCCGACGCAGGGATCGGCCACATCGAGATCCGCCTATCCCCCTTCGGCGGCGACGACGAAGGCATTCGAAAAATCCGAACCGCCTTCGGGATGCTCGACCAGTTTCGTGAACACGACCTCAGCGTCACGCTCGGACTGTCGGGCAACATCGGCCGCGCCGCCCTGGCCATGGGTCACGCCGACGCCTACTCAGTCGGCGTGGGAATGCTCGAGAAGGTCAACCACGCCCAGACGATGGCCCGTTACCGCAGGGCTCCCGACCCGGACAAGGATCAAGGCGGCGGTGCCGCTGGCGGTATCTACCTACCTCGGCTCGGAGCCACGGTGCCGGCGAAGGCTGCTCGACAGCTGTTGAGCCATACCGATATTCGCACTCGCGTCGGATGCCGAATCGGATCGTGCCGCAACAGTGTGACCGGACCCCTTGATGATCGCCGAGCGCACTACCTGCATTCGCGCGCCAGCGAGGTCGCCGAGATGCTTCGTCGCCCCGCCCCTTGGCGTGGCGCAATGGAAATCGACCGTCTCAATGAAGCCATCGGACTGCGCGACCGCGTCAACGAGCACTATCTCAGCGACGACGTACACAAGCTGGGCACACGCACTCTGCGGAGCCTGGTCGACGAGATTGAACACGAACAACAGCAGGCCTCTTGACCTGTCGGCATGCGACGAGTTGGCCTGCCCGTGCGGCTCGTCGTCGTGAAATCGTGGTCTAGTGAGCCGCCGATCCAAACCAGATGAGGCTTTACCGTGGATGATCCAGGCACCCGGACCGAGGAGCACCACGCCGCGCGGGGGTTCGCGCTCCGACTGGGATTCGGGGTGCGCCCCTCGGCCACATCTCTCAGCCGGCACGCGCAGCACGATATAGCGCAACGGGGCGAACGGCTGGCTAGCGAATAACACACCTTCGCGCCTCTCGACGATCGTCCACTCGCCGAACCCCCTGAGCGACGAGTGGGCGTGGTCCGCCGTCGTCCACCGATGTGCCTTCGGTCGACCACGTGCACGTGTCCACGGCTACTGAGGCCATGGCCGCCAGCCGGGGACGGGCGCCCGGAGGTCGGTTCAGCCGAAATTCGCCATACCGAGTTCGACGAGACGCTCTTTCGCTTCGGCGGCGATCTGCTGCCTCTGCTCGATACCGGCGCGATCGCCCACGACTGCGTTAGCGGCGAGTTGGTCGATGATGTCGCTGACACTCTGGGCGTTCGCGAAGCGGTTCATGTTGGTCCCAGCGGAGTCGATTTGGTCGTGAATCTGTCAGTCATCTTCGGTGACCTCTCAGTGGTTTTCAGCCCGATAGGAGTGCGGCCGGACGGATCGGGCTACGCACATCAAACTTCAACCCGTTGGGGTCGATGCGGAACCGCTGCAGCCGTGCGCGAAGCCAGCATAGTGGCTTTCTACGTATATAGATAGTAAGTACGTGAGCCGTTCGGGGACTGCGACTTTGGGTGCTGATCGGCAACCTAGATGGTCGGCGGGGAATCGGCGCTGCATCCACCCCCCGGCTTGAGGGGCGCTCGAGGTCGAGATGGTGCGATGGCGGGTGACGGAGCAATCTCGTTCGGGTTGAGATGTGATGTCGCTCGGTCGCTGGATGGGACGCTGCTGTCATCATCGGATGGGTGGCAACCAGGACGGCGGCGAAGACCGACAGCGGGCTGGCGGCGCGCCTTGCGGCACTCGCATCGTTGGGCGCTTCCGTCATTCACTTCGCCGTGGTGCCGAACCACTGGCAGGAGTGGACACCGGCCGGGTTGTTCTTCGTCTTGATCGCGGTTTTTCAGCTGGTGTGGGCGCGGGTCGTCCTCGTCCGATCGACGTGGCCGGTTCTCGCGGCCGGCGTCCTGGTGAACCTCGGCGGGATCGCGATGTGGGCGGTGTCGAGGACCGCCGGGGCCCCGTTCGGTCCGCACGCGGGGCAACCGGAAGTGGTTCAGGCCGCGGACCTCTGTGCGCTGCTGCTGCAGATCTACGTCGTGATGGGCGCCGGTTGGGTCTGGTATCGCGGCTTGCGGGGGGAGCCGGTGCCGGGGTTCGCCAGTGCGGTGATTCTCATGGGCGCATTCGGTGTGGTCGCGCTGGCGTCGACGGTGGGTGTCGCATCGGGTGTGCGTCACGGCCACGGCGTCACAGAGGGCGGCGGTCACCACGGAACGAGCGCGGAGCACGCGGACGGCCCCGACGTTCACCACTCCGAGCCGGTCGATCCGGTCAGAGAGCGGGTCGGCGTGCCGGCGGATCCGGTACCGGTACGTGCACCGCTCGATGGCCCGGCCCCGGCGGCGGAGCCGTTGGAGGACTCCCACGGTGATCACGACCATGCCGAGTGACATCTGACTTCGCACTGGAGCGCGGGGTCTTGCCGCATTGACTCGTGCGTGCGCCTTCAGGGCGTTGGCGAGTTGCCCGCGCCGCGCGGGCGATCCTAACGGTTGAGAACGGCGCGTGTGCTGGCCTCGGGGGTCAAATCGAGGCGGCGGAGCAGTTGGGCGTTGAGTGCCACCACGATCGTGGACAGTGACATCAGGATGGCGCCGACAGACATGGGCAGGACGAACCCGATCGGTGCGAGCACACCGGCGGCCAGCGGCACGGAAATGAGGTTGTAACCCGCACCCCACCAGAGGTTCTGCTTCATCTTGCGGTAGGAGGCGCGGGACAGTTCGATGACCGAGAGCACCGAGCGCGGGTCCGAGCTGGCGAGGATGACACCGGCGGAGGCGATCGCGACGTCGGTGCCGGCGCCGATCGCGATGCCGACGTCGGCCTGCGCCAGCGCGGGCGCGTCGTTCACGCCGTCGCCGACCATGGCGACCTTCTTGCCCTCCTGCTGCAGGGCGGAGACCTTGGAGGCCTTGTCTTCCGGTCGGACGCCGGCGAACACCCGGTCGATGCCGAGTTCGGCGCCGACGGCGTTCGCGACGGCCTCGGCGTCACCGGTGATCATGACGACCTCAACACCGAGCTCGTGCAGGGCGTCGACAGCGTCGCGCGATTCGGGGCGGACCTCGTCGGCGAGCCGGAGACCGCCGAGCACGACGCCGTCACCGACGACGTGCAGGATGATCGCGCCTTCCTCGCGCCACGCGGCCGCAGCACCGACTTCCGGTGCGTTGATCTCCTCGAGCAGGCGTGGGCCGCCCACGCGGATGCCGCGACCCTCGACAGTGGCGGTGACACCGACCGCCGGGGAGGACGAGAAGCCCGTGGCGGCGGGGACGGTGAGTCCGCGGTCCTGCGCGGCTCTCACGATGGCCCGAGCGAGGGGGTGTTCACTGTCGGTTTCGGCGGCGGCGGCGAGCGCGAGCACGGCGTCGCCGTCGAGGTCACCGGTGGCTTCGATCGCGGTCACGGTGGGTTCGCCCTTGGTGAGCGTGCCGGTCTTGTCGAATAGCACGGCGTCGACGGTGCGCATGGCCTCCAGCGCGAGGCGGTCCTTGATGAGCACACCACCGCGGGCGGCGCGCTCGGTGGCGATGGACACGACCAGGGGTATCGCCAACCCCAGAGCGTGGGGGCACGCGATGACCAGGACCGTGATCGCGCGGACGACGGCGGCGTCGGGGTCTCCGATGATCGACCACGCGACGGCCGTGATGGCGGCGGTCACCAGGGCGAACCAGAACAGCCACCCGGCGGCGCGGTCGGCGAGTCGCTGGGCACGCGAGGACGAGTTCTGCGCTTCGGTCACCAGACGTTGGATTCCGGCCAGCGCGGTGTCGTCGCCGGTGGCGGTGATCTCGACCCGCAACCCGGAGTCGGTGGCGACGGTGCCAGCGGTCACGGCGTCGCCGACGCCGCGGCTTACCGGCCGGGATTCACCGGTGACCATCGACTCGTCCATATCGGCTCGTCCGTCGACGATTCTGCCGTCGGCGGGGACGCTGCCGCCGGGTCGGACGATTACGAGGTCGCCGACGTGCAGGTCGGCCGGTGAGACGGTGACGGTTCGGTCGCCGTCGACCTTCTCGGCCTCGTCGGGAAGCAGCGCCGCCAAAGAGTCCAGCGCGGAGGTCGTCTGCGCCAGGGAGCGCATCTCCACCCAGTGCCCGAGCAGCATGATGACGATGAGCAGCGCCAGTTCCCACCAGAATTCGAGTTCGTGGTCGAGCAGGCCCAGGCTCGCACCCCAGGACGCCACGAAGGCGACGGTGATCGCCAGTCCGATCAGCAGCATCATTCCCGGTTTGCGGGAACGGATTTCGCTGACCGCGCCGGTGAGGAACGGGCGTCCGCCGACGACGTACATGAGCGTGCCCAGCAACGGCGCGATCCAGCGGGCACCGGGAAAGTCGGGGACCTGGTAGCCGACCAGCATGGCGAACATGGTGGAGAACGCCACGACCGGGACGGCGATGATCAAGTTGATCCAGAACAGTTTCCGGAACTGAGCGACGTGATCGGCCCCGTGCCCGGCGTGACCCCCGTGTCCGGCGTGACTCCCGTGTCCGGCGCGACCGGTCCCCGACTGGTGATCATCGGCCGGTCGGGCACCGGGGTCGCCGTGGTGGCTGTGCGCGCCGCCGTGGGATGTCGCCACGGCGTGGTCATCGTGGTCTGTCATGATCGTTCTCCTTGCAGACGTTTAAGGTGTCGGCGTCGACGCGGGGTGGCCGATTCGGTCTGCCGCCGGGATGAGTCAGGACCGCACCAACCGGGCGATGGCGGCGGACGCCTCGCTGAGTTTGGCGTCGGCCGCCGAGCCTCCGACGGCGGCGGCGTCGCGCACGCAGTGCCGCAGATGGTCGTCGAGCAGCGCCAGCGCCACTCCTTGCAGGGCTTTGGTCAACGCATCGGTTTGGGTGAGGATGTCGATGCAGTACCGCTCCTCCTCGATCATCCGGCTGATGCCGCGAGCCTGGCCTTCGATCCGTTTGAGCCGCTTGAGATACTTGTCCTTCTCGGTGATGTAGCCGTGGTGGTGCACCGGATCCGGTGTCGAGGCGTTCTCGCCGTCCTGGGCTGAAGTCATGTCGAATCCTCTGCGGTCGTTGTGTTTTCGGGTGCTTCGGCGCAGCTGCGCGGTGATGGTGTCATGCCGCGCCGGCGTACTTGTCGGGGTCGCGGTCGAATCGCGGCCCGCATCCCCGACAGCAGAACCAGTACCGCTGACCGCGGTAGTCCCGGAACAGGCCGGCGGCTTCCGCCGCCGTCGTGTCGACTGGCGTGCCGGGCATCACCGGACACGTCGTCGCGTCGCCTGCGGGGGCGAGAAGGTTCCTCCCCACGAGCTGATGCCCGGCCCGTTGAATTTTTGGGGATGTGCCGCCGCAGCAGCTGGACGCGGCGGTTTCGTTGTCGGACACGGGTTCTCCTCGGTGTGGGGATCTAGCGGGTGGGGCTCGTGGACGTGGAGGTGAAGCCACGCAGGCGCAGGCTGTTGCCGACGACGAAGACGCTGGAGAACGCCATCGCCGCTCCGGCGAGCATGGGGTTGAGCATGCCGAGGGCGGCGATCGGTATCGCGGCGACGTTGTAGGCGAAAGCCCAGAAGAGGTTCGTCTTGATCGTCGACAGTGTCGCGCGGGACAACCGGATCGCGTCGACGGCGCTGCGCAGGTCGCCGCGCACCAGGGTGATGTCGGAGGCCTCGATGGCGACGTCGGTTCCGGTGCCCATGGCCAGCCCGAGGTCGGCCTGTGCCAGCGCGGGGGCGTCGTTGACGCCGTCACCGATCATCGCCACGGTCTTGCCTTCAGCTTGCAGGCGGGCGATGACGTCGAGTTTGTCTTGGGGCATGACCTCGGCGATCACGGTGTCGATGCCGACTTCGGCGGCGATGCGTCGGGCGACGGTTTCGTTGTCGCCGGTGAGCAGTACCGGTGTGAGGCCGATCGCGCGCATTTGTGAGATCGCCTGCGCGCTGGTCGGTTTGACGGTGTCGGCGACGACGAGTATGCCGCGGGCCTCGCCGTCCCACCCGACGGCGACCACGGTCTTCCCGTCGGCTTCGGCGTCGGCTTTGCGCTGCGCCAGGGTGGGACTGAGGTGTTGGGCCCAGTCGGCGAGCAGTGACGGTCGTCCCACGACGACGGCGTGCCCGTCGACGATGCCCTGCACGCCCTTGCCTTCGACGTTGGCGAAGTCCTCCGGTGTGGGCAGTGTTCCGAGTTCCCGTGTCGCGGCGGCGGCGACAGCCTGGGCGATGGGGTGCTCGGAGGCGTTCTCCAGCGCTCCGGCGAGCGCCAGCAGTTGGGTCCGGTCGGTTCCGTCCGTAGCGAGGACGTCGACCAGGGCCATCGTGCCGGTGGTGACGGTTCCGGTCTTGTCCAGCACGACGGTGTCGACTTTGCGGGTCGACTCCAGGACTTCGGGTCCTTTGATCAGGACTCCCATCTGCGCGCCTCGGCCGGTGCCCACCAGCAGCGCGGTCGGTGTGGCCAACCCGAGGGCGCACGGGCAGGCGATGACCAGGACCGCGACCGCTGCGGTGAAGGCGGCGGCGACGGGGTATCCCGCTCCCAGCCACGCACCGAGGGTGATCACCGCGACGGCGAGCACGATCGGCACGAAGACACCGGAGATGCGATCGGCCAGGCGCTGGACGTGGGCCTTGCCGGTTTGGGCGTTCTCGACCAGCAGGGCCATCTGTGCCAGCTGGGTGTCCGCCCCGACACGCGCCGCGCGCACGACCAGTCGCCCACCGGCGTTGACCGTCGCACCGACGACGGTGTCACCGGGACCGACCTCCACGGGCACCGATTCACCGGTCAGCATCGACGCGTCGACCGCCGAGGTCCCGGAGATCACCGCGCCGTCGGTGGCGATCTTCTCCCCCGGGCGCACGACGAACTCATCGCCCACCGCCAGCTCCTCCACGGCGATCTTCGATTCGACCCCGTCGCGCAAGACGGAGACCTCCTTGGCGCCCATGTCCAGTAACGCCCGCAGCGCCGCACCGGCCTGTCGTTTGGACCGCTTCTCGAAGTAACGACCGGCGAGGATGAACGTCGTGACGCCGGCGGCGACTTCGAGGTAGATGTTCGCGGCGCCGTCGGACGGCGCGAGGGTGAGTTCGAAGGGGTGCTTCATCCCCGCGACGCCGGCGGTGCCCAGGAACAGCGCGTAGAGCGACCAGAGGAAGGCCGACAGGGTGCCCAGGGAGATCAGCGTGTCCATCGTCGCCGTGCCGTGCCGCAGGTTGGCGAAGGCGGCGCGATGGAACGGCCAGGCCGCCCACACGATGACGGGTGCGGCCAATGCCAATGAGGCCCACTGCCAGTAGGTGAATTGCAGCGCCGGGATCATCGCCAGCGAGACGACCGGCACCGACAGCAGCACCGACCCGGTGAGACGCTGGCGCAGCGCGAGCATGTCGGGGTCATCGGTCTCGTCTGTGTCCTCGGCGGGCGCAGGCTGCTCGGACGTCGGTAGCGCGGCGGTGTACCCGGCCTTCTCGACTTCGGCGATCAGCTGCGCCGGGTCGTAGCCGCCGGGCACCGTGACGGAGGCCTTCTCGGTCGCGTAGTTGACGGTGGCCGCCACACCGTCGAGCTTGTTGAGGCTGCGCTCGATGCGGTTGGCGCAGGAGGCGCATGTCATGCCGCTGATTCGCAGCTCGACGGTCGGGCCGGACACCGGTGTCGATGTCGTCATGGGTGCCAATCCTTTTCAGAGTTCCGGATGGGGCGGAGGGGTGTCAGTGCCCACCGTCGTGCGAGGGTTCGGTTGGTGGCGGGGTGGTGTCGCCGCGCGCGGCGTCGACGACGAACGCGGCGGTGTGCACCGTGTCGTCGATCTGGAAGTCGAGGTAGAGCAGGTAGCGCCCGGCAGTCGGCGCGGTCGCGGCGAACGTCACCGCGGGCCCGCCGGTGCGACCCGGTGCGGGTTCGGCGTCTTCGGGGTGCACGTGCAGGTACGCCAGGTCTCCGTCGCGCAGCGCGACGAGGTGTCCGAACGCCCCCAGGTAGGGCTGCAACGTCGTCACCGGCTGACCGTTTCGCGTGATCGTGGCCGTCAGTGTCCGCGAGACGCCCGCGGTGAGCGCGCCGTCGAGTCGCACGGTGTACCCCGCGACCTCGTCGACGGTGCGGGTGGTCACCGGCGGTGCCGGGATGACCTCGCCGGCCACCTCGACGGTGCGGCTGAGGGTGACCTTCGCACTGTCCGCCGCTGCCGGTTGGAAGTCGGCGAACACGCGGTAGGTGCCGGCGGCGTTCCAGGTCCACGGTGTCGACCACGTGCCGCCGTCCCGGTCCAGGGTCGGGTGCACGTGTGCGAAACGCGTTCCGTCGGAACGGACGACGATGAGATGCAGCTGCTTGTCGTGCACGCTGGCGTAGTCGAGCAGCGGCTCACCCGCCGGGTCGGCGATGGTGAAGCTCAGGGCGCCGCGTTCCCGCGGCGTGCGGGGCGCGCGCACCGCGCTGAGCGCGTATCCGTTCTGGGCGAGCGACAACCCCGCCGGCACCGTTCCGGTCTGTTCCGCGGCGGGTAGCGCCGAGTTCGCTTCGGGTCGGTGACCGCGTTGTTGCGTGGCCTCGCGGTCGGGGGCGATGGCCTCGGCGGTGGTGTAAGACGCGGTGAACGCCACCACCAGCCCCGTCGCGAAGGCGGCCAGTCGGCCTCCGGCGTTCACGCGACCCGCACCGCCGAGTAACCGGCGTCGTCGACGGCGGCGAGGATCGCGGCGTCCTCGACGGGTGCGCCGAGGGTCACGGTGAGCGTCCCCGTCGCGACGCTGACCTCGACGTCCTGGACCCCGGCGACGGCACCGACCTCCTCGCGCACCGACTGCTCGCAGTGCCCGCACGTCATCCCCGAAACGGTGTACTCACGTGTGTTGACGTCCATCGTCGATCCTCTCCCTCGATACCCCCACGGGGTATTTCAATCGCCAGCGTATACCCCCCTGGGGTATATGGCAAGGTCCGTGATCGGCGCCCCGCGTCACACCCGGTGGGCGCCTGGCCGTGTGTATAGCCCCGGCGGTGTTCGGCTTCGGATGTCGCGGCGTACGTCAGCCGCAGCAGCGCGTTTGCCGGGTGCGCCCTTTCGCGGCGTGCCCTCTCGGCGCTCCGCCGAGGGCGCACACGACGACGCATTTCGCGATCGACCGGGCGGTCGGGCTGTCGATCATCCGACGCAGCGTGGTCTTCACCGTCATGTTCATCGAGACCTCATTCAGTTTGTAGGAGGCACCCGTGACGGGTGCGGGGCGAACTTCTCCGGTTGGGTTCCGCTCACGGGGCGAGGAAGGCTTTGGCGACGTCGGTCCACGTCTTGACCTCGTCGACGGTGTGGGCGACGCGCAACGTCGCACGCGGCATCAGCCGCGCCAGTTCTCGGGCCGTGGCCAGCGGGTGCTGCGGATCGTCAGCCCAGGCGAGGATCAGCGTGGGCGCATCGATCGTCGCCAGCGCGGCCGGGGCGGGCAGATCCGACCCCGCCACCCCGCGCAGTGCCGCCGCGGCGACCTCGTCGCCGACGTCCGGTGAGAAACGTCCGGGTGGATAGTCGGCGAAGATGGGCAGCGGCGGCGCCTGTGCCCATCGCTGGCGCCACGCCGACGCTCCGATGTCGTCGATCTCGTCGGCGGTGTCGAGATACCACTGCCGGACAGGGCGATTCCCGCCCTCCCACGCCGCGGGCGGGATCAGCAACACCAGTCGCCGGAAGCGCTGCGGCGCGACCAGGGCCGCGTACAGCGCGGCGGCGGCGCCCAGTGACGATCCGGCGAAGTCGACCGGCTCCTCGAAGCCCGCTGCGGTCAGCAGATCGAGCAGGTCGACGCCGGCCTGCTCGAAGGTGTAGTACTCGGGTTGAGGCCGTCCCGTCGAGCGACCGTGACCGCGCTGGTCGTAGAGCAGCAGCCGGCGGCCGTCGGCGATCGCCTCCACGTCGAGGATCCCCAGCCCCCGCACGGCGGCGCGACTGAGCAGGACCCCGTGCGCGTAGGCGACGGGTGGGCCGCCCGAGCCGCTGACCTGATACGCGATGGCCGCGCCGTCGGCATAATGGAAACGATCCTCGGTCATCGCGTCGCTCATACCCTCCCTTATACCCCCCACCGGTATCTGTGCAGTTGGCGGCGTCGCCCCAGCGTGGGCATCGGGGTGACGCATCCGGAGGGCCGCATCGGAAGCGGCACCGCCGCCGCCGCGGCTGCGATGGTGGCTCGACGTGACGAACACCGGTGCCATCCTTTCGCGATCGGAGCCCGATGCGGTTAGTTCCGGGCGTCAGTGTATTACGTTTCCGCGTAGTAGATGCGTATGCGAAGTGGCCGACGCGAGGTGGACTCGCTGCGAGATCCGGCGAATTTCCAATGTGGTTCACCAATAGGCATTCTCGGCTTTCGGTGCCTAGGTGCCTAGGTGTCGGGTGGACGGTTCCAGACGGCCCGACCAATCGGCGGAGAATGACGGCGACACGCACCGCTGCGGCGACTGGTCGAGAACAGGACCGCTCCCCGGTGCCGATCCGACCTGCGACTCCCGCCACCTACTATCCCAAATAGTACTGTTTAGATACGCAGTCAATGGTCGGGCGACGTTGGGAGCCGGAATGAGAGCACGTGGTCGCGTCGTCGTGTGCAGCGTGCTGGTCGCGGCGATCGCGGCCGCGGCGGGGTGCTCCACCGGCAGCGGTGCCGTCACTCAAGGCGGCTCCTTCGACTTCGTCTCCCCCGGCGGACGAACCGACATCCTTTACGACCAGCCGGACCAGCGTGGCCGACCGGGGGCGATCGCGGGGCCGGACCTGTCCGCTCCGGCCCGCACCCTCACCGTCGACACCGACTTCGCCGGGCAGGTGGTGATCATCAACGTGTGGGGGCAGTGGTGCGCGCCGTGCCGCACCGAGGCTCCCGAGCTGCAGCAGATCTACCAGGATAATCGCGCGCGGGGTGTCACCGTGGTCGGTATCGACGTGCGCGACAACGACATACAGACCGCCGTCGACTTCGTCACCGATCGCCGCATCACCTACCCGTCCATCTACGACCCCGCCATGCGCACCCTCATCGCGTTCGGCGGCAGATATCCGACCAGTGTGGTCCCGTCGACGATCGTGCTGGATCGCCGCCACCGCGTCGCGGCGGTGTTCCTGCGTGCACTACTAGCCGACGACCTGCAACCGCTCGTCGAGCGCCTCGCCGACGAGCCGCCGGCCGGATCGTGAACGGCCTCGGGCAGTACGCCGTCACGGGCCCGCTGATCCTGGCCATGGCGTTGAGCATGGTCGCGGGATCGGTCTCGTTCGCCTCGCCGTGCGTCGTGCCGCTGGTACCGGGCTACCTGTCTTACCTGGCGGCGCTGGTCGGTGTCGAGCAGCGCTCGTCCGGTCCTGGTTCGGGTTCGGCGAGCGGTACACCGTCGCCCCGGTTCCGAGTCGCCGGGGCGGCGGCGTTGTTCGTCGCCGGATTCAGTGCGGTGTTCATGCTGGGCACTCTGGCGGTCTTCGGAATGACGACCACCCTGCTCGGCAACCAGGTGCTGCTGCAACGCCTGGGCGGAGCGGTGACCATCGTGATGGGACTGGTGTTCGTCGGAGTCCTCCCGTTACTGCAGCGCGACATCCGCTTCGCACCACGACAGGTCACCACCCTGGCCGGGGCACCGCTGCTCGGGGCGGTGTTCGGACTGGGTTGGACGCCGTGTCTGGGCCCCACCCTGACCGGTGTCATCGCCGTCGCGTCGGCGACCGACGGCTCCAGCGTCACCCGCGGAATGCTCCTGGTGGCCGCTTACTGCCTCGGCCTGGGTTTGCCCTTCGTCGTTCTGGCCTTCGGTTCCGCTCGCGCCATGCGGGGACTGGGCCTGCTGCGTCGACACGCCCGCACCGTTCAGCTGATCGGCGGGACGCTGATGATCATCGTGGGCGCGGCGCTCCTGACCGGGCTCTGGGGCGATTTCGTGGCATGGGTGCGTGACGCGTTCGTCTCCAACGCGGTGCTCCCCGTCTGACCGCGCCACCACCCCGCGGCGTTCACGCCCGCCCGAAGCGCGACGGCGAGCACCGGCCCGAGGCGTCGTCGATACACGGTCGCGCACTACGTAGCTTGTTAGTATTGACGTCGACACCGGGTAGACGCCGGATCGACCGGCGTCCTGATGAGGAGCGTCCCTTGCGCATCGACGGTTTCGGCCAACTCGAGGCCACCATCATGAACCGGATGTGGAGCCGGGACCCGTCGGCCGCGGTGACCGTTCGCGACGTCCTCGTCGAACTCAGCGCCGAGCGGGACATCGCCTACACGACGGTCATGTCGACGATGGACAACCTGCACACCAAGGGCTGGCTGGGTCGGGAGCGTCACGGCAGGGCCTACCGCTATCACGCCACGATGACGCGGGAACAACACAGCGCCCACCTCATGAGGGCTGCACTGGCCGGCGGCGGGCGGCCCGACCTCGTGCTCAAGTACTTCGTGGAACAGATGGGCAACGACGAATCGGAGACCATCCGCCGCGCCCTGCGCCGAGTGTCCCGCAGCAGACGGTAGAGAGGTCGAGCGCCCTGCGGGACGGACGTGTCGATCGACCGCGCAGCCGGCATTCCGATCGTGGTGGAATCGAACGTCACGGCGACTCCGACGAATCGAACTCGTTCACCCACCTGCGAGACACCTACTGGGTTTCTCAGTAGACTGGAAGCAGTCGCCGGCGTGCCGCAGGCTGCGGGTCAACCCAGGCCCTGCAGACGGCGACGAGAGGCCGGACCGTCTGCCCCCCCTGCCGGTCCGGCCTCTTCCCTCACGGATCACCCCAATGCAGCCGACACCTGGATCCACCCGCAGCGTGCCGGGCGAATCGATTCAGCCCCGCGGCCCACGGCATGCGACGACGCGGCCGCGGGTGGCACGAACCGCCGAACGTCGTCGGTTGCGGGGACGCACTCGGCGACCAACCCGCGCGACGTTGCGGGCTTCCACACACGCTCAGCCGACTTACTACTATCCATATCAGTACTTAGCGATATAGTAGAAATGCCGGTGGTGTTCATCGCGCGTGACGGCATGCGAGTCCGGCGCTGCGACGGTCGGCACTTATGCGACGCTGTCTCGTCCACGACTCGGAGGTCCCCGTTGGTAGCCGAAGCGCCTGCACTCGGAGAACTGGAGGTACGTCGCCCGTTCCCGGCGCGGCTGGGCCCCAGGGGCAATCTGGTCTACAGGCTGGTGACGACGACCGATCACAAGGTGATCGGCATGATGTACGTCGTCGCGTGTTTCGCGTTCTTCTTCATCGGCGGTCTGATGGCGCTGCTCATGCGCGCCGAGCTGGCGCTGCCGGGACTGCAGTTCCTATCCAACGAGCAGTACAACCAGCTGTTCACGATGCACGGCACGGTGATGCTGCTGTTCTACGCGACGCCGATCGTGTTCGGTTTCGCCAACCTGGTGCTCCCGCTGCAGATCGGCGCACCCGACGTGGCGTTCCCGCGGCTGAACGCGTTCTCCTTCTGGCTGTTCCTCTTCGGCGCGACGATCGCCATCGCCGGCTTCATCACCCCCGGTGGCGCCGCCGACTTCGGCTGGACGGCGTACTCGCCGCTCACCGACGCCATTCACTCGCCGGGCGCGGGGGCGGATCTGTGGATCATGGGACTCATCGTGGGTGGTCTGGGCACCATCCTGGGCGCGGTCAACATGGTCACCACGGTGGTGTGCATGCGCGCCCCCGGCATGACGATGTTCCGCATGCCGATCTTCACCTGGAACATCCTGGTGACGTCGATCCTGGTGCTGTTGGCCTTCCCGCTGCTGACCGCGGCGCTGTTCGGGCTGGCCGCCGACCGTCACCTGGGCGCGCACGTCTACGACCCGGCGAATGGCGGGGTGTTGCTGTGGCAGCACCTGTTCTGGTTCTTCGGGCATCCCGAGGTGTACATCATCGCGTTGCCGTTCTTCGGCATCGTCTCCGAGATCTTCCCGGTGTTCAGCCGCAAACCGATCTTCGGCTACACGACGCTGATCTACGCGACATTGGCCATCGCGGCGCTGTCGGTGGCGGTGTGGGCGCACCACATGTACGCGACGGGTGCCGTGCTGCTGCCGTTCTTCAGCTTCATGACGTTCCTCATCGCCGTACCGACGGGCATCAAGTTCTTCAACTGGATAGGCACGATGTGGAAGGGGCAGCTGACGTTCGAGACACCGATGCTGTTCT
>JAESGJ010000428.1_pt1 | contig 25095 bp, 28 predicted proteins | sample 9266241 | NCBI WGS metagenome assembly JAESGJ01 (sample SAMN14514841, study PRJNA621669) | algae metagenome | isolation source: Brasilonema octagenarum HA4186-MV1 and co-occurring heterotrophs from wet... | place: USA: Manoa Valley, Hawaii | collected 2009-07-20 | reverse complement strand
CAACTTCTCGCGGATCTTCTCCACCGCGGGCTGCAGCTCGGCACCGACGATCAGCAGCGTGGCGCCGCAGTCGTTGAGGACGTAGTCCAGCTCATCGGCCGCCAGCCGGAAGTTGATGATCGCCGTCGCGGCACCCAAAGACGCTGCCGCCAAGGTGGTTTCCACGCACGCCGGGTGATTCTTGTCGAGGAACGCCACGACGCCGCCGCGCGTGATCCCGCGTTCGGTCAGCGCGCCTGCCAGCCGCTGGATGCGCTCGTACCACTGCGACCAGGTCCAGGAGCGGTCCTTGAACGTCACGGCCTCGTCGTCCGGTTTGGTCTTGGCCCAGTGGGCCGTGCGTTCGTCGAGGAAGCGGGGCGTTGGCAGCTCGGACATGAGTGAGAGCGTGCCAGAACGGCAGCCTCCGTCAGTCCGATTTGGCAAAGACGCGGCGACCCGCGAGATACGTTGCACGCACCTCCAGATCGGCCACCGCCTCGGGCGGGACGGCCCGCGGATCGGCCGACAGCACCACCAGGTCGGCGTACTTGCCCACCTCCAACGAGCCGATCGCGTCCTCGGAGAACAACTGCCACGCCGCGTCCAGCGTCTGCGCCCGGATCGCCTGGTCGACGGTCAGCCGCTCCTGCGGCCCCAGCACCCGGCCGCTCGGCGCGATGCGCGTCGCGGCGACGGCGATGTTGCGCAGCGGCTCCTCCGGGGTGACCGGTGGATCGTTGTGCAACGAGATCCGCATGCCGGTGGCGACGGCGGACCCGGCGGGCATCCACCGCGACCCGTGTTCGGCCCCGAAGAGGCCGTCCACCAGAACGTCGCCCCAGTAGTGGATCTGGTCGACGAAGATGCTGCACGTGACGCCCATGTCGTGGGCCCGCTGCAGTTGCGCGTCGGAGATGGCGCCGACGTGCTCGAGCCGCAGCCGGTGGTCATCGCGCGGATTGGCCTGCAGCGCTTCGCCGTACACGTCGAGGATGGTGTCGACGCCCGCGTCGCCCTGAACGTGGCACGCCATCTGCCAGCCGAGCGGGTAGTACGCGTTGACGATCTCGGTCAGTTGCTCGCGGGTGTAGTTGGCGTGGCCACACGACCCGGGTGTCACGCCGATGGTGCGCGTCGCCTCGGTGTCCAGATACGGGAACGACAGGTCGATGTTGCCGATCCACGGCGAGCCGTCGACCCAGATCTTGATGCCGACCTGACGGACGACGTCGTCGCCGTTGGCGGGCACCTCGGTGGTCGACATCTTCTCCGTCGACATCTCGTAGGTGCGCAGCCGCACCGTCAGGTCGTCGCGCAGCGCATCGAGCACCGGGCGGAACATCGGGTCGAACGCCATCTCCGAGCACGTCGTGAGCCCTGCCCGGTTGAGGCGCGCGCACTCGGCGAGCAGCATCGCCGGGTAGCCATTGGCGTCGATTGCGCCGCCGATGAGCGAGAACACCGCGCCCGTCTCCTCCGCGGTGCCGTCGAGTTCACCCGCCGCGTCCCTGCCGTACTTCGCGCCCTTCGGGTCGGGGGTGTCGCGGTCGAGGCCAGCCTGGCGCGCCGCCGCGGTGTTGAAGTACGCCTTGTGGCCCGAGTTGTGGACGATCACCAGCGGCGTCTCCGGAGCCATGCCGTCCAGCCACGCCAGCGTCGGCTCCGGAAGCCCGAGCTGGAGCAGCGGATCCCAGCCGTTGAGGTAGGCCCCCGACTCGCCGCGGGCCGCGACCTCGCGGCGCACCGCGGCCACCACGTCGTCGGCCGCGCGCATGGTGACGGGGCGGATGTCGACGATGCGGTCGGCCAGCACGATCGCCTCCATCAGCGGGTGCCCGTGGGCCTCGACGAACCCCGGCACGAGGCAGCCCGTGCCGAGTTCGACGACCTCGGTGTCCGGTCCGACCAGAGCCTCGACGACGGACCGGTCGCCGACCGCGGCGACGCGGCCGTCGGCCACCGCGAGTGCCGCGGCCGTCGGCCCCGCCTCGTCGACGGTGAGCACGGTCCCGAAGAACACCAGGTCAGCAGCCATCCGGCCATCCTCGCAGAGTGTGCTGAACATCCGTCGAATCTTTTTCCCACGCCGTGTCGATTTCGCGGGGTTGCCATTCGACGTAGTGGTGAGGGCACGATGGACGCGCCCACGAAGGAGACATCGAAATGCGCTACATGCTGATCATGCGGTCCACCCCGGAAGCCGAGAAGTTCGTCGAGGAGAACGTCGACTTCAGCGAGATCATCGCTGCGATGGGCGCCTACAACGAGGAGCTCATCAAGGCAGGCGTGCTGCTGGCGGGCGAGGGCCTGACCGGGCCCGAGGAGGGCTTCGTCGTCGACTTCTCCCACGATCCGCCGGTCGTGACGGACGGCCCGTACACCGAGGCGAAGGAGTTGTTCAACGGCTTCTGGATCCTCGACGTGTCCTCGATCGACGAGGCCAAGCAGTGGGCGCGCAAGTGCCCGTTGGGTCCCGGCGTGAAGCTCGAGGTGCGCCGCGTGTCCGAGACCGAGGAGTTCGACCAGGACAACGAGTGGATCCAGAAGGAGCAGAAGTGGCGCGAGGAGAACGATCCCCGCTACGCCAAGTGAGCATGCGACGGGTCCCGGCGGTGTGCCATCCGCCGGGACCCGCGCTGCGCGGCATCGGCTAGCCGCTCACGTCCTGCTCGACGTGGCCGTACTCGACGTTCTTGCCGTTGAAGTCGCCCTTGCAGGAGACCACCACGTGGTAGGTGGACAGCGGTGGCGGGGCCAGGACGGGGAAGCTCGTGCTGCCGTTCGGGCCGAGGGCGAAGCTCTTGTTGACCCCCGGCAGGATCGGGTTGCTCGCGACGTAGGTGCACTTGCCCGCGATGGCCGCCGAGCTCGTCACGTTCACCGTCCACGTGAAGCCCCTGTCGAAGGACACCTGGACGGCGTCCGTCGGCGCAACCGGATCGGGAGCCGGAGCCACGGGGTCGGCCTGCTTCGGAGGATCGGGCGCCACCACCGGCGCGGGCGCCTGGGCGGGCTTGGCCGGCGAGCCGAGCACGATGGTGACGACGTCGACCGAGCGGTCCTCGTGCCGGATGAACCCCACGCCGAAGTCGGTGAAGTCGCAGTTGGTGATCACCCCGCCGGCCCCCCGCGAATAGGCGCTGGTGGTCGCGGCGGCCTGCGGATCACCCGAGCCGAGGAAGGCCAGCGTCCTGCCGTTGTACCCGGCGGGTTGGCCGTCGACGGGGTTCTCCGAACGGGCATATGCCTGCGCGGCGCCCTCGAGGATTCCGTTGTCGTAATTGAGTGCGGGGCACCGCGCCGGGCGGTCCTTCTTGACGGTGTTGATGATGGCGTCGAGCGGATCGGCGTGCGCGATCGGCATCGCCACGAGTCCCGAGAACATCGACACGCCGGCGAAGGCCGTGACGAAGGCAAAGGACGCTTTGGTGCGTGTGGTCATCGGAGTTTCCTCTTCGGTCAGGGCCGGCCGACTGCCAGCCACCGTGAAGATTTCCGTCATGTCGCCACGTCATCGCGAGTAGCGGACTACCCCAATCCACATGCGGGCACTACCTAGGTACGCGTGATCCGGATCCGGACGGGTCCCCGCCACGCGGAATCCGGGTCGAGGACCGCGCCGCGCTGGGTGATCTCGACCTCGCCGGACCGCGCGAGATCGCGCGCGACGTCGCGGGCGGCCTCCATCAGGTCGCGCCAGTCCTCACCACCCACGGCGCGGGCGGCATCGGACGGGCAGATGGTCTTGCCGGGCCCCCGCTCGCGGGCGAGGTCGAGGATCGCCGCACGCAGACGCTGCTCGCTCACGTCCTCAGTCAAGTTCAACCCCACCGCCCTTGCCACCCTTTCTGTAACACGTTCTAATCTGAGGTCATGAGCGATGACTTGTTGCGCCATCCCATCCACTCCGGCCACATCACGATCGGCGCGCTCAAGCGCAACAAGGACAAGCCGGTCCTGTTCCTCGGCGACACCACGCTCACCGGCGGCCAGCTCGCCGACCGCATCAGCCAGTACATTCAGGCCTTCGAGGCGCTCGGCGCGGGCACCGGGTCGGTGTCGGGTCTGCTGTCGCTGAACCGGCCCGAGGTGCTGATGATCATCGGCGCCGGGCAGACCCAGGGCTACCGCCGCACGTCACTACACCCTCTCGGCTCGCTCGACGATCACGCGTACGTGCTCTCCGATGCGGGCATCACGTCGCTGATCATCGACCCCAACCCGATGTTCGTCGAGCGGGCGCTCGGTCTGCTCGAGAAGGTCGACTCGCTCAAGCAGATCCTGACCATCGGCCCGGTCCCGGACGCGCTGGCCGACGTCGCGGTCGACCTGACCGCCGAGGCCGCCAAGTACACGCCCACGCCGCTGGTGGCCGCCGACCTTCCCGTCGACCACATCGGCGGGATGGCCTACACCGGCGGCACCACCGGCAAGCCGAAGGGCGTGATGGGCACCACGGGGTCGATCACCACCATGACGACGATCCAGTTGGCCGAGTGGGAGTGGCCGGAGAACCCGCGCTTCCTGATGTGCACGCCGCTGTCGCACGCGGGCGCGGCGTTCTTCACGCCGACCATCGTCAAGGGCGGCGAGATGGTCGTGCTGTCCAAGTTCGATCCGGCCGAGGTGCTGAAGACCATCGAGGAACAACGCATCACGGCCACCATGCTGGTTCCGTCCATGATCTACGCGCTGATGGACCATCCCGACAGCCACACCCGCGACCTGTCCTCGCTGGAGACGGTCTACTACGGCGCCTCGGCGATGAACCCGGTGCGCCTGGCGGAGGCCATCCGTCGGTTCGGGCCGATCTTCGCTCAGTACTACGGGCAGTCCGAGGCACCGATGGTCATCACCTACCTGGCCAAGGGCGACCACGACGAGAAGCGGCTGACGTCGTGCGGCAAGCCGACGCTGTTCTGCCGCACCGCCCTTCTCGACGAGAACGGCAACCAGGTCGCCCAGGGCGAGGTCGGCGAGATCTGCGTCTCCGGCCCACTGGTGTCCGGCGGGTACTGGAACAAGCCCGAGGCGACGGCCGAGACGTTCCGCGACGGCTGGATGCACACCGGCGACGTGGCCCGCGAGGACGAGGACGGCTTCTGGTTCATCGTCGACCGAACCAAGGACATGATCGTCACCGGCGGGTTCAACGTCTTCCCGCGGGAGGTGGAAGACGTTGTCGCCGAACATCCTTCGGTGGCCCAGGTGTGCGTCATCGGCACGCCCGACGAGAAGTGGGGTGAGGCCGTCACGGCCGTCGTGGTGCTGCGGCCCGACGCGTCGACCGACGAGGAGTCGATCGCGACGATGACCGCCGAGATCCAGGCCGCCGTGAAGGAACGCAAGGGTTCGGTGCAGTCGCCCAAGCAGGTGATCGTCGTCGACTCGGTGCCGATGACCGCACTCGGCAAGCCCGACAAGAAGGCCGTGCGGGCGCAGTTCTGGGAGGGTTCGGACCGCCGCGTCGGCTGACTGCCCGCGGGGTCAGGCGTCGAGGGCCGCGAGGATGCCGTCGAGCAGCTCACCGGCCGTGTGGGCGGCCCGTTCGACGTCACCGGCGGCGATGTGACCGAGCAGGATGCCGTGGTCGAGGATCTCGACGGGCATCGCCGACGTGGCCACCACGCTGGCGGTGATGGTCTCCATCAGCCCGCGGTACAGCTCGATCAGCACCACGTTGTGCGAGCTGCGCACCACGGCGAGATGGAATTCCGCGTCCACCCGCGCGAAGTCTTCTGGGCCACCGTCACGTTCGCAGTCCGCCCGCCGCGCGAGCAGTGCACGGAGTTCGGCGAGGTCGGCCTCGGTGCGGTTGGCGGCGGCCAGCCTGGCGCCCTCCACGTCCAGCCCGCGGCGCACCTGAAGCACGTCGCGCAGCTCCGTCCCGCCCAGCCTGCGTAGCGCACCGGACACCTCGCTGGTCGCACGGACGTAGGTGCCGTCGCCCTGCCGCACCTCGAGGATCCCCGCGTGCGCGAGGGCGCGTACCGCCTCCCGCACCGTGTTGCGGCCGACCCCGAGGGCGTCGACGAGGTCGGCCTCATTGGGGATGCGGTGCCCGACGGGCCACTCGCCGTCCGACACCGACTGGCGAATTTGTTCGATGACCTGGTCAACCAGGCCGGTCCGGCGCGTGGCACTCAGCGGCACGGAGACATCCTTTCAACCAATCATGGGATGTATGCCAGACTAACAGCGTGGGTGGCATCGAGCAGGACGAGCGAACCAGCGGCGCGCCGGTGGAGAACCACGGCGCCGAGGCGGGCATCCCGGTCGTCGCCGCCGGAGCGCTGCTGGCCGCGGCGGTCGTGCTCACGGCGCTGAACCTGCGACCCGCGGTCACCAGCGTCGCCCCACTACTCGGCGACATGCGCGACGAGCTCGGCACCTCGGCCACCTGGGCGGGTCTCCTGACGACACTGCCCGGACTCTGCTTCGCCGCGGCGGGGCTCACCGCGCCGCGACTGGCCGCGCGGTTCGGCCTCGGACACGTGATCTCGATGGGCCTGGTCGCCCTGACGGCCGGGTTGGCGATCCGCTCCTGCGACGGGCCGTACGTCGTGATCGGCGCGACGCTGCTGGCCTGCGCGGGCATCGCGTTGATCAACGTGTTGATCCCCGTCGTGATCAAGGGGTCCTTCCCCGCCAGGATCGGGTTGATGACCGGCATCTACACCGCGGCACTGCAGGGCGGCGGCGCCCTGGGATCGGCCGTCACGCCGGGCCTCGAGCAGCCCCTCGGCGGCTGGCGCCAGGCGTTGGCGGCGTGGGCCGTGGTCGCCGTGGTCGCGCTGGGCGCGTGGCTCCTCGCGGTACGGCGGCACGGTGCGGCCTGGCTGCCCTCGGGGACGCCGACGGGACCGCGACGGTCACTGCTCCGCAACCGCCTCGCCTGGACGGTGACCCTGTTCTTCGGCACCCAGGCCTTCCTGGCCTACGTCGTGATGGGTTGGCTGCCACAGGTCTTCATCGACAACGGCGTCGGCAAGGTGGAGGCAGGTCTGTTGTCGGGGCTGTCCTCGCTCGTCGGCGTCCCCGTCGCGCTCGTGATCGCGCCGCTGGCCGCGCGTGCGGCCAATCAGAGCGGCTGGATCATCGCGCTCGGCGTGGCCGGGCTCGGCGGAGTGATCGGCCTGATGGTCGCGCCGGCCGCAGCCCCGCTGGCGTGGAGCGTCCTGATCGGCATCGGCACCAGCGCCTTCTCGCTGGCCCTGACGGTCATCGCGCTGCGTGCCCGCAATCCCGAGGACACCGCCCAGCTCTCGGGGATGGCCCAGGGCTTCGGGTACGTGCTCGCGGGCACCGGGCCCTTCCTGTTCGGACTGCTGCACGACGTGTCCGGCGGCTGGACCATCCCGTTCGTCATGTTCCTCGCGGTCTACCTGGTCCAGATCGTCGCCGGCGCCGCGGCGGGCCGCAATCGCCACGTCTGACGGCACTACGGTGAGCAGGTGTCCGCAGACCTTCGCCAGACCGTCGACGCGGTGTGGCGGATGGAGGCCGCGAGGATCGTGGCGACACTGACTCGCGCGGTCGGCGACGTCGGGTTGGCCGAGGACCTCGCAGCCGACGCCCTCGTCGACGCCCTCGAGCAGTGGCCGTCGACGGGGGTGCCGCGCAACGCGGGGGCCTGGCTGACGACCGTCGCCAAGCGCAAGGCCATCGATCAGTGGCGCCGTCAGGACCGTCTCGACGCCAGGTACGCGACGCTGGCCCGCGAGGTGGAGATGCACGTCGAGGACGGCTGGGATCCCGACCGCATCGACGACGACGTGCTGCGGTTGATGTTCATCTCGGCGCACCCGGTGCTCGCGCGCGAGGGCCAGATCGCGCTGACGCTGCGCGTGGTCGGCGGACTCACCACCGAGGAGATCGCGCAGGCGTTCCTCGCGCAGAAGGCGACCATTGCCGCCCGCATCACCAGGGCCAAGAAGACGCTCGGCGAGGCCGACGTGCCGTTCGAGGTGCCCGACCCCGCGGAGTACCCGAGCCGACTGTCGGCCGTGCTGAGCACGATCTACCTGATCTACAACGAGGGCTACTCGGCCTCGTCGGGCCAACGCTGGATCCGCGACGAATTGTGCACGGAGGCACTGCGTCTGGGCCGGGTGCTGGCCGCGCTGGTGCCCGACGAGCCCGAGGTGCACGGCCTGGTCGCGCTGATGGAGTTCCAGTCGTCGCGGTTCGCGGCGCGCACCGACGCCGACGGCCGACCCGTGCTGCTGGAGGACCAGGACCGCTCCAGGTGGGACCGCGCGCAGATCGTCCGCGGTGCCGCCGCCCTGCAGAGGTCGGGAGAAGCGTTGCGCCGCAAGGGCGTCGGCTGGGGACCCTACGCACTGCAGGCGGCACTCGCCGAATGTCACGCCACCGCCGCCACCGCCGAGGACACCGACTGGCGCCGCATCGTGACGCTGTACGACGGGTTGATCCAGATCGCGCCGTCACCGGTGGTCGAACTAAACCGCGCGGTCGCGGTGGCGATGCGCTCGGGTCCCGCCGAGGCGCTCGAGATCGTCGACGGGATCGCCGGACTCGGCGAGAGCTACCTGCTGCCCAGCGTGCGCGGCGAGCTGCTCGCGCGGCTGGACAGACACGTCGAGGCGGCCGACGAGTTCGAGAGGGCGGCCGGGCTGGCCACCAACGAGCAGGAGCGAGACATGTTGGCCCGCAAGGCTTCCGCATCCAGAAGGGTGATGTCATGACGATTCGGGCAGTGCTGTTCGACTTCTCGGGGACGCTGTTCCGGCTCGAGGAGGAGGACAGCTGGTTCGAGGGCATCACGGTCGACGAGCGCGCCGTCGACGGGCACGTCCAGGCCGAACTGATGCGCAGGCTGACCGCCCCCACCGGCCGCTCCGTCGACATGGACGACGAGCAGTACCGCAACTGGGTCAACCGCGACCTCGAACCGCATCTGCACCGCGAGGCCTATCTGCACGTGCTGCGCGAGTCGGGGCTCACCGACGAGCACGCCGAGGCGCTCTACGGGCTGCTCATCGAACCGGCCAACTGGACGGTGTACCCCGACACCGTCGCGGTGCTCGGCGACCTGCACGCGCGTGGCATCAAGGTCGCGGTGGTGTCCAACATCGCGTTCGACCTGCGGCCCGCGTTCGCGGCGGTCGGGGCCGCCGACTTCGTCGACGAGTTCGTGCTGTCCTTCGAAGTGGGCGCCGTGAAACCGAATCCCGAGATCTTCCAGACCGCGCTGACGCGCCTCGGCGTCACCGCCGAGGACGCGCTGATGGTGGGTGACAGCGAGGAGGCCGACGGGGGCGCGCTGGCGGTCGGCTGCGCCTTCGCACTCGTCGACCCGCTGCCGACCGAGCAGCGACCGCACGGACTGCGCGACGCGGTGGCCGCCCACCTGGGCTGAGTCCTACGCTGGCCCCATGGCCGACGCGAGTCCCAAGCCGCCGTGGTGGCTCAAGCCGATGAACAAGGTCTTCATGACCATGCTCCGCCTCGGCCTGCCGATCTCCGGCACGAAGGGCCCCGTCGTCCTCACCGTCGCGGGACGCACCTCCGGGCAACCGCGTTCGACGCCCATCACGCCGATGTACGTCGACGGCGCGCGCTACGTCGTCGCCGGCTTCCCCGGCGCGGACTGGGAGAAGAACGCCCGCGCCGCGGACACCGCCACCCTGACGAGCGGCCGCACGGCCGAGACCGTGCGGATGGTCGAACTGAGCGCCGAGCAGGCGCGTCCCCTGCTGCGGCAGTTCCCGACCCTGGTGCCCACCGGCGTGGGCTTCATGAAGCGCTCCGGCCTGGTCACCGACGGCACGCCCGAGGAGTTCGAGGCACTCGCAGGACGCTGCGCGGTCTTCCGTTTCGACCCGGCGTGATCGCCTGCGCCCAGGACGGCCATCGAGGCGCGCGACGACGACGGACGCGCCCGCTCTACAGTCGATCGGGTGAGTGCTGACAACCCGTTCGACCCGACCGTGTGGCAGCCCGTCGCGGGCTTCGACTTCACCGACATCACCTACCACCGGCACGTGGTGGACGGCGTGACCAAGCCGACGGTGCGGATCGCGTTCGACCGGCCCGAGGTCCGCAACGCCTTCCGGCCCCACACCGTCGACGAGTTGTACCGCGCACTCGACCACGCCCGCATGTCCAACGACGTCGGCGTGATCCTGCTGACCGGCAACGGACCGTCGGAGAAGGACGGCGGCTGGGCCTTCTGCTCCGGCGGCGACCAGCGCATCCGCGGCCGCACCGGCTACCAGTACGCCGCGGGCGAGACGGCCGACACCGTCGATCCCGCGCAGGCGGGCAGGCTGCACATCCTCGAGGTGCAGCGCCTGATCCGGTTCATGCCGAAACCGGTGATCTGCCTGGTGAACGGGTGGGCGGCAGGCGGCGGGCACAGCCTGCACGTGGTGTGCGACCTGACGCTGGCCAGCCGCGAGCACGCCCGCTTCAAGCAGACCGACGCCGACGTGGGCTCGTTCGACGGCGGGTACGGATCGGCGTACCTAGCCCGCCAGGCAGGCCAGAAGTTCGCCCGCGAGATCTTCTTCCTCGGCCGCCCGTACACCGCCGAGCAGATGCACGCGATGGGCGCGGTCAACGAGGTCGTCGACCATGCGGAGCTGGAAACCGTTGCGCTGCAATGGGCCGAGGAGATCAACGGCAAGTCGCCGCAGGCCATCCGCATGCTGAAGTTCGCGTTCAACCTGCTCGACGACGGGCTGGTGGGCCAGCAGGTGTTCGCCGGTGAGGCGACCCGGCTGGCGTACATGACCGACGAGGCAGTCGAGGGCCGCGACGCGTTCCTGGAGAAGCGCGATCCCGACTGGTCGCGGTTCCCGCGCTACTTCTAGTCGATCCCATGGCCGAGAAGATCGACGAGTACTTCACCGCGACCATCGGCGCGATGCCCGACCGTGCCGCGCACGCCGACACCGACGCGCGGGAACTGTTGGACCTCTTCGACTCCCAACTCGGCAGCAGGCATCTCGACCTGGCCGCCCGCTGGCTGCGGTCGAAGGGCAGGGGCTTCTACACCATCGGATCGTCGGGCCACGAGGGCAACGCCGCCGTCGCTGCGGCCCTGCGACACACCGATCCCGCACTGCTGCACTACCGTTCGGGCGGCTTCTTCCTGGAGCGGGCCCGCCGGGTGTCCGGCTCCGACCCCCTGCGCGACGTCCTGCTCGGCGTCTGCGCGGCCACCGCGGACCCGATCAGCGGCGGCAGGCACAAGGTGTTCGGCCGCCGCGACCTCAACGTCATCCCGCAGACGTCGACCATCGCATCGCACCTGCCGCGCGCCGTGGGCGTCGCGTTCTCGATCGGCCGGGCGGCCAAGCTGGGCGTCGAGACGCCGTGGCCGACCGACGCCGTGACGGTCTGCAGCTTCGGCGATGCCTCGGCCAACCACTCGACCGCCGTCGGAGCCATCAACACCGCGACCCACGCTGCCTACCAAGGACTTCGGCTGCCGCTGCTGTTCGTCTGCGAGGACAACGGCATCGGCATCAGCACCAGGACGCCCGCCGGGTGGATCGCCGCGACCTTCTCCGACCGCCGCGGCCTTCCGTACTTCTCAGCCGACGGTTCGGACGTCGTCGAGACCCTCGCCGAGGCCACGCGGGCGGCCGACTGGGTGCGCAGGAATCGCAAGCCGGCGTTCCTGCACCTGCGGACCGTCCGACTGATGGGCCACGCGGGTTCGGACGTCGAGGCCGCCTACCGCACCCCGGGCGAGATCACCGCCGACTACGACCGCGACCCCGTGCTGCGCACGGCGACGATGCTGATCGAACGCGGCGTACTGAGCCGGGGCGAGGTGCTCGACCGGTACGAGGCCAAGCGTTCGGAGGTGCTCGCGATCGCCGAGCAGGTGAGCCAACTGCCCCAATTGGCAAGTGGCGCAGCCGTGATGCGGCCACTGCTGGACGGGCTCGCCGACGCCGTTGCGGCATCGACGGCCGAGGCGCCGCAGGTGTCGGAGCCGACCGAGCCGCTGACCGTGGCGCAGTCGATCAACCGCGCCCTGTCCGACGTGTTGGCCGCCCGCCCCGGCGCGCTGGTCTTCGGCGAGGACGTGGCCCGCAAGGGCGGGGTGTACGGCGTCACCCGCGGGCTGGCGCAGAGATTCGGCGCGGCACGGGTTTTCGACACGCTGCTCGACGAGCAGGCCATCCTGGGCCTGTCCCTGGGCGCCGGCCTCGCCGGACTGCTGCCGATCCCCGAGATCCAGTACCTGGCCTACCTGCACAACGCCGCCGACCAGGTCCGCGGCGAAGGCGCCACCCTGCAGTTCTTCTCGGACCGGCAGTACCGCAACCCGATGGTGGTCCGGGTCGCCGGCTATGGGTACCAGAAGGGTTTCGGCGGACACTTCCACAACGACAACGCCATCGGGGCCCTGCGCGACATCCCCGGCATCGTCATCGCCTCCCCGTCCCGACCCGACGACGCCGCCGCCATGATGCGCGCCTGCGCGGCGGCCGCCGACTCGGCGGGAGCCCTCTGCGTCTACCTCGAACCCATTGCGCTGTACCACGTCCGGGATCTCTACGACGACGGTGACGAGCAGTGGTTGGCCGTCGACGCCGGGGGCTCCGCGCCGATCGGTCGTGCCCGCACCCACGGCGACGGCACCGACCTGACCATCGTGACGTTCGGCAACGGCGTGCCGATGAGCCTGCGCGTGGCGCGCCGGCTCGAGCGCGCCGGCGTGGCGACCCGGATCGTCGACATGCGCTGGTTGGCACCACTTCCCATGGCCGACGTGCTTCGGGAGGCCAATGCCACCGGCCGCACGCTGGTTGTCGACGAGACCAGGGCCGCCGGCGGTGTCTCCGAGGGCGTGCTGGCGGGGTTGCTCGACCGGGCCTACACCGGTGCGCTGGCCCGGGTGGCGAGCGCCGACAGCTTCATCCCCCTCGGCGACGCGGCGCTGAAGGTGCTGTTGTCCGAGGACCAGATCGAGTCGGCGGCGCTCGAACTCCTCGACCGGTCGTAGCCGTCGCGACCACGGCACTGGTCGTCCTCTGACGATTCGGGCGCGCTACCGTTCGGTGGGCGACAGTGGGCGCGCCGACATCGCAGAGGAGACGGGGTCATCGAAGCCACGGTAACGAGGTGGGCGATCGCCATCCTCGGTATCGTCGCCGTCGCGGTCGCGGTGCTACTGCCCTGGTACTCCGCGCTGGCGCCCGGCGGTTCCGCCGAGATGGCGGGCTGGGGCGCGTGGACCACGACGGGAGACCTCGACGCGGGGCTGCGGCCGCTGCCGCTGGCCGTGTTCGTCTGCCTGTCCGGCGGCGCGATGGTCTACGCCGCCGTGCGCGCGGCGTTCGGCGTCGCGGTCGTCGCGGCGGTCGCCACGTTCGCCGCAGCCGTCCTGCCGTTCCTGGTGATGCGTGCGGCCGACCGGCACGTCCCGGGCAGCGGCGCGGTGGCCATCGAGGTGGCCGCCGCCCCGGTAGCCCTGCTCGCCATCGGCTTCGTCGCGTCCGTCGTCTGCTGGATCGGCTACGCGCGCTGCGTCCTTCGGCCGGCACCGCGGGCGGACGCATGACCACGCTCAGCGCGCTCTACATCGACGCCGGCGACGTCGTGCTGCGCAAGGCCCGCGACGACGACCGCGGCTCGATCATCGAGCACGTCGCCGACCCCGACGTCAGGGCGCATCTCGGCGGCCCCCAGCCGCGCGACGCGGTCGCCCGCGATCTCGACGAGGCGGGCGTCGCCTCGGCGACGGACGCACCCGGCTCGTACGTGATCGCCGACAAGTCGACCGACGCGTTCCTGGGCACCGTGTCGCTGACCCGCCGCGGCGTTCACCACCCCGGCCACCTCGGCCCCGGTGAGGAACTCGAGCTCGCCTACACCCTCGACCGCGCCGCCTGGGGCCGTGGCCTGGCCTACCAGGCGGCCGCCGCGGTGCTCCGGGCGGCGGCCGCGGAGCTGCCCGACGAGCCGGTCATCGTCGTCACGCAGAGCGCGAACACCCGCTCGCTGAACCTGGCGCGGCGCCTCGGCTTCGTCCCGGCCATGACGTTCGAGGAGTACGGGGAGGAGCAGACGCTCGCCGTGGCCCGCCTCCACGGTTTCCTGCCGTCACGCGCCACCTAGGCTCGTCCACCGTGAGCAAGAACCCACTGCGCCGACTCGCCGACACCCTGCTGCTCGCGAGCATGCGCCCGCCGCTGACCGCGCAGCTGCTGCAGCCGCGGCAGGACGTCGACCTCGCGGGCAAGCGGATCCTGGTGACCGGGGCCTCGTCGGGAATCGGGGAGGCGGGGGCGCTGAAGCTGGCGCGAGAGGGCGCCAGGGTGATCGTGGTCGCGCGCAGGCAGGAGCTGCTCGACTCGGTGGTCGACCGGATCACCGACGCCGGCGGCGAGGCGTGCGCGTTCGCCTGCGACCTCTCCGACCTCGACGAGGTGGACGCGCTGGTGGACACCGTGACCGAACGATTCGGCGGCGTCGACGTGCTGATCAACAACGCGGGGCGGTCGATCCGACGCCCGCTGGCCGAGTCGCTCGAGCGGTGGCACGACGTCGAGCGGACGATGGCACTCAACTACTACTCGCCACTGCGGCTGATCCGCGGCTTGGCGCCCGGCATGCGCGAGCGCGGCGACGGACACGTCGTGAACGTCTCGACCTGGGGCGTGCTCACCGAGTCGCAGCCGCTGTTCGCGGTCTACAACGCCTCCAAGTCGGCGCTCACCGCGGTCAGCCGCGTGATCGAGACCGAGTGGGCCGTCGACGGCGTGCACGCCACGACGCTGTTCTACCCGTTGGTCAAGACGCCGATGATCGCGCCGACCCGGGCGTACGACGGGCTGCCGGGGCTGTCCGCCGAGGAGGCCGCGGACTGGATGGTCACCGCGGTCCGACACAGGCCGGTGCGCATCGCCCCCCGGATGGCCGTCACGGCCCAGGCCCTGAACACCGTGGCGCCCGCCGCGGTGGACGCCGTCATCAAGCGTCAGCGCGTGCAGCCCGTCACGTAGTCGCTTTCGTGTTAGAACCGAGGGCATGGAGATCCTGGCCAGTCGGTTGCTCTTCCGGCCGGCCGACTACGAGGCGTCCGTGCGCTTCTATCGCGACGACGTCGGCCTGGCCATCGCCAGGGAGTACGGCGCTGGCACGGTGTTCTACGCCGGGCAGTCGCTGATCGAGCTCGCCGGGCACGGGTCGAGGTCGGGGCAGGAGCCGCCGTTCCCCGGCGCCCTGTGGCTGCAGGTGCGCGACGTCTACGCGACCCAGGCAGAGCTCGAGGGCCGCGGGGTCGCGATCGCCCGCGTCGCCGAGGAGGAGCCGTGGGGTCTGCACGAGATGCACGTGACCGACCCGGACGGCGTCACCCTGATCTTCGTGCAGGTGCCCGAGACGCACCCGCTGCGCCGCGACACCCGCAACTGAAGACGTCCCCCCGCACCCGAAGGCCGAGGGGACGTCTGCTGCAACGGTTTTCAGCCGGCGTGCACGGCCAGCGGCCAGCCGACGGAGGCGAGCCGGGACGCCACCTGGTGGATCTCCTCCGGGTTGGGCTCCTTGCCGTTGACGTCGCCGATCGCCTGGCGGATCTCCGCCTCGGTCACGGTGTCGCCGTCGGCGGACTTGAGCACGGACTGCGCGGCCTTGACGACCTCGTCCTCCGACAGCGAGCGCTTCAGCAGCGCCAGCACCGGGAAGTAGTCCTTCGGCGGGACGCCCTCCGGGTAACCCGCGACGAGCCAGTTGACGACGTTCTCGAAGACGTTCTTGCTCTCGGTCATGGTTCAGTCAGCTCACTTTGGGAGGAAGGGGACGGGGTTGAAGCCGAAGTGGTGGATGATCGTCGCCTTGGTGATGTAGAGAATGGCGATGACGACCACCAGGGCGACCGCTGCGAACAGCACCAGCCCGACCGCCTTGAGGGCCGGGTTCGGAGCGGTGGCGGTGCCGTCGGCCTCGGCGTTGCCCGAGCCGTTGGCGAAGGCGACGAGCCCGATCGCGAAGATCGCGGGCAGACCGGCGCCCAGCACCAGGCCCACGGCCAGCACCTTGAGAATGGCTTCCAGGTAAGTCATGTCAGTTCCTTAAGTCAGTCGTGAAGGGACTCAGACCCCGGCCTTGGGGGCGTCGGCCCTTTCCTTGCGCTCGGCGGCGGGCACGACCGAGTTGGTCGATTCGTCCCAATCGGCGTTGACGTTGGAGCTGTCGACCTTCTGCTGCTGCGCACGCCAGTACATGTAGCCGGACAGACCCACCAGGATCAGGAAGATCAGGCCGTCGCCGACGAGCTGCGTGGTGGCACCCGCGACGAAGTGCGAGATCCAGAAGGCGATGGCACCGACCAGCGCGGCGGCGGGCAACGTGATGAGCCATGCGACGGCCATGCGGCCCGCGACGGCCCAGCGGACCTGCGCACCGGGCTTGCCGACACCGGAGCCGAGGATCGAGCCCGTCGCAACCTGGGTGGTGGACAGCGCCATGCCCGCGGCGCTCGAGCTCAGGATGACCACGGCCGAGGAGGCCTCCGCCGCGAAGCCCTGGGGCGACTCGATCTCGACGAGACCCTTGCCCAGCGTGCGGATGACCCGCCAGCCGCCGATGTAGGTGCCGAGGCCGATGGCGAGCGCACAGCTCAGGATGATCCAGAACGGGAGGCCGTCCTTCTTGACGTCACCGGTCAGGTGGCCCGTGGTGATGAGCGCCAGGGCGATCACGCCCATGGTCTTCTGCGCGTCACCGGTGCCGTGCGCGAGCGCGACGAGCGAGGCCGTGACGATCTGGCCCCAGCGGAAGCCCTCTTCGCGGCGCTTCTTGTTGACGCTGCGGGTGATGCGGTAGACGAGCCAGGTGCCCGCGGCGGCGACGACGCCTGCGATGAAGGGCGAGGCGAGGGCCGGGATGATGACCTTGCCGATGACGCCGGACCAGTTGACCCCGGCCAGGCCCGCGGCCGCCAGACCCGAGCCGATCAGGCCGCCGAACAGCGCGTGCGACGAGCTGGACGGGATGCCGAACAGCCAGGTCAGCAGGTTCCACAGGATGCCGCCGATGAGGCCGGCGAAGATGATGGTCAGGCCCACCGACGGGGTGATGTTCGGCATCAGGTGGCCCGTCTTGCTGTCCTGGATCTTCAGGACCGACGTGGTGACGGTGACGGCGACCTCGACCGAGAGGAAGGCGCCGACGAGGTTCAGGATGCCGGCCAGCAGCACCGCGGTCTTGGGCTTGAGGGCACCGGTGGCGATCGAGGTGGCCATCGCGTTGCCGGTGTCGTGGAATCCGTTGGTGAAGTCGAATGCCAGCGCGGTGGCAATCAACAGCACCAGGATGATCATGGTTGCGTCCATGGGCAAGATTGTGAGGCTTCTCAGGTTGTTTTGACCAGCCGGTAGGAGGCCTAATCGGCCCTTCTCACCTGCGGTTTTACCCCGGACGCGGAGCTGTTCATCCAGTGTTCACCTCGATGGCGGTGACCGTTCTCCTTGCGCGCCGAAATCTCGGATCCGATTCGACATCGGAACGCCCGGTCCCGGGTATCCCATTACCATCGACTCGACGAAATACCGACGGCGGCGCGTCCGCCCTAGGGGGAAGTGACTCCGTGAACGCGTTTCTCGCGAAGATCGTCGCCTGGATCACCGCCGGCTACCCGGAGGGCGTGCCGGGACCCGACCGGGTGCCGCTGATGTCGCTGCTCAACCGGCGGCTGTCCAACGACGAGGTCAAGACGGTGGCGAACGCGCTGATGGAGCGCGGCGAGTTCGACCACATCGACATCGGCGTGCTGATCACCCAGATGACCGACGAGCTGCCGCAGGACGACGACATCGAACGGGTGCGGGCGCGGCTGGCCGCCAAGGGCTGGCCGCTCGACGACCCGCGTGACGACGGCGCGACGGTCAGGGACGACGGCGAGGGCTCGGCATAGCCCCCTTGCGTGCGGTCGTCGTACCGCTCATCCCCTCTCCCGAGCCGTTGTTGGCGGTGCTGGAAGGCGTCCTCGACGGCCGTGATTCGGCGATCCTTCCGGTGCCCGCCGACGCGAGGTCCGCGGAACACCTGACCGAATCGCTGGGCATCGGCGAGGACATCGACGACGACGTCGCGGTCGTCGTGTCGACGTCGGGCACGACGGGAATTCCCAAGGGCGCCATGCTCACTGCCCCGGCGCTGATCGCCAGCGCCTCGGCGACGCACGACAGGATCGGCGGCCCCGGCACGTGGCTGCTGGCCCTGCCCGCCTACCACGTCGCGGGCCTGCAGGTCATGGTGCGCAGCATGCTGGCGGGCACGGTGCCGGTTGCGATCGACCCTGGCTTCGACGTGGCCGAATTGCCTTCTGCCATTCAGGCTTTGGGCACCGGGCCGCGGTACGCCTCGCTGGTGGCGGTGCAGCTGGCGAAGGCGCTCGGCGACCCGGCCGCCACGGCTGCGCTCGCCGAGCTCGACGCCATCCTGCTCGGCGGCGGCCCGATGCCGACCGCGGTGGCCGAGAGTGCCGCCGCCGCAGGCATTCACGTCATCCGGACCTACGGCATGAGCGAGACCGCGGGTGGTTGCGTGTACGACGGGGTGCCACTCGACGGTGTCCGCGTCCGGATCGACGACGGCCGCGTGGTGCTCGGCGGTGACACCCTGGCGAAGGGCTACCGTCACCCCAGCGACCCCGACCCGTTCGCCGAACCCGGCTGGTTCCGCACCGATGACCTTGGCACGCTGGATGATTCAGGGGTGTTGCGAATCCTCGGTCGGGTCGACGACGGCATCGGCACCGGCGGTCTGACCGTGCTCCCCCAACTGGTCGAGGCCGCGCTCGGCACCCATCCCTCGATCGCCGACTGCGCCGTGTTCGGCGTCACCGACGAGCGGCTGGGGCAGCGCGTCGTGGCCGCCGTGGTCGTGACGCCGGGCGCGGAGCCGCCGACGCTGGCCGCTCTGCGGACCCACGTCGAGCAGACACTGGACGCCACGGCCGCCCCACGCGAGCTACACGTCCTCGACGAGCTCCCGCGCCGCGGCATCGGCAAGCTCGACCGAAAAGAGCTCGCGGCCCGGTTCGACACCGGCGCATGATGAGGGCATGCCCCGCGAAGTGACCAGTGTCGACGAGCTCCGCGCGATCGTCGGCCACCCGCTGCCCGCCACGGCCAACAAGGTCAAGGACCGGCTGTCGGAGGCGCAGCAGGACTGGCTCGCGCACTCACCGCTGGGGTTCGTCGCGACCACGGACGCCGACGGCCGGGTCGACGTCTCCCCCAAGGGCGATCCGCCCGGCTTCGTGCACGTCATCGACGCCACCACGATCGCCATTCCCGAACGCCCTGGCAACCGGCGCGTCGACGGCTACCTCAACGTCCTGCAGCGTCCCCGCGTGGGCACGGTGTTCCTGATTCCCGGACGCGGAGACACCCTGCGCATCAACGGCACCGCCAGGATCATCGCCGACGCGCCGTACTTCGACGCGATGGTCTTCCACTGCGCGAAGGCATTTCTCAGATCCGACGCGTGGAAGCCCGAGACCTGGGACCCCACCGCGGTGCCCAGCGTCGCGCAGCTGGCGAAGGCCATCAAACCCGACATGACCGACGCCCAGCTCGAGGAGTACTACGCCGAGGAGACCATGCGGCGGATCCTGTATTAGAAACCTGTGAGAACGAAGAGGTTTTGAATTGACGGATTGGGTAATTCGTTCCCCGGCAGTTTCACTCGCTACTACGAACGGATTGACATGATCGTCCTCGGCATCGTCCTGCTCTTGATCGGTTACTTTGCAGGCATCTCCATCCTGTACACCATCGGCGGCATCCTGCTGGTCATCGGCGTCATCCTCTGGGTGCTCGGCGCCGTCGGCCGCCCCGTCGGTGGCCGAAAAGTATGGTTCTAGCGCAGTAACCCGGTAATAGCCGCCGTGCCCGCCGCTGCGGACCACGCCGACCGGTGGGTCAGTCCCCTGGTGCGTGCGTCCGCGGCGTGGGCCTGGCGGCTTCTCGTTCTCCTGGCCGCCGCGTACGTGCTCCTGGAGATCCTGCGCCGTTTCGGCGTGGTGGTCGTCCCGGTGGCACTGGCGCTCATCATCACCGCACTCCTCCTTCCCGCGGTCGACTTCCTCGACCGCTACGGCGCCGCCCGTGGCGGGGCCGTCGCCTTCGTCCTCGTTCTCGGGCTTGCCGTGTTCGGCGGCATCCTGGCCTTCGTCGTCAACCAGTTCATCGAGGGCGCACCGCTTCTGGTGGATCAGGTCACCCGCAGCATCGAGGGCACGCGCGACTGGTTGATCAAGGGGCCCGCCAAACTCAGCGGCGATCAGATCAACCGCGCCGTGGACACGTTCACCGACGCCCTGCGCGCCCATCAGGCCCAGTTGACGAGCGGCGCCCTGTCCACCGCGGGCACCATCGTCGAAATCCTCACGGGCGCGCTGCTCCTGCTGTTCACCGTGATCTTCTTCCTGCTCGGCGGGCGGTCCATCTGGCAATTCGTCACCCGACTCGTGCCCACCGAGCACCGCAGCCGGGTGCGGGAGGCCGGGGTCGCGGGTTTCCACTCGCTGGCCGGCTACGCCAGGGCCACGTCCCTGGTGGCCCTGGTCGACGCGGTCTCGATCGGCAGCGGGCTGGCGATCATGGGCATTCCACTCGCGCTGCCGCTGGCCTCGTTGATCTTCCTGGGTGCGTTCATCCCCGTCGTCGGCGCGCTGATCACGGGATTCCTGGCGGTGATCGTCGCGCTGCTGGCCAAGGGCCTGATCTATGCGCTCATCACGCTCGGTCTGATCATCGCGGTCATGCAGCTCGAGGCACACGTGCTGCAACCGCTGGTGATGGGGCGCGCGGTGTCCATCCACCCGCTGGCGGTGGTGCTCGGGCTCACGGCGGGCAGCGTGCTGGCCGGCATCATCGGGGCCCTGCTGGCGGTTCCGGCCATCGCGTTCTTCAACAGCTTCGTGCGGGTGTTGCTCGCCGACGACCCCGGTAGGCGCAACGAGCAACTCAAGGCAGACAGCGGTCCGCTGATCGAGGCCACGGCCGACGAGGACGCCCACACCCAAATTCTGGAATAAACGATAAACAACCGGGATTGTGCCTCAGTGACCGATGGACTCGACACTCGAGGAGTAACGGCATGACCCGACCCACCCGCGTAGCCGTCCAACTGCAGCCCGGCGGCGCCCCCGACTACCGGTCCTGGCGGGACGCGGTGTTGCGCGCCGAGGACGTCGGCGTTGACGTCATCTTCGGCTACGACCACTTCCACGCACCCGCCATGGAGGGCATCGTCGACGGCAAGCCGCTGCTCTCGGAGGTCCAGCCGGACGTGGTGAACTTCGAGGGTTGGACCGCACTCGCGTCCTGGGCCGAGATCACCACGCGGGCGGAGATCGGGCTGCTGGTCACGGGCATCGGCTACCGCAATCCCGACCTGCTCGCCGACATGGCCCGCACCGTCGACCACATCAGCGGCGGCAGGCTGATCCTCGGCCTCGGCGCCGGGTGGTACGAAAAGGACTACACCACATACGGTTACGACTACGGCACCTTCACGACGAGATTCGACCTCTTCGACGAGGGGCTGCTGCGCATCGAGAATCGGCTGGCGCAGCTCAACCCGGCGCCCGTGCGCGACATCCCCGTCCTCATCGGTGGCTCCGGTCCGAAGCGGTCCCTCCCCGCGGTGGCCAAGCACGCCGACATCTGGCATGCCTTCCTGCCGGTCGAGAAGTTCATCGAGGCCAGCAAGCTGGTCGGCGAGCTGGCCGAGGCCAACGGCCGCAAGGACTCCGACATCGAACGGTCGTCGTTGTGGGAGAACCCCGGCGACGCCGACGCCTACCGGGACGCCGGCGTCACGCTGTTCACCACCGAGATCAGTCCCGATGCCGACGGGTACGACTTCACCACCGTCGAGCAGATGGTGAAGTGGCGCGATGCCTGACACGCGGGAGACCACCGTCCCGATCCAACGAGTCACCGTCACCACGCAGCGACCGTTCGACGACGTGGTGGCCCTGGTCTACGCCGGACTGGGCCGGGCGCCCGACTTCCGTGCCCTCGTCGAGAAGTGGTCCACGGCCCGCGATGCCGCCGAACTCGAGGCGATGGTGGCCGCCGCGAGCGGCAGCAGCGGGCTGATCGAGTTCCTCAGCCTCGACCTCGGCGCGCCCTTGACCATCCGCGACCCGAAGCGCGCGCTCCGCCTGCAGCGAATCATCGCGGGCAACCCCGTGACGATGAGCAGCATGGCCGCCACGGTGGCCGACGTCGGCTCCTACGCGCCGGTCACCATCCTGATCGCCGAACGTCCCGAGGGCACCACGCTGTCCTATGACCGGGTGGCCAGCGCCCTCGCGCCGTACGACTCCGACGAGGCCTCGGCGATCGCGACGTCGCTCGACGACGCCGTCGTCGCACTGCTGCACCACGCCGCCGGCTGACGCCGTCAGCGAACCGTCACGGCGGCGGGCCGGACCTCACCCCTAGGGTGGATAGGCGTGAGGTCTGCCCGTCGCGACGTGATCGCAGCCATCGTGGCGGTTGTGCTGGTCGCCGCAGCGTTCGTGGTCCCGCATCTGAACCTCGGTATCGTCACCCCGCTGATCAACAGCTCGCCGGTGCAGATCCAGATGTACGCGGAGGCCGCGCCGATCTTCGGCTGGTGGAACGCCCACGTGGGCTGGGGCACGATCCCCGCCATCGTGATCGGTCTCGGGACGGCCTTCTGGGGCCCAGCCGTGGCGCAACGGCTGCCGTGGCGGGCGCTGCCGTGGGTGGCGTGGGCGACGTCGCTCGCGTGGGCGTTCTCGCTGGCGATGATCGACGGCTGGCAGCGCGGGTTCGCGCATCGCCTCGCCACGACGAACGAGTACCTGCGGCAGGTCCCGTCGATCACCGACATCCCCTATGCGCTGCACTCGTTCTCGCGGAGAATCCTTGACTTCCAGCCAGATTCGTGGATCACCCACGTGTCCGGCCATCCCCCCGGCGCTCTGCTGACGTTCGTGTGGCTCGACCGCATCGGCCTGGGTGGCGGGACGTGGGCGGCGCTGCTGTGCGTCCTGGTCGGGTCGAGCGCGGCGGCCGCGATCGTCGTCGCGGCGAAGGTGCTGTCGGGAGAGGAGCTGGCGCGCAGGGCTGCTCCCTTCGTCGCCGTGGCGCCCACCGCGATCTGGATCGCGGTGTCGGCCGACGGGTACTTCGCCGGCGTGGCGGCATGGGGAATCACCCTGTTGGCGTTGGCCGTCCGCGGCACCGTGCGTCTGCCGCTGCTGGCGGGTGCGGCCGCCGGATTGCTGCTGGGCTGGGGCATCTTCCTGAACTACGGCCTCGGGCTCATCGGACTGCTCGCGGTCGCGGTGCTGATCTCGGCGGACAGCGTGCGCGCCGCGCTGCGCGCCGTCGTCCCCGCGGTGGTGGTGGCGCTGGCCGTGGTCGGCGTCTTCGCTCTCGTCGGATTCTGGTGGTTCGACGGTTACACCCTCGTGCAGCAACGCTATTGGCAGGGCATCGCCGCGAACCGGCCGTTCCAGTACTGGTCGTGGGCCAACTACGCATCGGTGGTGTGCGCGGTCGGCGTCGGCACGGTCGCGGGCGTCGCTCGCGCGTTCGACGTCCCGATGGTCAAGGCGCGCAACGGGCTGTATCTGGTGATCCTCGCGGCCCTGCTGGCCACCGTCTGTGCGGACCTCAGCATGCTCAGCAAGGCCGAGGTCGAGCGGATCTGGTTGCCGTATACGGTCTGGCTCACCGCGGCCGGAGCACTGCTGCCGGTGCGGGCTCAGCGATGGTGGTTGGCGCTCAACGTGATCGGCGCGCTGGCCGTCAACAGCTTCATCCTGACCAACTGGTAGGGGCTCAGGCGGCCGCCAGGCTGGCCAGCACCCGCTCCCCCACCGGCATCACCGAGGTCACCGCGAGGCCGACGTCCTCGGCGAGGCGCTTGGCGCAGTCGATGCCCACCGACGCCCAACGGAACCAGGGCCCAACGGTCTTCGCCGACTCCAGCCGCACCCAGCGGGAGTGCACGCCGCTGATCGCCGGGTCGAACTCGGCGACGCAATGCCCGCCGGTCCGCATCAGCTCCCCGGCCCGGCGCAACACCCTCAGCGGGTCGCCGCCGAGGCCCACGTTGCCGTCGGCCAGGAGCACGGTCCCCCACCGGCCCGTTCCCGGCAGCCGCTCGAACACGTCGCGGCGCAGCGCCGGAGCGCCACTGCGGCGGGCCAGTTCGACGGCGGTCTGCGACTGATCGACCCCGAGCGCGGGGATGCCGAGCTTGGTCAGGTGCGCGACGAAACGTCCTGGGCCGCAACCGAGATCGATCGTCGGGCCGTGGCACAACCCCAGCACGGCGGCGTCGAAGGCCTTGTCGAGTCGTCTGCTCCCCGGCAGCCAGCTGTGCACGGGGAGCCCCTGCACGCTGCCGTCGTCGTAGCGGATCCAACATCGCTCGCCGGTCAGCGCCTCGTCGTACAGATTACCGAGCATGTCCCACCTCCACCGCCAGGGTGACCCGGCGGAATCGACTGTCCGGAGCGCATGCCCGGCGAACGGCCTCAACGTCGTCAACGGTGTCGACGTCGACCAATGCGGATACCAGTCCCACGTCAAGCCCCGTGTCGCGAAGGGCCGCAAGCGTTACACGGCCGGTCTCAGCGGTCGACATCGGGACGTCGCGCAGACACTCGGCAGTGGCGGCATCGGTCACGCCGAGCACCCACCAGCCCCCGTCGAGCGCCATGCCGAGCACCGCGTCGGTGGCCAGCAACGCCGTCGCGCACTCCGCGAGCAGCTCCGGCGTCACCTGCGGTGTATCCATGCCGATCTGCACCACGGGGAGTCCGCCCGTCGCGGCCGCGGCGTCCGCGTGGGCGTTGGCGAGGCGGTCGGCGAAGTCGTCACCGCGCTGCCCGACGACGACGAAATCGGCAAGCCTGCTGCGGATCTCGGAGCCGTGACTCGCCGCGTCGAGATCACCGGTCATGGCGACCACACGCGCCGCGACCGGTGCGGCCGCGACGGCGTCGAGGGTGTCCAGCAGCGCCGCCGCGGCGACGTCGGCCGCGGCGTCGTTGCCCATCGTGGCCGCCAGGCGCGTCTTCGCCAGCCCCGGGACGGGCGCCTTGGCCACCCCCAACCCCAC
>JAESGJ010000427.1_pt1 | contig 25325 bp, 22 predicted proteins | sample 9266241 | NCBI WGS metagenome assembly JAESGJ01 (sample SAMN14514841, study PRJNA621669) | algae metagenome | isolation source: Brasilonema octagenarum HA4186-MV1 and co-occurring heterotrophs from wet... | place: USA: Manoa Valley, Hawaii | collected 2009-07-20 | reverse complement strand
CAAGTTCGGCATACCTCCACCACGTGCACCGCGAACTCATCGAACTTGGCCGCCAACATCACCAACTCCTCGGTGGTGCGGGCCGACCCGGATACGGCACCCAGATGATCGCCGAACACCCATGACACCAGCGTGAGCTGTTCCTTGCGGCAGATCGGGCACATCACCTGACTCGTCTTGCCGTGGAACTTCGCGGCTCGGAGCAGGTACGGATTGGCGTCGCAGACCTCGGAAACACCGGTGCGTCCCGAGTACACCTCGGCCAGCAGGGACCGGCGCTTCAGCGCGTAGTCCACCACCTGTCGCTGCAATCGCACGAAGACCAGAGTACGTCGGCCCCGTCTCGGCGCAGCCTCGACCGTGCCCCCGCGCGGTCACGAGTTCGCCGGGATCGGCATCTGGTCTGCGCTGACGGCGTCCGAACTCCTACGATCCATCCGTGGCAGGGACCTCGGGGCGGCAGACGGCGGCGACGCGCGCGAAGGACAGTGACCGCAACACCACGTGCCAGGTGCTCGACAGCGCGCTCAGCGACGGCCAGCTCTCGATGGAGGAGCACCGCACCCGGGTGGCGAGCGCGACGACGGCCACGACGCTCGGCGATCTGCAACGCCTCGTCGACGACCTGCAGACCGAGAACGCCCCGGTCCAGATGCCCACGTTGAAGGCGCCGCGCCTGCCCGTCGCGACCGCGGGCGCCGGCGTCGGCTGGGGCATCCGCGCCGCGGTGGCCGCGGTGCTGGTGGTGTTCGGCATCGCGATCGGTTGGGGCCTCTACGGCAACAGCAGTTCACCGCTGAGCTTCACGACGGATCCCGGCGCCAAGCCCGACGGCGTCGCGCCGGTGGTGTTGACGCCACCGCGGCAGCTGCAGTCGCTGGGCGGCATGACCGGACTGATCGAGCAGATGAAGCAGCGGTTCGGCGACACCATGGGCTACAAGCTGCTGGTCTACCCCGACTACGGCTCGCTCGACAGGGCCGACCCCGACGACAACCGGCGCAAGATCACCTACGACTACCGGGGCGGCTGGGGCGACGGTGAAGATCCGACCGCGATCGGTGACGACGACAAGCTCGTCGACCTCGGCAAGATGGACGTCAAGGCGATCGTCGGCCTGCTGCGCGGCGCGCCCGACACCCTCCGGATCAAGCGCGCCGACGTGAAGAACACCTACCTCATCGTCGAGCCGTCCAAGGATCCCTCGGCAGGCGAGCTGACCATCTCGATCTACGTCTCGAGCGACTTCGGCAGCGGCTACATCACGACGGCGGGCGACGGCACCGTCAAGGGAATCAACTACCCGAGCTGACGCTCGGCTGGCGGACTTTCCAATCTCGAGTGTATGTTTGGTTCTTGTCGCTCTGTATATATCGGCGCGATATAGTTTCGCGAGGTGTTGAGCCATCGTAACGAGAACGCAAAGGGGGTGATCCGGTGCTCGAGCTCGCCATTCTGGGGCTTCTGCTCGAATCGCCCATGCACGGCTACGAGCTGCGCAAGCGCCTGACCGGGCTGCTCGGCGCGTTCCGGGCGTTCTCGTACGGCTCGCTGTACCCGGCCCTCCGTCGCATGCAGTCCGACGGGCTCATCGTCGAGGAGTCGGCGCCGGTCGGCACCGTCAAGGTGCGTCGCGCCCGCCGGGTCTACGTGCTCACCGACGCAGGCAAGCAGCGCTTCACCGAGCTGGTCGCCGACACCGGACCGCAGAACTACACCGACGACGGCTTCGGCGTCCACCTGGCCTTCTTCAACCGCACCCCCGCCGAGGCCAGGATGCGCATCCTCGAGGGCCGCAGGCGCCAGGTCGAGGAACGCCGTGAGGGCCTGCGCGAGGCCATCGCACGCGCCAGCAACTCGCTGGACCGCTACACCAAGCAGCTGCACCAGCTCGGGCTCGAATCCAGCGAGCGCGAGGTGAAGTGGCTCAACGATCTGATCGCGGCCGAACGGGTGGCCGCGCCGGGTGGCTCGGAAAATCCCGAGCAGCAGCCCTGACCCGAACCAGCACCGAAGTGTCCGTCGAAGAAGGAGAACGTCCCATGTCCCAGTCGAATGAAGTCAGGGTCGCCATCGTCGGTGTCGGCAACTGCGCGTCCTCCCTGGTGCAGGGCGTGCAGTACTACGTCGACGCCGACGAGAACTCGACCGTCCCCGGCCTGATGCACGTGAAGCTGGGCCAGTACCACGTACGCGACGTGAAGTTCGTCGCCGCGTTCGACGTGGACGCCAAGAAGGTCGGCTTCGACCTGTCCGAGGCGATCTTCGCGTCGGAGAACAACACCATCAAGATCGCCGACGTGCCGCCCACCAACGTCACCGTGCAACGCGGCCCCACGCTCGACGGCATCGGCAAGTACTACTCCGAGACCATCGAGGTGTCCGACACCGAGGCCGTCGACGTCGTCAAGGCACTCAAGGACGCCGAGGTCGACGTGATGGTGTCCTACCTGCCCGTCGGATCCGAAGAGGCCGACAAGTTCTACGCGCAGTGCGCGATCGACGCCGGCGTGGCGTTCGTCAACGCGCTGCCCGTCTTCATCGCCTCGGACCCGGTGTGGGCCAAGAAGTTCGCCGACGCCGGCGTGCCGATCGTCGGCGACGACATCAAGAGTCAGGTCGGCGCCACCATCACCCACCGCGTGATGGCCAAGCTGTTCGAGGACCGCGGCGTGCAGCTCGACCGCACGATGCAGCTCAACGTCGGCGGCAACATGGACTTCCTCAACATGCTCGAGCGCTCGCGCCTCGAGTCCAAGAAGATCTCCAAGACCCAGGCCGTCACCTCCAACCTTCAGCGTGAGTTCAACGCCAAGGACGTGCACATCGGCCCGTCCGATCACGTGGGCTGGCTCGACGACCGCAAGTGGGCCTACGTCCGCCTCGAGGGCCGTGCCTTCGGCGACGTTCCGCTGAACCTGGAGTACAAGCTCGAGGTGTGGGATTCACCCAACTCCGCGGGCGTCATCATCGACGCGGTGCGTGCGGCGAAGATCGCCCTGGACCGCGGCATCGGCGGCCCCGTCGAGGCGGCATCGGCGTACCTGATGAAGAGCCCGCCCAAGCAGCTCGCCGACGACATCGCACGCGCAGAGCTCGAAACCTTCATCGAAGGCTGACGATTTTCGGCGTGTTCACCGGCGGTCAGCGCCCGTGAACACGCCGAAATCGCGTTAGATGGACTCGTGGTCAGCCCCAATTTCACCGACGACGAACTGCCGGGCCTCGACGAGTTCGCCCTGCTGCCCGAGAACGCCGAGCAGATCGGCGCCTCCGAGATCCCCGCGGTCACCCGCATCGACTCGGGCGCGATCAGCGCCCTGAAGTGGGGTGACGCCGACCCGCAGCTGGTCTTCCTGCACGGCGGCGGGCAGAACGCGCACACCTGGGACACCGTCATCCTCGGACTCGGCCTGCCCGCGCTGGCGGTCGACCTGCCTGGCCACGGGCGGTCGGCCTGGCGCGAGGACGGCGACTACGGGCCCAAGCTCAATGCCGAGACCCTGCGCCCGATCCTGCGCGAGTGGGCCCCGACACCCCGACTGGTGGTCGGCATGTCGCTCGGCGGCCTGACCGCGCTTCGGATCGCGGCCACCGAACCCGCGCTGGTGCCCGAGCTGGTACTGGTCGACGTGACCCCGTCCGCGCCGGAGCGCCACGAGCAGATGACCAAGGCGCAGATGGGCACCGTCGCGCTGGTCCGCGGCGAGCGCGCCTTCCCCAGCTTCGCCGCGATGCTCGACGAGACCGCGGCGGCCGCGCCGAACCGCAGCCGGAACTCGTTGCGCCGCGGCGTGTTCCACAATTCCAAGCAGCTCGACGACGGCTCGTGGACGTGGCGCTACGACTCGTTCCGCAAGGGCGACGGCTTCGAACGCCTGTGGGACGACGTGCCCGCCATCACGATGCCGACGACGCTGGTGCGCGGCGCCAACTCCTTCTTCGTCAACGACGAGGACGCCGACGCCTTCGCCTCGGGCGCGCCCGGCTTCCGCCGCACCCACGTGGTGGCCGACTCGGGGCACTCGGTCCAGGGCGACCAACCCGCAGCCCTCGTCGAGATCCTGCGCGGCGTGCTCGCCGGCTGATCCCGTAAGACTCCGTTCACCCAGCGCTTCACAGCCGTTGAACAGGAATCCGTAAGTTTTCCAACGGCCTGGCCACAGCCCCGGCCGGAGATTCGTTGGAAGGATTCGCCCCGCATGGCCCTGCTGCCGCTGAACTTGTTCGTGTCCCATGACGGTCGCTCCGGACGGCAGCACGTGACGTGCCGCTACAAGTGTGGCGACGCCTGCAGCAAGCCGGTGCCCAACACCAGCGACAACGAGTATCTCGGCGACGTGGTCAAGCGGATGTCCCGTCGCGCGGTCCTGCGCACCAGCGGGGTCGCGGTGCTGGCCGTCGGCGCCGGAACGGCACTGGCCGCGTGCGCCACGAACGCCGAACCCGCCGCGTCGCCGTCAGCGGCTCCCCTCCAGCCGAGCCCCGGCATGGCGTTCCCATCGGTCGCCCCGAACAGCAAGGACGCCGTCGTGATCCCCGAGGGGTACGAGCAGGGCGTCGTGATCAGGTGGGGCGACCCGATCCTTCCTGGCGCACCGGCTTTCGACGTCACGGCCCAGACCGCCGCCGCGCAGCGTCAGCAGTTCGGGTTCAACAACGACTTCGCCGCGCTGCTACCGATCGAGGGCCGAGCGAACCGCTTCCTGCTGGTGACCAACCACGAGTACGCCACCCCGCAGTTCATGTTCCCGGGATTCGACGCCGCGGCGCCGACCCGCGAGCAGTTCGAGATCGAGATGGCGTCGATGGGGTTGTCGGTCGTCGAGGTCGAGCGCGCGGACGGTGGCGGACTGCGCCCCGTGATGGGCGCCTACAACCGGCGCATCATGCCCGACACGCCCTTCACGCTCGTCGGCCCCGCCGCAGGCACGGACTACGTCAAGACCGCCGCCGACCCGACCGGCCGCGCCGTGGCGGGCACGTTCGCCAACTGCGCTGGCGGTGTAACACCCTGGGGCACCGTGCTTTCCGGCGAAGAGAACTTCAACAGCTACTTCGGTGCACCCGAGGGCGCCGCCAAGCCGAACCCGGTCACCGCCGACCAGTACACGCGCTACGGCATCGCGATGGAGCCCAGCGAGCTGCTCTGGGAGACCTTCGATCCGCGCTTCGATCTCGCCGCGTCGCCCAACGAGGTCAACCGGTTCGGGTACGTCGTCGAGATCAACCCATGGGACGCGAAGTCCACACCCGTCAAGCACACGGCCATGGGCCGACTCAAGCACGAGGGCGCGACGATCTACGTCACCTCCGACGGCACGGTGGTGTCCTACACCGGCGACGACGAGCGCTTCGACTACATGTACAAGTTCGTGTCCAGCAAGAGGATTCAGCCGGGACGCGACGCAGCGGCGATGGCCGCCAACATGACGATCCTCGACGAGGGCACGCTGTACGTGGCCAAGCTCTCGAGCGACATCCCCGCCGCAGAGATCGACGGCTCCGGAACGTTGCCCGCGTCGGGGTCGTTCCGCGGCACCGGTACGTGGCTGCCGCTGCTGCGCACCGGACCAAACGGACGGGCCGAGTCCCTGGTGCCCGGCGTCACCGCCCAGGAGGCGGCGGTGTTCACGCGGTTCGCCGCCGACAAGGCGGGCGCCACCAAGATGGACCGGCCGGAGGACTTCGAGGCGAACCCGAAGACCGGCAAGGTGTACGTCGCGCTGACCAACAACGACAAGCGCGGCACCGCGGGCAAGGCCCCCGTCGACGCGGCCAACCCGCGCAACGACAACAAGAGCGGTCAGATCCTGGAGCTCACCGACGACCACGCGGGTACGTCCTTCACCTGGGACCTGCTGCTGGTGTGCGGTGATCCCGAGGCCGCCGACAGTTACTTCGCCGGGTTCGACAAGACCAAGGTCAGCCCGATCTCGTGCCCTGACAACCTGGCCTTCGACAGCCACGGCAACCTGTGGATCTCCACCGACGGCAATGCGCTCGACTCCAACGACGGGCTGTTCGCGGTGGCCCTCGACGGCCCGAATCGCGGTGAGACCAAGCAGTTCCTGACCGTGCCGCTCGGCGCCGAGACGTGCGGACCCGTCGTCACCGACGATCTCGTCACGGTATGCGTGCAGCACCCCGGCGAGGGTGACGAGAACAGTCTCGACGCGCCGATGTCCCGCTGGCCCGAGGGCGGCAACGGCACCGCGCGTCCGTCGGTGGTGGCGGTGTGGAAGTCCGGTGGCCAGATCGGCGTGTAGTTCCCGCCCCGCCTACCGTGGAGCCATGAGCTTTCCCACTCGCATCGGCGTCCAACTCCAACCGCAGCACTCCCCCAACTACGGCCATCTGCGCGACGCCGTCCTGCGCTGCGAGGACATGGGCGTCGACGTCGCGTTCAACTGGGACCACTTCTATCCGCTCTACGGTGATCCGGACGGCGCGCACTACGAGTGCTGGACCATGCTCGGCGCGTGGGCCGAGCAGACGTCGCGCATCGAGATCGGCGCACTCGTCAGCTGCAACTCCTACCGCAACCCGGAACTGCTCGCCGACATGGCACGCACCGTCGACAACATCTCGGACGGCAGGCTGATCCTCGGCATCGGCTCCGGCTGGAAGCAGAAGGACTACGACGAGTACGGCTACGACTTCGGCACGGTCGGTAGCCGGCTCGACGATCTGGCCGCGGCGATGCCTCGGATCACGTCGCGGCTCGGCAAGCTCAATCCCGCGCCCGTCCGCGACATCCCGATCCTCATCGGCGGACAGGGCGAGAAGAAGACGCTGCGCCTGGTCGCCGAGTACGCCCACATGTGGCACGGCTTCACCACGGCCGAGACCTATCCCGGCAAGGCCGAGGTGCTCGATCGGCACTGCGCCGAGCTGGGGCGCGACGCCTCGACCATCGAACGGTCCGCGGGCGTGGAGAACAACAGCGGCGTCGCCCGGGGTGAGGGGCGCGACGCGCTGATCGCCAACGCCGAGGCCCTCGTCGCCCTCGGCGTCAGCCTGCTGACCGTCGGCGTCAACGGCCCCGACTACGACCTGAGCAATGCCGAGGCGCTGTGCCGGTGGCGCGACGGCAGGTCCTGAGCCAAGGTTGCCGAACCTTCCCCACCGGGACGGCGTCATGAGAAACTGACGGCGCCATGCCCAAGAAGTACGGGGTCAAAGAGAAGGACCTGGTCGTCTCACACATCGTGAACCTGGTCCTGACCGGCAAGTTGCGCTCCGGAGATCGTTTGGACCGCAACGAGATTGCCGAGGCGCTCGGGCTCAGCCGGGTTCCGGTGCAGGAGGCGGTCGTCCAACTCGAGCACGACGGCGTGCTGTCCACGCGGTATCACCAGGGCGCCTTCGTCGAGAAGTTCGACGAGGACGCCGTGCGCGAGCACCACGAGGTCTACGGCCTGCTCAACGGCATTCCGTCGGCCAGAGCAGCGATGGCCCACCGCCCCAAGATCATCGACGAGCTCCAGACCAGGCTGGCCGCACTCCGGGCCACCGTCGAGACACGCGCGTTCGGAGAACACTCGTGGCGGTACCGGAAGACGATCAACGACAAGTACGCGGGTCCCCGGTTGCAGGCGGCCATCCGCGCCTCCCAGACGCTGATGCCGCGGAACTTCTGGGACGCCTACCTCGGCAGTCACGATCGGCTGCTGCCGTACTACGTCGCGGAGACCGAGGCCATCAGCGCAGGGGATCCGGTGGCGGCGCGCACCGCGTGCGCGGATCGCGCGGAGCTGATGGGCCGAATCATGCTGTCCGAATTGATCCGCCGCCGCGTCATCGGGCCGTCGCAGTCGGCCGTTGCGATGCGGATGAGCTGAATCCTTCACCTGGACGGCCCCTGCCGCTAGGTTGCCCTGATGACCGGCGAACGAACGTACAAGGCCGCCGTCGTCGCACTGGCCGTCCTGCTCGTCGCAGCGATGGGGTTCGCACCGACGGCGCTCGCGGACACCGACCAGTGCGCGCCGCCCGGCGTGAACAGCGCCAGCGCCCTGCCGACGAACCTGGCCTCGGCGGCGAAGGGCCCGGATGCGGACAGGTACACGACGGCGGGCGTGGCGCCACTGCCCGTGGACGTCAAGGCGCTCGGGTTGGGCGTCCCCGGCACGCTGACCGTCGGCACGCTGTCGGACGCCCCGCCGAGCATCTGCATCGACTCGCGCGGGCAGTTCACCGGTTTCGACAACGAACTGCTGCGCGCCATCGCCGGCAAGCTGGGCCTGAAGGTCAACTTCGTCGGCACCGACTTCTCGGGTCTGCTTGCGCAGGTGGCAGCCCGGCGCTTCGACGTCGGCTCCTCGTCGATCACCACCACCGACGCCAGGCGGCAGACCGTCGGGTTCACCAACGGCTACGACTTCGGCTACTTCTCCCTCGTCGTGCCGTCCGGGTCGGCGCTCAAGAGCTTCACCCAGCTGGCAGCGGGCCAGCGCATCGGCGTCGTGCAGGGCACGGTCCAGGAGGCGTACGTCGTCGACACGCTGCACCTGGACCCGGTGAAGTTCCCCGACTACAACACGGTCTACGCGAGCCTCAAGACGCGGCAGATCGACGCATGGGTGGCGCCGTCGCAACAGGCCATCGGCACGGTGAAGGCGGGTGACCCCGCGCAGATCGTCGAGAACACCTTCAGCCTCGACAACTTCGTCGCGTATGCAGTGGCCAAGGAGAACACGCCGCTGATCGGCGCGCTGAACTCCGGCCTCGACGCGGTCATCGCAGACGGCACTTGGGCGAAGCTCTACTCCGACTGGGTGCCCCGTGCGCTGCCGCCGGGTTGGAAACCCGGTTCCAAGGCCGCGCCGACGCCCCAGCTCCCCGACTTCGCCGCGATCGCGGCCAGCAAGACCCCTGCGGCCGACAATTCTTCCGTCGCACCGAAATCCGTTCTGCGCCAACTGAAGGACTCCTTCCTCGACTGGGGTCTCTACAAGAAGGCCATCCCCGACCTGTTCAAGACCGGGTTGCCCAACACGCTGATCCTCACCGTCAGCGCAAGCGTCATCGGGTTGGTCCTCGGAATGGTCCTGGCCGTGGCGGGCATCTCGCGGGCCCGCTGGCTGCGGTGGCCGGCGCGGGTCTACACCGACGTGTTCCGCGGACTGCCCGAGGTGGTGATCATCCTCATCATCGGGCTGGGCGTCGGTCCGATCGTCGGCGGCCTCACCGGCAACAACCCCTACCCGCTGGGCATCGCGGCGCTCGGGCTGATGGCGGCGGCCTACGTCGGCGAGATCCTGCGCTCGGGCATCCAGAGCGTCGAGGCCGGACAGCTCGAGGCGTCGCGCGCACTGGGCTTCAGCTACTCGCTGTCGATGCGTCTCGTCGTTGTGCCCCAGGGTATTCGGCGTGTGCTGCCGGCGCTGGTCAACCAGTTCATCTCCCTGCTCAAGGCGTCGTCGCTGGTGTACTTCCTCGGCCTGATCGCGAGCCAGCGGGAGCTGTTCCAGGTCGGTCGCGACCTCAACGCGCAGACCGGCAACCTCTCGCCACTGGTGGCGGCCGGGCTCTTCTACCTGGCGTTGACCATCCCGCTCACGCACCTGGTCAACTACATCGACGAGCGGCTCAGGCGCGGCAGACCCGTCGCCGACGCCGAGGATCCGGCCAGCCCCGCGTCGACCCAGGAGATGGTGTGAGCACCGCAGTGACGTTCGAGCCGGTCTCGTTGGCAGCCAACGACATCCACCTGGCCTTCGGGAGCAACGCCGTGCTGCGCGGCGTCGCACTCGACGTGCCAGCGGGCACCACCACCACCGTGATCGGGCCGTCGGGCTCGGGTAAGTCCACCCTGCTGCGGGTGCTGAACCGGCTCTACGAACCAGACCGCGGCGACATCCTGCTCGACGGCCGCAGCGTCCTGAAGGACAACCCCGACCACCTCCGTCAGCGCATCGGAATGGTGTTCCAGCAGTTCAACCTCTTCCCGCACAAGACCGTGCTGGACAACGTCACGCTCGCGCCCCGCAGGCTCAAGGGGCTCGGCGCCGACGCCGCCCGAGAGCTGGGCCTCGCGCAACTCGAGCGAGTCGGGTTGCGGCACAAGGCCGATGTCCGGCCGGCCACCCTGTCGGGCGGCCAGCAACAGCGCGTCGCGATCGCCCGCGCCCTCGCGATGGCCCCGCAGGTGATGTTCTTCGACGAGGCCACCTCGGCATTGGATCCCGAACTGGTCAAGGGCATCCTGGCGTTGATCGCCGAGCTCGGAGAGGACGGCATGACGATGGTGGTGGTCACCCACGAAATGGGGTTCGCCAGGTCGGCGGCGGATGCCGTGGTGTTCATGGACCACGGCAAGGTCGTCGAGACCGGGCCACCGGAGCGCCTCTTCGAGGGGGCCGAGACCGAGCGGCTGCGCCAGTTCCTGTCGCAGGTGCTGTGAACCCGTCGGCAAGGAATTGACGCCGCCGGACAGGTGCCGAGGCACGCCAGTTCGGCGAAAAGACCGCATGTCGAGCTTGTGACAGGCGGTGACAGGTTAGACTAGCGAATTATGGTAGAGACCGAGCCGCAGGTCACTGAGCTGGCCGGAGAGCTCCAACAGACGCTCTCCAAGCTGTTTTCCGTGCTGCGCCGGAGTGACTCCAACAAGAACACCCCGGAGGGCGGCGCAGATCTGACGCTCGCGCAACTCTCGATCCTGCTGACGCTGCTCGACCTCGGCCCGATCCGCATGACGGAGCTCGCCGCCCACGAGCGCGTGCGGACGCCCACCACCACGGTGGCCATCCGGCGACTCGAGAAGCTCGGTCTGGTGAAGCGCTCGCGCGACCCGTCCGATCTACGCGCGGTACTCGTCGACGTCACCCCGCGCGGCCTCGTCCAGCACCGGGAGGCCCTGGCCACCCGGCGCGCCCACCTCGCCGCGATGTTGAGCAAGCTCAGCACCGAGGAACGCGAGATGCTGGCGAAAGCCATTGCGCCGCTGTCGAGATTGGCTGAACAGGGCCCCAAGACCGACTAGGTCGACTACCCCAGCCAGTCCAGAACCGCTGCGGCAGTCCACGACTGCTGCATGCTGCCGAGCGGTTCGCCGGTGAACGGTTCGTAGTATTCGGCGAAGGTGCCGTCGCTGGCCTGGCGCAGCCCCTCGCGTTTCAGGGCGGACGAGCGTTCGGCCCACCCGCGACGCGCGAAGCACCAGGAGAACAACCACGTCACGACCGGCCACACCGGGCCGCGCCAATACTCACGCGCCCGGAAGTCCCGCGAGACCGGCGACGTCGACGGGATCAGCGCGTACTTCAGGTCGGGGTGCCCGCAGAACCGCGGACCCTCGAGCAGCCGCAACAGGGCGCGTTCGCGGTCGTGGGGCAGGCCGCCGCACAGCAGCGGCGAGAACTGCGCGACCGTCTCCGTGGCGATCCACTTCTTCGCCCGGAGGTCGTAATCCCTTGCCGCACCTGTTCGTTCGTCGGACGTCTCGACGACACCCCGGCGGAAGCGGTCGGCCCACGAGTACAGGTCACGGACGTCGGCATGCGGACGCTTGTAGTCCTCGCCGATCTCGGCGAGCACGGTGCACGCGACCGAGAGGATGGCCGACACGAACACGTCCTCGACCGCGAAGCTCATCACCTTGGGCAACAGGTGGTCGTCGTAGTTGACGGACTTCATCTGTTCGACCAGCCACATGTAGCGGTCGTACTCGAGGTCCGACGGCCGCTGCGTCGTGTCGGTGTTGATCTTGGTGTCCTCGCGTTGATACTCCGGCATGTCACCGGGAATCACGTTGGCGTAGGCGCCATCCCAGCGCGGCGAGTTGTCCAGTCCGGACTCCCAGCCGTGATAGAGCGTGACCCTGCCCCGGGTTTCGGGATCGCGGGCCTCGGCCAGCCAGCGGTGCCAGCGCACCAGGTCTTCCCAGCGCCGGTCCAGGAATGCCTCGGCCACCGCGCGTGTCGAGCGTCCCCTGGTGCGGGCGTGGTCGAGGATGCGCTGGACGGCGATCGCGTGCACGGGCGGTTGGGTGATGCCCGACGTGTGGCGGGTGCGCGGGGCGTTGACGGCCAGCGCCGACGTGGCCCATCTCGCGGGGCCCGGGAAGTACCCGTCGACACCGTTGGCGAACACGATGTGCGGGATCATGCCGTTGGCCCACTGGGCGGACAGCAGCGTATCGAGCTCGACGACGGCGCGCTCGACGCTCAGCGGAGCGAGGCCGATCGACACGAACGCCGCGTCCCAGCTCCACATGTGGGGATACAGCAGCGGGGCGGCGGTCGTCATCACGCCCAGGTCATTGCCGCGCAACAGGTAGGCGGCGCGAGCCGCCAACTGGGTGGGCGCGAAGCTGGAGTCGGGTGCCATCGGATCAATGATGCGACGCCGAGGGCAAGCTCGCAGGTCGGTAGGGTTGCCCGCGTGCCTTCCGATGACCCCTCGCGCGGGGAGACGACGCCCACGGCGATGATCACGGGCGCTGCGGGCGGGCTCGGTTCGGCCATCGCCGACGCGCTCGCGCCCACCCACACCCTGCTGCTGGCGGGCCGTCCCTCGGACCGACTCGACGCCCTCGCCGCGCGGCTCGGGGCTCCCACCTGGCCACTCGACCTCACCGATCCCGACTCCATCGAATCCGCCGCCGAAGTGCTGACCGACCTCGACGTGCTGGTGCACAACGCCGGGGTGTCCTACCCCGGCCGGGTGGCCGAATCCGCCCCAGAGGAGTGGCGGGCCAGCTTCGAGGTCAACGTCACAGGCGCGGTCGCCCTCACCTTGGCCCTGCTGCCCGCCCTGCGCAGTTCGCACGGCCAGGTGATCTTCGTCAACTCCGGAGCCGGGCGGAACGCGTCTCCGGGGCTGGCGTCCTATTCGGCGAGCAAGGCCGCGCTGCGGTCGTTCGCGGACTCGCTGCGCACCGACGAGCCCGACCTGCGCGTCACGACGGTGTACCCGGGCCGGTTCGACACCGACATGCAGCGCGACCTGATCGCCTACGAGGGCCGCGAGTACGTCGCCGACGACTTCATGAAGCCGTCGACCGTCGCGGCACTCGTCGCACAGGCGATCGCCACACCTCCCGACGCGCATCTCCACGAGATCGTCGTCAGACCCCGGTAGGCGGCCCATGACGAAGTTCGAGGTTCACGAGGCGTCGATCGCCGACCTGCGCGCCGCGCTGGACGGCGGCCGGGTCACCGCCGTCGAACTGCTGGACGCGTACCTGGCGCGCATCGCCGCCTACGACGGCGAGCTCAACTCCATCGTGGTGCCCAACCCCGAGGCACGGGCCGACGCCGCGGCCTCCGATGCCCGCCGGGCGGCGGGCACCAGCCACGGTCGGTTGGACGGGATCCCGTACACCGCGAAGGACAGCTACCAGGCGCGGGGGCTGACGGTCGCCGCGGGCAGTCCGGCGTTCGCCGACCTGGTGGCCCAGCGCGACTCGTTCGTCGTCGAACGCCTGCGCGCGGCGGGCGCCGTTCTGATCGGGCTGACCAACATGCCGCCGATGGCCAACGGTGGCATGCAGCGCGGTGTGTACGGGCGCGCCGAAAGTCCTTACAACGCAGACTATCTCACCGCGCCTTTCGGGTCGGGTTCGTCGAACGGCTCCGGAACGGCGACGGCGGCGTCGCTGTGCGCCTTCGGCATCGGCGAGGAGACGTGGTCCTCGGGCCGCGGCCCCGCCTCGAACAACGCCCTGTGCGCCTACACCCCGTCGCGCGGCGTGATCTCCACGCGCGGTGGCTGGCCGCTGGTGCCGACGATGGACGTCGTCGTGCCCCAGACCCGTTCGATGGCCGACCTCCTCGAAGTCCTCGACGTGCTCGTCGCCGACGACCCCGACGCCCGCGGCGACTTCTGGCGGCTGCAGCCGTGGGTCACCATCCCCCGCGTCGACGAGGTGCGCCCGCCGTCGTATGCGTCGCTCGCGGTGACCGACCCCGACCGGGCCCGCCGCGACCTGACGGGCCGCCGCTTCGGCGTCCCGCGGATGTACCTCAACGCCGACCCCGATGCCGGCGTCGGCGCCACGGGCATCGGCGGACCCACCGGCACGCGCATCGAGACCAGGCCGTCCGTCGTCGACCTCTTCGAGGAGGTCCGTCGCGACCTGCTGGCCGCGGGCGCCGAGGTCGTCGACGTCGACTTCCCGGTGGTCAGCAACTACGAGGGCGACCGCGCAGCGGCGCCGACCATCGCCACCCGCGGGCTGGTGAGCCCCGAATTCCTGCGCCGCGAGATCGTCGACCTGTCGGCGTGGGCGTGGGACGACTTCCTGGCCGCCAACGGCGACCCTCACCTGAACCGCCTCGTGGACGTCGCCGGTGACCGGATCTTTCCGCCGCCACCCGGCGCGCTGCCCGACCGCTACGACGGCTTCGACGACGACATCGCCGAATACCCCGGGTTCCTCCGCGACCATCCGATCGACTCGTTCCTCGCCATCACCGCGATCCCCGAGGGCGTGCACGCCCTCGAGCGCACGCGGCAGATCGACCTCGAGGAGTGGATGAACGGCCTCCGCCTCGACGCCGTGATCTTCCCCGCGGTCGCCGACGTCGGCCCCGCCGACATGGACGTCAACCCCGCGTCAGCGGACCTCGGCTGGCGCAACGGCGTGTGGGTGGCCAACGGCAACTTGGCAATCCGGCATCTGGGCATCCCGACCGTCACGGTGCCGATGGGCACGATGGCCGACATCGGGATGCCGGTGGGCCTGACCATCGCGGGCCGGGCCTACGACGACGTCGCCCTGCTCAGGTACGGGGCCGCCGTCGAGGCGACGGGCAGCAGGCGCACCTCACCGCCCCGGACGCCCCCGCTCCCGGATTGATCGGTGCGCTCAGTCAGGCCTGCGGGCGCCGTCAGATGACGACGTTGACCAGCTTGCCCGCGACGACGATGACCTTCTTCGGCCTGGCCCCCGCCATGAAGGCGACCACCTTCTCGTCGGCCAGCGCCGCGGTCTCGACCGCGTCGGCGGCGGCATCGGCCGCGACGGTGATGCGGCCGCGGACCTTGCCATTGACCTGGACCGGGTACTCGATGGTGTCCTCGACCAGGTACGCGGGATCGGCCTGCGGGAAGGGTCCGTGGGCCAGCGACGCGTCATGGCCGAGCCGGCGCCACAGCTCCTCGGCGAGGTGGGGCGCGAGCGGCGCCAACATCAGCACCAGGGGCTCGACGGCGGCGCGCGCCGTGACGTCTTCCTTGGTCAGATGGTTGGTGTACTCGATGAGCTTGGCCGCCGCGGTGTTGTTGCGAAGTGCCGCATAGTCTTCCGCGACACCCGCGATGGTCTTGTTCAACAGCCGCAGGGTCGCGTCGCTGAGTTGCTCGTGGTCGGCGACCCGCTCGCTGCCCGTGGTCTCGTCGACCACCGTGCGCCACACGCGCTGTAGGAACCGGTAGGCGCCGACGACGTCCTTGGTCGCCCACGGTCGCGACGCCTCGAGCGGACCCATCGACATCTCGTACACCCGCAGCGTGTCGGCGCCGTACTCCTCGCAGATCTCGTCGGGCGACACCGAGTTCTTCAGGCTCTTGCCGATCTTGCCGAATTCGCGGTTGACCTCGATCTCGCCGTCGGGGCCCGGCCAGTAGTACGCGCCATCGCGCTCGACGACGTCCGCGGCGGGCACGTAGGACCCCCGCGGGTCGGTGTAGGCGAATGCCTGGATGTAGCCCTGGTTGACCAGTCGCCGGTACGGTTCGCGCGAGCTGACGTGGCCGAGGTCGTAGAGCACCTTGTGCCAGAACCGCGAGTACAGCAGGTGCAGCACGGCGTGCTCGACGCCACCGACGTAGAGGTCGACGCCGCCGGGATCGGACGGCCCGTGCTCAGCGGGTCGCGGCCCCATCCAGTACGCCTCGTTCTCCTTGGCGCAGAACGACTCCGAGTTGTGCGGGTCGGCGTAGCGCAGCTCATACCACGAACTGCCCGCCCACTGCGGCATCACGTTGGTGTCTCGGGTGTAGGGCTTCAGGCCGTCCCCGAGGTCCAGGTCGACGTTGACCCATTCGGTCGCCTTGCCCAGCGGCGGCGACGGTTCGCTGTCGGCGTCGTCGGGATCGAACTGGACCGGGGCGTAGTTCGGGATGTCGGGCAGTTCGACGGGCAGCGCCGATTCGGGCAGCCCGTGGGCACGACCATCGGCGTCGTACACGATCGGGAACGGCTCGCCCCAGTACCGCTGCCGCGCGAACAGCCAGTCCCTCAGCTTGTACTCGACCCTGGACTGGCCGCGGCCATCGGCGACCAGGTGGGCCGTGACCGCCTCCTTCGCCGACTCGACGCCGAGCCCGTCCAGGTAGCCGGAGTTCACCAGCTCACCGTCGCCGGTGTAGGCGGATTCGGTGACGTCGCCGCCGGCGATCACCTCGACGATCGGCAGGCCGAACGCGGTCGCGAACTCCCAGTCCCGCTGATCGTGCGCGGGCACCGCCATGATGGCGCCGGTGCCGTAGCCCGCCAGCACGTAGTCGGCGATGAAGACCGGAACCCGTTGCCCGTTGACCGGATTCACCGCGTACGCGCCGGTGAAGGCGCCGGTCTTCGACTTGTTCTCCTGCCGCTCGAGGTCCGACTTCGCCGCGACGGTCGCACGGTAGGACGCCACCGCCTCGGCCGGGGTGGCGGCCCCGAAGGTCCACCTCGGGTCGGTGCCCTCGGGCCACGCAGGCGCGACCAGCGCGTCGACGAGCTCGTGCTCGGGCGCCAGCACCATGTACGAGGCGCCGAACAGGGTGTCGGGCCGCGTGGTGAACACCTCGATGTCACCGGCGGCGGCGGAGAACAGCACCGACGCACCGGTCGACCGGCCGATCCAGTTGCGCTGCATCGCCTTGACCTTGTCGGGCCAGTCCAGGTCGTCCAGATCATCGAGCAGCCGGTCCGAGTAGGCGGTGATGCGCATCATCCACTGCCGCAACCGCTTTCGGAACACGGGAAAGTTGCCTCGATCGCTGCGACCGTCGGAGGTGACCTCCTCGTTGGCCAGCACCGTGCCCAACCCCGGACACCAGTTGACGACGGAGTCCGCCCGGTACACCAGCCGGTGGGCGTCGACGACGTCGGCGCGGTCGGCGCTGGACAGCTCCGACCAGGGTGCGCCCTCGGGAACGCGGGCGCCTGATTCGAACTCGGCGATCAGTTCGCCGATCGGGCGCGCCCGGTTGGCGGCCTCGTCGAACCACGCATTGAAGATCTGCAGGAAGATCCACTGCGTCCACTTGTAGAAGTCGGTGTCGGTGGTGGAGAAGCTCCGTCGGGCATCGTGGCCGAGTCCCAGCCTGCCCAGCTGACGACGGAAGTTGACGATGTTGGCCTCGGTGCGCGTCCGCGGGTGCGTGCCCGTCTGCACCGCGTACTGCTCGGCGGGCAGGCCGAACGCGTCGAATCCCAACGCGTGCAGCACGTTACGGCCCGTCATGCGGAAGTAGCGCGCGTAGACGTCGGTGGCGATGTAGCCCAGCGGGTGGCCGACGTGCAGGCCCTCGCCCGACGGGTACGGGAACATGTCCTGGACGAACATCTTGTCCGCGGGGACCTCGCCGCCGTCGGCGGGCGCGAGCGAGCCGACGGGGTTCGGCACGTTGAACGTGCCCAACCGCGCCCAGGTCTCCTGCCAGGTACGTTCGATCTCCCCGGCGAGCCCCGCGTCGTAGCGGTGCTGCGGAGTACCCGAGGCGTCCGAGCCGCCTTCCCCTTCAATCACGTGAACAGGGTAGTCAACGGGCAGCTCGTGGCCCTCATCACGGCTCCGCGCAACGGGTTGGTATCGGTTCCGTTGCAGAGGGATCAGCGCATGGTTGCAGCTCGATCCCGGGCCTGGTTTCCGGCGTCGCGGCCTGGATACAGTCGGCGCCTGGCCTAGAGCACACCGGGCCGCCGCCGCCCGTCTTGAGCCGGAAGGACCGACGTTAGATGTTCGATACCGCCCGTCGTTGGGGACTTCTTGTCGGCGGCTTCGCCGCAGGCACGGCATGCGTGCTCGGCATGGCGGGCACCACCGCGTCCGCCGAGCCCACCGGCCCACTGCAGCCCGCACCGGCAACCGTCACGCAGACCGTCACCGTGCAGGCAGGCCCCAATCAGTTGATCGCCTCCCCCGCCGCGGCCAACCAGGCGCCCGGCCTGACCGTTGCCACGCCGCCCGCCGTCCCCCCGGCGCCCGTTTCGACCATCGTGCCCGCCGCGTCCGGCACGCTCGCCGACTACTTCAAGAGCAAGAACGTGGCGATGGAGCCGCAGAAGGCCGACGGATTCAAGGCACTCAACATCGTGCTGCCGATGCCGACCGGCTGGGCGACGGTGCCCGATCCCAACGTGCCCGACGCGTTCGCCGTGATCGCCGACCGCGTCGGCGGGGACGGGCTGTACACGTCGAACGCCGCGCTGCAGGTCTACCGGCTGGTCGGTGACTTCGACGCGAAGGAGGCCATCAGCCACGGCCTCGTCGACACCCAGCAGTTGCCCGCGTTCCGGCCGACCAACGGGTCGCTCGCCGACTTCGGCGGCATGCCGTCGGCGCTCATCGAGGGCACGTACCGGCAGAACAACATGACGCTGAACACGTGGCGGCGCCACACCATCGCCACCGCGGGTCCCGACAGGTATCTGGTGTCACTCTCGGTGACCACCAGCGCCGAGGTGTCGGTCGCGGCAGGCTCGGCGACCGACGCCGTCGTCAACGGATTCCGGGTGACCTCGCCGGACGCCCCACCGCCACCGCCCGCGGCACCCGCACCGGCCGGACCCGCCGTGGCGCCTACGGCCGCGCAGCCACTCGGCCTGCCGCGGTAGCCCCGGACCGCGACCGACCCGCGGGCCTCGTATTGTGGGCCCATGCTGATCGCCGCCGTGCTGTGCCTGTGCGCCGCCGTGGCGACCGCCGCGACGGGCCTGTGGTCGATGGCACGGCCCCCGTCGACAGACGTCGTCCAGCGGGTGCTCCGTGCCGTCGTCCCGACCCAGTTGGCCGCCGCGGTCATGCTGGCCGCGGGCGGCGTGGTCGCGCTCGCGGCACCGCACCAGGCGGGCCTGCTGGCCCTGGTGGTGAGCGTCGTCGGTGCGGTCGGCGTGGTGGCGGCGGGCTGCTATCAGAGCGCCAAGGCGGTGGCCAGGAATCAGGCCGTCACCCAAGCCGACCCAGCCTGCGCCGGGGCGTGCGCGTCGTGCACGCTATCGTGCCACTGAGCTAGTTGCGGCCGACGTCTATCGGGTGAGTTGCCAAGAGCGACAACGGCATCGGTTGACGCCGCAGCACCCGACCCCACAGGTCGACCCGCGGCTCGACGAGCACGTCGGACGGTAGCGCCGACAACACGATCCAGTCGTCGCGCTCGATCTCGCCCTCGAGTTGGCCGATGGTCCACCCCGAGTACCCCGCGTAGATCCGCACGCCTTCGACTGCAGGAGCGATGGTGTCGGGGTCGGCGTCGAGATCGACCATCACGATGCGGCCCTGCACGTGGCGCAGGCCCGGCACGTCGGCGGGCTGGAGGCCAGCCCGCAGGGTAGCCAAGCACAGCGCCGCGTCCCGCTTCACGGGACCACCGACGAACATCGTCTTGGGTTTCGCGGCCAGTTTGGTCCACTGCGGAAGGACGTTGAAGACGGCGGTCTCACTGGGCCGGTTCAGCACCACGCCGAGCGTCCCTCCGTCGTTGTGCTCGACGACGTAGATCACGCTGCGGCGGAACGTCGGCTCCATCAGGTCGGTGTTGGCGAGCAGCAGCGTTCCGGCTCGTACCCGGTGCGTCGCAGGAGCCCCGTGGTCCTCCCAGTGGTCCTCCGGGTCCTCTGACTGCGCCACCCGACCATCATGTCACCAGCGTGCGCCGATGGAGGCGAACAGGCACGGCCCGCCGGTGGATTCGCGAATATTTGTAGGGTGGTTGCACGCCGCTCGGCGCACCGCCCTCCACCGACATCGGACGACACGTGACCACGCCGCACAACCGCTCGAACCCTTGGCGGGCGGTCCGAGCGCTGCCCGAGTTCCGCAGACTGCTGGAACTGCGGGCAGTCAGTTCGTTCGGCGACGGCCTGTTCCAGGGCGGCCTGGTCGGTGCGCTGCTGTTCAATCCGGACCGGGCCACCAGCCCCTGGGAGATCGCCGGCTCATTCGCGGTGCTGTACCTGCCGTACTCGTTGCTCGGCCCCTTCGCGGGCGCCCTGCTGGACCGGTGGGACCGCCGAGGCGTGCTCATCGGCGCGAACCTCGCCCGCCTCGTGCTGATGATCGCGGTGGCCCTGCTTCTCGAGTTCAGCGCGGGCGCCCCGTGGATCCTGCTGGGGTCACTGGTGGTCAACGGGTTTACCCGCTTCGTCACGTCCGGGCTGTCCGCGGCGCTGCCCCACGTGGTGCCGCGCGAGCAGGTGCTGACCATGAACTCGGTCGCCACGGCGGTCAGCGCGGCGGCGCTGTTCTTCGGCGCGATCTTCATGCTGGTGCCGCGTTGGCTGTTCGGTGCGGGCGACGTCGGTTCTGCCGCAGCGCTTTTCATGGCCGCTGCCCCGGTCGCTCTGGCGTGGTACCTGTCCGTTCGCTTCGCCCCGCACGTCCTCGGTCCCGACGACTCGGCGCGCGCGGTGCACGGCTCGGTGGCCTACGCCGTGGCCACCGGCTGGGGATACGGGCTGCGCACCGCGGCCGTCGTCCCCAGCGTGGCGGCGACGCTGTCCGGAGTGGTGGCGCACCGCGTGGTGTTCGGCATCAACACGCTGCTAGTCCTCGTCATCGTGCGGCACACCGGCTCCGCGAACGTGGCGGGCCTCGGGGTGGCGGTGCTGTTCGCCGCGTCGACCGGGATCGGATCGTTCCTGGCGAACGCGCTCACCCCGATCATGGTGCGCCGATGGGACCGCTACGTGACGGCCAACATCGCGCTGGGGACCGCCGCGGCGATCCAGCTGGCGGCCGTCGGCCTCGACCTGCCGGTCATGATGGCGTGCGGCTTCCTGCTCGGCACCGCGGGTCAGGTGGTCAAGCTGTGCGGTGACTCGGCCATGCAGCTCGACGTCGACGACGCCCTGCGCGGGCACGTCTTCACCGTCCAGGACTCGCTGTTCTGGGTGGCCTTCGTCGCGTCGATCACGGCGTGCGCCGCCGTCATCCCGGTCGACGGACGCTCACCGGCACTGGTCGTCGCGGGCGCGGTGGTCTACCTCGTCGGGCTCGCAGTCCACGCCACGGTCGGACGACGCGCCAGACCGACCGGCTAGGGTTCGGCCATGGGAGCTGCCGATGCCGTCGTCGCCGACCTGCGGGCAGAGAGCGACGCGCTCGACGACCTGGTCGCCGGTCTCGACGACGACGGGTGGCGCACCGAGACACCCGCGCCAGGATGGACGATCGCGCACCAGATCGCCCACCTCTGGTGGACCGACCGGGTCTCGGTCGTGGCCGTCACCGACGAACCTGCGTTCGGCGAGATCCTCGCGGTCGCGGCGACCAACCCCCTCGGCTTCGTCGACGAGGGCGCCGAGGAGCTGGCCCCGACCCCGCCCGCCGAGATGCTCGCCGACTGGCGCGCCACCCGGGGCCGACTGCACACCGAGCTCCTCGAGGTGGCCGACGGCAGGAAGCTGCCGTGGTTCGGTCCGCCGATGAGCGCGGCGTCGATGGCGACGGCGCGACTGATGGAGACCTGGGCGCACGGTCTCGACGTGGCCGACGCACTCGGGGTCACGCGGCCCGCGACGGCGCGGTTGCGCTCGGTCGCCCACATCGGCGTGCGCACGCGGGACTTCGCGTTCACCGTGCACGGCCTGCCGGTGCCCGCCGAGCCGTTCCTGGTGGAGCTGACGGCGCCCGACGGCACCGCGTGGTCGTGGGGTCCCGCCGATGCCCGCCAACGGGTCACGGGTTCGGCCGAGGACTTCTGCATGCTGGTGACGCAGCGCCGCCCCCGCGCGGAACTCGACGTGACAGCCGTCGGTGACGACGCGGCCACCTGGCTGACGATCGCGCAGGCGTTCGCGGGTCCGCCCGGCACCGGCCGCTCCTAGAGGTCCGTCCCCGCGTCCGCGGCACCGTCGCCGTCGGCATCGGAGAGCTTGACGTCCCAGCGCCCGTCGGCATCGGTGTCGACGTAGACCACCGACCCGGCGCCACTGCCGACCATCACGCGGTCGGCCAGCCCGTCGCGGCTCACGTCGAGCAGCCGGTCGTCGACCTGGCCGTCGCCGTCGAAGTCGACCAGCGGGCCGCCCGTCGTCTCGACCCCGTCGAGGCCCAGCCAACGGACCTGCCCGCCACGGCCCGCGCCGTCGACCCCGATCGCCCAGGTGCCGGTGCCGTCGTCGGTGAACGGCGCCTCGGCACGGCCGTCGTCGTCGAGGTCGAGCAGCAGATGATCCGCCCGGCCGTCCCCGTCCAGGTCGGCCAACGCGTCGTCCGCCCTGCCGTCCCCGTCGAAGTCCAGCCCGATGGCGTCGAACACCCCGTCGTCGTCGGTGTCGAGGGTCAGCTCCGCCGACCACATCGTCGCCGACCCGTCCCCGTCCCCCAGGCAGTAGTCCACGACTGATTGGACGCGGCGACTACCCCCTGGCGTTCCACCACTTCTGAAGTTCCTCGACCGCCTCGTCGTGCTCGAGCGGCCCCCGGTCCAGCCGCATCTCCTTGAGGTACTTCCACGCCTCGCCGACCTGCGGACCCGCCGGGATGTCGAGGATGCGCATGATCTCGTTGCCGTCGAGGTCGGGGCGGACGCGCTGCAGATCCTCCTTGGCGGCCAACTCGACGATGCGCCGCTCGAGATCGTCGTAATTGGCCTGCAGCCGCGCGGCCCTCCGCTTGTTGCGGGTGGTGCAGTCGGCGCGGACCAGCTTGTGCAGCCGCTCCAGCAGCGGCCCCGCGTCGGTGACGTAGCGCCGCACCGCCGAGTCCGTCCACTTGCCCGTGCCCCCGGCATCGGCGTACCCGTGGAATCGCAGATGCAGGTACACCAGCTGCGAGACGTCGTCGATCATCTGCTTCGAGTACTTCAGCGCCCGCATGCGCTTGCGTGTCATCTTCGCGCCGACGACCTCGTGGTGGTGGAAGCTGACCCCGCCGTCGCTCTCGTGCCGCCGCGTGGCCGGCTTGCCGATGTCGTGCAGCAGGGCCGCCCACCGCAGCACGAGATCGGGCGCGCTCTCCAGGTCGATCGCCTGGCGCAGCACCGTCAGCGAATGTTGGTAGACGTCCTTGTGCTGGTGGTGCTCGTCGATGGCCATGCGCATCCCACCCACCTCCGGCAGCACCACGTCGCCGAGGCCGGTCTGGACCACGAGGTCGATACCCGCGACCGGATCATTGCCCAGCATCATCTTGTCCAGCTCGGCCGCCACCCGTTCGACGGTGATGCGCCCGAGCTCGGGAGCCATGCTCGTCATCGCCTCGCGAACGCGCGGCGCGACGTCGAACCCCAGCTGCGAGACGAACCTGGCGGCGCGCAGCATCCGCAGCGGATCGTCGCCAAACGACACCTCGGGAGCGGCGGGCGTGTCGAGCACCCGCTCCCGCATCGCGGCCAATCCGCCTAGGGGATCACGGAATTCGTCGAGGCCCGCCGCAGTGATCCGGACCGCCATCGCGTTGACCGTGAAGTCCCTGCGCACCAGGTCGTCCTCGAGCCGCTCGCCGAACCGGACCTCGGGGTTGCGCGTCACGCGGTCGTAGGCGTCCGCGCGGAAGGTGGTGATCTCGAGCCGCTCGGTGCCCTTGCCGACGCCGACGGTGCCGAACTCGATGCCGGTGTCCCACAGCCCGTCGGCCCAGCGCCGGACGATCTGTTGCACGCGCTCCGGCCTGGCATCGGTCGTGAAGTCCAGGTCCGTCAGCGGACGTTCGAGGAGCGCGTCGCGGACGCTGCCGCCGACGAGGTACAGCTCGTGGCCCGCATCAGCGAACAACTGACCCAGCTCGCGCAGCACCGGCGCATGGGGCTGCAGCGCCTTCGCGGCGGTCAACAGCTCGTCGGTAGCGGACGGATCGTTCGGCACGTTCGATGAGCCTAGTGGCCGCTCACGGGCGCGTAACGACCCGGCGACAAGCCGACCACGACGGCGAGTACGTACGGGGTCGGATCCGCGCGGCAGCTACTATCGCTTGGGTGTCGGAGGGCGAACGTGCCAAACCACGACGGCGCCGAGGACGGCGCCGGGGCCGACGCTCTGCAGGTCCGCCGGAAGCCACCGCGCCCAGTACCGCAGACCCCGCCGCACCTCCCCTCCCCGGACCCGGTCCGCGCCGCCAGCAGGACGCCCCCGCGAAGCCGTCGGGAGGCCGTCAGGGCCGTCGCTCACCCGACCGTCTGCGCACCGTCCACGAGACGTCCGCGGGTGGCCTCGTCATCGACGGCATCGACGGACCGAAGGACGGCCAGGTCGCCGCGCTGATCGGTCGGGTCGACCGGCGCGGACGCATGCTGTGGTCGCTGCCCAAGGGACACATCGAGCAGGGCGAGACCGCCGAGCAGACCGCCATCCGCGAGGTGGCCGAGGAGACCGGCATCCAGGGCAGCGTGCTGGCCGCGCTCGGCAGCATCGACTACTGGTTCGTGACCGAGGGGCGCCGCGTTCACAAGACCGTGCACCATTACCTGATGCGATTCCTCGACGGTGAGCTGTCCGACGAAGACGTCGAGGTCACCGAGGTGGCCTGGGTGCCCCTCGTCGACCTGCCGTCCCGCCTGGCCTACGCCGACGAACGCAAACTCGCCGAGGTCGCAGGGGAGCTGATCGACAAGCTCCACGCCGACGGCCCCGGCTCCCTTCCACCGCTGCCGCACAGCGCCCCGCGCCGCCGCCCTCAGACGCACTCGCACACTCGCAACCGTCGAGGAGACGAGCAACCGCAACCAGGCCGGCGGGCGAACGGCTGCGGCCAAGGCCCATGATGCGCGCCGCGGCGTGGATCGCCGGGTCGCGTCTGCTGGCCGCCATCGCACTGGTGACGTTGATCGTGGTGCCCGCCGTGGTGCCGCGCGCGGCCGCGGGTGAACCGGGCGATCGGCCCTTCCTGCAGTTGCACATCGACACGATCACCCCCGACACCGTCACCACGACCAGCGATCCGGTGGTCACCGTCTCCGGCACCGTCACCAACGTCGGCGACCGGTCGGTGCGCGACATCATGGTGCGCCTCGAGCACGCGCCCGCCGTGACGTCGTCGACCGAACTCCGTACCAATCTGGCGGGCGGCGTCGATCAGTACGAGGCCGTTGCGGACTTCATCAACATCGCGCCCGAACTCGCGCAGGGCCAACACGTCCCGTTCAGCCTGTCCTATCCGGTGCGCTCCGCGGCGCTGCCGTCGCTGCGCATCGATGCGCCCGGCATCTACCCCGCCCTGGTC
>JAESGJ010000426.1_pt1 | contig 25378 bp, 24 predicted proteins | sample 9266241 | NCBI WGS metagenome assembly JAESGJ01 (sample SAMN14514841, study PRJNA621669) | algae metagenome | isolation source: Brasilonema octagenarum HA4186-MV1 and co-occurring heterotrophs from wet... | place: USA: Manoa Valley, Hawaii | collected 2009-07-20 | reverse complement strand
GTCGTCGCAGCAGGCCTGCTGCGACGCGCCGGTGGCGACCGGGCCACCGCAGTTCTCGAAGAGCTGGCGGCGGGACGTGCGATCGTCGCGCTGGCGGCCACCGAGGAGCAGACGGGCGACCGCTGGCTCGACGCGGCGACGGCGGCGCGACGCGACGGCGCCGGCTGGGTGCTCGAGGGATCGAAGATCATGGTCGTCAGCGCACCGCTCGCGACCCATCTGCTGATCACCGCGCGCACGGAGAATGGCGTGTCGCTGTTCTTGGCCGACGTGTCCGAGGCCGACAGGGGCATGGAGGTGCACGGCTACCGCACGGTCGACGACAGGCGCGCCGCCGACCTCGTGCTCACCGGGCTGCGGCTGCCCGCCGACGCGCTGCTGGGCGGTGAAGGCGAGGCGTGGCCGACGCTCGCGCAGGCGCGCGACGAGGGCGCCGCCGCCGTGTGTGCCGAGGCGGTCGGCACCATGCGTCGGGTGCTTGCGGATACGGTCGAGTACTGCAAGCAGCGTCAGCAGTTCGGGCAGCCGATCGGCGGCTTCCAGGCTCTGCAGCACCGCATGGTGGACATGCACATGGAGCTCGAGCAGGCCGTCGCCGCGGTGTACCTCGCCGTGCTCAACCTCGAAGCCGACGCCGCGACCCGCGCTCGCGCCGTGTCTGCCGCGAAGGCCACCATCGGGAGGGCAGCGCGGTTCATCGGGCAGAACGCCGTCCAGCTTCACGGGGGCATGGGCATGACCGAGGAGCTGGCGATCGGACACTACTTCAAGCGCCTCACGGCCGTGCAGTACGAGTTCGGCTCGACCGACCACCACATCGCGCGATACGCCGAGCTGACCCGCGGGTGAGCGCACGCGGATGGACGTTCTTCGCGGCGATGAGCGTCATCTGGGGCATCCCCTACCTGCTCATCAAGGTGGCGGTAGAGGGTGTCGCACCGCCCGTTCTGGTGTTCGCGAGGACCGCGATCGGTGCGGCGGTGCTGGTGCCGCTCACCGTGTCCCGAACGGCGTGGGCTCCGGTGCTGCGGCATTGGAAACCGGTGCTGGTCTTCGCCTTCTTCGAGATCGTCGCCGCGTGGCTGCTCCTGTCGGATGCCGAACGTCACCTGTCGAGCTCGCTGACCGGGCTCCTGATCGCCGCCTCGCCGATCATCGCGGCAGTCCTCGACAGACTGACCGGCGGCGAGCAGCGGTTGGGCGGTAAGCGCATCGCCGGACTGGGCGTCGGGCTGGCGGGTGTCGCGGTGCTCGCAGGACCGGAGATGACGGGCGGTAGTGCGTGGCCGGTCTCGGAAGTGCTTCTGGTGGCACTGTGTTACGCGATCGCACCGCTGGTCGCGGCGCGCTACCTCGCCGACGTCCCCACTCTGCCCCTGACCGCAGCGTGCCTGGGTGTCGCGGCGATCGTCTACGCGGGTCCTGCCGCGGCGACCTGGCCGTCGGAGATGCCGTCGACCGACGTCCTGCTGGCGCTGGCGGCACTCGCGGTCATCTGTACCGCGGTCGCCTTCCTGGTGTTCTTCGCGCTCATCAGGGAGGTGGGCGCCGCCCGCGCGCTGGTGTTCACCTACGTCAACCCGGCCGTGGCACTGGCCGCCGGGGTGATCGTGCTGAACGAGCCGCTGACGCCGTGGAATGTGGCCGGCCTGGCGTTGATCCTCGCGGGACTCGTGCTGGCCACCAGCCGACCGCGACCGGATGCCACGACGGAACCGACGCCGCCGAATCCAGCCTGAGCAGGCGGTGGGCCGGCTGGACACATGTCCGGCCAGATGATTCAACGGTGCGGACCGCCACCCCTGCCGGAACTTTCCCTGGCTGGTTAACCCTGCAAAAACGGTGTTCGGCAACCGGGTTCGCTGAGTCATTGCCATGGGTTGGCACGTCCGATAGCTTGGACACATGTCCAGTTCAACGGTGGCTCAGGTCACCAGACTGCGCGATCCCCACGCCCTGCGAACCCTCGCCTGTCGCCGCGTGTTCGGCGCCGCGGCGGCGATGCTCGACGATTCGGCGCAGGTCGACGTCTCGGTGCCGACGCTGGCCGCACGGGCCAGGATCGCGCCCTCTGCGCTGTGCGCTCACTTCCCGTCCATGGACGTGATGTTCGCCGAGTTGTACCTCAACCGCGTCACCGAACTGCCACTCGTCGTCGATCCGACCGCCGGGATCCAGTCGCGCGTCAGCACACAACTGCGTGCCATCACCCTCGCGGTCGCCGACGAACCCCGTCTCGCGGCGGCGTGCACGAGGGCATTGCTCCGCCACGACGACGCGGCCGTCGTGGCGGTGCAGGGTCGGATCGCCGCCGAGGTGCGCCGCCGACTCTCCGCGGCGCTCGGCACCGGAGCGTGGCCGGAGGTGCTCGCCACGTTGGAAACGGTGTTCTGGGGCGCACTTCTTCAGGTGCAGTCGCGCGCTCTGAGCTACCGCACCATGGCCGACCGGCTGGACACGATGCTGTCGCTGATCCTTCCCGAGGACTGAGTCAGTCGAGGTAAAGCGTTGCGTCACAGCTTGATTCGGTAGCCGCAATCAGGCGGGCATTGAGCTCGTCGACGGAGTCCACCCATGCCTCGGCACCGTCCGGGGTACGACCGCCGGCGACGTGCCGGTCGACGAGCCGTCGCCTGCGCAGGCCGGGCGCGACGTCCACGTAGTAGAGCCGGTCGAGAAGGGGACGCACGCCGGGCCAGTACCCGAGGTAGTTCCCCTCGGTGATCACCAGCCGCGTATCGCGCAGTACCACCAAGCCCGCAGCGATGGATTCCTCGATGGCCCTGTCGAATTCGGGTACGTAGACGTCATCCTCGCCGTAGGCCTGCACCACCCGACGCAACGTGGCGAGGTAGCCGTCGACGTCGAACGTGTCGGGCGCACCCTTGCGGTCACGCCTGCCGAGGCGTTCGAGTTGCGCGTTGGACAGGTGGAAGCCGTCCATGGGCAGGTAGGCCGCACCGAACTGGTCGACGAGCGACCGAGAGATGGTCGACTTGCCCGCGCCTGGTGGTCCGGTGAACCCGACGACGAGCCGGCCCGGCAGCTCGGCGAGGAGGCACCTCAGTTCATCACGTGCCACGCTCACGGCGTCCCCGGCCTCGGCCGTTTCGACATGTCGGTCACTATATAGACCGTCGGGGGAACGCGAACTGCGCCGCCACGCCGTCGCAACTGCTTCGCAGCCCTGTACGACTACGCGGTCACCAACACCTGACACATGTGCCAACGGTCACCGGGATCCATCCACGGCTCACGCCTCGGCGAGCTGCTTCTGTTCGTACAGCTTCGCCCACTCCTTGCGAGGACGGATCGATACGTCGACGTCGGATGCCTTGGCGCGCAACGCCCCCGACGTCGCATCGGCCTTCGGCGTCAGCTTGAACGGGTCCCAGCTGAAGAACCGGCAGGAGTTCTCCCAGGTGATCTTGTTGATGTCGGCGTCATCCGCGCCGGCGGCGTTGAGTTCGGCCAGCACCTGCTCGGGCGCGTCGGGCCAGAAGCAGTCCGAGTGCGGGTAGTCGCACTCCCACGCGATGATGTCGATGCCGATCTCGTGCCGCAACTTCAGCGACGTCTTGTCGGTGACGTAGCACGCCAGCGAATGCTCGCGGAACACGTCGCTGGGCAGCTTGTCGCCGAAGTCGCGGCGCAGCCACTTCTGATTCGTGTAGTGCCGGTCACTGCGATCCAAATAGAAGGGGATCCAACCGATTCCGCCTTCGGAGAAGGCGAACTTCAGATCAGGATAGTTCCGCATCGCCGGACCCCACAGAAGGTCCTGGGCACACATCGCCGACACCTGGGTGGCAAGGATGATCAGGTTGTCGATGGGGGCATTGGGCGCCATGCTGATCGCTCCGAAGCCGGTGCCGATGTGCAGGCACATCACCACGTTCTCCTCCGACAGGGTCTGGAACACCGGGCCCCAGTAGTCGCCATCGTGGTAGCTCGGAAGTCCTTCCAGGTGAGGCAGTTCCGGCATCGTGACCGCCCGGCAGCCCTTGGCCGCGACACGGCGGATCTCGGCGCACATCCCCTCGGGAGTCCAGGTCGGCAGAATCGCGATGGGGATGAAGCGATCCGGGTAGGAACCCGCCCACTCGTCGATGTGCCAGTCGTTGTAGGCCGACACCATCACCAGGGTGACGTCCTCGCGCGTCATGTTGAGGTGCCGGGCCGAGAAGCCGGTGAACGTCGGAAAGCACATCGAGGCGAGGATGCCGTTGCGGTTCATGTCGCGGACTCGCTCGTGGACGTCGTACACACCTGGCCGCATCTCGGCGAACCCTGCCGGGTCGCGACCCCACTCCTCTGCCGGCCAGGACACCACGGCGTTGAGGCCGCTGACGCCCTGCGGCCTGCCCTGGTACATCCACTGATCGACGCCCTTGTCGTCGGTCACCACGATCGGCGCCTCGGCCCTGTACTTCGCGGGCACGTGGTTGAGGAACATGTCGGGCGGTTCCACGACGTGGTCGTCGATGCTCACCAGAATCAGGTCGTCGGTCTGCATGAACCAAGTACTACCCTCAGAACGCATGACCGTCTCTGCATCTTCGGACAGAGGTTTAGCCGAATCGGCCAACATCCGACGGCCGGTGATCGAACTGCGCCGCGGCGGCCGCGCACCGGCGGGCAGCTATCTCTACGAGGGCGATGGCCTGATCACCGGCTGGCACTCCCACGAGGTACACCAGATCGAGTACGCGTTGCACGGCGTCGTCGAGGTCGAGACCGATTCGGCGCACTACCTGCTGCCCCCTCAGCAGGCCGCGTGGATCCCCGCCGGCCTCGAGCATCAGGCCGTGATGAACCCCGACGTCAAGACCGTCGCCGTGATGTTCGACCCCGCCCTGATCGCCGACGCCGACGGAAGGGCCAGGATCATCGCGGTGTCGCCACTGATCCGCGAGATGATGATCTACGCCCTGCGCTGGCCGATCGACCGGGCCCGCGGTGACGACGTGTCGGACGGATTCTTCGGCACCCTGGCACACCTGGTGTCCGAGGCTCTCGACCACGAGGCGCCGCTCAGCCTGCCGACCTCCGAGCACCCGATCGTCGCCGCCGCCCTGGCCTACACCAAGGAGCACCTCGCCGCGGTGACGGCCGACGAGGTGAGCCGCGCGGTGGCGGTTTCCGAGCGCACGCTTCGGCGCCTCTTCCAGGACACACTCGGATTGCCTTGGCGCACATATCTGTTGCACGCGCGGATGATGCGGGCGATGGCACTACTCGCGGCGCCGGGCCAGTCGGTACAGGCGACGTCGTCGGCGGTCGGGTTCGACAGTCTCAGCGCGTTCACGCGCTGCTTCACCCAGTTCTGCGGCGAGACCCCCAGCGGCTACCGGAAGCGGGTCGCCGGTGAGCGGACGTGAGCCCGGTCAGTCCCCGGGACGGCGGAACAGTCCGTCGCGCAGCAGCGAGGTGACGCTGGCTTCCCACCGTTCCAGCTGTGCCGGCGTCGTGAGCGTCTCCGGCAGGTACCGGTCGATGTGTGTGCGCAGGCTGAAGGTGCCCAGTGCCAGCGAGAGGGAGTTGATGACCGCCCAGGTCATGTCGATGTCGGGACGGGTCTCGCCCCGCTCCGCCCGCTGCTGCCAGCGCGCCATCCCCAACTCCATCAGCGCGTCGAAGACCATCGGTCCGAGCGCGCTGCCGTCCACCAGGGCGCGCCCCAGGTAGCCCGCGACGTCGGGGTGTTCGACGAACATCCGGTTCACCCGGTCGCCGATCTGGGACAGCGAGTCTGTCGATCCCGAAATCGGTTGCGCCAGTGGCGGGACGACCACGTGCATGACGTAGTCGTCCACCGCCTTGATCAGCCCTGCCTTGGTCGCGAAGTGGTGCTGGACCAGACCGAGGGAGACACCGGCCGACGCGGCGACGGACCGCAGCGACGTCCCCGACGTGCCGCGCTCGGCGAAGCACTTCAGCGCCACGTCGCGGATCCGCTCGACGGTCGGGGGCGCGTCGCGCTCGACTCGATCGGGTTCGGACGCGCCACACTCGCCGTCGTCCACCCCGACAGCGTATCCAGTACGCCTGTATGGTGGATTCCAATACAGATGTATTGGAGGCACCCATGGCGCCACGAAACGCCGTCGAAGTCCAGGAAAGGCCCGACTCAGCAGTGCCGCTGTGCGGGCGACCGACGTTCCCGTGCTCGCAGGACCCCGAGCGGTGGACCACCACCGCCGACGACGGCGCCAAGGCCCTGTGCCGCGCGTGCGCGCGTCGTTGGCAGTGCGCCCAGGAAGCCTGCCGGACGCCGGGCGCAGAGGGATTGTGGGCGGGCATCCTCATCCCCGCCGCCGGTCGCGGTCGCAAGTTCGCGTTGAAGCAGTTGCGGTCCCTCGCCGAGGGGCACGGCCTCCCGGTCCGCACCGGACCGTAGTCCCGGGGGCGCGATCCGTGCGCGGATAGTCTTTCCTACGCGATGACTGCCGAACGGATCGACCTCATCCACCAGTTGGTCTCGGCGGCGGCCGCAGCCGTTCCCGACCGCGTGGCGATCATCGGCGACGGTGTGTCGATCACCTTCGCCGAATTCGACCGACAGATCGCGTCGGTGACGGCGTGGGTGAGCGCGCACACCGTCCACGGCGACCGCGTCGCCGTCATCGCGGACAACGGTGCGTCCTACGCCAGGCTCTACTACGGCGTGCCACGGGCGGGCCGCGTGCTGACGCTGATCAACCAGCGGCTGACCCCCGGGGAACAGATCGACCAGCTCGCGACGGCCGAGCCGACGGTCCTCCTCGGCGACCCGCAGTACCTCTCCGCGCTGCCCGACGACCTCGTCCGGCGGGTCCCGTCGCTGACCGACGTCGTGCCGTTTGACGATCCGCAATGGCAACGGGCAGAACGAGATTCGGGTGAGTACGACGGCCACGCCGGTCCAGACGATCCCGCCTGGTTGCTCTTCACCAGTGGATCGACCGGAACGCCGAAGGGCGTGCTGCACACCCACCGGTCGATCACCACAGCCGTCCGGGGCACCATCGCGGGCCGTTCCGTTCGCGCCGGCGGCGTGTACCTGCTGCCATTTCCGATGTGCCACGTCGCGGGCTACAACATGCTGGTCCACCACGGCGCACACGCCACGGTGCTGCCCGTGGCGGCGTTTCGGCCCGACGCGTTCGCCGACACCGTCAACGCCCACGGGGTGACGTCGTGCTCGCTCGCTCCGACGATGCTGCACTCCCTGCTCGCCCACCTCGAGCGGACCGGAACGGGCCTGCCGACGCTGCGCGACATCGCGTACGGATCGGCGGCCATCCCCGCAGATCTGCTCCGCCGTGCACTCGCCCGGCTCGACGTCGGTTTTCACCAGGGCTACGGCATGACGGAGACGGGCGGCAACGTCACCTTCCTCGGCCCCGCCGACCACCGCGCGGGCATGGCGGGCGACGACGCGATCCTCACCACGGCGGGCCGACCCCACGACGAGGTCCAGGTCAGGATCGACGCCGACGGGGACGGAACGGGCGAAATCCTGATCAGGGGCGCCCAGGTCGCCGCGGCGTACTGGCCGGACACTCCCGCGTCGACCGACGGTTGGCTGCGCACCGGCGACGTTGGCCGCCTCGATGTCGACGGGCGTCTCGTCGTCGTGGACCGCCTCAAGGACGTCATCATCACCGGCGGTGAGAACGTGTCCTCACGCGAGGTCGAAGACGTGCTGTCTCGGCATCCGGCCGTCGACCACGTCGCCGTGGTGGGCGTACCCGACCCCTACTGGGGCGAGGCGATCTGCGCCGTCGTCGTCCCCACCGCAGGTCAGACGCCCTCCGCGGAGATGTTGATCACGCACGCGCGGGCCCATCTCGCCGGGTTCAAGCGTCCGCGCCACGTGGTCTTCGTCGACGCGATCCCGCTGACCAGCAACGGCAAGGTCAGCAAGGACGCCGTCCGGCGGCTGGCGCGCGCCCAGACGTTGCTCGGCTAAGTTGCAGCAATTCTGCGGAACTCACGGTGTGCGGCTACTCTGTCCCGGTACTCGGCGACGCGAGAAAGTTGATTGCTATGGCACTTCGTGGCGAAAGTTATGTGGCGGCGGCAGTCGGCGCGGTCGGGGGCCGTCGATTTCGCGACCGGATCACCCAAGAAGCAGCCAGATACTGGGAATCTGCTGGGAAAGACGAGTGGGAATCTAACTCGCATTGGCGCGAGGCCATGGGTGACGCCGCCTGGCTGGAGGTCGGCAACGATCACTGGGCGATCTTTGAGCAGTTTGCCAAATCTCTCGATTCCGGAACGAAACTCGGGACCGTCCTCGAATGGGGCTGCGGTGGGGGCGCCAACGCCGTGGCGTTCGCGCCGCACGCCGAGAGGTTCGTCGGAGCCGACATCTCCCCCGAGAGCCTGGCCGAGTGCGAACGGCAGGTGCGCGCGACCTGCCAGACACCTGTCGAGACGCGGCGCATCGACCTGGCCCACCCGGAGCAGGCAGCCGACGGGCTCAAGGAGACCTGCACGACGTTCCTGTGCCTGTACGTGATCGAGGTGACGAGCGGCCGCGACGAGGTCGAGCGGATCCTGCGGATCGCCGAGCAGGCGCTGGTGCCGGGCGGCATCGCCTTCGTCCAGATGAAGTACCACACCGACGACCGCCGTACGCGTGGCCGACCGGGTGTCCGGTACGCCCGCAATCTCGCGCTGACGACGACGTTCGCCATCGACGAGTTCTGGGAGTTGACGAAGGGCTGCGGGCTGGAGCCGAAGCTGCTGACGCTGGTGCCCGAGAACCGCCTGGACTTCCGATACGCCTACTACGCCCTGGTCAAGCCGTAGGGTTCATGCCTCCAGCGCGACGGGAAACACCTCGTAGGTGCCCGTGAAGCCCTTGAACTCCACGACTTCGGCCTCCGTCACCACGATGCCGTCGACGGATCCGATCGCGTCGCGCACGGCCTCACTGAGAAGAATCTCGCCGCCGTCGGCGTGCCCGGCGATCCGCGCCGCCATCGCCACGTTGAGTCCGAACAGGTCGTCACCGCGGCGGACCGACGGGCCCATGTGAATCCCCATGCGCACCTTGATGTTCTGCCAACGATCGGGATGCGCCGCGAGCTCGCGCTGAACGTCGACGCAGCACCGTAGGGCGGCCCCGGGATCGGCGAAGGCGAGCATGAACCCGTCGCCCTGATTCTTCACGACGTGGCCGCGGTGATCGTCGACCGATGACCGCACCAGGTGTTCGTGACGCTGCAGGAGCTTGACCCACTCGCGGTCACCGAGCGCCTCGTTGCGCTCCGTGGACCCTTCGATGTCGGAGAACACCACGACGACGTCCCCGTCGGCGGCCAGCCGCGCCAGATCCGGGCGCTCGACGTTCGCCCACCCGGCGAGGTCCTCGATCGAATTGCGCACGGTGGCACCGATTCCCTTGGTGCGCACCATCTCCGCGGCTCGCCACGTCGTCCTGATGGCGAACGGCGCAAGACCGCGCCGCCTGCGCCTGGTCCGTGGCCGTCTGACGCGCTCCAGCTCCCGGCGCGTGGCCGACAGCTTGCGCGACGAGACGATCAGAAGGATGCCCAGGGTGATGACGGCTGCCACCGCGACTCCGAGCAGGATCGACAGAACGAGTGGCGCCACTGCCACAGGTTAGGACGAGACGGCGCAGCTTCCGCGGTCGGCCTTCACCGGACCCGCCGCCGACGGACGGATGTCGAAGTCGAAGATCGCGGTCGGCAGGTACAGCGAGCAGCAGGCGTTCGGGATGTCGACGACACCGCTGACGCGACCCTCGATGGGCGCGGCGCCAAGGAGCAGGTAGGCCTGCGCGCCCGAATAGCCGAACTTCTCCAGGTAGGTCACCGCGTTCATGCACGCGTTGCGGTACGCGACGGTCGCATCGTTGTACAGCTGGGTGTCGCTGTCGTGATCGACGCCGATGCCGATGAAGGTGACGAACTCCGAGTAACGCGGTTCGACGTTGCCGGGCATGAAGATCGGATTGGTGGTGACGCCGTAGGTCTGCATACCGCCCTTGATGAGGTCGACGTGAAAGTCGATGAAGCCGCCCATCTCGATGGCCCCGCAGAAGGTGATCTCGCCGTCGCCCTGACTGAAGTGGAGATCTCCCCCGGAGAACAGCGCACCGGGAACGTGGACGGGATAGAACACCCGCGAGCCCCTGGTGAAGTTCTTGATGTCGTGGTTGCCGCCGTTCTCCCTCGCGGGCACGGTGCGGGCGCCGTCGCGTCCGATCGCCTCGAGCGCGTCGCCGGTCGCCGTCCCACCGAGCACCGACTCCTCCAGCGGAGGCAATGCCAGCGCCGGGATCCGGTCCGGATCGGTGGCGATGAGCGCACGCTCGCGGGAGTTCCAACGCGCCAACAGTTCCGGGGACGGCGCGGTGCCGAACAGCCCCGGATGGGTGATGCCGGTGAACTCGACGCCGGGGAGGTGACGGGACGAGCACTTCTGGCCGGAGAAGTCCCAGATCGCCTTGTAGGCATCGGGGAAGTAATCGGTGAGGAAGCCGCCGCCGTTGGCCTTGGCGAAGATGCCCGTGTAACCCCAGCCCTGGCCGGGCACGTCGCCCACCTCCTGCGGTACCGGGCCTAGATCGAGGATGTCCACGACGAGGAGGTCGCCGGGCTCGGCGCCCTCGACGTAGATCGGCCCCGACAGCATGTGCGCGTGGGAGAGGTCGACGTCGCGAACGTCGTTGGCGGAGTCGTTGTTTCCGATCTGGCCGTCCGTCCACTCCCGACACTCGACCCGGATCGACTGGCCGGGCTTGACCGTGACGGCGGGCGGGATGTCGGGATGCCAGCGATTGTGCCCCGGCACCTGCTGGTCACGCATCGAGCGAGCCTGATCGACCGAGAACACGACGTCGGGCATGACACACTCCTTGGGGTCAGGGACGGGGAAGCTTGGCGTGCCGGGGATCTCGGGTGATCCGCGTCGGACGCCGCGGGCGACCGGGCACGCCGGTGACCACCGACGGGCTGTCAGCACTTCGCGCACTGGCGTCGAGAGCGCGGCGCACCGCGGGATCGACCGCACGAAGGCCAGGCGTGCCGAAGGTCCGTCGCGCCTGCCGCCCGCAATCGGGGCAGTCGGCCGTTGTCGTTGCGTCGGCCATCGCGCACACCAGGGTGAACCCTCCGCAGGGAGAGCACTCGTAACCGTACGTTGGCAAGACCTGCACCTCCGCAAATGCCTTGGGGGTCGCCTCCATTGCAGCACGGCCCACCGCTCACCGCATCCTGGGAGCGTATCTTGCTGTCGGACAGGTCTATTCGCGTCCACGCGACCCGGGAGGTTCGATCGCGGCGGGAACTATCTGACGCCGCGCAGCAGTCGCCCGGGTCTGGCGCCGGTGTCTGCACCGTGGCGCCGGGTCACCACGCCGCTGACCACGGTGGCGTCGTAGCCCCTGGCGCCCTGGATGAGTCGGCGGCCACCGGCGGGCAGGTCGTACGCCATCCGTGGGACCTCGAGTTGCAGGGTGGCCATGTCGATCACGTTGACGTCGGCCTTCTTGCCGACGGCCAGCACCCCGCGGTCACCGAGGCCGAACAGCGTTGCGGTGTCCAGAGTCTGCTTGCGCACCATGTACTCGAGGGAGAACCGCGGTCCGCGATGCCGGTCGCGGGTCCAGTGGGTCAGCAGATAGGTCGGGTAGGACGCATCGCAGATCAACCCGCAGTGGGCCCCGCCGTCGGAGAGCCCCGACACCGCCGCAGGGTGGGAGATCATGTCGTAGATCGCGTCGTGATTGCCCTCGGCGTAGTTGAAGAACGGCATCATCAGCATTGCGCCCGCGTCGTCCTGCAGCATCAGGTCGTACAGCGTGGCCAGCGGATCCTCGCCCCGCTCGCGTGCGATCGCGGCGACGGTGCGGTCGGGCGTCGGCTCGTAGTCCGGCGGATTGCCGATGGCGTACAGGTTGCCGAGGGTGTGCTGGATCATCGCGAACATCGCGTCGAACTGCTTGGCCGGGTCCGGCGGCAGGTCGGCCTCGCCGAGGATCGTCGCCCGCACCGCCGGGTCGGCCAGGCGCGCCGCGAGCGCGTCGCGGTCGAGTTCGGCCTTGAGCTTGACGAAGGTCGGTCGGTGGTCGAAGGCGTGGTAGCCGGCGAAGCCGAACAGCATCCCGAAGGGCCGTGCGGCGAACTGCGGGTGCACGGGGATGCCGTTGGCCACCGCGTCGCCTGCGAGGTCGATCTGCTTGCGCCACAGGTCGGGAGTGGACTGCGTCTGAATCATGGTGAACGACACCGGCCGTTGCGTCTCGGCGGCGAGCCTGGTCATCCAGTCGAGCTCGCGCAGGGCGGCGGCGTCGTCCTCGCCGACCGCACCGGCCGGAGCCAACTCGAAGACGGCCTGTCCTCCCGCGGCCATCGCCCTGCCGAGGCCGAACAGTTCCCGTTCGGCGGCGTAGGTGCCCGGCACCGGTTCGCCGTCGATGGCCCTGTGCCCCTCCGTGCGTGACGTGGAGAACCCGAGCGCCCCCGCCTCCACGGCCTCCCTCACGATGCGGGCCATGGCCGCGATGTCGTCGTCGGTGGCGTCCTCGTTGTTTGCGCCCCGCTCCCCCATCGCGTAGCCGCGCACGGCGCCGTGGGCCACCTGCGTGCCGAAATCGACTGCGAGATGGCGCTTCTCGATGGCGTCCAGATACTGGGGGAAGCTCTCCCACTGCCACGTGATGCCCTCGGCGAGAGCACTGCCCGGGATGTCCTCGACGCCCTCCATGAGCTCGATCAGCCACTGCTCACGGCCGGGCCGCACGGGGGCGAACCCGACACCGCAGTTGCCGCTGACGACGGTCGTGACGCCGTGCAGGCTCGACGGCTCGAGGGTCTCGTCCCAGCTGACCTGGCCGTCGTAGTGGGTGTGGATGTCCACGAAGCCGGGGGTGACGATCCGACCGGTCGCGTCGATGGTCTGTTCGGCCTCCACCTGCAGTCCCGGATCGTCGCCGTGGCGGCGACGGATCTCGACGATGCGCCCGTCCTTGACGGCGACGTCGGCCGGGAATCGGTCGCTGCCGGTGCCGTCGACGACGGTGCCACCGGTGATCGTCAGGTCGTACATGGCGCTTCTCCTCGTCGGAACGGCGGCTCTCCCCGCCCTTCATCACTACTCCGAGAACACCTTCGGTGGGTGCGAATCCGCAGGCTCGACCCGGCATCACCGTCGAACCGGACCCGTCGGCCGTCCTCACGGCGGCGAACGGGGATACTGGCTGACGTGACGGGCACGTGCTGATCGGAATCGCGGCAGCGCTCGTCGCCTGCTTCGGCTACGGAACCGCATCCGTGCTGCAGGCCTACGGTGCGCGCAGTGCCGCCGCAGCGGATGCAGCCCGCGGTGCCGAGGACTCGGCTCCTGCAGCCGGTGCGCCGTCGTTCGCCGCGACCGTACGCGCCGCGGTCACGCCTGCGTTCCTCGCCGGGATGGTGCTCGACGGCCTCGGATTTCTCGGCAGCGTGGTCTCGGCACGTCTCATCCCGCTGTTCCTGTCGCAGACGATCATGAGCGCCAACCTGGTGGTGACGGCCATCCTGGGCGTCATCGTGCTCGGGGTCCGACTGCGCCTGCGGGACTGGGTGGCGATCGTGACGGTGGTCGTGTCCCTGTGCGTGCTCGGCCTGACGTCCGGTCACGTCGGGACCGACGGCGCCGGCCCTGCGGTGCACTGGGGCGTGTTGGTGTTCTCCGGCGTGATCCTGCTCGTCGGACTCGGTGCGCTCCGAACACTGGGTGCCCGGGGCGCGGTCGGCGCAGGACTGGTCGCCGGGGTGCTGTTCGGGGCGATGGCGGTCGCGGTCCGGGTGGTCGACGGCGTCGATCCGCTGCGGCCCACGGTAGTGCTGGCCGATCCCGCCGCGTGGGCCGTGGTGGTCGCCGGGGCGGGTGGGTTCTACCTGTTCACGGTCGCGCTGCAGATCGGATCGGTCACGGGCGCGTCCGCCGCGCTGGTGGCGGGCGAGACAGTGGTGCCCGGCATCGTCGGCGTGGTCCTGCTCGGCGACAGCTCGGTGCCCGGGCTCGACTGGCTGGTCGTACTGGCCTTCGCCACCGCCGTCTCCGGTGCTGTCGCCGTGGCATTGTTCGGCGCGGCCGACAACGCTCAGCCTGCGGAATCGGGCACCGCCACGCAGCCCTGAGGCCCCGCCCGAATCACCGCTGGCGGCAGCGTGTCTCGCAGTCACAGCCGAATTGACGTTTCCGTCGAAACTGCTCGGGTACCCGCTTGCAGAGGACAAGGAGGTCTGGAAATGCCAGTTTGGGGTTGGATTCTCATCGCAGCGATCGTCGTTGTCGCGGTAGTCGCCGTGATCGTCGCTGGTTCACGAAGTAACCGGAAGCGGACCGAGGGTCTCAAGCAAAGGTTCGGCCCGGAGTACGAGCGCACCGTCGCCGAAACGGGCGACCAGAGCGAAGCCGAGAAGGAGCTCGCAGCGCGTGAGCACATGCGGGAGAAGCTCACGATCGTGCCGCTGACGGCGCAGTCGCTCGGCCATCACGCACAGTCGTGGCGGGCCGTCCAGACGGCGTTCGTCGACGACCCGACCTCTGCGGTGGGTGAAGCCGACAGGCTCGTCACCACCGTGATGTCCGAACGCGGATATCCCGTCGACGACTTCGATCGCCGGGCCGCCGACATCTCGGTCGACCACCCCACCGTCGTCGAGAACTACCGCGCCGCGCACGGCATCTACCTGTCGCAGGAGGCGGGCACGGTCGACACCGAGGCGCAGCGGCAGGCGTTCGTCCACTACCGCGCACTGTTCGACAAATTGCTCGAAACCGACGAGTCACAGGAGGCACACGCATGACCACCCAACCGCACGACTCCGAATTCACCGGCGCGACGCCGGACCGCGAACAGTTCGTCGAGCCGACGCGCAGCGATCTCCCCGCCGATCCGGTCGCCACACCCGCCCAGCCGCTGGACCGCGAGCCGATGTCGCGGGCGGACGTGCCCGTCGACCACGAGCCCGTCGCCCAACCCGATCAACCCGGCGACCGCCAACCCGTTCCGCAAGCGGACGCGCCCGTCGACCGCCAGCCGGTGCCCAACGCCGAGGAGCCCGTCGACCACGCTCGGGAAGCACACGCGCAGCCGGACGTCGTCGCGGACGAATCCCTCTTCGCAACCGGAGACCTTCCCGGCCTCCGCTCCCGGTGGGACGACGTCCAGGCCGGCTTCGTCGACGACCCCCGCAAGTGCGTGCAGACGGCGGACGGCCTCGTCTCGGACGTCGTCCAGCAGTTGACGGACGGGTTCTCGCAGGCGCGGTCGCGCCTTGAGGACCAGTGGGCTCGCGGCGAGGACGTGTCGACCGAGGATCTCCGCCTGGCGCTCAAGCGTTATCGCGAGTTCTTCGACCGCCTGCTCGCGGTCTGACCTCGACGCTGCATCCCCGGGACCCGACATGGCGTCCCGGGGATGTCGCCTGGGTTGTCCCGTCCCGACTGACCACGATTCCAAGAATCTCCCAATACCGCCGGTGCAGTCTCTGCGTACCGACCACTCGGGCCGGTACGTGAAGGGGGACGTGATGAGGCGGATACTCACCGGGGTGGGCAAGGTCGCGCTGGTGGTCGGAGTCGGCGCCGCGGGCCTGGTGGGAGGATCGGCGCACGCGGCCGACCCGGAACCCGCGCACGCGCTGCTGTGCGGCTTCGTCGGCGACTGCGGCCGTTGACACCAGCCGGGTCACAGGCTTCTCCCAGCAGATGTTCATTGTCAGTTCAACGCCGGATTGCCGATTCCGGAGCGCAGCACGGACGAGTGTGGGCCACCATGCTGTGGTGGCCGCGAACCGTCTGAACCCCGAGGGCGACATTCCCGACACCGGCATCCCTGCCGGGCTCGCCGCGAACATGACGATGGCCGAGCAGTACGACTGGCACCAGTCGTTTCTCCGCAGGCACCGGGTGTCGCGGCGAACGTTCCTGTCGGGCTCGGCCGCCGCGGCCGCGATCGCCGCCCTCGGGCCGTCGCCCTTCGGCGCACGGGCGTACGCAGGGGACGCACCGCTCATCGTCGCCAACCGCCGGGTCGGCTACGGATCCGATGCGTCGAGCCAACTGCGCTTCGCCGCGCAGCTGTCACGAAATCCCAAGGGTTCGCGGGTGTTCCTCGATCACGGACCTACGCCCGGGCTTGGCGCCACGACCGAGGCCGAGGTGCGCAATCTCGTGACCCAGATCCCCGACTCGACGGGTGGGGTGCTCTCCGCCGAACAGTTCTACGCCCACGTCCCCGTTTACGGCCTGCCGGGCCAGACCCCGCACTACTACCAGTGGCGCACCGCGGACGGCTTCGTCAGCGACGTACGCTCGAGCGCCACGGCAATGCCGTCCATCCGAGAGGCGTTGGCCCCCTTCCGCTTCACGATGATCGGCGATCAAGGTACCGATGACACCCCCGTGCTGCCGCCCGGCCTGCCGAGCGGGGTGTACGACGACGCCTACTATTCCAGTGACAACGACCCGTCGGCACCGCACACCGCCAACGTGCTGAACCAGATCATCGCCTCCCGCCCGGACTTTCACGTGCTCGCAGGCGACATCGCCTACGCCGATCCCAGCGGCGAGGGCAAGAAGCCGACGTTCGTGCCGTCAAAGGACAACCCGCCGAAGGGATTCGACAAGTTCAATCCGTTCGTCTGGGACGTGTACCTCGGCTCCATCGAGGCCAGCGCCTCGACGACGCCATGGATGTTCGCGACCGGGAACCACGACATGGAGGCGGCCTACCCGGTGCACGGCTACGGGGGTCATCTGGCGCGCCTCGACCTCCCGGGCAATGGTCCCGCGGGATGCCCGTCGGTCTACTCCTTCACACACGGCAACGTGGCCGTCCTGTCACTGGACGCCAACGACGTGAGCTATGAGATCAGGGCCAACACCGGTTACTCGGGTGGTGCCCAGAACCGTTGGGTGGAACGGACTTTGGCGGCACACCGGGCCGATCCAGCCATCGACTTCATCGTGTGCTTCTTCCATCACTGCGCCTACTCCACCACCTACCAGCACGCCAGCGACGGCGGCGTGCGGGCCGCCTGGACCGACCTCTTCGACCGTCATCAGGTGGATCTGGTGCTGCAGGGCCATAATCACATCTTCGAACGCACCGACCCGATCCGTGCCGGAGCGCCGACCACGGTCGCCTCCGACAACGGGATCGTCTACCCCGAGACCGACGGCACGGTCTACTACACGGTGGGCTGCGGAGGACGACCGCGCTACCGGTTCCAGGACGGCGAGCAGGAAACCTACCGCGGCCGCGAGATCGCGGACACCTACGTCCCGAACAGCTACGTCTGGGCCGCACAGGACGGCGTCAAGCAGAACGAGGCGGTCGCCTGGTCCCGCGTGCGCTTCGCCAACTACGCCTTTCTGCGCGTCGACGTGCGACCGGGCACGTTGGTCAGTGAGATGGACGTCACGGCGGTCGACGAGTACGGTCGCGAATTCGACAAGCTCACCTACCGGCGGCCCGTGCGGGTCTGAATTCGACGCTGTCGGCATCCAAATCTCCTGGTAAACAACGACATACGTCGCTGACCCGGTTACTCTCCTGACCGTCGGCCCGGTTCCGGTCAAAGCTGGCACATAGACTGACCACAGGAAATCGCTAAGAAGCCGATAGACAATCGACAGGTGCAGAACACCGGTGAAGTGGCCCGTCGATCGCCCGCCCTGGCCGGCGTCGACCGCATCACCCATCCCGACGGCTCACCGATCGAGGTGCTCGTCGTCGACGACGAACCGGCCCTGAGCGACTTGATGTCCATGGTGCTGCGGTATGAGGGCTGGCAGGTCGCGACGGCGGGCGACGGCGCCGCGGCAATCCGCCGTGCCGCCACCGAATGCCCGGACGTGGTGGTGCTCGACCTGATGTTGCCCGACATGTCCGGCTTGGACGTTCTCCAGGAACTGCATCGGATCCGGCCGGAGTTGCCCGTTTTACTGCTGACGGCGAAGGACACCGTCGAGGATCGCATCGCGGGCCTCGCCGCAGGCGGAGACGACTACGTCACCAAGCCCTTCAGCGTCGAGGAGATGATCCTTCGTCTGCGCGCACTGGTGAAGCGATCCGGCCGCGGAATCGTCGGCGGGAACAGTCAACTGGTGGTTGGTGATCTCGTCATGGACGAGGACAGCCACGAGGTGACGCGGGCCGGCGAGGAATTGCACCTCACTGCGACCGAATTCGCCGTGCTGAAGGTCCTCATGCACAACCCCCGCCGCGTGCTGACCAAGGCGCAGATCCTGAATCACGTGTGGGACTACGACTTCGACGGCCGCTCCAACGTCGTCGAGCTCTACATCTCCTATCTGCGCAAGAAGGTCGACGCCGATCGTCCCCAGATGATCCACACCGTGCGTGGCGTCGGATATGTCATCAAACCCCAGTAACCGGGTGATCCGCCTGCACCGACCGCGGACCTGGCCTCTACGCGTTCGGCTGCTCGCCGCCGTGACCGCGTTGGGCATCGGGCTCTGCGTCGCGGTCGGCACGGGAACGCTGGTGGCAATGCGGACCTACCTCGTCAGCCAACTCGATCAGCAGGTGCAGGAAGCACAGTCGCGGTCCACGACCTTCTTCAGCATGGGCAAGCCGCCCTTCGTCCGGTTCTCCGGCCCGGGTCCGCTCTTCCTCGACGGGCCCGGCCAGTCGTCCGGCACCGTGGGCGCCGTCAAGTCCGGTGACACCATTACCGAGGCCTCGGTCATCACCGCCTCCGGCAACCGGCGGGCATTGAGCACCGAGGCGACCGCACAGCTGGCACGGATCCCCCTGGGGCAGAACGTCAGCGTGGACCTCGACGGCGTCGGTACCTACCGCGTGACGGCCGATCGCATGGACGGCGGACGCGACGTCGTCGTCTCGGGACTGCCGTTGTCATCGACCAAGGCGACCGTGACGTCGGCCGCATGGATCATCGGCGGCTTCTCGGTGGTGGCCCTGCTGGGCACCATCGCCGTGGGCGTCGTGATCATCCGCCGTGAACTCGATCCCCTCTCGCGCATGTCGGTTGCCGCGCAACGCGTCGCCGGCCTGCAGCTCGATCGAGGCGAGGTCTGTCTGCCGACGCCCGTCGCGCCCGTGGACCCCGAGACGGCGCACACCGAGGTGGGACGGCTGGGCACCGCGTTCAACACCATGGTCGACCGCGTCGCCGAGGGTCTGAGCGCCCGCCACTCGAGCGAGACGCGGGTCCGTCAGTTCGTCGCCGACGCGAGTCACGAGTTGCGCACCCCGCTCGCCTCGATCCAGGGCTACACCGAGTTCGCCGAACGTCTCCTCGCAGACGTGGACGAACGCATCGCTCCCGACAAGCGTCACGACCTCGCCCACGCGCTGAGCCGGGTGCATGCCGAATCGCTGCGCATGAGTCAACTCGTCGAGGACATGCTGCTGCTCGCCCGTCTCGACTCGGGCCGCCCGCTCGAGCGTGGCCGCGTCGACCTGTCCGATCTCGTGATCGACGCGGTCCACGACGCGCACATCGCGGGTCCAGACCACCGCTGGGCGTTGGACATTCCCGACGATCCGGTGAGTGTCGTCGGTGACCGGTCGCGCCTGCACCAGGCCATCGCCAACCTGCTCTCCAACGCGCGGGTCCATACCCCGCCGGGGACGAAGATCGTGACGTCCCTGGCGGCGAAAGACGAGCAGTCGGTGACGATGGCCGTCACCGACGACGGACCCGGGATCTCCCCCGCCTTGCTTCCCGACGTCTTCGAACGCTTCGCCAGGGGCGACGGCTCCCGGTCTCGCGCCTCCGGCAGCACCGGACTGGGCCTCGCCATCACGCATGCCGTCGTGAAGGCCCACCACGGAGGCATCGACGTCGAGAGCAGCGTCAGCGGAACACGATTCACCGTGACGTTGCCCGTGTCGGCCTCCCCGGGCGGCGTCGATTCCGACGAATGGGTGGCGGTGGGCATGGGACTGCAGGTCGACCGTCGACCTGCACGGTGACCTAGCCCTTCTCGCGGCCCTTCTCGCGGCCCTTCTCGCGGCCCTTCTCGCGGCCCTTCTCGCGCCACGACAGCGCACGTCGGCCCAGTGACGCAGCGACGACGCACGCGACGACGAGACCCGCCGCCGCCGTCGCGGCGATCAACATCGACACCAGCGCGTCGAAGACGTCGTCTTCCCAGTCGAATTCGCCGTGATCCACCATTTCTCCCTGCTGCAAGGATCGTCCGCCGCCCGGCTAGGGAAAACCCATGCGTTGCAGCTCAATCGGTTGTCCCTAACTCGCGTCGCCACCCGAGTCTCGACTGTCCGAAGGTGCCGACGACGCGCCGACGAGGGGTCGGTGGCCTTTGGCAGGCCCGGCACCGTGGTCTACTCGTCGACCTGATGCGTCGGCGTCCGGTCCGGCACCTCCCTGCAGGGTAGCGGAGCGAAGGGGCGGACGCTGCCCGGGCTCGCGGTCCCCTTGGGTGACATGCCGTTTGGCATCTGCAGTCGTGGTATCGCCCGCGGCAGCACGGTCGGCGCGGGCCATGCCGGGCCACGGACGATCCTTCCGGACGGGCATGTCGTGCGCGGACGCCATCGAGGCGTCTGGCGCGCTTTCCGATGACGCGGTGGCGGGCGCCTCGGCAGCACTGCGTGCGCTCGCGGTGGCCTCGGTGGTCGCCGTGGTATCCGTCGACGCGGCGACTTCGAGCGACGCCGTCTCGACCTTGGCCGAGGATTGCGTCGTCGCAGCCTGGGCGGTGACCGCACTCGCCGCGGATCCGAGCGGCGACAGCGCTCGGGTCAGGCCGGTGACGACGTTGGTGATGGCCGTGACGATGGCCTGGGCGAGCGCCGATACCGCCTGCACCGCTTGTGATATCACCCCGTTGATCGCGGCGGCGACGGCCTGGATCGCCTGCGCGACGGGGTCGACCTGCGCAGTGGAGGTCGTGGTCGTCGTCGTGGTGACGTGTGCCGCGATCCACGCGGCCAGCATCTCCGCGGCCTCCTTCGGGTCCCCATCCTGATAGAAGAGTCCGTAGTCGTCCTCGGGATCCGTGCTGTCGGTGGCGCTGTCGCTGCCGGTGTAGAGGAAGACCGGCCCCGCCTGCGAGTAGGTCTGCCAGTAGTCGAGCAGATCCTCGATGTACTGCGCCTGCTTGGCTTCGTCTGCTGCTCCGTTGACCGTCGACAGCCCGTATTCGGTGATCCACACCGTCTTGTCCGTGCCGATGAGTGCCTTGATCGCATCGATCTCCTGCAGAGGCGTGAGCTGTCCGCCGCAGCTGCAGCTGTAACCGTCGGAGAACAACAGCGAGTCTTGATAGGGGTGGACCGAGATGGCGTCGAAGTAGTCCCCCGCCCCCGCCGCGAGCATCTGCTGGACGAACGTCACCGCGTTCATCGTGTAGGCCGAGTCCTGAACCGTGCCGAGTGCACCTGCGACGACCGTTGCGGTGGGATCGATTTCCTTCAGCACGGGATAGACCGACTTCAGCAGTTCGGCGTAGGCGGTCGGATCGATGGGGTTCGAGAAGCTGACGTAATTGGGCTCGTTCCAGATCTCGTATGCCGACACCGTGCTGCCGTAGCGTTCGGCGAGAGTGCGCATGAAGTCGGTGAAGTCCGCCACGTTCGGCGTCGCAGAGCCTGCCGGAGTGTTGCTCGAGCTGGAATCGGCCGCCGCCCAAGAGGGCGTGGCGTTCACTTCCACCATGACGCCCATGTTCCGTTCCGCGGCGGCGTTCATGATGCTGTCGACGTACGACCAGTTGTACGTGCCGTCGGCATATTCGACGAGACCCCATGGCACGAAGACCCGAATGTCCTCGACGCCAAGGGACTGCAGCCGGTCGAGCTCGGTCGAGATCTCCTCGTCGGTCATGCCGTACAGATCCGAGTCTGCGACCCCGACCGTCGATGGCGAGTCGACGATCTCGGCGGCCTCGACGTACCGGTAGCTCGTGAGCCGTGGCGGCGTGGGCACCGGGAGGTGGCCGGCGTACGCCACGACGATGGCCGCCGGGAGCACGCCGACCAGTCCCCGTGTCGCGATTCTTCGCATCGAATTCGAGTTCACGACTCCGCTCCTCGGCGCCCGGCGGCGAAGCACCGACTCCTCGCCGCGATGCAGTAATTGACCCATGCATCAGCAAACAATGTGAGAGCGAACGCGTATGGATCTCCTATCAATCCCCGGTGCATTTCCTATGGTTGCCGCGGAATTTCGAGCGGCATCGGATTTACCATCGCTGGCATGCAAATTCGGCAAAAATACTCTCGCACCAAGCCGCTTGCTCACGCCGCGTTACCACGACGCTTGCGGACACCCCTCCGTGGCGCACACTGCAAACTGATGGAGCATCACTGCAGAGCCCAATTCGGGTTGCATGTAGCTGACGCGCCCCCTCGAGAAACTTCAGCAAACGGCAGTCGTGCCATGCCACGTGGCACGGTCTCGTGCGCACTCACACGGGGGCGATAGGAAAGCCACAGAAGTTGCCTAGGCCGAACGGCCATCATGTCGGCATGAATCCAACGGTCACCTCCACGCTCCGAGAGCTCGAGACGGTGACCCGCCCGTCCCGGAACCATCTCGACGGCAGAGGCATCCAGGTGCTCGTCGTCGATGCCGAGTGCGTCGTGGCGGAGATGTTGTCGATGGCGCTGAAGTACGAAGGCGCCCAACCGCGCACGGCCTATGACGCGTGCACGGCCCTCGCGACGGCCCGGCAGTTCAGGCCGGATCTCGTCATCTATGCCGGGCGGCTACCCGACATGGACGGCGCGGCGCTGCTGGCCCGATTGTTGGAAACACAGCCGGAACTCATGACGATCCTCTTGAGGCACGACGGTGATCGGGAGAGCTCCCCCGGCGCCATGGCCGCCCCCGATGGCTGTCTCACGAAACCCTTCAGCATCGAAGACGCGCTGGCTCGGGTGCGAGGAGTCCTGCGCGACAACGGCGTCGACAACGACTGGGTGCGGTCCAGGATGACGGTCGGCGACCTCGTCCTCGACGATGAGTGCCAGAGCGTGTCGCGTGCCGGTGTGGATATCTCCCTGACGCCCACCGAGTTCCGTCTGCTGCGCTTCCTCGTCCGCAACGCCCGCCGCGCCGTGTCGACGGGTGAGATCCTCGGGCGGGTCTGGGCATACGACAATCTGGCCCAGCCCGCGCAGGTCCGGCTCTACGTGTTGTATCTCAGGAGGCGGATCGACGCGGGTCGGGATCCCATGATCCACACCGTGCGGCGCACGGGTTATCTCCTGAAGCCGACGCAGGTCTGACGTCCACGCGTCGAACGGGTCCTGCGCCTTCGTACTGGCCGGACCCGTTCAAGGTGACGTAGGGATCGATCAGTGGTGCGAACCGAAGACCCACGTGCGCAGCATGATGAAGCGCAGCACGGTCGCAGCCAGATTGGCAGCGACGAGCACACCCAGTTCAAGCCACTGCGGGGTGGGATGCACCAGCGCGTGGGCGCTCGCCAGCGAGCCGCTGGTGATCAGCAGCGCCATGCCGAACACCAGCAGACCCTGGCCGTGGTGGCGCGCTGCACCTGCGTTGCTGCGGATGCCGAAGGTGAACCGGCGGTTGGCGGCCGTGTTGCCGACGGCGGTGATGAGCAACGCGAGGAAGTTCGCGACCTGCGACCCCGCCAGGGAAGACAGCGCGCTGAAGAGCACCAGGTAGGCCAGCGTGCTGACGACGCCGATCACGCCGAACAGGGCAAGCTGGTGCAGAGTCCCCCGCGAGGGGGCCGCACGTCCGGCACCGAACTCCGCGGCCACCTCGTCGACGGGAATCCGACCGAGCGCGAAGCCCTTTCGCATCCTGGCGATGCCCTTGAGGTCGGCGGTGGCAGTGGCGACGATGTCGACGCGGCTGTCGGGATCGTCGATCCAGTCGACGGGCACTTCGTGGATGCGCAACCCGGATCGTTCGGCCAGCACCAGCAGTTCGGTGTCGAAGAACCAGCCGGTATCGGCGACCAGCGGCAGCAGCCGGTGTGCGACGTCGGCACGGATCGCCTTGAAGCCGCACTGCGCGTCGGAGAACTTCGCCGACATGGTCGACTTGAGGATCATGTTGCAGCAGCGAGAGATGAACTCGCGCTTGGGTCCTCGCACGACCCGCGAGGTGCGGGCCAGCCGGGTCCCGATCGCGAGGTCGGAGTGACCGGAGATCAGCGGGGCCACCAGCGGCGCCAGCGCCGCCAGATCCGTGGAAAGGTCGACGTCCATGTAGGCAAGCACGGGCGCATCCGAGTTCGACCAGACCGCGTTGAGCGCGCGACCGCGGCCCTTCTGCTCGAGGCGGACCACCCGGACTCCGTCGAGCTCGGCGGCGAGCTGTGCGGCGATCCGCGGCGTGCCGTCAAGGCTCGCGTTGTCGGCGATGGTGATGCGCGCCGGGAACGGCAGCGCGTCGGCGAGGTAGCGGTGCAGTCGACGCACCGAACCCGCCAGGGCCACCTCCTCGTTGTAGACCGGCACGACGACGTCGAGGACCGGGACGCCTCGACGCGCGGCGTCGGCGAGCGCGCTCGGCCGTGGGCGGGTGGACAGGCCACTCTCGGTGGCCACGGAGTCGATCAGCAAGTTCGTCATGCTAAGCATCCTGCGGCCCGGACATGTGGGCACTGTGGGTCGAATATTTGTGATCGCTATGAATCCCACTGACGACATCGGGTGCACGACTCAGTGCTGCTGCCGCACAAGGTGTTCCACTGGGTTTGGACAGCACATTCCCAGGTCGAAGTTCCCTCGGCAGCCACCGATGCAGCCGTAGCCTGCGGGTGAGCAAGGACGCTCGAACGGTGCGGAGGAATGCCCAGGATGACGGACGCAATACAACGCACACCCGGCGATCACCTACTCGGCGAGGGTACGGCCGATTCGAGCGAGCAAGCTCCCGCACGGGGCGCGACCCGGCGCGACCGGCTGAAGGGCGAGTGGCGCAAGCACCTCGATCCCGGCGAGCAGTCGGTGCTGATCGCGTGGTCGTCGTTCACGGCGACGTTCGTCGGTGTCCGCGCCCTGACGCACTGGATCCGTGACGGCCACGGACCTTCCGGTGGTGGCATGTCGTTGGGCGGCAGACACTTTCACCACTACAACATCGGTATCGGTCTGCTGGCGGGGATCGGCGCGGTGGCGCTGCGGGGTCGCGAGAAGCATCGCCGCCATCCGGTGACGGCGATGGCCTACGGCTCGGCCATGGCCCTGGTCGTCGACGAGCTCGCCCTCCTCATCGACCTCAAGGACGTGTACTGGGCGCAAGACGGCCGGAAGAGCGTCGATGCGGCCGTCATCATCGTGGCCGTGGGAGCGACCGCCGCGGTCGGACTGCCGTTCTGGCCGCACGCCCGCCAGGCGATCAGCAGCTGACGCCTGCGCTCACCG
>JAESGJ010000425.1_pt1 | contig 25434 bp, 26 predicted proteins | sample 9266241 | NCBI WGS metagenome assembly JAESGJ01 (sample SAMN14514841, study PRJNA621669) | algae metagenome | isolation source: Brasilonema octagenarum HA4186-MV1 and co-occurring heterotrophs from wet... | place: USA: Manoa Valley, Hawaii | collected 2009-07-20 | reverse complement strand
GCCGCGAACGGACCGGCATTGGCCGCGTGCCCGCGGATCGGCGGCAGCGCCCGCCCGCCCGAGAGCCGCAGGGTGAGGCGGCCCTCCCCGTCCATGGCGTCGCGCGCGTTGACCGCCATGTTGACCAACGCCGTCTCGAACTGGCTGGCGTCGGCGCGCACGAAGCACGGGCTCTCGGGCAGCTCGGCCCCGACCCGGATGCGCGCGCCCATGATCTGGTCGAGCATCTCGGCGATGGCCTGCAGGCGGGCGCCCGCGTCGAAGATCTCGGGCTTGAGGGCCTGGCGGCGGGCGAAGGCCAGGAGCTGGCCGGTGAGCTTGGCGGCCCGATCGACCGTGTCGGACACCGCGTCGAGGTAGCGCGCCTTGCGCACCTCGGGCAGGTCGGGCCGGCGCAGGAACTCGACCGAGGAGCGGATGATGGTCAGCAGGTTGTTGAAGTCGTGCGCCACCCCACCCGTCAGCTGCCCCACCGCCTCCATCTTCTGCGACTGGCGCAATGCCTCCTCGGCCTGACGGAGTTCGGTGAGGTCGCGACCGAAGCCGTAGAGCACGCCGTCGTCCGGCACGATCGTCCAGAGCACCCGGCGACGGCCGCCGTCGGCGACGAGGCTCGTCAGCTCGATATCCTCGATCATCCGGCCCTCGGCCAGCCGCTGGAGGGCGGTCTCGGCGGCCGGCCGGTCCTCCACCCCCACGAAATCGAGGATCGTGCGGTCGGCGACCTCCGCCTCGCTCCAGCCGGTCGCGCGGCTCCAGGCCGGGTTGACGCTGCGGATCCGGCCGTCGCGGCCGGCCACCACCTTCAGAACCGGCGACAGCGTCCAGATCCGGTCGCGCTCGCGCCCCTGCGCCTCGATCTGCGCCTCGAGCTGCTCGGTGCGGGATTGGAGCCGGGTCTCGGCATGCCGGGCATCGGTGACGTCGTGCACGAAGACGTAGAAGCCGTCCGTCGCGGCCTCGCCGTGCTCCGCGGCGCGGCGCGGCATGTAGCGGATGTCGGCGATGCGCACGCGCCCGTCCGGCCAGCGCCACGCGCGCTCGATGCGCGTCTCCTCGCCGGCGAGCGCGCGCTCGAGCGCCGCGCGGCGCGCCTCGAACTCCGCGGAGCCCAGCACCTCGGCGACGGAGCGGCCCACGACGGCCTCGGGCCCCTGCCCGAGCCAGAGGCGGTAGGCCGCGTTCGCGAAGCGGTAGACGAGGTCCCGGTCGATGAAGGCGATGAGGACCGGCATGGCGTCGGCGACGAGCCGCAGCTCGGCCTCGCTCGCCCGCAGGGTCGTCTCGATGCGGCGGTGCTCGGTGATGTCGTTGAACAGGACGGCGACGCGGTTCAACGCCGGGTCGTCCACCCGGTAGGCGTAGACGTCGTACCAGCGGCCCGTCGCGCTCGCCGCGCTCTCGAAGCGGACCGGTTCGCCCGTGCGGGCGACGCGGCCGTAGATGTCGAACCAGCGCTGCTCGTGCTCCGGAGCGAGTTCGCGCATCCAGCGCCCGGCGGCGTCCGTGAGCCCGGTCTGGACGACGAAGGCGCGGTTGAGTTCGAGGAATCGGAAATCGAGGGCGTTGCCGTCCGCGTCGAGGCGCATCTCGATCAGGCAGAAGCCCGCGTCGATCGACTCGAAGAGCGAGCGATAGTGCTCCTCGCGGCGCCGGAGGGCGGCGGCGCTGCGCCGGGCCTCCAGCTGCGCCATCACGGTGCGGGCGAGCGCCTTCAGGATGAAGAGCTGCGCCTGCGTGAGCGCGCGCGGCTCGCGGTCGAGGACGCAGAGCGTGCCGATGGCGTAGCCCTCCGGCGTCGTCAGCGGGACGCCGGCGTAGAAGCGCAGGTGCGGGTCGCCGAGGACCAGGGGGTTGGCCGCCCGGTCCGGCTCCGCCGCGAGGTCTTCGAGAACGAGAACGTCGTCCTCGCCCAACGCCTGCGTGCAGAAGCCGAAATGCAGCGGCATCGCGCGCGCCGCGTGTCCGACGGCGGCCTTAATCCATTGCCGATCGACGTCGATGAAGTTGATGTGCGCCATCGGCGCGTCGCAGGCCTGCGCCGCCATCTGCGCGATGTCGTCGAAGGCCGTCTCGGGCGGCGTGTCGAGGATCGCGTAGGCGTGAAGGGCCGCCAGACGACCGGGATCACGCGGATCGAAGGCCGGCGAGCGGGTGCCGGCTCCCAGGGGACCGTGCGTCATCGCCGACGCCGCGCTCCCCGGCCTCCGGACGCCGCCGGCGATGGGGCGTACCCGAACCCTCCCCGGGGCGCCCAGACGGCGGAGGAAGGGGCATGTCCTGTCTGCGGGGCGGGCATTCCGCTGGCGTAGCACGCACAACCGCAGGTGTCGCCGAAGAATCGTCGGGTCAGCAAAATGGACTACCCCTTCTGCGCACTCGCCTGCCCCGCCCGACGGGCTATGGTGGTGAGGCCTAGAGAAGGAACTCGGCCCGCCCGGCACCCGCCGCGGCGGGCATTCTTTTGCCGGAGGGGTCCGCGCCCTCGCCCGCGCGACGCGCCGGATCGCGGCCTCAGTGCTTCATCAGCCCCTCGACACTCTCAAGCGGCGAGATCTTGCCGGCGAAGCGCGCGATGCGGCTGAGGCTCGGCTCGGACAGGCCGCCGGCATTCGCGAAGGTGGCGAGGGCGAAGCTGACGAGAAGCTCGGCCTCCTCCTGCGTCATCGCGCGCCCGCTCAGGGTGCTGGCCGCGCCCTTCACCGCGAGGACCGCCTGACGGAAGGCCGGGTCCCCCTTGAGTTCCTCCAGACGTCTCATCGCTTCCTCACCGGGTCGCCGCCGCCGCGCCGCCCTCTCCCACACGATGTATGAAGAAACGGGAGCGAATGTACCCCCCGGCCGTCCCGCTCAGGAGAAGAGCAGCGCATGTGCGACGCCGACGCCTGACCGGTGGGAGAAGCGGCTCGCCCGCAGGTAGGCGGCGCGCTCCATCAGGCGCTCGGCGGCGCCGCTGCCCGGTCGCGCCGCGCACAGGCGGCGCGCGGCATCCTCCAGATCCTCCGGCTCAAGGCCCGACCAAGGCGACGGCTCGGGTTCGGGTCGGGACGGGCGCGCGGGGTTGGAGAGGAAGGCTTGCATCGGGACGCTCGGGAACCGCGTCCCCCGCTCTCCGAGGACGCCCCCGCACCTTGCCCGGCCGCACCTGAGTGACGGCTGAACGGCCGCGCCCGCGGCGCCGAGGCGGTCCGCGGGCCGTCCCCGCCGGGGGCGGCGGTGCAGTCCGACCCGGCCCGACCTGAACCGGCGCGGCTCTGCCCCGTTGATGAGCCGGACATGCGAGGAGGACGAATGCGGAACGATGGCGGCTTACCGGACGGGTCCCTGGACTTGCTGAGCGCCCAGGCGCTGCGCGTCCAGGAGGCCGGCCTCGCGCTGTCCGACGAAATCGTCCTGTTCACCCTCGGGGCGCAGATGGCCTGGCTCGAGTTCTGGGCGCGTCCGTTCCTGCAGGCCGGCGCGGAGCTGCAGGCCTGGCAGGCGCGGCAGGCCAGGACGGCGCGCCTGGTGCGACGCGGCGTGCCCGAACCGCTCGCGCGCGAGGGCCTTCATCTGCTGCCGACCGGACCATCGAAAGCTGCGGAGTTCCCATGACGAAGCTCTTCATCGCGCGGCTCACCGGAGCCGAGGGCGAGCGCCCCCTGGTCACGGTCCGCGCCGCCGCCGAGGGGGAGGCGCGCCTGTTCCTCGAAGCGGCCTTCCCGGACGACGTGGTCGCGGAGATCGCGGAGCCGGGCGCCTGAGTGAGCGACGCCGACACGGGCACGGAGGCCGGCGACGTACGCGAGCACCCCGGCGTGACCTGGCAGGCCCCCACCAGCCACGCCGACTGAGGCCGGCCGAATGCGGGCGGGAGAATGACAGCCTCTGTATTGAACGATACCGCTGCCATTGATTTACATCGATCAAGATCAGATGACGACCGTCCGCGGCGCTAATCCTTTCGCGCTGCGGATCAAGAACCTCGAGAGCGAGATTTCCAGACCCGCGGACCTCGACTTTCTCTCGATCACCCGTAGACTGCCCTGATCAAGTCCGGAGGGCGGACGCCCTACGGATCACCGGATCGGTATGGTTCCTCCGAAGGGCCGGTCGCGGTGATCCGGGGCGGCGTGCGCGGCATCGGTAGAGATGCCGCCACATTTCGTCTGTAGCAGCGCGTGCGCCCAAGCCCTTCGTTCGGGGCCCGGCGCCTGTCCGACCGCGTCGGCAGGTTCGACCATCACTCAAGCCCGCCCGGTCCTCCTCCGTGGCGGGCTTCTTTGCGCCCGCCCGGGCCTCACGCCGGACCGGTGACGCCCGGGCTCCGGCGCCTCCAGGACGGTGCCCTAGGCCTGCACGATCGCCGGCAGGGGCGCTTCGGCCACGAAGACGAGGCCGCGCGGCCGGTACTCGATCTCGGCCGTGCCGCTGATCTCCTTGGCGAGCGCCCACTCGATCATCCGGCTGCCGAAGCCCTTCCGGGCCGGCTCCGACACGTCGGGGCCGTCGACCTCCTGCCACTGGAACCAGAGCTGCGGCGGATGCGTGCCCTGCACGATGTCCCAGCTGACGAGGACGCGGCCGCCATCGGCCGAGAGCGCGCCGTACTTCACGGAATTGGTCGAAAGTTCGTGAAGCGCGAGGGAGAAGGCGAGCGCCACCCGCGGCGCGAGCTGGATCTTCGGGCCGCCGGTCCTGAAGCGGTGCGCCTGCTCGACGCCGAAGGGCTTGAGCGCCGCGTTCACCACCTCGGTGAGCGTCGCCCAGTCGCCGCCCTCGCGGGTCAGCACGTCGTTGGCGGCGGCCAGCGACTGGATGCGCGCCTCCAGCACCGTGCCGGCCTCGGCCACCGTGGCGGCGCTGCGCAAGGTCTGCCGGGCGATCGACTGCACGGTGGCCAGCGTGTTCTTGACCCGGTGGCTCAGCTCGCGCGCCAGTAGGTCGCGGTGCTCCTCCGCCCGCTTGCGGTCGGTGACGTCGAAGATCACGCCGGCCATGTAGAGCGGCGTGCCGTCCGCCCGGTAGGTCGGCTGGCCGCGCACCAGCAGCCAGCGCGTCTCGCCCTGCGCCGTGACGATGCGGTACTCGATGTCGTAGTCCGAGCGCTCGGCGATGCAGCGCTCCATCTCCGCCCGCATCCGCGCGCGGTCCTCGGGGTGCACGGACGCCACGAGCCGATCGTAGCCGAAGGCATCGCCCGGGCTCACGCCGAAGATCCGGCGGCACTCCTCCGAGGCCATCAGGCGATGGGCGTCGAGATCGAGGGTCCAGGCGCCGAGCCGGCCGGCCTTCAGGGTGAAGCGCAGGCGCTCCTCGCTGCGGCTGAGGTCGAGCACCCGCTCGCCCACCTCGGCCTCCAGGGCGTCGCGGTCGCGCTGGAGCCGGACCAGCCGGTCGCGCTCCAGGGTCACGTCGAACTGCGAGGCGAAGAAGTAGGTCAGCTCGCCGTCGTCGTCGAAGACCGGCGAGACGAGGAGCCGGTTCCAGAAGACCGAGCCGTCCTTGCGGTGGTTCAGCAGCTCGATCTCGATCGGAACCCGCCGCTCGACCGCGTCGCGGATCCGAGAGACGGAGGCCGGATCCGTCTCCGGTCCCTGCAGGAAGCGGCAATTCTGCCCCAGGATCTCGTCCCGGGCGTAGCCCGTCAGCTTCTCGAAGGCGCGGTTGACGAAGATGATTGGGTTGTCGGGCTGGCGCGGATCGGTGATCAGCATCGGCATGCGCGTGGTGCGCACGGCTGCCGCGAACGGATCCGGCCCGTTGCCGAACCGGGCGAGCTCCCGGTTGATCCGCGCCTCGTTCCGGCTGTCGCTCAAGCTTGAAAACCTTCTCGGGTGCTGCCTGGAACGGGGCGATGACAGGGCGGTTCGGTGCCGCCCCGCCGAGGGGCAGGCGAGGATGATCCGAATCCTTGCGTAGGATGGATCCGTCATAGGCGAGACCGAGGCGACATCCAACTCGCCGTGGGCGCAGGTGTTCCGGCGCGGGCTCCCTGCGGGAGGGCCGCGGCCCTGCCCCGACGCCGGTCAGCGGAAGAGCGGAAGCGCCGCCCCGAGGAGCGCGAGGCCCGTGAGCAGGAGCGTGCCCGCGGCCGTCTCCAGACATTGCGGGCGGACGGAACGTCGCATCGCGGCCCGGGCCAGACCCGCGCCCAGGGCGAGGGTGGCGGTGACGAGGGCGAGATAGGCCATGGCCGGCCTCAGGCGGGGCGGGCCGCAGATGGTGGGCGCGCGCGGTCTTGGCGAAGGGACTGCATCGGTGAGGGCTCCGTCCACACCTCTCCGCGCGTCGCCGAGCCGGGTCGCGAAGGGTTGGGCGAGCCTAACCGGCCAAGCGTCCGGCGGACCTCATCCGATAGGGGGACGGGGCCCGGTGCTCCCCGTCGAACAAGGTCTATGCCCGGGCGGACGAGCCCGAGGGCCACCGGGGTGGACCGGCTTCGCGGAGGGCCGCCGGCCCCGTGCGGGCGCGCGAGGACCCGGACGCGAAGCGGCCGGCCCCAAAGGGCCGGCCGCTCACGATCCGGGACGCGTGTCCGTGCGACTCCGGCCTTACCAGCCGTAGCCGTAGGCGGGGCCGCCCCAGGAATAGCCCGAGTAGCCGTAGCCGACCGGGGCGTAGCCGTAATCGTAGCTGCGCACCACGCGGCGCGAGTAGGTCGGCGCGTAGCCCACATCGGTGTAGCCGCCGTAGCCGTAGGCGGGGTAGCCGCCGCCGTAGTCGTAGCCATAGGCCGGCGCCCCGTAGCCGTAGGCGTTCGAGGCCGCCGCACCCACCAGGGCGCCGGCGGCCAGTCCGCCGATGACGCCCGCGGCGACCGCGCCGCCGCGCCCACGCGCTTCGGCGCCGGTGCTGGCAAGGGTGCCGAGACCGATCAGGGCCGCGGCCGAGATGGCAGCAAGCTTACGCATCCTCATCTCCTGTATGCGTTGCATTGGCGCTCCAACACCCCGCGGCGCGGAATGGTTGCACTGCACATCGCGGGGCATCCGAGCACGGATGCGTGAAGAGGAGGGAGCGAAAGCTCGGCTATGGCGCGCGAGGACTGGCGCGGGCCGGCCGCATCGGCGCGATGACTTGGTTCCGCGCCGCGACGTCCGGTCGCCGGAGCTTGCGGCCCGCGCGGGCGGAAACAGCAAAAAGGCCCGCGCCGCAGGAGCGGCCGGGCCTGATTGCACGTTCGCGAGGGCGCGCCCGGTCGGGCGCGCGGCCTTACGAGGCGACCGCCGGAGCGGCGGCGGGCTGCTGCGTCTGCGCTGCCGGGCTCGCCGAGAAGCCGCCGGGACGACCGCCGCGGGCGGGGAAGCGGGGCTTCGGCTTCGGGGCGGCGATCAGGCCCTCGCGGATCGCGGTCTTGCGGGCCTGCTTGCGGGCGCGGCGGACGGCCTCCGCCTTCTCGCGCGCCTTGCGCACGGAGGGCTTCTCGTAGGCCTTGCGCTGCTTCATCTCGCGGAAGATGCCTTCGCGCTGCATCTTCTTTTTGAGGACGCGGAGCGCCTGATCGACGTTGTTGTCGCGAACGAGTACCTGCAACGGACTGGATCCTCTGGAACTTGCAATCTGATCGGGTTGGTTCGGGCCGCGCCCGAGCCGCAGGACGGAAACCGTAAAACGCCCCTGTCCCGGGGATCGCCCGGGCGGGACGCGGTCTCGATCATCGCGATTCGGGGCGTAGTCCGCACCTTGCGGGTGCCTCTACACCAAGTCCGGACGACTTCCAACCTGTTCCGCCGGGACGGAACGCCGGATACCGTGACGGCGACGGCAGAACGACGGGCAGCATGACCAGCGACGCGCAGCAATTCGCCAGCGACAACTACTCGGGCATCTGCCCGGAGGCCTGGGCCGCCATGGCGGCCGCCAACGCGGGCCACGCCCCCGCCTACGGCGAGGACCCCTGGACGGCGCGCGCCGCGGACGCCTTCCGGAACCTGTTCGAGATCCCCTGCGAGGTATTCTTCGCCTTCAACGGCACGGCCGCCAACGCGCTCGCGCTCGCCGCCCTGTGTCAATCCTACCACAGCGTGATCTGCGCCGACGCCGCCCATGTGGAGACCGACGAGTGCGGCGCGCCGGAATTCTTCTCCAACGGCTCGAAGCTTTTGACCGCCAGGACCGAGGGCGGCAAGCTCACCCCCGACGCGATCCGGGCGCTGGCCAAGCGCACCGACATCCACTTCCCCAAGCCCCGCGTCGTCACCGTGACGCAGCCGACCGAGACGGGGCAGGTCTACGGCCTCGACGACCTGCGGGCGATCGCCGCGACCTGCCGCGAACTCGGCCTGAAGCTCCACATGGACGGCGCCCGCTTCGCCAACGCCTGCGCGTCCCTCGGGTGCAGCCCCGCCGAGATGACGTGGCGCGCTGGCGTCGACGTGCTCTGCTTCGGCGGCACCAAGAACGGCATGCATGCCGGCGAGGCGGTGGTGTTCTTCGATCCGGCGCTCGCCGAGGATTTCGGGTACCGCTGCAAGCAGGCGGGCCAGCTCGCCTCGAAGATGCGCTTCCTCTCCGCTCCCTGGGTCGGGATGCTGGACGAGGGCGCGTGGCTGCGCAACGCCCGCCACGGCAACGCCTGCGCCCGCCGCTTCGCCGACGCCGTCGCGGACCTGCCGGGCTTGCGCCTGCTCTTTCCCGTCGAGGCCAACGCCGTGTTCCTGGCGATGGCGCCGGACGCCATGGAGCGCCTGCGCGGCCTCGGCTGGCGCTTCTACACCTTCATCGGCGGGGGCGCCCGCTTCATGTTCGCCTGGGACGCCGACCCGGACCGGATCGATGCGCTCGTCCGCGACGTGCGGGCGGTTGCCGGACAGGAACCCGTCGCAAGGCTCCGCCCCGAACCCGCGAGAGGCCCCGGACCTTTCGAGACCCCGACCGCTCAGGCGAGCCAGTCGGGCACGCGGTCGAGCCCGATCAGCTCCTCGTAGGTCTGGCGCGGGCGCACGACGGCCGCCTCGCCGTCCCGCACCAGCACCTCCGGCACGAGCCGGCGGCTGTTGTAGGTGCCGGCCTGGACCGCCCCGTAGGCGCCCGCGGTCATCACGGCGATCAGGTCGCCGGCCTTCAGCGCGGGCATCTCGCGGTTGAGCGCGAGGTAGTCGCCGGTCTCGCAGACCGGACCCACCACGTCCGCGACGATGCGCGGGCCGTCCGGCGCCGGCTCCGCGACAGGGCGCAGCGCGTGGTAGGCCTCGTAGAGGGTCGGGCGGATCAGGTCGTTCATCGCCCCGTCCACGATGATGAAGGTCCGGCCCTCGCTGTGCTTCACGTAGATCACCCGCGTGACCAGGATGCCCGCGTTGCCGGCGATCATCCGGCCGATCTCGAAGACCGGCCGCAGCCCGAGCGGCCGGAAATGCGGGCGCAGCGTCGCGGCGAGGGCCGCCGGGTCCGGCGGGGGCGCGTTGTCGTCCCGGTAGGGGATGCCGAGGCCGCCGCCGAAATCGATGTGCCGGAGCGGGTGGCCCGCCGCGATCAGCTCGCGGGCGAGCCCGCACAGGAGGGCGGCCGCGCTCGCGAAGGGCGCCAGGTCCGTGATCTGGCTGCCGATATGCATGTCGAGGCCGTGCACGGCGAGCCCCGGCATCGCGGCGGCCTCGGCGTAGACCGCGGGCGCGCGCGTGATCGGGATGCCGAACTTGTTCTCGTACTTGCCGGTCGAGATCTTGGCGTGGGTGCCGGCATCGACGTCCGGGTTGACGCGGATCGAGACCGGCGCGCGCGCCCCCAGGCTCTGGGCGACCTCCGAGAGGGCGGCGAGTTCCGGCTCGCTCTCCACATTGAAGCAGAGGATGCCGGCCTTCAGGGCCGCCGCCATCTCGTCCTGGGTCTTGCCGACGCCCGAGAACACGATTCGCTCGCCCGGCACCCCGGCCGACAGCGCCCGGCGCAATTCGCCCTCGGAGACGATGTCCATGCCCGCGCCGAGCCGGGCGAGGGTGCGCAGCACCGCCTGGTTCGAATTCGCCTTCATGGCGAAGCAGACCAGCGCCCCGTCGCCCGCGAAGGCCTCGGCGAAGACCCGGTAGTGCCGCTCCAGCGTCGCGCTGCTGTAGCAGTAGAACGGCGTGCCGACCGCCTCGGCGAGCGGCGTCAGATCGACCGCCTCGGCGTGGAGGCGGCCGTCGCGATAGTGGAAGTGATGCATCGGTGCGCCCGTCCGGGCCTTTTACAGGAGAGGGTCGAGGATGAAGGGGGCCTTCGGAACCCGGTAGCCGCGCTTGGCCCCGCGGCTCGTCTCGATCGGCGCCTCGCTTCCGCCCGCCGGCACGGCCGACAGGCTGAGTTCGTCGCCGGCCCGTACCGCATCGGGAGCGGGCGTGGCCGAGCCGCCGCCCAGCCCGATGCTGTCCGGCAGCTGCCGCGGGCTCGCGGTCGCGCCGGGCGTGGCGCCGGCGGCCGCCCTCGCGTCGGTGCCGAGCCCCGCACCGGACCTCGCGCTCGCGGCCGGGGCTTCGAGCGCGCCGCGCCGGCCGCAGGCCGAGACCGTGAGCGCGAGGCCGACGGCGGCGAGGAGCGGCAGGGCACGGGTCGGCAGCATCGCGCTTCGGGTCCGGGAGGTTCAGCCGGCCGGCGGCCGGGGCCGGGGCAGGCCGGGAAGACGGCCTCTTCTAGCCGCTGCGTGCGCCCAAGGCGAGCGCGGGGCGGCCACAGGCGCGCGGGTCGGGTGTCGGCTCACAGGGAATCGAGCAGCGGCGACACCGCCGCGAAATGCTCCGGCCAGCCCGGCGCCCGGTAGCCCTCGAGCCGGGCGGCGAGCGCCGCGCGCGCCGTCGAACCCGGTTCCGCCAGGGCCGCGACGGCCCGGCCCCAGCCCGGCCCGTCGAGGGGGTCGAGGAAGTCGCAGAAGCCCGCACCGATCTCGCGGTGGACCGGGATGTCGGAGGCCAGGACCGGCAGGCCGGAGGCCGCAGCCTCCACGATGGGGATGCCGTAGCCCTCGGTGAAGGAGGGCATGAGGAGCGCCGTGGCACCGCGCATCAGGGCGGCGAGGCCGTGGGTCGAGAGGCCCGAGACCTCGACCACGTGCGGGCGGATCGCCTCGCAGCGGTCGAGCAGATCGACGATGTTCTCCGCCTCCCAGCCGCGCCGCCCGACCAGGACGAGGCGGGGCGTCTCCGGCCCGAGCCGCTCGGCCATGGCCCGCCACAGGTGCAGGAGCAGCAGGTGGTTCTTGCGCGGCTCGATCGTGCCGCAGACCAGGAAGGTGGGGCGGTCGGGCGCGACGGCGGGGCCAACCCGCCCGAAGGCCGGCTCGACGCCGAGATGGCCCACCGCCACGGGCGGCGGGGCGAGACCGGCCGCGCGCAGATGCGCGCGGGTGCGCTCCGCCGTATCGCGGGAGTTCGCCAGGATCGCGGCGGCGTGCCGGCCGACCGTGCGCAGCCGCTCGGCGTGGCGCCCGGCCTCGCCCGGACGGCCGTATTCCGGGTGCGTGATGGGGATGAGGTCGTGCACGAAGAAGGCCGCGCGCACGTCGCGGCGGTCGTAGAGCCAGTCGAACCGCTCCGGCCGGTCGAGGCGCAGGTGCGAGGTGTGGACATAGAGGCTCCCCCGCGGCAGGGCGCCCACCCGCTTGCCCCCGAGGATCCGGCGCACCGCCCGCGCCTGGATCAGCCGCCGGGCCCGCCCGCCCGCCGCGCGCGGACCCGGCACCGGCCCGGGCGTGCCACCGATCCGCGCCGCGAGGGCGCGGTAGACCGGGTCGGCCTCGGCCGCGCCGTCCTCCGCCCAACCTGCCGCGACCGCCTCGACGATGCCCGCGGCCTCCGCGCGGTCGAGCACGCGCGGCCCGACGGCCGTCGCCACCAAGCCGAAGCGCTCGCCCGCCTGCGCCAGCAGGTGCCGGGCATAGGCGAGATCGACCCGGTCGATGCCCGACGGGCTCGCGTGGCGCAGCCGCGTGACGAGGCGCGTGATGTCGACGGCAACGGGGCGGGTCGAGAGGGATGTCATGGAACTCCGGCATCGCAGGGCCCCGCGGCGGGACCCGCACACCGCCGGGTTACCCGCGCCGGACCGGAAGAACCAGACCGTTCCGTCGCGTGTCTGCGGAAGGGGCTTGCGCAAGCTCAAGCCGGCCGCTACATCCCCGCTCGCCCTCAGGGGCGTCGGAGCGTAGCGCAGCCCGGTTAGCGCACTAGTCTGGGGGGCGGATAAGCCTTCCCCGCAAGCTCCTACATCCGCAGCTTTTTTAGCGCTTAAACCCCTTCGGTGGGGTTTGCCGTGGGATCGGCCGCCCCCAGCCTCGTTCCGAGGCCTGTCTGCTGGCCTAAAGCCGCCTCACTTTGTGGCTGCGTCATCATCCAGTTGGACGCGGTCCGCGGCGCTACCGATATCCTCTGCCGTCACGACCTTGGTTGGGTTCATGGCAGCTCGCGGACGGCTGCGAGACCAAGCTGGAATTTCGGGCTCAGTTGGCACGGGCATCCGGCAGATACGCGAACAGGATCCGTCCGATTTCGGACAATCACACCTGAAGTATCCAAACCTTAGGTTTCGCTCCAAGTTGTACGGCAACTCCCTGTATTCCCGTTTATAGGGCGTTCTCTGCTGACCAAGCAGGGTCGCGGCCGTGACGACGCCATGGCTGGACGGCCTCTGCGCCACCCTCACCACCTACACTGCGTCCGCGATCGCAGCCGGCGAGGCGGCCGGCGCGGGGCTCGCCGGGCAGCTCGCCGGCGCGCTGGCGCGGGTCCAGGCCCTGCCGGACGAGACGATCGGCGCCGTCGCCGAGCTGAATGCGGCACTCGCCGCGCTGTTTCCCGCCGATCTCACCGCGCATGCCGTCCCGCCCTCCCCCGCCGAGAGCTTGGCGCCGCCGGGCGGACAGGCGCACGCGATCGGCGGTGCGAGCGCACCTTGTCCCCTGCGCCGGCGTCACACCGTCGACGCGACCGGGCTCGCCCACTTCCTGCGCGCCCGGCATCCGGTGAAGACGGCCGAGCATGCCGCCGCCCTCACGCGCCTGCCGGTCGATACGGTTGCGGCGATCCTGCGGCGCGAGTCCCTCGGCAACGGCACGACGCTACTAGCCTTCGTGTTCGCCTACGGGCCGGAGGTCCTGGCGGCCGTCGTACCGGACGCGGACGAGCGCTGGCTGGAGGGCGCGCGAATCCTCGCCGACCAGGCGCGCCTCGAGGCGGAGCTGGCGCGCACCCGCGCCGAGGCCGCAGCCAATGCCGGGCGCTGGAGCCTGTGCGGCATCGGATTCGGGGGCGCCGCATGAGGACGGCGAAGCTCACCCACCTCGGCGGCCAGGCCGGTCCGCGGCAAGACCCGCCGGTGCATCGCTGCAGCTGCGGCTGCGGCTGCGGCCGGGAGGCCTCGAACGGCTATCAGCTCGGCCGCTGGTACGTGCCCGGGCATGAGCCGCCGGACGTGATGAGCCCCGGCTCCGGCCGGCCCGATCCCGAAGAGCAGGTCCGCCGGCCCCGGCCGGCCGGACCACCCATCGATCTGTTCGACGCCGCAGGCGTGCCGGCACCGGCGCGCCGGCAACCTTCCGGACGGTCGTGACGGCCCGGCGCCGACACTCCCGTTTCCCCAGCCCGACTCCGAATCCGAATCGATTCCTAAGGCGTGTCATGCGTCAACGGTCCCCCCTGCGCCCGGCTCAGATCCGGCAGTTGTGGCTCAACCTCTCCCCGCAACTACGGGTGGATGCTGCCGCGCGGAAAAAGGCCGGGGGGACCATCCGCCAATTGGCGGGAGGTCGGCGGCCCGAAACCGGCGAGGTTCGGGGCCAGATCGCGACGCTCGCCGGGATCAGCCACGGACACCTCGACAAGATCAACGCGGTCTACGACGCGGCCGAGCGGGATCCGGAGCTGTTCGGGCCCGTGGTCGCCTACCTGGAGCGCAGCGGGAACACGCACGACGCGCACCGCATGCTGCGCCGCGTGGCGGACCTCGCCCGGGTGAAGCACCTGGCGCGGATCGCCGGCGTCTTCGCCACCCTGGTGCTCGACCCGCCCTGGCAGGACGAATCCGTCTCAGCGAACCAGCGCCCACCCTACGCCACCAAGACCACCACGGAGGCGCAGACCGCCGCGGCGCAGGCGCAGGCTGCCGCCGGCACCGCCACGACGCAGGCGGGCTTGGCCACGACGGCCGCCGCGACCTCGAGCACCAACGCCACCGCCACGGCGGCCGACCGCGCCGCCGCGCGCACCGATCGCCTCGCGGCCGACGCCGATGCCGCCGCCACGGCGGCCGACCGGGTCGCGGTGCGAGCGGACCGGGCGGCCGCGGATGCCGATGCCGCTACAACGGCGGCCGACCGCACGGCGGTGCGCGCCGATCGTCTCGCGGCCGATGCCGATGCCGTAGCCACGGCGGCCGTCCGGGTCGCGGTGCGGGCGGACCGCGTCGCGGCCGACGCGGATGCGGTGGCCACCGCGGCCGACCGCACGGCGGTGCGGGCCGACAAGCTCGCCTCGGACACCAACGCCGCCACGGCCACGACGCAAGGCGGGATCGCCACGACGCAGGCCGGGCTGGCGACCACCGCCCGTACCGGCGCCGAGGCCGCCCGCGACACGACCCTGGTGGCGAAGACCGCGACGGAGTCGGCACGGGACACCGGCCTCTCGGCGCCGGCCGACACGCAGGCCGCGCGCAGCACGGCCGTGACCGCTGCCGGCACCGCTGCCACGCAGGCGGGGGTGGCGACCGCGGCGCGCACCGGCGCCGAGGCCGCCGCCGGCGCCGCCGCGACGGCTCGCCGGGGCGCGGAGAAGGCACGCGACGACGGCGTCGCCCTCTACGGCTCCCTGCAGGCGGTGAAAGATGCCGTCGCGGTCTCGACCGGGGCCCGGGACACCGCCGTGGCGGCCCGGGACACCACCCGCGGCTATCGCGACGCCTCCGAGGACTTCGCCGAGCGCGCCGAGGCCGCCGCCGCCAGCGCCGAGGCCGTGTCGGGCCTGCCGCTGATCGGCCCGGGCGACCGCGGCCGGGTGCTCGCCGTGAAGCCGGACGGCTCCGGCACCGAGTGGTCGAACAAGCTCAAGATCCTCGCCCTGGCGTCGCTCTGACGCCCGCGCGCAACCTCCCGAGGCAGCGGAATGGCGCTCGATTTCAGCCACTACCAGGTTGTGGTCCAGGCGAAGATGGATGCCGTCTCGGCGGCCTCCACGCTCGACGATCTGGTCACGCTCGCGATCACCACGTCCAAGATCAAGGACGCGATCGCGGTCTCCGACGTCCAGGCAGCGGCCGCCGCCGGCGTCACCAGCATCACCGGTGCGGCCACCGGCGCGCTCCAGGACATCACCACGGCCAGGACCTCGGCCACCGGCGCGATCGGCACGGCCCGGGGCGGCGCCCTCACCGATATCGAGGCCGCGCGCACCAAGGCGATCCAGGACGTGCAGCAAGCCGGTGGCGGCGCCAACGCGGCGGGCGGCATCAGCTTCGCGCCCACGGGCCAGATCGCGGCCACCAACGTGCAGGCGGCCCTCGCCGAGGTGGACAGCGAGAAGACGGCCAAGGCCTCGAACCTCTCCGACCTCGCCGACCCGAAGGCCGCCCGGGCGAACCTCGGACTGGAGAAGTTCACCGCCCGGGGCGATGCCGCCTACACCATCCTGGCCGGCGACAGGACGGTGGCGCTCACCGCCGCGCTCACCGGGCCGCGTGTCTTCACCCTGCCGGCGGCCAGCGCCCTGAACCCGGGCGCCACCCTCCGGATCATGGATCAGGCCGGCGGGATCTCGGCGGCCAACACCCTGACCATCCAGGCGGCCGGGACGGACAAGCTCAACGGCGCCGCCGCGGCCGTCTTCGCCGCGCCCTACACCGACTTCCTGCTCACCACGGACGGCGTCTCCGCCTGGACCTACGACGTCCAGAGCCTCGCCCGCGGCGGCACGGGCGCCACCACGGCAGCCGGGGCGCGAGCGAACCTCGGGCTCGGCTCGGCCGCGCAGCTCACCGCGGGCGTCGCCGGCGGCGCCGCGACCCTCGACGGCTCCACCGGCAAGCTGCTGGCCGCGCAGATCCCCGATGCCCTCCTGGGGACCGTGCGCTACCAGGGCGGCTGGGACGCCGCGGCCAACAGCCCGACCCTGGCGGCGCCCTCGGCCGCGAACAAGGGCGCCTACTACATCGTCCTGACCGCCGGCACGACGGCGCTGGCCGGCCCGAAGGGCAGCATCACCGACTGGCAGGTCGGCGACTGGGCGGTCTCCGACGGCACCTACTGGGAGAAGGTCGACAGCTCGGATCAGGTCATCTCCGTGGTCGGCCTGCAGGGCGCGATCACGGGGCCGGCCCTGAAGGCGGCGCTCGCCGTCGCGATCGGCGACGTCGCCGGCCTGCAGGCGGCGCTCGATGCGAAGGCCGCGGCCTCCTACGCGACGACGGCAGACATCTGGGCCGGCACCGACACGGGCAAGATCGTGACCGCGAAGGCGTTGCGCGACGCGCAGGTGCCGCAGACGCTTGCGGCCAGCGCCGCACCGGCCTGGAACGCCGCGCTCGGCTTCAACGCCAGGATCACGCTGACGACCAACACCACGTTCCAGACGCCTACCAACCTCGTCGAGGGCCTGACCTACGTGCTGCGCGCCAAGCAGGACGCCACGGGCGGGCGCACGGGCTCCTACACCTCGGCCTTCAACTTCGGGGCGGACGGGCCGCCCACGCTCAGCACCGCGGCGAACGCCGAGGATGCGCTGACCTTCCTGTGCGTGGATGCCGCGACGCCGCGGCTGTCCTTCGTCGGCATCAAGAAGGGGGTCTGAGCCATGTACCCCTTTCCTTCGCCCACGATGATGGTGGCGAGTGGCGCCTCGCTCTGGACGCCCGCGCAATTCGGCACGGATCTCTTGCTCTGGCTCTACGGACGGGATCCGGCGACCATGGTGCGGGACGCGAACAGCGCGGTCTCGCAATGGTCGGACAAGTCGGCTTCCGCTCGGCATGCGGCACAGGCGACCGGAGGCGCAAGACCCATCTACTCGGCTTCGGCACGGAATAGCACCGGCGGCCTTATCTTCGACGGCTCGGACGATGTTCTGACGTTCTCCACCGCGGGATTGCCAGTTGACTCGGCCGCTTCAACGATGGTCGTGGTTGGGCGACCCACGAATAATACGGCCGGCGGCATCGGTTATGGACAGCGTTCTAACAATCAGATGCGGTGCGTTCAGGAGATTAATAGGGGGTCTAGCGTTCAATATGGTACTTGGGCGTCAGATTTAGATAATGGTATTACTTGGAGTGGATTTGATAGAATTGTCATCGCCGAGCAGGCGCAGGGATCCAACCCCCTCGTTTCTGTAACGCAAAACGGCGCGACCTCTCAGAAGAGCCTGACAACAACAAGCACTCCGAGCGGTAGCACCGGAACTGTCGGCAACTGGCCCGGGTCCGGGATTATCAGCGGAACGTATTGGGGCGGGGTTATACAATCATGCCTCATACTCAATCGCATTCTTACGCAGGAAGAGCGCGATAAGCTCACGGGCTATCTGGCGTGGAGCTTCAACCTCGCCGCGTCTCTGCCCGCTGGCCATCCCTACAAATCCGCCGCTCCCACGATCTGAGGACCCGACATGCCCGCTTTCATCGATCTCGACGGCGCGGCCGTCGAGGTGTTCCACGGCGTCGCCTTCGTGGATCGCGACCGGATCAGCCGGCCAAGCAACTGGCTGGAACGGGCCACCCCCGCGGAACTGGCCGGCGCCGGTATCGCGGAGATCGTCGAGCCGCCCGCGCCGCCGGCCGGCAAGATCGTGGTGCCGGGCCCGCTGGAGAACCGCGACGGCGTGCCGACCCGGGCCTTCTCCCTGGCGGACGCGCCCGCACCGCAGCCGGACCCGGTACCGGCGAGCGTCACCAACTCGGACTGGCGCGTCGGCCTGATCCTCTGGGGCCGGTTCGCCGAGGTCGAGGCCAAGGTGATCGCCGCGCGCGAGAGCGGCACGGTCGAGGGCCTGATCGTCTGGCAGCGCTGGGAATACGCCAACGACGTGTTCCGGGCCGAGCTGCTGGCTCGGCGCGAGGCGTTCGGGTTCTCTGCCGAGGAGGTGGACGAGAGCCTGCGCCGGGCCGCCGCCGTGGGCGCCGCCGCGCGCCTAGCAGCCTGACGAACGGCCCATCCGGCCTGACAAACCGGCCGTTTCGCCTGACGGCGGGCGGCTGACGCTTTCCCCCTCCCCCCTCGCTCTTTGACATCGTGAGAGAGACCATGGACGTCGCTGCGATCCAGCGCGCGCTCATCGCGCGCGGCTACGACCTCGGCACAGGCGGCCCGTCCGGCCGGGGTGACGACGGCGATGCCGGCCCGCGCACCGAGGCCGCGTTGAAGGCCTTCCAGCTCGCCGCGGGCCTGCCCGCGAGCGGGCGGGCCGATGCCGCCGCCCTGGCGGCGCTGATCCCCGCGCCGGCCCGGCCGGCCGCCGTCTGGCCGCTCCAGGCCGACTGCCTGCGCGTCTACGGTGCGGTCGGCCAGCATCAGACCGCGCTGGTGTTGCCCTTCCCGATGCGGCTGGCCTGGGACAAGGCGAGCACGGTGCGGAATATCAGCGTCCACGAGACGGTGCACGACTCCGCCGCCCGGGCCTTCGCCCGGATCGCCGCCGCCTACGACGAGGCGGCCCGGGCGCGGATCGGCCTCGACGTGTTCGGCGGCTCGCTCAACGTCCGCAAGATGCGGGGCGGCACGGCCTACTCGATGCACAGCTGGGGCATCGCGATCGACTTCGATCCGGAGCGCAACCAGCTCGCGTGGGGCCGCGACCGCGCGCGCCTGGCGCAGCCCGACGCCGCCGAGTTCTGGCGGATCTGGGAGGCGGAGGGCTGGGTCTCCCTCGGCCGGGCCCGGAACATGGACTGGATGCACGTCCAGGCCGCCCGCCTCGCCTGACCCTGTCCGATCCGGGCGGAAATATTCCCGGGCCATTCCCGAGCCGGCCGGGTCCAGCCGCGCATCCTCCGGAGTCCACCACGATGATGAAGTTCGTCACCCCTGGCGTCGTCGCCGGCGTCCTCACCATGGCCGGCGTCCTGTCGGTCGCCGTCGGCAAGCCGGCGCTGGGCGCCTTCCTGTCGGATCCGGCCACCGCCGCCACCGTCACCGCCGTCGTCAGCGGCGTGGGCGCGCTCCTCGCCGGCGTCCTGCAGGGCGTGAAGAACCCCGCCGCGTGACCCGCGCGGCCCCGCGCCGCCTCGGACCCTCCCCCACCGCGGGGGAGGGTTCACCCCCGCCGGTCCAGATGCGCGCGGCGCTCCGCGCGATCGGCGCCGAGCTGGGCCGACGGCTTCCCCCGCCCACCACGCCGACGCCGGCCGAGCGGCCGGCCCTCGCCAGCCGGAGCATCCCGATGACCACCGCGCGTGAGAGCCTCGACCTGGCGGCCGGCGAGCCGACGGACGTCCGCATCCTGGTGGCGATCGCCGGCATGTCGGCGCGCCAGGACGCGATGATGCGCACGGCCGACGAGGCGAAGGCCGCCGCAGCGGCCCAGCACCGCGAGCTGATGGAGCGCATCGGCACCTTCGTGCCGCGCGCCGAGATCGAGCTGAAGGAGAAGGCGCTCCACGACCGCCTCGACGGCTTCGACAAGCGGCTGACCACCGTGGAGGGCCGGATCTGGAAGGCGATCGCCTGGATCCTCTCCGCCATCGGCACCGCCGTCGCCGGCGTCGTCGGCATCAAGGGCGCGGGATAGCCGCGCTACCACACCGGATTTCGGGCGCCCCCGGCTTCGGCCGGGGGCGCCTTTTGCGTTTAAGGAATGCCCCTTCCATCCATCTGCAGGGTGTCGAGACACCGGGAGTGACGACCTTGCCCCTATTCCGCTCCTCACACCCTGTTCAGGATGTGGCATTCTCCGACCTATTGCAGAAAGTGAGGCTTTGTGGGCAGATTGACTTGATAGTTTTGGAGAATGCGATGCGTCGCCTCATCTCGTCCGGCTCGTCGTTCGAGCATGAAATCGGCTATTCCCGCGCTGTCGTTGACGGCGAGTGGATATTCGTATCGGGCACGACCGGGTTCGACTATGCTACGATGACCATCGCGGAGGACGTTGCGGATCAAGCCGCACAGTGCTTGGCCAATATCGCTCACGCGTTGCGAGAGGCTGAGGCGACCTTCGCCGATGTGGTCCGAGTGCGCTACATCCTACCATCCGCAGAGGACTTCTCCGCCTGCTGGCCTGCGCTTCGGGAGGCTTTTGGAGAGGCCCGCCCCGCCGCCACTATGATTGAGGCGGGTCTGATTGACCGCCGCCTCAAGATCGAAATCGAGGTGACCGCACGTAAGCGCGGCTCCGGGAATGCCGACTAACCACGCCATCTAGGCCTTCTCTACGGCGAGGGGCGGATGGTCCATCCGCCACCGCGCCCGCGGGAACAGCGCTGGAACACCCTGTGGGACTTCCGTGGGACTATCGGCGCGTAGCCCGGCCGTTCGCTGCGCTTTCCTGCCAATCTGGCTCCGCTAGGGGCTTGCGCCTCCCGACCGCTAAAGCTATGACCCGCCTGCCCTAAGGGGCGTCGGAGCGTAGCGCAGCCCGGTTAGCGCACTAGTCTGGGGGACTAGGGGTCGGAGGTTCGAATCCTCTCGCTCCGACCATAAATTCCAGTGACTGAGCCCCCGTCCTCTGAGTCACGGGGAGGCGGTTTGCAGAACGGTTTGCAAACTTGGGCCTCCTACGATCTCCCCATATTCCCGTTTAGGCCGCGACCGGTCCCACCGGTGCTCGTCGAGCTTCGCTATCGCTGATTCGGCGAGTATGCCCTTGCGGGCGAGATCCCGGTCGAGGATCCTCTGCGCGTGGCCGGTGATCGTCGCGATCTCGGGCACGGAGCCGGCGGCCTCGGCCCGCATCGTCACCGCCGTGCCGCGCAGGTCGTCGACGTGCAGGTCGTCCACGATGCCGGCCGCCTCGCGCGTCTCGGACCGGACCTCGTGAAACCGGCGCCAGCAGGATCGTCACGCCATGGGGCGCCTCCTCCAGCGCGGCCTTCAGCGCGCGCGTGGCCGGCACGGAGACGTGGGCCTTGCCCACGTCCTTGCCCTTGCCCTGTCGCAGCCTGATCGCGCGGCCGTCGCAGGCGCTCCCGGGAAGGACGCGCCGGTCGCCCCGGTGCCGGCCGGTATGAAGGCCGAGCATCGGCGCCCGGACCATCTCGGGCGAGATGGCGGCTGGAATGCCGCGACGCGCTCCGGGAGCCGGATCGTCCCGGCCCGGTCGGACGCGTCCGCGGCCGGGCCGGCGCGCCTTCGGACTAGCCCGGACAGGTGTGCGGCCTACCCGTTAAGAGGCGTAACGCTCCCTGCTGCGGCGCGACATGCTCCGTCCGGGCGCGGTCGATCCGCCGCGCGGCGGACGGAGTGCTTCACCATGCAGGTGGCGATCATCGGTGTCGGCTATGTCGGTCTCGTCTCGGGCGCCTGCTTCGCCGACCTCGGCCACACGGTCCGCTGCGTGGACCGGGACGAGGGGCGCATCGCGTCGCTCAGGGCGGGGCGGATGCCGATCTACGAGCCGCATCTCGACACGCTCGTCGCCCGCAACGTCGCGGCCGGGCGGCTCGGTTTCGGCACCGACATCGCGGAGGCCGTGCGCGACGCCGAGGTGATCTTCATCGCGGTCGGCACCCCGGCCCGGCGCGGTGACGGGCACGCCGACCTCGCGCACGTCTACGCCTGCGCCCGCGAGATCGCGGGCGCGCTCCAGGGCTACGCGGTGGTCGTCACCAAGTCGACCGTGCCGGTGGGCACCGGCGACCGGGTCGAGCACATCCTGCAGACGCTGCGCCCGCAGGCCTCCTTCGCGGTGGTCTCCAACCCGGAATTCCTGCGCGAAGGCGCGGCCATCGCCGACTTCAAGGCGCCCGACCGCATCGTGATCGGCACCGATGACGAGCGGGCGCGCGCCGTGATGCGCAACCTCTACCGCCCCCTGGAGGCGGGCACGCGGATCCTGTTCACGGGGCGCCGCTCGGCGGAGCTGGTGAAGTACGCCGCCAACGCCTTCCTCGCCCTCAAGATCGGCTTCATCAACGAGATGGCGGACCTCTGCGAGCAGGCCGATGCCAGCATCCACGACGTCGCCCACGGCATCGGGCTCGACCGGCGCATCGGCGCGCGCTTCCTCCAGGCCGGGCCCGGCTTCGGCGGCTCGTGCTTCCCGAAGGACATCCAGGCGCTGATCAAGTCGGCCCAGGACCTCGGTGCGCCGACGCGCATCGTCGAGACGGTGGCGGCGGCCAACGAGCAGCGCAAGCGCCGGATGGCGCGCCGGCTGATCCAGGCCTGCGGCGGCTCGGTGCGCGGTCTCACGATCGGGGTGCTCGGCCTGACCTTCAAGCCGAACACCGACGACATGCGCGAATCGCCCGCGCTCACCATCCTCACGGCGCTCCTCGACGAGGGCGCGGACGTCCGGGCCTACGATCCGGAGGGCATGGAGCAGGCCCGCGCGCTGATGCCGGAGATCACCTGCGTGCCCGATCCCTACGCGGTCGCCGAGGGCGCGGACGCGCTCGCGCTGATCACCGAGTGGGACGCCTTCCGGGCGCTCGACCTGCCGCGCCTGCGGCGGCGGATGGCCGGCGACGTGCTGGTCGATTACCGCAACCTGATCGCGCCCGAGGCGGCGGCGGAGGCCGGCTTCCACCACATCGGCGTCGGCTGCCGCGCGACACCGCCAGCGCCGCGGGCCCGCCTCGCGCGAGCCCGGAGCGCCCGCCGCGGCGCGCGGATCGGAACGCCGCTCGCCGCCTCGCCGGCCTGACCGAGGCGCGGCGCCCGCTCAGGCCTCCCAGCGCGGCGGGCGCTTCTGCAGGAAGGCGTCGATTCCCTCGGCCGCCTCGTCCATCAGCATGTTGCGGGTCATCACGGCCGAGGCGTAGGCGTAGGCCTCCTCAAGCCCGAGCTCGTTCTGCCGCGCGAAGGCCTCCTTGCCGATCGCGAGGACGCGCGGCGCCTTCGCGGCGATGCGGGCCGCCATGGCCTGCACGCTCGCCGCGAGGTCGGCGGCCGGGACCACTCGGTTGACGAGCCCGATGCGCAGTGCCTCGGCCGCCTCGATCGGCTCGCCGAGGAGCAGCATCTCCAGGGCGGCCTTGCGCGGGACCGCCCGCGACAGGGCGACCATCGGGGTCGAGCAGAACAGGCCGATCTGCACGCCGGGCGTGGCGAAGCGGGCCTCCTCCGCGCAGACGGCGAGGTCGCAGGTCGCCACGAGCTGGCAGCCCGCGGCCGTGGCGATGCCGTGCACCTCGGCGATCACCGGCTGCGGCAGCCGGATGATCGCGAGCATCAAGGCCGAGCAGGCGGCGAACACCGCCTCGACCGCGCCGGCGGAGGGATCGGCCCGCATCTCCTTGAGGTCGTGCCCGGCGCAGAAGGCGGGCCCGGCGCCACGCAGCACTACCACGCGCACCGCGCGGTCGTCGCGGATCGCATCGAGCGCGCCGTGGAGCGCCGCCATCAGCCCGAGCGAGAGGGCGTTGCGGGCATGGCCGCGGTTGAGCGTCAGCGTGGCGATCCCGTCCGCGTCCGCGCGCAGGACCAGGTCTTCCGGGGCAGGCATCGCGGCGGCCGACATCGGCGTGAACCTTCGCTGGAACCCGCGCGGCGAACCGCGCCGGGGGGCTCGGACTCGTGGCGGTTCCGGTCTAGCACAGGGCGCCCGCGGGCGCCGCCCCGGGCATCGCGGCGTCGCCGCGCAGGAGCGCGCCGCAGACCTCGGCGAGGTCGCGGAACGCGGCCGGGCAGACCTCGCCCGCCCGGCGCAGGCCGAGGCTCGCGCCCTGCGCCCAGGCCAGGATCTGGCGGTGGTTGGCCGTCTCGAGCGTCGGGGCGCCACCCCGGTTGCCCGAACAGGCGACGAGGGCGGGGTCGTCCGGACCGGCCCGGTCGGGTCCGGCGAGCGGGCCGGCCTCGTACTCGGCGGCCTCCAGGTCGATCCGGGCGAAGTCCGCGCCCGGCCCGTGCCAGCGCACCGCCGGCATCTCGGGCATCAGCGCGGGCAGGTCCCGGATCGCCTCGGCGCGCTCGGGATCGGCGACGATCAGGCGCGCGCCGACGGCAGTGAGGACGCGGGCGAGGCGCGGGCCGGCAAGCCCCGGATCGACCAGCGCGACCCGGGCGCCGGCGAGCGCGAAGCCGAGCCAGAGGACGTGGCGCTCGCCGGCACCCGTCAGCAGCGCGACGGTGTCCCCGCGGCCGACCCCCTCGGCCTCGGCGTAGCGCGCGTAGCGGGCAAGCACGGCTCCGAGCGCGGCGTAGGTCGTCCCCCCCTCGCGGCCCGCGAAGGCCGGTGCCGGACCGTGGATCGCGGCGGCCTCCGCCACGAGCTGCGGCAGGCTGCCGTGCGACCGGACCGCGGAGAAACCCGCCTGGCCGGGCGCGACGGCCGGCCGGGGCATGTCGGGGCGGCGGTGAGCGGCGTGCAGCATGCGTTTCCAGCCCTGGGGAGTGCTTCGTCGCAGGACGATTGGCCAAGACCTGCGGCCGAGGTCTTAAGATTTCCCTCCGCGACCGGCGCGAATGCTCTTTTCGGGCGCGGCCGGCCGGCGCGACGGCGGGCACTACGATGGATGCCGATGGACAAGGACGCGGTGCGCGCACGGGACATCTCGCCCCGGGCGCCCTGCCGATCTATCCCGGACGTCGCCAAGCGGATCGATAGAATCCGCGCAGCCGAGGACATCCGAGAATGCGCCATCTCCTTTCCGTCGCCCCCGCGGCGCTCGCCGCGGCCCTGCTCGCCGCCGCGCCGGCCGGGGCGCAGATCCGCAACGCGCCCGCCCCGCGCGCGCTCGAGTTCAGTGCCTACATCTTCGCCGCCTCGAACGTCTGCGGCTACCGGATCGGCACCGAGGCGTTCGAGGCGCTGCTGGCCAAGCAGAACGTCCGGCCCGAGGACGTCGCCCCCCGCGGCCCCTTCGGCAACCGCGTCCAGACGATGTTCGCGCTGATGTCGAACCAGATGGCGCTGAACCGCGAGCAGGCCTGCGTCGCGGTGGCGGGCGAGTACGGGCCGGAGGGCACCGTCGCCAGGAACGTGCTGCTGCCCGGCGAAGCCCCGGCGCAGGCGCCGGCCCAGCCGCCCCAGCCGCCTGCCGGTGCGCCGGCCCCGAAGCCGGCGCAGTAGCACGGCCCCCGACGGGCGACGGTCTTTCGGAGTACCGACCGGCGCCCGCTTGGCCGCATCCCGGGGGTCGGCTATCCCGGAGCCGCGGCCGCTCCGCCGCATCCAGGAAGACCCGCGATGTTTCCGACGCCGCAAGCTGCGCTTTTGCCCAACACGTTCGGGTTCGAGCAGGCGCCCCTGGTCAAGCCGACCGGCTTTCGCGAGTACGACGCGCGCTGGCTGTTTCCCGACGAGATCAACCTGATGGGCGTCCAGGCGCTCGGGCTGGGGATCGGCACCCTCGTGCACGAGCGCGGCGTGCGCCCCGACATCGTCACCGGCCACGACT
>JAESGJ010000422.1_pt1 | contig 25719 bp, 16 predicted proteins | sample 9266241 | NCBI WGS metagenome assembly JAESGJ01 (sample SAMN14514841, study PRJNA621669) | algae metagenome | isolation source: Brasilonema octagenarum HA4186-MV1 and co-occurring heterotrophs from wet... | place: USA: Manoa Valley, Hawaii | collected 2009-07-20 | reverse complement strand
CGCACTGGGTCCCGCCTTCACCGGCCTGACCCGCGTGCACACCGCTGCCGACGGCGCCACGATGCTGGCCGAGGTGGGGGTGCCTGCCGACATCCGGGCCGAGCAGGCCGGCTACCGCATCCACCCCACACTTTTGGACGCCTGCTTCCAATCCGTGGCCGCCCGTCTGCTGACCGGCGGCAGACGCGAGGGCGGTCTGCTGTTGCCGTTGAGCGTCGGACGACTTCGCCGCTTCGGGTCGGGCCGCGACGGCCGCTACTGCCGCGTCACGGTCACCAAGGCCGACGTGGCGGCGATCGAGGCGGATCTCGAGTTGTTGGACCACAGCGGCAACGTGGTCCTCGCGGTCGACGGGCTCCGGATGGGCACCGGCGCCACCAAGGCCGACGAGCGCGAACGTCTGCTCGCCGACCGGCTCCTGACCGTCGAGTGGGAGCCGCGTTCGACGCCCGCCGCGGGCAGGGGCACCGCAGGAAGCTGGCTCCTGGTTGCCGTCCCCGACGCCGATGACATGCCGGCGGCGCTGGCGGGGGCGCTGGTCGCCGAGGGTGATCGCTGCAGGACCGTGCACTTCGGCCGCGACACCGAAGCGCTGGCCCGCGAGCTGGCCGCCGACGACGTGACGGGCGTGGTGATCGTGACGGCGGCAGGCGGCGAACCGAGCGCGGACTGCCTCGCCCGCGGTCGCACCCTCGTCGCGCAGATCGTCCGCATCGCCCGTGACCTGTCGGACGGCTGGTCGGAGAGGGCAGGGCCGCCGCCACGCCTCTACGTCGTCACCCGCAATGCACAGGCGGCGGCGCCGAACGACCGGGTGAACCTGGACCACGGCGGCGTGCGAGGGCTCCTGCGCGTGATCGGCGCCGAACAGGCACCGCTGCGTCCGACTCAGATCGACCTCGACTCCGACACCAGCGTCGAAGACCTTGTCAGGGAGTTGCGCAGCGGCTCCGAGGAGGACGAGACGGCGTGGCGCGAGGGGGTCCGGTACGTGGCCCGGCTGCGGCGAAGTCCCTTGCGCGCCGACGACCGGAGAACCACCCTCGCCGACCCGCACACCGACGGCATGCGGTTGCAGGTCCGCGTCCCCGGCGACCTGCAGACCCTGGAGTTGGTCGCAGCCGATCGCCTCGCACCGATGGCCGGACGGGTCGAGGTCGCGGTCGCCGCCTCCAGCATCAACTTCGCCGACGTGCTGGCCGCGTTCGGCCGCTACCCGACGGTCGACGGCAAGCAACCTCAGCTCGGCCTGGACTTCACGGGCGTGGTCACCGCCGTCGGTCCCGGGGTCACCGAACACCGGGTCGGCGACGCCGTCGGCGGCTTCGGCGCAGACGGCTGCTGGGGCACCTACGTCACCTGCGATGCGCGGCTGGTCGCACCGCTGCCCGCCGGACTGACCGCAGAGCAGGCCGCCGCCGTCTCCACCGGGTATGGCACCGCGTGGTACGGGTTGTGCGAGCTTGCCCGGATCGGGTCCGGCGACCGCGTGCTCATCCACTCCGCGACGGGCGGAGTCGGTCAGGCGGCGATCGCGATCGCCCGCCACGCCGGCTGCGAGATCTTCGCAACGGCGGGCAGCCCATGGCGGCGACAGTTGCTCCGGGACCTGGGAATCGAGCACGTATACGACTCCCGCTCAACCGATTTCGCCGACGAGATCCGCCGCGACACCGACGGCTACGGCGTCGACGTCGTGCTCAACTCGTTGATCGGCCCATCCCAGCGCGCGGGACTCGAGGTGCTGGCCTTCGGGGGACGCTTCGTGGAGATCGGCAAGCGGGACGTCTACGAACACACCCGCGTCGACCTCTACCCGTTCCGGAACAACCTGACGTTTCACTACGCCGACCTGGCGCTGATGACCACCCGGGATCCCCAACGCATCGGGGCACTCCTACGTACGGTCTACGACCTGGTGGGCAGCGGCGCGCTATCGGTGCCCGAGCACACCGTCCGTCCGCTGGCGGAGGCCGCCACCGCGATCCGGACGATGAGCGCTGCCGAACACACCGGCAAGCTCGTGCTCTCGGTGCCGAGGAGCGGACCCACCAGGGTCGCCATACCGCCCACTCGGGCACCGGTCTTCCGCCGCGACGGCTCCTACGTGGTTACCGGTGGTGTCGGCGGCCTGGGCCTGTTCCTGGCGGCGGTGATGGCCGCCGGAGGATGCGGGCGTATCGTGCTGACTTCGCGATCGCAGCCAAACCCTCAGGTGCAGAAGACTATTGCACGTTTGCGAAGCAACGGAACCGACATCGTGGTGGAATGCGGCAACATCGCCGACCCGAACACCGCGGCCCGGCTCGTCGACGCCGCCACGGCCACCGGGCTGCCGCTGCGCGGCGTCCTGCACGCCGCGGCCGTCGTCGACGACGCAACGCTGGGCAACATCACCGACGAACTCATCGAGCGGGACTGGACCCCGAAGGCGGCCGGCGCCTGGTATCTGCATCACGCCGTCGTCGATCAGCCGCTGGATTGGTTCTGCAACTTCTCCTCGGCGGCGGTGCTCCTGGGCTCGCCCGGCCAGGGCGCGTACGCGGCGGCCAACAGTTGGCTCGATGCCTTCACGTCTTGGCAACGCAGCCAAGGCATCCCGGCCAGCGCCATCGCCTGGGGGGCGTGGGCCGACATCGGCCGCGGCACCGCCATGGCACAACGCGGTGACGTGACGATGATCAGCCCGGAAGATGGCGGATACGCGTTCAGGGCGCTGCTGCGTCACGATCGGGGATACACCGGCTATCTGCCGCTCACCGGAATGCCGTTGTTGACGACACTGGCCGCGCGAAGCCCGTTCGCCGAGGCATTCCGCGATCATGGCAGCCAGAGCGGGGGCGGAGTCGCAGGCGTCGCCACCGTGCTGGACGAACTGGCCGGTCTGCCTGCCGACGAGTGGCCCAACCGGCTGCGGCGTCTGGTCATCGACCAGGTGGCCGTGATCCTGCGGCGGGCGGTCGATCCCGATCGCTCGTTCGCCGACCACGGTCTGGATTCCCTTGGCACGCTTGAGTTGCGCACCCACATCGAAGCGCAAACGGGGATCCGCCTGACTCCCAAGGTCATCGTCACCTACAGCACGCCGCGCGCGCTGGCGGTACATCTGACCGAGAGCATCGAGGCCCTGAGCGGCTAGTCTCAGCCACCCACGACGCGTTCGCACACGGCGATCAACGACCGCCGCGGCAGCAGCCGGACCAGTACCCGCGCCACCAGGGCATTGACCGCGCCGTCGACGATGCTGGGCTTGCGGCCTGCCAGTGCGCGCATCGTGCTGTCGACGACCTGCTGCGGAGTTCGGGTGAGTCCGAGGGCGGCGGACCGCGACGCGCCAACGACCGCCCCCTCGCCTGCCGCTTCGAAGAACGGCGTGTCCGTCATGCCGGGGCATACTGCAAGGACCCTGACGCCGTGCTTGCGCTCCTCTGCCCAGAGCGCCTCGGTGAACGACAACACGAAGGCCTTCGTCGCGCCGTATATCGCCATCTTCGGCAGCGGCCAGAATGCCGCAGTAGACGCCACGTTGATGATCGTCCCGGCGCCCCTGGCCCGCATGTCGGGAAGGTAGCGGGCGGTGGTGCCGACGACTGTCCGGCAATTGAGCTCGACAGCGTCCTCGAGGCGCCGGGGGTCGGCGTCGGCGACGTCGCGGTGGACGCCGACGCCGGCATTGTTGACCAGCACCGCGATCTCGAGGCCGAGGCGAGTCGTCCGTTGCCACAGTTCGTCGGCAGCGGACGGGAGCGACAGATCCATCGCAAGCACGGTCACGTCGACGCCATGGGCGGCCCGCAGTCGTGCGGCCAGCTCTTCGAGCTTGTCGGCGCTACGAGCGACGACGACGAGATCGTCGCCCCTCGCGGCGAACTGCCTGGCGAACTCTGCGCCGATCCCGGTCGATGCCCCGGTGATCAAGGTCGCCTTCGAGGTCGACACTGCGGGCTCCCATCAGGATGACCCACCGACCGCCTGACCGGCTCACGCGGCGCCGGTCATCCGGTCGAGTCATGGTAGATGCCCGCACCCGGGTCACGGTCACCAAACCGCCACCTGCGGGGTTGTCGAGGACGTATCGTCGCGGGCGTGCGGCGTCTGCAGCGGTTGAGCGGACTCGATGCCAGCTTCCTCCATCTCGAGACCACAACGCAGCCGCTGCAAGTGTTTTCGGTGCTGGAATTGGACGAATCGACGATTCCCGGCGGCTATCGCTACGAACGCCTGCTGGCGGACCTGGCGGCGCGAATCCGGGCGGTACCTGCGTTACGGCAGAGGCCGTCCCGCGGCTTTCTGAACCTCGATCATCCCGTCTGGGTGGACGACGGCCACGTCGACGTCGACCGTCACGTGCACCGGATCGGTCTGCCGGCGCCGGGTGGGCGGCCCGAGCTCGCCGAGATCTGTGGATATCTGGCCGGATTGCCGCTCGATCGTGGTCGGCCGCCGTGGGAGATGTGGGTCATCGAGGACGGCCGGCGGCTGATCGTCCTGGTCAAGGTGCACCATGCGGCGGCGGACGGCGTGACCTATGCCCGCCTGATGTCGCTGCTGTGCAGCGGCGAACCCGACTCGCCGCCAACGGACTCCGTCGCGGCGACTGCCACATCCACCCCGCTACGAATAGCGCTCGGAGGCCTGGCTCGGTTCGCGAGCCGTCCGTACCTGATCGTCAAACTGGTTCCCGCGACCGTCAGAGCGGTGGCGGACACCATCCGACGCGCGGCGGGCGGCCGCGCGATGGCCGCTCCGTTCACCGCCCCCCGGACGGTGCTCAACGGCCCTCTCACGCCGGACCGTGACGTCGCCTTCGCGCGGCTCGACCTCGACGACGTCAAGCGGGTGAAGAGCCACTTCGGAGTGACGGTCAACGACGTCGTGATGGCCCTGGTCGGTGGGGTGGTGCGCCAGTTCCTGCTGGACCGCGGTGAGTTGCCCAGCGCGTCGCTGGTCGCGTTGGTGCCGGTGTCGGTGCACGAACCCTCGGATCATCCGGACCGAAACCAGGTTTCGGGCATGTTCTGCCGGCTGCAGACGCAGATCGCGGACCCGGCAGAGCGGCTGGGAGTGATCGCTGAGGCGAATGCCATTGCGAAGGAGCATAGTTCGGCGATCGGTGCGATGCTGTTGCGAGACTGGAGCCAGATCCTCGGCCGTGCCAGTCTCGGTGTCGCCAAGCGCGGATATGCGCGACTGACCCGGTTCCGCCCGATGTACAACGTCGTGGTGTCCAACGTCCCGGGTCCGTCGGGGAGCTACTTCCTCGGCGCAAAGATCCTGGCGCTGTACCCGTTCGGACCCGTCATGCACGGTGCGGGGCTCAACATCACCGTGTGGTCCTTCGACGGCAAGCTCCACTTCGGCCTCATCTCGTGCCCCCAGCTGTTGCCGGACCTGCGCCTCGTGGCGGAGGGGCTCGATACGGGCTTGACCGAGCTACTGGCCAAAACCGACTGAGCAGCAAGCTCTTCCGAGCCGTGCTACTCGGTGACCCATGCGTAGCGGGACGGGATGGCAGTCAGCCGGTCGTGAATCTCCGCCGTATGGCGATCGGGCGACGGGCCGTGGCTGTGATAGGTGACCACCAATTGGTCGTCATACGTTGCCACGGAATACATGTCCACACCCGCCGACGTCGATGCGAACAACACCTCGACGTCGTACTGCTCTACCGTCACACCGGGTGGGGTGCGCAGTGGCGGCAGCTCCCCGCCGTCCGTGGTCATCACGACGTCGGGGAGACCTGGCGGATTGCCCTGGTAATTCGGCCCGAAGTGCAGGAATGACTGTTGAATCACGCCGTCGGCTAGGTCGGTGCGGAACGCCTCGACGATGTCCCTGGCCAGATCGAGGATGTCGGTGCCGCTCCGAATCTCGGCGAGGTACATCGCCATCCCGACCGGATTGGTCGCCTCGGTCGCCCCGACCGGGGGAGTGAGGAAGAAGCGTAGATCGACCGGATACATGTAGGGGATCGGAATGTGTGGGGTGGCCCGGATGGTCCACTCGGCCAGGAGGATCGCAGCGGCGACCAAGGCGTTGAGGCTGATCCGGCGCTCGGCGCAGAGCGCGATCAGACTCCTGGTCTCCTCGTGGGACAGCCGGCAGCTGGCCGAAGGAACGCGGACCGATGCCGGGGCGCCACGGTCCGCGTTGCGATGTGAGGGGGGCAGCTCGTAGGCGAACATCGCAGGCAGGTAGCGCTCCAGACCGAACCGTTGGAGCTTGCCGATGCTTCGCTCGGACAGCACCGCCTCCAACGACAGCGGAATGGGCTCGGGCGGGACCGGTCCGGGATGGACGCCGCCGACGATGTCGGTGTACCAGCCGAACAACTTCTCCAGCAGCGCGAACTGATGGTGGGCATCCGCAAGCGCATGGTGGGTGTAGAGCGTGACTTCGGACCGACCCTCACCCACTGCGACGCGCAGGTTGACCAGCGCCTCGGATTGCTGCGGCGTCCGCTGCGCCGCCGCGTCGCCGGGCTTCTCGAGCCAGATCCCCTGATGCTCGTAGTCGTCGACCATGATCTGGTGCCTCCCGTCCGCGCCGGGACCGAGGTGACCCGCATGGGCAGGATGTACCCGCATCAGCGTCTGGAACGCCTCGGACATGGCGCCGACGTCCAGCCGCCCGCGCAGCACGAGGGTGATACCGATGAAGTTCTCCGCCTGCGCGAAGAACTCCTCGCTAGGCGTCAGATAGCGGATCGGAGATGAGCCGAACACCATGAACCCTTCCTGTCCGTTTCACCGGCTGGTACTCGCCCTGCGGTAACCGATCATCATCGGCCACGCGCACGCGACGAGGATGCCGACACACCACGCCAGCGCACCGATCAGCGGCCACAGCACCGGGCCGCCCACCGACAGTCCTCGCATGGCATCCACGGCTGGTGACATCGGCTGGTATCGGACGACGGGCTGGACCCAGTCCGGGTAGCGCTCCAACGGCACGAATCCCGTGCAGAAACACGCGCCCAAAATGATCACGGGCTGGATCGCTTCCACCAGAACGGCTTTGGGCCAGTAGAGCGCGGCCGTGGTGGCCAGCACCGAGAACGCCAGACCGAAGATCACCGGCAGAGCCACCCACAGCACGATTGCGGCCATCCCGCACTGGAAGCGGAATCCGAGGAGGAGTCCGGTGCCGAGGATGACCACGGTCGTGGCGCCCAGGCGCACGGTGTCGGCGGTCAGCCGCGACAGCAGTCCCGCTGCGCGGTGTATCGGCAGGGCCCACAAGCGAGCCAGGAGGCCGTCGAGGCGCTCGGCGGTGATGCCGACCACCCCCGTCGTCGACCCCGTCATGGTGGCCAGCAGTGCGACCAGTGGCACGCTGCGGTAGAGCGCGTTCTCGCCGGTGATCGTGGTGATCGAGTCGCCGAAGACCACCTTGAGCGTCAAGAGGAACGCCACGGGCAGCAGTAGCGCATGAACGAGGGTCATGGGATTGCGGGCGGCCCTGACGAGCAGGCGACGAGTGAGCACCAGGGTCTGCGACAGCAGTTGGCGCGGGGACGATTCCGGGTCGACGTCGGAATCGGTTGCGCCGTTTACGAGTACCGCCATCAGGCCCTCCGCCGGTACACGGCGGTGGCCCACGGGGTGGTCAGCGCCATGACGGCCACGGCCCAGGCCACCGCGGGCCAGATGGCCGACCAGGTGACCGGTGCCGCGCCGGAAACCGAGTCACCGGCCAGCGCCTGCATGGCGTAGACGATCTGGGAGATGGGCTGATTGCGCACGATCGGCTGGATCCAGTGCGGAAACCGGTGCAGCGGTTGAACTCCCACCGAGAGGAAGCCGAAGATCAACTGCGGCAACAGCAACCACTGTGCGGTTGCCGCCGGATCTCGCGAGTTGGTGCCGATCGTATCCGCCATGAACGCGAGCGCGAGCCCGGTGAGCAACACCAGCAGGCAGAACGCCGCGACGTACCACGGACCGCGATGAAAGCGGAAGCCGATCGCGTACCCGCACGCAAGCGCCACGACCAGGCCGATCACGCAGCGGTAGACGCTTGCGGTGATCCTCGCCGCCAAGGGTGTCAGCGAAGGAATCGGTAGCGACTGGAAACGTCGGTTGATCCCCTTTACCGAGTCGGTCGCGGCCCGAAAGGCGGTGGAGATCGACGCGAACGCGATGGCCTGCAACACGATCAGCGGCATCAGATACTGCGCGTAGCTGCTCGCGTTGAGATCCGGGCCATCCATGAGCCGGTTCAACGGGATGTAGAGACTCGCGGTCGCCGCCACTGAAACGGCCACGCCAACGGCGACTTCGCCGTTGCGCAAGGTGGGGGTGATCAGCCGCGTCGTCAGCACCCACCACTGCCGGACGCCCGACGGTGTGGGCCGCGTCGCGGTCAACGCGGTCACGGTGAAGCCTCACCAGCCACGCGGGCTCCCACGCCGCCGCAGGCCGCATTCCCGGTGAGCGAAAGGAAGACGTCGTCAAGGGACGGTCGACGCAACGACACGTCGGCCAAGTCGATGTTGGCAGCGCTCACCCGCGCCAGCGCTGCGGTCAGCATCGCGGGTCCGTCGGGTGCGGGCAGGCTCACGCGATCGGACTCCGGGGTGATCGCCGCGCGACTGGTGGCAGGCACCAGCGAGCCCAACGCCTCGACGAGGGATGCCAGATCAGCTGGATTGCGGGGCACGATCTCGCAGTAGGTGCCGCCCGTGCGCTCCTTGAGTTCGTCCGCAGTTCCCTGCGCGACGATCGTGCCGTGGTCGATCACGATGATCCGGTCGCTCAGCGCGTCCGCCTCCTCGAGGTACTGGGTGGTCAGCAACGTGGCGATGCCGGCCGCCTTGAAGGTCGTGACCAACTCCCAGATGGCTTGCCTGCTACGCGGATCCAGTCCCGTGGTCGGCTCGTCGAGGAATACCACCTCGGGCCGGACCACCAGCCCGCAGGCGATGTCGACGCGTCTGCGCATCCCGCCGGAGTAGGTACTGACCCGGCGGCCCGCCGCGTCCTCCAGGTCGAACTCACGCAGGAGATCGCGGGCCCTGGTCCGAGCCGGTGACTTGTCCAATCCCTGCAGCCGCCCGAACATCACCAGGTTCTCGAAGCCGGTCAACATGTCGTCCAGGGCGACGTGCTGACCGGTGAGCATGATCGACCGGCGTACCAGCGCCGGGTGGCGTACGACGTCGTGACCCGCGACAGAGGCACGGCCGCGATCCGGCGTTGTCAACGTCGACAGGATCTCGACCGTCGTCGTCTTGCCCGCGCCATTGGGGCCGAGCAGCGCGACGACCTCACCGCGGCGGACGTCGAAGGAGATGTCGCGCAACGCATCGACGGAACCGAACGACTTGCCAATGTCTTCCACGTCCACGCCGTTGTCGGACTGCGACATCGTTCCCATCACGTACCCGTCCGCCTATTCGTCGTCGTCGAAGATGGCTGCCGACAGGTCCACCAGGGCGAGCGCCTCGTCCTCGGCTCCGACGTCGGCACCGTCCCCGTCACCGGCCACCGCCTCGTCGATCATCGCCATCAGCGTGACGGGAAACCGTGCCGCGAGGGCCTCGGCGACGTGACCGGGCACCTGCCGACGGTCGTACCACCAGTCCACGTGGAGCACGCCGCCCTGCCGAAATGCTCGCAACTCGAGCGGGTGGCCCAAGCCGGGAAGAGTGTCTCGAACCACTCGCCCGGTGTCGACGTCGAACTGCACCGGCACCTCTGTCTCCGGCGACTCGGGGATCATGCCGAGGTACGAGAGGAAGAACTCCGGCGGGGGAGTGGCGGCGAGCAGCCCCGCGGTCGGGGCGTGGAGATGACGCAGCAGCCCGTGTCCGATCCCGTGGTGAGGCACGGCTTCGGTGATCCGGGCGACCTCGCCGAGCAACTGCATCGCGCTGGCAGCCGATACGTTCATGCAGGGCAACGCGATCGGGTAGATGGTGGAGAACCAGCCGATCGTCCTGCGCAGGTCCACCTCCGGCCGTAGCACCGATCGCCCCGCACCGGCGAGGTCGACGGCGGCGACGCCGTCGCCGACGGTGATCGCGAGGACGCGTGCCAGCGTGGCCAGCAGGACGTCCTCGATCGACGTCTGCAGGATCCGGCGGGCATTGTCGATTTCGGATGTCTGCTCGTGGGTCAGTGCGACGGGCAGTCTGATCAGGTCATCGCTCCCGGGTGAACTCGTGACCGCGGGACCGGTCAACCTCAGAGTCGCCGCCGCCGCATTGTCGAGCCAGTAGTTCCTTCGGTCGAGCACCGCGGGATGGGCAGCAAGGGCTGTGCACCGCTGCGACCACTCCCGCCAGCCCGTGGTGACCGGTTCCAAGGCGATGTCACTGCCGGCCAGCCGTTGTCCGAACGCCGTCAGCAGGTCGGTCATCAGCACCTCCCGCGACGTTGCGTCGTCGACCATCTGGTGCACGGTGAGCACGAGGAATCGTGGGTCTCCGTCCGCGGTCACCACGTACGTGGCCGTCAATGGCCAGCTGGTCAGGTCCTGCCCGGCAATGGTGTCGAAGACGATGGCGGACAGCGCTTCTCGTTCGTCGACGGAATCCGGCGGGGCATCGGCGGATAGCGATCGGTGGGCGAGGTCGGCGAAGTCGGCGGGTTCGCTGATCTGCTGCTCCCACGTGCCTGCCCGTTCGACGACCCGCATCCGCAATGCGTCATGGTGGTTGATCACCGCCGTCATGACGGCGCAGACGTCGTCGGCACTCACGCTCGAATCGAGGCGCAGCACCAGCGGTGCCCGCCAGCGACCCGGCTCGGCCAACCCGTCGTCGAGGAAGCGCAGGACGTTCGGCGGCACGGAGGGATTCAGATCGCCGATGTCCTGGCTGGACAGTCCGCCGACGGCTTGGCGTGCGACGAGGGTGTCTGCCAGCGCGGCGATGCTGCCGTGGTCGTAGATGTCCTGGGGGCTGAGGTCCACGCCCTCGTGAGCCGCCGTCATCGCGACACCGATCGCCAGGAGGGAATCACCGCCCAGCTCGAAGAAGTCGGCGCCGATTGCGATCGATTCGAGGCCAAGGCATTGCGACCAGATCCGCTGCAGCGTTGCCTGCATCTGCACGCGTGCGTCCACGACGCTGCCCGTGGTGCGTTCCCGCGCCTGCTGATCCGGCTGGGTCGCGGCGCCGGGGCCGTGACCGACCGCTGATCGCACGACGGTGGCGGGCTCGATCCAGTGGCGCTGGCGCGAAAAGGCATAGCCGGGCAGGGTCACTCGCGAAGCGTGGCCGCCATGTCTGGCCGTCCAATCCACGGTCACGCCCGCCGACCACAGCTGTCCGAGTCCGAGGAGAAAGGCATCGCGGTCGTCCCTGGCCTGCAACGGGTGCCGCATCAGGCGAATCGCGCGGTGCGTTTCCGACCACCACGGCAGGCGCCCGGCCGATCCGGTCAGGCTGCCGCCGGGACCCACCTCGACGAGCACCCGGTGGGCATCGCCCAGCAGGGTCCGGAGTTCCTCGGCGAACTGCACCGTGGAGCGGATGTGCCGGGCCCACCGCTGGGGATCGGTGGCCTCCTCATCGGTCATCCAGGTGCCGGTCACGTTGGAAAGCATGGGGATCCGGGGTGCGTGCAGTTCGACCGCGGACAGATACTCGGCGAATGGGGCAAGTACGCCATCCATCGACTTAGAGTGAAAACCGTGTGAGGTTCTCACGCGCCGAGCGAGGACGCCCGTGGCGGTCACGCGATCGGTGAACGCCAGGATCGCGGCCTCGGGCCCCGCCACCACACAGCTACCGGGCTCGTTGACGGCGGCGACGTCGACGTCGGTGTCCAGATGATCTGCGATGTCTTCGGGACTCGACGCGACGGCGACCATGGCGCCCGCCGGTGCGGCGTGCATCAGGCGAGCGCGCATCGACACCACCTTGATCGCCGACGGCAGATCGAACACCCCGGCCACGGTCGCGGCCACCAACTCGCCGATGCTGTGTCCGGCCAGCGCTGCCGGGGTGACGCCGTACGACATGATCAGCTGCGCCAGGGCGTATTCCACGGCGAACAAGGCCGGCTGCGCCAGGTCCGTGGGCTCCAGGCTGGTCCCTGCGAACACCTCGGCCGACAGGTCGATGCCGAGTTCCTCGGCGAAGCCGGCGGCGCACCGGTCGAAGGTCTCGCGGAACACGGGTTCGGTGTCATGCAGGCCCCGGGCCATGCCGACGTGCTGCGCGCCCTGGCCAGGAAACAGGAACGCCACCCGACGCGCGTCGGGGGGAATCCCCTGCGGGCACTGGCCGACCGAGACGTCGTCGTGGTCCTGTTGGTCGGCGACGGCGGTCAGGATGGTGACAGCGTCGGCACGGTCGTCCACGACGGCCGCCAACCGGATTTCGTGGGGACGCCGGCCGGCGAGCGTGTAAGCGACGTCGGGGAGCGAGAGGCCTTCGTCGCGAGCGAGTTCCGTGGCAAGCGCCGACCTCGCATCGTTGAGTGACTCGGCCGTGCGGGCCGACAACAACAGCACCTGCGGCCCGGTCGCCGGGGCGACGGCCGAGGACGTCCGCGGCGCCGCCTCGAGGACGACGTGCGCATTGGTGCCACCGACACCGAACGAACTCACCCCTGCGCGCAGCGGTGCGTCGGAAATCCATGGGGCGTAGGTGTTCTGCACCACGAATGGGGTGCTTTCGAGGTGCAGCTCGGGGTTAGGCGCCGTGTAGTGCACGGTCGGGGGAATCGCCTCGTTCTCGAGGCACAGGACTGTCTTGATCAGGCCGGTGATTCCGGACGTCGCGTCGAGGTGGCCGATGTTCGACTTCACCGAACCCAGTACGCACGGAGCTGCGCGATCGACGCTGGAGACCTCGAAAGCCTGTCGTAGGGCTTCGATTTCGATCGGATCGCCGAGGGGTGTTCCGGTTCCGTGGGTCTCAACGAAGCCGATGGTCGAGGAATCGACACCGGCGACGGCATGCGCTTCGGCGATCACCTCCGCCTGGCCGGCGAGGGCGGGTGCCGCATAGGTCATCTTCACCGCACCGTCGTTGTTGATCGCCGACCCGCGGATGACGGCGTGGATCCGGTCGCCGTCGTCGAGTGCTGCCTGCAGTGGCTTGAGTATGACCGCTGCGACACCGCTGCCGAAGATGGTTCCGTCGGAACGGACGTCGAACGGACGGCACTGACCCGACTGCGAAACCATCGCGCCCGGCTCGTAGGTGTATCCGACGTGGTGTGGTACCCGAATCGAGGCGGCTCCTGCCAACACCATGTCGCATTCGCCGGACAACAGGCTCTGGCAGGCGAGGTGCACCGCGACCAGTGACGACGAACAGGCGGTCTGCACCGTGAGGCTGGGACCGCGGAGGTTGAACTGGTGCGAGACCCGCGTCGCCAGGTAGTCCTTGTCGTTGAGCAGGACGAGGTTGAACATCTCGACGGTGATGCCCTCACCGACGAGCGTCTTGGCATCGCGGTGCGACATCAGGTTGTCCATCAGGTAGCCGCTGGCGGTGCTGGACGCGAAGACTCCGATTGCTCCGTCGAAACCGGAAGGGTCGTAACCGGAATCCTCGAAGGCGTGCCACGCGGTCTGCAGGAACAGTCGGTGTTGCGGGTCCATCATCCGGGCGGTGTACGGGGTCATCCCGAAGTATTCGGCGTCGAACTCGTCGATCCCGTCGACCAGCGCCGCGCGCCGGACGTACGCCGGATTGGCCATCGTCTCGGCGCTGACTCCGGCCGCGGTGAGTGCCTCCTCCGACAGCGTGGCGATGGACTCCTCGCCGCGGCACAGATTGTCCCAGAACGTCGAGACGGAGTCTGCGCCCGGAAAGCGGCCCGCCATTCCGATGACCGCAATCGCGTTGGCCGGTAAGGCGTCCGAATTTTTCGTGTCGTCGGTGTCCATTCTCAGACCCGTCCTCTCCGTCGGCCCGCCACGGCATCCTGGCGGGCCTTGGCGCGTTGGTGGGCGCGCGCACCGAGCCCGGTTCGGGCTGCCGTGGGTACCGCGGTCCCTGAGGCAAATCCCATCCGCTCGCACAGCGCGTCGGTCAGGGACGAGATGGTCGGGTACTCGTAGATCACCGCCGCGGGCAGCGTGATGCCCAGGCTCGCACTGAGGCCGCGTTGCAGGGTGACGCTCATGAGCGAATCCATGCCGAGCTGGAAGAATCCCGCTGCCGGGTTCAGCATCTCGGCGTCGGTCAGTCCCATCACGTCAGAGGCCAACGTGGCGATGTGGTCGGCCAACAGCTCACGGCGGCGTTCGGATGCACACTCTCGCAGTTCCTTGCGAAACGCACTCTCCGGGATCACCGGTGCGGCATCATCATTCGACACCAGCACGTCGTCGAGGATCCGCACCTGCCCTCGCGTGCGATAGGCTGCCGCCAGCAGTGCCCAGTCGGCGTTCACGACGGTGGACCGCACCGGTGCATCGGGACCAAGCACCAGCGATAGGGCGCGGATGGCCACGTTGTCGGGCATCGGCTCGAGGCCGGCATCCGACATCACCTGGCCGGCTTCGGACTGCTTGTCTGCCAGCGATTTCCACAAACCCCAGTTCACCACCGTGGCCGGCAGGCCCATGTTGCGGCGTGCCTGGGCGAAGGTGTCGAGGAAGGCGCTGGTCGCCGTGTAGTGGGCGAGCCAGCGTGAACCGAGGAGGCCGGAGATCGACGAGAACAGGACGAACTGCCGGACCGCCGTTCTCAATGACAGGGTGTGCAGGACTGCGAGCGCATCGAGCTTCGGTCGGAACATGGCGTCGACGTCGTCGTCGGTCATGTCGGCCAACGTGACCGGTCCGCCGGCGAATGCCGCCAGGTAGATGCCCTCGAGCGGGGGAAGTTCGGTGCCGAGGCGGTCGAACAGCGCCGCCATGGCGGTCTCGTCGGTGACGTCGGCAGCCACCGGTACCAGCGTCTTGCCCGCTGCGGCGAGTCGTCGGCCCAGATCGTCGAGTCGCGTCCCGGGGTCGCGGGATACCGCAACGATCGTCCCGGCGCCCATGTCGGCAAGCTGCTCGATCAGATGCGGTCCGATGTGGCCGGTGGCCCCGATGACGAGATGGCTTCCCTCGCTGCTCAATTCGGCCGCCCCCGCTAGTGGAGCCCATCGCTCCAGCCGCGGTACGTGGCGGGCAGCGCCCCGGTAGACCACCTGGTCCTCGCGTGGGTCATCGACACGGCAGGCCTGCGCCTCGGCCAGCACGCGCTGCGCGGTCAATACCGCGGGGATGGACTCGTCGACATCGACCACACCGCCCCAGATTTCGGGATGCTCGAGGGCGAGCGTGCGCCCCAGACCCCACAGCACGGCATGCGTCGGGTTGGCGCGATCACCGTCGGTGACGGGTTGGGCGTTGCGGGTGACGACGAACAGCCTGGGCGGGGACGGCATCGAAACGAGCTCCCGGACAAGGGCTCTGGCCTCGTCGAACAGTCCACGGGCCGACGTGACGTCGATGGCGCTGCCCGCGGGTGGGGCGTACAGGACGTTGCGCACGCCGGCGAGTGCGTTGCGCATGGCGGCCTCGCCCGCGTGGCGACCCAACCCCCGGCCGAGTTCCGCACCGAGGTCGGCATCCCCGATGACCAGCCAGGGGCCGCCTTCGGCGCCGGCGGTGTGCGCTGCCGGTAGGGGGTGCACGGGCCACGTGGGTTCGTACAGCCATTCGAGGGGGACGGGGCTGTCCTCGACCTTCGATCGACGTCCACGATGAGCCCGAAAGCCCTTGTTGGGCAAGCTGGGAGCGACGTCGATCCAGTGCCGGACATGACGCCAGGGGGTCGTCGGGATCGCAGGATGTGGCTCAGCCGGATGCTCGGCCACCGGCGGCCGAACGCTGTGGGTGGCGTTCAGGCTGGTGTGGAACGCGACGGTGTCGTGAGTGTCGCGCTGCAGCGTGCCCAAGCTGTGGTGATGGGCGTTGCCCATGGCGGGATCGTCGAGGGTGTCGGAGATTGCCCTGGTGAGCAAGGGGTGCGGGCTGATCTCGATGAAGGTGCAGTGAGCGGCGCCCGCGGCGGCGACCGCCTCGCTGAACCGGACCGGGTTGCGCACGTTCGCCACCCAGTGGTCGGCATCGAACGACGGCGCGGGTCCGGCATCGTCGACGGTGCTGATGATCGGGATGACGGGAATGCTCGGCACCAGTGAGGCCAACGCGTCCCTCAGCTCGGGCAGGACCGGGTCCATCAGCGCGTGGTGCGACGCCACGTCGACGTTGACCCGACGGGCGAACGTGTTCTGCTGACCTGCCCGCTCGATAACGGCGTCGACGGCCTCGACCGGGCCGGCCACCACCGTCTGGCGCGGCGACGCGTACACCGCCACCGTCACCCCCGGGACGTCGGCAATCAAGTCCCCGGCGGCCTGGGAGTCGAGCTCCAGCAAGGCAATCGCGCCCTTGGCGGCACGTCGCGACATCAGCTGCGACCGCCTCGCGATGACCCGGAGGCCCTCGGCCGGAGTCAGCGCGCCCGCCACGACCGCCGCCGTCGCCTCTCCCATCGAATGGCCGATCACCGCATCGGGTACCACCCCGTAGGAGCGCCACAGCGCCGTCAACGCGAGCTGCACACCCACCAGTACGGGTTGAATCCGCTCGATGCCCGTCATGTCCTGACCGCCGGAGAGTACGTCGTGCAGGGAAAAGCCGACCTCGGCAACGAAGTCGGGCTCCAACTCGGCTACGGCGGCCGCGAAGGCGGGTTCGTCAGCCAGCAGCTGCCTGCCCATCCCGGCCCACTGCGAGCCCTGACCCGAGTACACGAAGACGATCCCTGGACCGCACGTCCCCTGGTGTGGGCCGACGACTCCCGCGGCGACCTGCCCCGCTGCGAGCGCGCGCAGACCGGTGATCGCGTCGGCCCTGTCGGCGGCGCAGACCGTGCCGAACGTCGCCTGGTGAGTCCGGTGGTGATCGAGGGTGTGCGCGATGTCCGACAGTGGCACCAGCGCCCCTGAATCGGCCATCCAGTCGGCCAACACCGTGGCCATCTCGGACATCCGGTCGGCACTCTTGCCGGTCACCACGAGGGTGGTGACGGGCGGTGTCCCGGTCGCGGGCTGCTTGCGCGCTGGCGGACCCTCCTCCATCACCAGGTGCGCGTTGGTACCGCCGAAGCCGAAGGACGACACCCCTGCCCGGCGCGGTCGTCCGAGCGCTGGCCAGCGGGTCGGCTCGTCGACCACCTTCAGTCGGAGCTCGTCGAAGGGGATATGCGGATTGGGCGTGGCGAAGTGCAGATTGGCGGGGATGGTGCCTCGCTGCAACGCGAGGGTGGTCTTGATCAGGCCGACCATGCCTGCGGCGGCTTCCAGGTGGCCGAGGTTGGTCTTCACGGCTCCGGCAAGCAGTGGTGCGTCGGGTTTGCGTCCCCGGCCATATACCGCCCCGAGCGCCCTGGCTTCGATGGGATCGCCGAGCAGCGTTCCGGTTCCGTGCGCTTCGACGTAGTCGATTTCCGACGGCTCGACGCCCGCATCCGCGCACGCGGCGCGTAACACGGCGGCCTGAGCGGCAGGATTCGGCGCCATGAGTCCGTTGGATCGACCGTCTTGATTGACCGCCGAACCGCGGACGACGGACAGCACCCGATCTCCGTCACGCAGCGCGTCGGAGAGCCTCTTGAGCACCGCGACACCACACCCCTCACCGCGGACGAAACCGTCGGCGGCGGCATCGAAGGTATGGCAGGCACCGGTCGGTGACATCGCCCCCGCCGCATCGAAGCTGCCCGTCACGACGGGTGAGAGCACCAGGTTCACCCCGGCGGCGATAGCCAGGTCGGTCTGGCCGGTCCGCAGGCTCTGACAGGCCAGGTGCACGGCGACGAGCGACGATGAGCAGGCGGTGTCGACGGTGAGCGACGGCCCCCGCAGGTCGAGGAAGTAGGACAGCCGGTTGGCGATGATGCTCAGCGCGCCGCCCGTGCCCGTCCAGGCGTCGATCTGGCTGAGGTCCCGCGCGGCCATGTAACCGTATTCGCTGACGCTGGCGCCCGCGAAGACCCCGGTCTGCGAGCGCCGAAGTGATTCGGCGGGGATGCCTGCGTGTTCGAGTGCCTCGACGGCAACTTCGAGCAACAGGCGCTGTTGCGGGTCGATGTGATCGGCTTCCCGCGAGGCGATGTCGAAGTACTCGGCGTCGAACCCCGCGACGTCACGGAGGAAGGAGCCCCATCGCGTCGTGCTCGCCAATGCCGCCGACGCTTCCGGCGAGCCGTCGTCGAACGCCTGCCAACGATCGTCGGGCACGGTTCCGACCGCCGAACGTCCCGCGGCGAGGAAGTCCCACAGTGCGTCCGGGCCGTGAATGTCGCCGGGCAGCCGGCAGCCGAGGCCGATGACGGCGATCGGCTCGTTGGATGCGGTACCGGTGCCACCGGTCATCGCTCCGGGCGGTTCCGCCTGGGGGTGGGTCAGTGCGTGGGCCAGGCCGTTGAGGGTCGGGTTCTGCCAGAAGTCCACCGGCGACACCGGACGGCCCAACAACTCGGACAGTTCGCCGGACAGCACCACGGCGTCGCGCGATCCGAGACCCAGCTCGTTGACTGGCGCGTCCAGGTGGATCTGGTCTGGATTGCATCCGAGGGTCGTGACGAAGTAGTCGACCAACCAATGGCGCAGTTCGGCCTCCTGCTCGCCGAACGGCGTCATACCGCGATGCCCAGGCGCCGGAACTCGCCCTGCCGATAGAGATCGCCACAGGACGATCGGCGGATCTTGCCACTGGTGGTGATCGGGATCGAACCGGGGGAGACCAGCACCAGGTCACCGATGCGCAGATTGTGTGATCGCCAGATCGCCGACGACACTTCGCGTTTGACGGCGTCGAGACGCTGGGCGTTCTCGTCGACCGAACCGAGTTGGTTGAGCTCGATGATCGCCACCAGGTTCTCGGTGTCGTCGTCCTCGACCGCGATGGCGGCAACGCGGCCGCCCGTGATCTCCTGGATCGTCGACTCGATGTCGTCCGGGTAGTGGTTGCGGCCGTCCACGATCAGCAGGTCCTTGAGTCGGCCCATGATGTACAGCTCGCCGTCGGACATGACGCCGAGATCGCCGGTGCGCAGCCACGGAGCTGCCGGTGCGCCCCCGGAGGGGGCCACGATCCGGGCGCCGAAGATGCGCGCGGTCGGCTCGGGCTTTCGCCAGTAGCCGGCAGCCACGTTGTCGCCGTTCACCCATATCTCGCCGATCGACCCCTCGGGCCGTTCGGTGCCGCTCTCGGGATCGACGATGCGGATCATGCAGGCGCGTGGCGCGCCGTAGGACACCAACTCGGTGGTGCCATGCCTGCCGCGGGTGCACGGTCGGGCCAGTCCCGCCGAGAGTTGCTCGAGGTCGAAGCGGGACGTCTTCACGGGCTTGCCGAGCGCCGGGGTGGCCACGTACAGGGTGGCTTCGGCCAACCCGTACGACGGCCGGATCACGCACTCCTCGAGCCCGAACGGAGCGAACCGCTCGGCGAACCGCGTGATGGTGGCGCTCTGGACACGCTCGGCGCCACTGAGAATGGCCTGGACCCCGCCGAGGTCCAACCCCGAGAGGTCGGCATCCGAGGTCCGGCGGACGGCCAGGTCGAAGGCGAAGTTGGGTGCCGCGGACACCGAGTGGGAGTGCGTCGCAAGCAGCTGGAGCCAGCTCGCGGGCTTGCGCAGGAACGCCAGTGGGCTCATCAGCACCGCGGGGCGTGCGGTCACCACGGGCGCGCAAACGCCCATGATCAGCCCCATGTCGTGATAGAAGGGCAACCAGGACACGATCACCGTGCCCTCAGGCGTCTCGCCGTCCTGGTCGAAGTAGTCGCGCACGGCCTGGTTCAGGTTCGCCGTGACGTTGTGGTGCGTGACGACGACGCCTGCCGGGGTCCTGGTCGACCCCGACGTGTACTGCAGGTAGGCCGGACCGGGCCGAGAGTGGTCGGTCGTGTCGAGCGGGCGCGTCGAGTCCGAGTCGAGCAGGTCGACCTCGATCACCGCGGAGGCGGGCACACCGTGCCGACCGCCGGCGTACGCGTCGACGTCGGCAACCGTGGACGAGGTGGTGAGGATCGCCGCCGGCGCACTGTCTTGAAGCGCAGATGCGATCCGCATGTCGTGGACGCCGAACTGGGGCACGGACAGCGGCACGGCGATGAAGCCGGCTTGCAGTGCACCGAGGAAGGCGACGATGTAGTCCAGTCCCTGCGGGGCCAGGATCGCGGCCCGATCGCCCGTCGATCCGTGCTTGCGCAGTTCCTCGGCCACCACCAGGGCACGGCGGTGAACACGTTCCCACGTCAGGGTCTCGGGGCAGCCCGTCCCGTCCAGTGCACCGTCCATGAACGTGTACGCCGTGGCCTCGGGCTGTTCGATGGCCCGCGCGCGGAGCAGCGAAGGAATCGATACATCGGTGTGCGGCATGGTGAGCAACCTCTTCACGTTTTCTCTCGAGCTCAGCGAAGGGTTGGGACCCGCGCCCCGGGTGCGGAGGCGCACTGATGTGTGCGGTGCCTGGCAAGCGCCAGTCGTCAAACCGGGAGATCCGTGCCGGGCTCTTCCTCGACCGGTCCGGGTCCGTGCCCTGCGCCGAATTTATCAGCTGCGTCAGTATTGGCGGCGCCCGATGGGGTGCATGCGCCGTTCAAGGACAGCGTCAGCGCACCCAGTCGGATAGCTGGTAGAAGCCCTTCCGGTGTCCCCCCGCGACGGTGCGGACTGTTCTCCGAGGCTTGCGAAAGGATCTTTTGACCTCATCGGACGAGAGCTGGTTCGATGGCCTAAATAAATTTGCTGGGCAAATTATTCTTGAAGTACGGAATTTAGCCCCGAGGCTCGCGGTCGATGTCGCGTCCGGCGAGCGCTCCCGGCGCAGCGCCCGAGCAGTGGGCAAGGACGCGTTGTTCGACCCACTGTCCGAGGCCGGGCAAGTTCGTGTTGACGTAGAAGTGGTCGCCGGGCCAGGCGGTCAGTTCGAAGTCCGACGTCGTGCGCTGCGCCCACGGAGTCATCAGATCAGAGGTGGCCAAGTCGTCGTCCTCGGCCATCAGTCCATACACCGGGCACGACACCTTCGCCTCTGGTGGACTGTCGTACGACGCGATCGCCTTCAAGCCGCGCAGGGTCGGTAGCAGGGTGGCAGCGAACTTGTCGTCGTTCAGGAACTCCGGGTTGGCGCCGGTGACGTCGCTGACCATGCTCAGCAGTTCGAGGTCGGAACCCTGCAGTTCGGGGCGCTGGCGCAGCTTGCCAGGTGCCGCGCTGGCCGACACGAACAACGCCGCGACGGGGTTGCCCGCCTTCTCGAGGCGCAGCGCCACCTCGAAGGCGAGCAGGGCCCCCATGCTGTGTCCGAAGAAGGCGACCTGACCTGCCGGCGGGTCGGCGGCCTCGAGCATCGGGTAGAGGCGATCGGCCAGATCGGGGATGCTGGTGTACTGCGACAGATCCTTGCCGGCGCGCTTTCCCGGGTACTGGATCGCCACACATCGCGTGCCGCCGGTGAAGGTCTTGGCGAAGGGCACGTAGAAATCCGCCGAACCGCCCGTGTGGGGGAAGATGAAGAGCCGCGGCGCGACCGTCGTCTGACTGGGCTCGATGGTCACCGTGCTCAGGGTAGAGGACCGGCCGACGCTGCGGTGGCGGTCACCGATCGGTCACGGACCCGGCGCGCCGGGCGACCGTCCCCGGCGACCGTTCCTAGGCTCGATGCCGTGAACGATCGATACGGCTCCGACGTCCTGGCCCGAAACCCGCACGCCCCCAAGCGCGTGCGTTCCACCGAGCTGCCTGCCGAGCTCGGCCTCGTCGTGGAGGACGTGCAGACCGGCTACGTCGGAGCCATCGTGCGGGTCGAGTACGGCCGCATGGAGCTCGAGGACTTCGACGGACACCGCCGCCCGTTCCCGGTCGGCCCCGGCTACCTGGTCGACGGCAAGCCGGTGATCCTCACCCCGCCCAGGGCGAAGGCCCCGGCGGGTCCCGCCAGGACCGCGTCGGGATCGGTCGCCGTAGCCGGGGCGAGGGCAAGGACGGCCCTGGCGAGCCGCATCTACGTCGAGGGACGGCACGACGCCGAACTGGTCGAGCAGGTCTGGGGCGCCGACCTCCGCGTCGAGGGCGTCGTCGTCGAATACCTGGGCGGCATCGACGATCTCGCGGCCATCGTGCGCGACTTCGACCCGAGTCCCGGCCGCAAGCTCGGTGTGCTCGTCGACCACCTGGTGCCCGGCTCCAAGGAGGCCCGCATCGCGGAGACGGTCGCGCGCGGTCCCGGCGGTTCGCACACCCTGGTGGTGGGTCATCCCTACGTCGACGTCTGGCAGGCCGTCAAGCCCGAGCGCCTCGGTCTGAAGCAGTGGCCGGTCATTCCACGCAGCATCGAGTGGAAGCACGGCATCTGCGACGCCCTCGGGTGGCCCCACGGCAGCCAGGCCGACATTGCCTCGGCGTGGCGCCGGATCCGGGGCACGGTGCGGGACTGGAACGACCTCGAGCCAGCCCTCATCGGCCGCGTCGAGGAGCTGATCGACTTCGTCACCGCGGGCTAACCCGCGAGAAAGGCCTTCCCGCGCGGGGAGATTCGATATCCGACGGTGAGGCTGATGGTCAGGCCCAGCCCCTTGAGCTGACGGACCCGTCGCATGAACGGCGCCGTCTCCACACCCATCGCGATCGCGAGATCGGGAGCCCGGACCGCTTCGTTGGCGGCGATGAGCCTCAGGTACTCCCGCGTCCACGGCCCGGTGGTGCTCGCGGCGTCCCAGCCATCCAACCGCCGGGTGAGTGCACCCCGGTCCGCCGGCGTCAGCGCGTCGTCGGCCGCGAGGTCGGGCCGTTCGTCGGGGGCCAGGTACGACACGCGCATCGCATAGACGTGCTCCGCGGGCCTGCGATCCAGATCCGCCTGCGCCGCAGCGGCGTTCGGGTACCCCGCGGCTCTCGCCTGAGCCGCGGTCACCCGGTGGCCGGACGGGTATTCGGCGATGTCGTCGATGCGGATGGTTCCCGCCGGAGTGCGTTGTGTCCCTCCAACTTTCGCCCGCGGCACGTCCCAACTCCGCAGCACCAGGCTGATGGATCCGTCGGCGATGCCCGCCGCGGTGGCCCGATTGATCAGCACGACGTCCATCATCCCCGCGGGCAGACGTCAGCTGCCCTCGATCGAGGCGATCCTCGGCTCCATGTGACTGCTCGTGCCTGTGTGCTGGACGCGGACCCGCGAATGGGACATCATCCGTGGCATGTCAGTTCCCCCGCCGTACGGTTCCGATCCGTCGTACCCGCCGCCCGGGCAGGACCCGTCGTACCCGCCCCCGGCGCAGGGCGCGTCGTACCCACCGCCGCACGACTCGGACCCTTCGTATCCCCCGCAGTACGGTGCGGACCCGTCGCTGCCACCGCCCGTCAACCCCTACGGCGCCGCGCCGCCGCAGGGGCAGTACGGGGCGCCGCCGCCCTATGGCGCCTACCAACCTCCGTACGCGGCCGGGCCGCCCCAGTACCCCGGCGGGTTCTTCGGCGTCGACGCCTGGGGACGGCCGCTGTCGGACAAGAGCAAGCTCGTCGCGGGACTGCTGCAATTGTTCCTCGGCACCTTCGGCATCGGCCGGTTCTACCTCGGGTACACCGGGATTGGCGTGGCACAGCTCGCGGTGTCGATTCTGACCTGCGGAATCGGCGCCATCTGGCCCTTCATCGACGGCATCATGATCCTCGTCGGCAAGGTGCCGGATTCGGAGGGACGCACGCTGCGCGAGTGACGTGGTAAGCCTGTGCGGTGGCCGATGGTCTGTTCGACGTGGCTCCCGTGCCGGGCGACGGCGAGGGCATCCCCGATGCCGGGCCGTCGTCGCCGCTGGCCGTCCGCATGCGTCCTGCCGGCCTCGACGAGGTCGTCGGACAGGACCACCTCCTCAGGGACGGCTCGCCACTGCGCAGGCTCGTCGACGGCTCCGGCGCGGCGTCCGTCATCCTCTACGGGCCGCCTGGCACCGGCAAGACCACGCTGGCGTCGCTGATCTCGCAGGCGACGGGCCGTCGGTTCGAGGCATTGTCGGCGCTGTCGGCCGGGGTCAAGGACGTGCGGGCGGTGATCGACGTCGCCCGCCGCGCCGCCGTGCACGGCAAGCAGACCGTGCTGTTCATCGACGAGGTGCACCGGTTCTCCAAGACCCAGCAGGACGCCCTGCTGGCCGCCGTCGAGAACCGGATCGTGCTGCTGGTGGCGGCCACCACGGAGAATCCGTCGTTCTCGGTCGTCGCGCCCCTGCTGTCGCGGTCGCTGATCCTGCAGCTGCAACCGCTGGGCGCCGACGCGGTGCGGACGGTCGTCGAACGTGCCGTCGCCGATCCACGCGGGCTCGACGGGGCCGTGACGGTCGACCCCGACGCGGTCGAGCTCCTGGTGCAGCTCGCCGCGGGGGACGCCCGGCGCGCGCTCACGGCTCTCGAGGTGGCGGCCGAGGCAGGCGACCACGTCACGGTCGAGGTGATCGAGCAGTCGCTGGACAAGGCCGCCGTCCGCTACGACCGGGACGGTGACCAGCACTACGACGTCATCAGTGCCTTCATCAAGTCGGTGCGCGGATCCGACGTCGACGCCGCGCTGCACTACCTGGCGCGCATGCTGACCGCGGGGGAGGACCCCCGGTTCATCGCCCGCAGGCTGACCATCCTGGCGAGCGAGGACATCGGGATGGCGGACCCCACCGCGCTGCAGACGGCCGTGGCCGCGGCGCAGACCGTGCAGCTGATCGGCATGCCGGAGGCGCAACTGACCCTGGCCCACGCCACGGTGCACCTGGCCACCGCGCCGAAGTCCAATGCCGTGACCACGGCGCTCGCGGCCGCGATGGGTGACATCAAGGCGGGCAAGGCGGGGCTGGTACCACCTCATCTACGCGACGGCCACTACTCGGGCGCGGCGGCGCTCGGCAACGCCCAGGGTTATCGGTATCCGCACGACGATCCGGATGGCATTGTGCCGCAACAGTATGCGCCCGACGAGCTGGTCGGGGTCGACTACTACCAGCCGACGAACCACGGCGTCGAGCGTGACATCAGCGGTCGGCTGGACAAGCTGCGGGCGATCCTGCGACGGACCCGCTGACCCATCCGCCCGTCGGCCCCCACACATGGCGTTGCCGCCGGGGTTCGCGGCGTTCTCGACGATCGTGATGGGGGCACGATGTCCGAGTTCGCCGATCCCGACGGCAACGCGTGGGTGATGCGGCAGACCGAGGTGCGGGCGGTGAAACCTCTTCTGCCGCACCAGCCGGACTAGCGGCGCATGATTCCGGTCCTGCGGCGGCCGGTGAGGCCGGCGACCAAGGCGACGCCGAGCGCGGCGACGACCACCTGGACGAGCAGTTCCATCCAATCGATGCCCGCGGTGGCGGTGGGGATGCCGAGCTGGCGGGCCAGCCAGGTGCCGATGAGCGCGGAGACGATGCCGACCAGGATGGTGACGAGGATGCCGATGGGCTGCTTGCCGGGCACGATGAGGCGCCCGAGAACGCCGATGACGGCGCCGATGACGATCGCGGTGATGATGCCAGTGGGAGTCATTGCCGTGTCACTTTCAGTGGAGGTGTCAGGTGGAACAGCAATACCCAGGGGGCGGTCAAATAAACGTGGGCGAAAATAACTCCGGCCGGACCCTCTCGTAGGTGAACACCGAGCTGATCGACGTGGACACCTCACGTCGCCGCACCGTGGATCTGACCGACGCCGTCCGCGACTTCTGCGCGTCCCGTGGCGACGGCCTGTGCAACGTCTTCGTG
>JAESGJ010000421.1_pt1 | contig 25823 bp, 28 predicted proteins | sample 9266241 | NCBI WGS metagenome assembly JAESGJ01 (sample SAMN14514841, study PRJNA621669) | algae metagenome | isolation source: Brasilonema octagenarum HA4186-MV1 and co-occurring heterotrophs from wet... | place: USA: Manoa Valley, Hawaii | collected 2009-07-20 | reverse complement strand
CACGACCAACGTGACCATCCCCGGCACCGGACACAACCAGATGCTGTACCAGCCGCGGGCCGTCGCCGACCAGATCACCGCCGTCGTCGACGAGGTTCGGGCAGGCGCGTAACGGGGAACTATCTGAAGGGCACTTGAGGTTATACGAGTGCCAACTTCTAGGAGGATCAGTGGCAGCGACCAACCCCAGGACCTACAACAAGAACCCCGCGGCCGTCAGTGCGCTCTCACCGGAGCAGTACCAGGTCACGCAGGAGAACGGCACCGAGCGGCCGTTCACCGGCGAGTACTGGGACAACCACGAACCGGGCATCTACGTCGACGTGGTGTCGGGTGAGCCGTTGTTCGCCTCGACCGACAAGTTCGAGAGCGGCTCGGGCTGGCCGAGCTTCACCAAGCCGATCGAGTCGGCGAACGTCGTCGAGAAGCGTGACTTCAGCCATCTGATGTTGCGCACCGAGGTCCGCTCGACGCACGGCGACAGCCACCTCGGTCACGTGTTCAAGGACGGACCGCGGGAAGCCGGAGGGTTGCGCTACTGCATCAACTCCGCTTCGCTGAGGTTCATCCACCTCGACGACCTCGACGCCGAGGGCTACGGCGAGTTCACGACGCTCTTCAAGGAGGTACAGGCATGACGACCAAGACCGCGATCCTCGCAGGCGGATGCTTCTGGGGAATGCAGGATCTGATCCGCAGGCAGCCGGGCGTGGTGTCGACGCGCGTCGGCTACACCGGCGGCAAGAACGACCATCCCACCTACCGCAACCACCCCGGGCACGCCGAGGCCATCGAGATCACCTACGACCCGGCGCAGACCGACTACCGGGCGCTGCTGGAGTTCTTCTTCCAGATCCACGATCCGACGACCAAGGACCGGCAGGGCAACGACGTGGGCACCAGCTACCGGTCGGCGATCTTCTACGCCGACGACGAGCAGAAGGCCGTCGCACTGGACACCATCGCCGACGTGGACGCCTCCGGCCTGTGGCCAGGCAAGGTGGTGACCGAGGTGACGCCGGCCAGTGAGTTCTGGCTGGCCGAGCCCGAGCACCAGGACTACCTGGAGCGCTACCCGAGTGGCTACACCTGCCACTTCCCTCGGGCGGGTTGGAAGCTGCCCAAGCGCGAAACCGCTTCGCAGTAACCCTGTTTCACCTGAACACGTAGACGGTCCTGAATCGCGAAGATTCAGGGCCGTTTGCCAACAGACGGCTCGCGCTACGGGACCCGGCGGTGCAGCACCACTCGCCCGCCGGCCTTCGGTGTATACGCCACACCACGTGAATGGATCTTCTCGTCGGGGGCGGTGGTGGTGTCGATCGTGAAGTGTCGCAACACCGTTCGCAGCACGACGTCCATCTCGACGTTGGCGAACGCCGCGCCGACGCATCGCCGGACACCGCCGCCGAACGGGATGAACGCGAACGTCGGCGGTCGCTGACCCACGTAGCGCTGCGGGTCGAAGCGCCGGGGATCGTCGAAGTCCTCCGAGCGACCGTGGATGTAGTCGATCGCCACGAAGATCGAATAGCCCTTGGGGATGACCCACTCGCCGAGCTCGAACGTCGGCGCGTAGACGTGTCGGCCCGCGAAGTCGATGACCGTGCGCACCCGCTGCGTCTCCAGGATCGTGGCCTGGCGGTACTCGTTGTCGTCGGTCTGGGCCTCCTCGACCAATCTCGCGAGCACGTCGGGATGGCGCGTGACCCGCTCCAGCACCCACGCAAGGGTGGCTGCGGTGGTTTCATGACCTGCGGCGAGCAGGGTGAGCAGTTCGTCGGCGATGTCCCGCCGCGACATCGCCGAGCCGTCCTCGTAGGTGCTGCGCAGGAGCAGCGTCAGGACGTCGTCGCGCGACTCGAAGTCGGGATCGGCCCTCACGGTGTCGATGAGCCGATCGATGACCGCGTCGTAGCGGCGCCGGTACTCGGCGAGCCTGCCCCACGGGCTGAAGCGGCCGTACGTGCGCGATGGGCTGGGCAGCACGGCCAGCCTCGATCCGAGCGTGACCCACGGCGGGATGATGCGGCGCAGTTCGTCGAGTTGTTCACCGTCCGCACCGAATACGGCCCGCAGGATGACGTTGAGGGTGATCCGCATCATCGGCTCGAGCGATTCGAACTCCTCGCCCTCGGGCCATGACGCCGCTTCACGGAGCGTCTCCTCCTCGAAGATCGTCTCGTAGTTCTTGATGCTCTTGCCGTGAAAGGGCGGCGTCAGAAGCTTGCGCCGCCGCTTGTGCTCGGCGCCGTCGAGGGCGAACACCGAGCCGGAGCCGAGGATGCGGCTGAGGTTGGGCTGCACGTTGCCGACGTCGTCGGTGTTGGCGGCGAACAACTGCTTGGCGATCTGCGGATCCGCCACCGTCACCATGTTCCCGAACACCGGCACCGTGATGGTGAAGACCTCGCCGTGACGCGCCGCCATCCACTCGACCGTCCTGCGCCGCGACAGCACGAAGCCGGCCGCCTGAAGGAACTTGGGCAGCCGCGCCCGAGGAGGCAGGTTGACCGCGCGCGGGGCGGCGATCGTCGGCGCGTCGGACACCTCGGCGATGGTGGCTTCGGTCACTGAGCGCTCCAGACTGTCGTGGTACCACGTCGTACCGGTCGTTGGTGTAGTACGGTACCGCCTAGTACCGAACATGCGCAAGGGTTGGAGGCGGGCTCGAATTGACCACGGCGGCCACTGCACTCGACGACGGGCCGCGGGCCGACGCCGGAGCCACCGCGTTCCGCCTCCGACTGCTCGACGGCCTGGCCAATTCGATCACCGAGCGCGGGTACCGGGCCACCACCGTCGCCGACGTCGTCCGTCATGCCAAGACCTCGAAGCGCACCTTCTACGACGAGTTCGCCAGCAAGGAAGAGTGCTTCGTCGAGCTGCTGCGCGCCAACAACGAAGACCTGATCGCCCACATCACGGCGGCCAGCGATCCCGAGGCCACGCCCGAGGACCAGGTCGATGCCGCGGTCGGGGCCTACGTCGAACACATCGAGTCCCGACCGGCGATAACGCTGAGCTGGATCCGCGAGGCACCCGCGCTCGGCGACCTGGCCCGCCCGCTCAATCGCGTGGCGATGCAGCAGCTCACCGACATGCTCGTCGCCATCAGCGTCAGTCCCGGATTTCAGCGCGCGGGGCTCGACGCGATCTCGCGTCCGCTGGCGCTGATCCTGCTCGGCGGACTGCGTGAACTGACCGCCCGCCTCGTCGAGGACGACCAGGACGTCCGCGGCATCGTCGAGCCCGCGGTGACCGCCGCACGCGCGATCCTCGGCCTGCGCTCCTAATCCAGGATCAGCCGCGCCGAGCGCTCCAGCCGCTGCGCGATCTCCTGATAGGACACGTAGCCCATTCCCGCCCGGACCAGCGCGCCCGAGTACAGCATCTCGAGTGAGTCGATGACGTCTTCGTCGACGTCGGAGCCCAGCGCCGCCGCGAGCCGCTCCCTGATGTCGAACCCGATGCGCTGACGGAGCACCTCGACGTCGGGATCCCTGCCGAGGAGCGCACTGGTGACGGCCCCCGCGAATTCGGGCTCGTCGGCGACGAGGAGCGCGATGTGCTTGAGCACGTCGATCACGCGGGTGGCCCGGTCCTCCGAGTCGTGCGGCACGGGCGGAGCACCGGCGAGCCTGCGCCAGAAGACCTCGGCGACGAGGTGCTCCTTCGACGAGAAGTAGGTGTACGCGGTGGCCGCGCCGACGCCCGCCTCGGCCGCCACACGGCGCACCGTCAGGCCTGCGAAGCCCTCCCGATTGAGTAGCTCGACCGCGGCTCTGCCCAGCCGGTCCACGGTCTCGGCCTGCTTAGCGGTCAGACGGCGCCGAGTCGACTCCAGAGCCGGATCGGACACGTGTCTGGACGCTACTACAACCACCTTCCACCAGCAACGGTAAGTTGGCCCGCATGAGCACTACCGAGACTGCCCTGCCGCCGCCCGCCGCGCGACTCTTCGCGCTCGCCGAGCAGGTCACCGGCTTCATGCCCGCCGACGAGGGCCGGGCGCTCTACGATGCCGCCGTCCGGTACCTGGGCGCCGGGGTGGGCGTCGAGATCGGCACCTACTGCGGCAAGTCGACGGTGATGCTCGGCGCGGCGGCGCAGCAGACCGGCGGCACGTTGTTCACGATCGACCACCACCACGGCTCCGAGGAGCATCAGGCGGGCTGGGAGTACCACGACACCTCGATGGTCGACCCGGTCACCGGACTCTTCGACACCCTGCCGACCCTGCGGCACACGCTCGACGCCGCGGGGCTCGACGACCACGTCGTCGCGGTGGTCGGCAAGTCGGCCGTGGTCGCCCGGTCGTGGCGAACTCCGTTGCAGCTCTTGTTCATCGACGGAGGGCACACCGACGTCGCCGCTCAGCAGGACTTCGACGGCTGGGCGCGGTGGGTGGCCGTCGGCGGCGCACTGGTGATCCACGACGTCTTCCCCGACCCCAACGACGGCGGCCAGGCGCCCTACCGCGTGTACCGCCGCGCCCTGGACACCGGGGCCTTCCGGGAGGTCTCCGCCATGGGATCGATGCGCATCCTGGAGCGCACGTCCGGCACCCCGGGCGACGCGCTGGACTGACCGGACTCACAGCCGCACCACAGCGCGCAGTGCCACGCTGGCCGGCATGGGGCGGCGGTTCCGTTCGGTGATCGACTGGATCCGCGCGGGCTATCCCGAGGAGGCCCCGACCTACGGATACTCTCCGCTGCTCGCGCTGATGGGCCCGATTTCGCTGACGCGCAACGAGATTCGTCGTGTCGTCGAGGAGCTGGGCGACGGACCCGCCCACCCGGTCGACGTCAAGGTCGCGATCTCCAGGGTGACGGGGCGGCTACCCACCGACGGCCAGACACGCGCCGTCGTCAAGACGCTGACCCAGCCCGACCGCTGAGCAGCCGCCCGCTCACACGCCCGCCGCGGCCCGCTCGACGTCGAGGAGTTGCTCTCCGCGCCGCTCCGCGTCGTAGGCCTTGCGGCCGCCGCGAAGACCGAACAGCCGCTTGGAGATCAAGAGGTAGATCACCGCGGCGACGTTGATGGCGAACGCCAGCACGCGGGTGGTGCTGATGCCCTTCGACACCAGGTCGTACACCTCCAGCGGCAGGAAGACCGACGTCGCGATCACCGCGAAGTACTCACCCCACCGGGTGAGCAGCCACAGCCCCACGCCCTCGACGAGTTCCAGGACGGCGTACGCGACCAGTGCGAGCGTGATCAGGGTCAGCGTCGACGGCTTGGTGGCCAGTGCCCGCTCGAGCTCGTGGACCGCCGTCATCTGATCCACCCTGATGCCCGCGTTGCGCAGCAGCGGCAGATCGCGGTCGAACGCCGCCTGGATGGACCCCTGCGCCCCGTGGAACCTCCACACCGCCCACGCGGCGAGGGCGATCAGCAGGGCGCGGATCCAACGCTCGACGGCCAGGGCGCGCAGGATGATGGCCTGACGCAGCGCCTTGCCGCGGATGACCAGCGGCGCGTCGTCGGCAGGTCCGCGCCCGTGCGGCGCCCCGGGGACGAAGTCACCGCAGCGCAGGCAGCGCCAGACCTCGCCGAGTCCGGTCGTCCCGCTGAGTCGACCGGCGAGCGCGTCGTCGTCGGGGGCGTAGGTGACGTGTCCCCGGCGCGCACACGTCCGCAGCTCCCAGCGATTGTGGTCATGCGATTCGGGCATGCCGACCACCGTATGCCGCCATCGGCGGCCGGCGTCAGGAGAACACGTCGGCGAGGGTGACGGTTTGCAGGCCGCGGCTGTGGATGAGATCGAGCAACTGGCCGTAGCAGTGGGTGATCGGCGGCAGGTTGGCGTGCGTCAGGATGATCTGCTGCGGCTGAAACGACCTGGTGGCGTTGGCCACCAGCTGCTGCTCGTTGATCACCCGACTGTCCCCGACGTCACCGCTCCAGAGGGTCACGGTCGGGTAGCCGAGATCGGCGGCGACGCGGTCGATGCCGGGGGAATGCTCACCGTACGGCGGCCGGAAGAACGGCGTGCCGTCGACCCCGTAGGTGTTCTGTAGGAAGTCCTTGTTGCGCCGGATCTGATCGGCGACCGCGTCGAGTCCGATCTTCGGCAAATGTGGGTGGGACCACGTGTGGTTGCCCACCTGCACCTGACCGGAGTCCACCATCGGTCGCAGCACAGGTGCATTGACCGTCCACGACGGGTTCACGCCGTTGACGAAGAAGGTGATGCGGGTTCCCGAGTCGCGACAGAACTGGGCGAACGCCGCCACCACCTCGGTGCTGGTGCCGTCGTCGACCGTGAACGCGAGTTGGTTGCCGTCGCCGGGCAGCCTGGTCAGCACCCCGTTCGGGACGGGCACGCGGGCCGAAGGCGCCGGCCATCTCCCCGGGTCGGCCACGGCCCTCGGTGCGGCCACCGTCGCGGTCAGCACGCTGGCGGCGACGGCCTGCAACAACGTCCGCCGGTCGATGCTCGCCATGGCCGCGACGCTACCGATGCCCCGCTGAATGCACGGTGTACAACTCCTGTCGAAGTGTTGCCGGTTTGGCGACGGGGCGAGAACGGCGGCGCAGCAATGCCGTACACCCGAAAGTGACGGTCAGGCATAATTTGCTCACCGGCATCGGGGGGGTTCGACGTGGCTGCAGCGTTCGCGCGATGGTGGCTGCAACCCAGTCACTACGACTGGCTCAGCGGCTACCTCCACGCGCGTGGGATCAGCGTCGCCGCCCGCACGATGATGGCGGCGATCGCAGCCTCGCTGGCACTGTGTCTGGTGGCCCTGCTGGTCAGCGCCGACGGCCCGCGCGACCCGGTTCCGGTGGCGATGACGTGGACGGCGTTCGCAGGCGGGGTTGCCGGGGTGGCGCTGTGGACGGCGCGGTGGCCGACCTACTCGCAGTCGCTGGCATTCGCGATGGTGACCAATACGTCGATCGCCCTCGCGTGCCTGGCCCATCCGGACCCGATGGCGTCGCTGATGGGGTGCATCGCGTTCGCCACCAGCGGCGGCTACATCGCGTTCTTCCACACCTCCAAGTACGTGTTCTACAACTTCGCCGTGGCGGCGGGGGTGGCCCTGTATGCCGCCGTGCGGATGGCGGCACGCGGGCACGTGGCGCTCGCCTGCGTAGACCTCTTCCTGGTGCTGCAGGTCAACATCGCGCTGCCGTTGGCCATCCAGGTCCTGATCCGTGCCCTGGGCAACGACCTCGCGCACGCCGACCTCGATCCGCTGACCAATCTGCGGAACCGACGGGCGTTCCAACTCGAGACGCTGGGCCTGCTGTTGGCGCGACCGCTGCCCGAGATGTACCTCCTCGTCGCGGTGGTCGATCTCGATGACTTCAAGTCGATCAACGACCGCGACGGCCACCTGGCAGGCGATCGCGCCCTAGTCGAAGTGGCCAACGCGCTGCGGGCGAGCACCTGTGAGACGGCCGTCATCGCGCGCAGTGGCGGTGAGGAGTTCATCGTCGCCGACACGTCGCTCGTCGGCGACGCCGCCCCGCTCGCCCGCCGGATCTGCCGGGCCGTCGCCGAGTTGCCCGTCGCGATCACCGCCAGCGTCGGCACCGCGAGCGCCCGCCTCGACGGGGTGCCGGCAGGCCAGCACCAACCGCTGGTCGACTACCTCGTCGGAGCGGCGGACAACGCGATGTACCGGGCAAAGCGTAGCGGCGGCAACAGGTTTCACCACCACGGCCGAGGCGAGTAAGGGCTCGTCCCTGGTGTCAGGCCGCGCAGGCGCAGTCGACCTCGCCGACGAGACCGCGCGGCAGGTCGTCGGCGCGGAAGATGCCACTGCCCCGCGTGGTGGACGACAGCGCGTCCGCGGCCAGGATCATGGCCGCCCCGGTCCAGGTGGTGCGTTCGACGGGCCAGCGCTTGCCGTCGGAGAACACCAGGCCCGTCCAGTAGGAGCCGTCCTCCTCGCGGAGGTGGTGCATGGCGGCGAACTGCTCGCGCGCCCTGGTCGAGTCACCGATCGCGTCCAATGCCATGACCAGCTCGCAGGTTTCGGCGCCCGTCACCCAGGGCCGGTGGTCGACGCAGCGGATGCCGAGACCGGGCACCACGAAGCGGGCCCACCGCTCCTCGATGCGGGCCGTGGCCGCCGCACCCCGAAGGGCGCCCCCGAGCACGGGGTAGTACCACTCCATCGCATGGTCGTCCTTGAGGTTGAACGACTCGGGGTGCTCGGCGATCGCATGCCCGAGGCTGCCGACGGCGAGTTCCCACTCGGGCTGCTCCTCGCCCAGGTAGTTCGCCAGTGCCAGCGCGCAGCGGATGCTGTGGTAGATGCTGGCGCAGCCCGTCAGCAGCGCCTCCGGGAGGATGCCGGATTCACTTCTGGCCCAGGCGATCTCACCACCGTCGAGCTGCATGGTCAGTACGAACTCGATGGCGTCGTGCACGACGGGCCACATGGCCTCGGCGAACCGACGGTCACCGGTGATCAGGACGTGGTGCCACACTCCGGTCGCCACGTAGGCGCAGAAGTTGCTGTCGCTGTTGCCGTCCTCGAGCATGCCGTTGCGCATCTGGATCGGCATCGAGCCGTCGGCACGCTGCACGTCGCGGCACCAGTCGAACGCCGCCCGCGCCGGCTCCCACAGCCCGGCCACGGTGAGCGCCATCGCGTTCTCGACGTGATCCCACGGGTCGGTGTGCCCGCCGGGGAACCACGGCAGAGCACCGGAGGACTCCTGCGTGGCAGCGATCGACTCCCCGGTCTGGCGGCACTGCTCTGGCGTCAGAACGCCTGGTACGCCAGGAATCTCATGACGCCGCACCGGTCAGACCGCCGGCTTCTGGAAGTAGAGGGCCACGCTCTTGCCGATCAACGGGTTGAGCACCGACTCGGCATTGCGGGTGAGCCACGGCCGCGACATCATGTCCCAGACCAGCATCCTGTGATAGGCGGTAACCGCTGGATGGTCGGGCTTGTCAACGCCCACAGCGCATTTCAGCCACCAGAAGGGTGAGTGCAACGCGTGGGCGTGATGCCGACCGTCGAACCGCAGCCCGCGATCCGTGACCTTGTCGCGCAAGGCGTCGGCGTGGTAGATCCGGATGTGACCGCCCTCGTTGGCGTGGTACTCGTCCGAGAGAAGCCAGCAGACCTTCTCAGGCAGCCAGCGCGGCACCGTGACGGCAAGGCGCCCACCGGGTTTGAGGACGCGGATCAGCTCGTCGATCGCGCGGTCGTCCTGGGGGACGTGCTCCAGGATCTCCGAGGCGATCACGAAGTCGAAGGCGCCGTCGTCGTACGGCAGGTCGAGTGCGTCGCCCTTGACGGCTTCGGCCTTGGCCGACGCGGGCGCCTCGCCCTGGTCCTGCATGGCCTGCAGGATGGCGTCGACGTTGTTCAGCTCCTCGACGTCCTGATCGAACGCCACCACGTCGGCACCACGGCGGAAGGCCTCGAAGCTGTGCCTGCCCGCGCCGCAACCGACGTCGATCAGACTGCTTCCAGCCACGACACCCAGTCGGTCGAAGTCAACGGTCAGCATGTCTTCACCCGCTTCATCGCGCGCTCGTATACCGAAACAGTCTGTGCTGCCACTGATTCCCAGCTGAAGACGTCGACGGCGCGCTTGCGGCCGTTGACTCCCAGTCGGCGCAGTTCCAGCGGCGAGTCGAGCAGTTCGCCGAGCACCGCGGTCAGGTCGTCCACGTCGCCGGGGCGGACCAGTCGTGCGCACACCCCGTCGTCGCCGACCACCTCGGGCAGGGCGCCGGCCCGGCTCGCCACGATGGGCGTGCCACTGGCCATCGCCTCGACCGCGGGCAGCGAAAAGCCTTCGTACAGTGAGGGAATACAAGCGACCTCGGCCGAGGCCAGCAGATCGGCCAGCTCACCGTCGCTGAGGCCGCTCGAGCTGTGCACCATGTCGGAGATGCCCAGTTCGGCGATCAGCTTCTCGGTGGGCCCGTTGGGCTCCAGCTTCGAGACCAACTGCACGTCGAGGTCGCGTTCGACGCGCAGCCGGGCGACGGCGTGCAGCAGATGACTGACGCCCTTGAGTGGGACGTCGGCGCTGGCGATCGCGATGATCCGGTTGCGCACGCGAGTCTCGCTGGGCCGGAACAGTTCCGTGTTGACCCCGAGCGGCACGACGTGCAGCTGATCGGGGCGCACGTCGAAGTCCTCGGCGATGTCGGCCGCGGACGACGATGACACCGTCAACAGCTCGGGGATCTGCCGCGCCACCTGCTTCTGCATCTCGGCGAAGCCATACCACCTGCGCACCAAGGGCTTTCGCCACCACTTCGCGGCGGCGACGTCGAGCACGCGGTCGCGGGTGATCGGGTGGTGCACCGTGGCCACCACCGGCAGGCCGAGGTCGGCGATCGCGACCAACCCGTCGCCGAGGCTCTGGTTGTCGTGCACGACGTCGAACTGGTCCCGGCGGTCGGCCAGGATCCGGGCCACGCGCAGGCAGAACGTCTTCGGCTCCGGGAAGCCCGCGGTCCACGTGGTCATCAGTTCGAGCAGATCGATGCGGTCGTGGATCTCGCTGGGCCGCGGAATCCGGAACGGGTCGGGCTCGCGGTAGAGATCCAGGCTCGGCACCTTGGTCAGGCGTACCCGGGGGTCAAGACCCTCGGGATAGGGCTGACCGGAGAACACCTCGACGTCGTGACCAAGCTCTACGAGACCGCGGCTCAGGTGGCGGACGTAGACGCCCTGCCCACCACAATGCGTCTTGCTGCGGTACGACAGCAGGGCAATGCGCATGACTACTTCACCGTGGCCAGAGTCGGAATCTGCGCTCTGGACATGTGTCCAGACTATAGTTTGACTAGCTAGCCGCCGCAACGCGGGTACGTAGTCTGACTACCACGAACGCGCGGCCGATGCGCACCCTAGCTCGGCGGGAAGCCACCCGTCGCCACCGGACCCCAACGCACGGGCGTGACCCTGATCAGGCATTTTCCCTGATCGACCATCGCCTGCCGGTACTCGTCCCAGTCGGAGTGCTCGCCCGCGATCGAACGGAAGTACTCCACCAGCGGCTCGACCGCGTCGGGCAGTTCGATGACCTCCGCGTCACCGTCCACCTGGACGTAGGCGCCGTTGAACTCGTCGGAGAGCACGGTCACGCTGGCCCGTGGGGTACGGCGGACGTTGGCGGACTTGGCCCGCTTCGGATAGCTGGCGATCACGATCCTGCCCTCGGCGTCGACCCCGCCGGTGACCGGCGAACTCTGCAGCGAGCCGTCGGCGCGGAACGTGGTCAGGACCATCTGGTGTCGGGGCCTGACGAAGTCGAGCAGCGTGGCGAGATCGACGGTGTCGGCGGTTGCAAGCTTGCGGGCCATGCTCCCAACCCTACGACCGCCGCTCGGTCGTGCGCTTGAGCGTCCACGACGGGATCCAGTGCGTGACGGACTTGCGATTGGGCCCATAGGAGATGTCGTAGGTGACCAGACCCCACCAGAAGCCCTGCTCACAGAGACCCCAGCAGCTGAGCCTTCCTTCGACGACCGAGTGCATCTGCAGTCCGGCGGGGTGATAGCCGCCGGCCCGGTGTGGTTCTCGCGGGAACACCGCGGCCAGATCGACGAGGACGGCGACGGGCGGATCGACCCTGCGGAAGGCCTCCGGCACGGGCTGGCCGTGATATCCGATCGACTGGAGGTCGCCCACCGTTCGATCATATGTTCGATGGAGGTCCCTGGATACGCCATCGCGGGAGCACCAGGGCGAACGCCCGCGGAAAGCCGAGCCCCGTCAGCCGGGCGTCCCCGATCGCCGCCCACGTCACCGGCCGCACGTCGCCCGAGGACGGTTCGTAACAGTGCGCGACCTGCTCGTCGCACCCGACGATCAGCACCCAGTGCCGCGGGATGAGGTTCCCGACCAGCATGGCGACGGGCCAGTGCGCCCGCACCGCGCGATCGACGTCGGCCAGCGCGTCGCGCCTGCGCAGCAGCCGCCAGCCGTACCGCACGTGATGCCGGGCGCTGTGCCCGCTGATCGTTCGTGCCATGCCCCGGGGCGTGGTGCCGAGCGCCCTCGGCCAGATCCGGTTCGCGGCCGCGTGCACGCGGCCCTGCTCGCCGTCGAACCACGCCGGCTGGCCCACGCGGGCGCCGTAGTCGGGATCGAGCAGCGCGCCGGCCACGACCGCGACGGCGGGTCCACAGGACACCCCGTCGCGCTGCCGAAGGTGCAGGTCCGCGAGCTTCACCGTCCCAGGCTAGGCCGATCGCCGCCGTGCGGGCCCGCGATCGACCTAGTCTTTCCGCATGCGCCTCTCCACCCGCAATCAGCTCACCGGAACCATCACCGAAGTCCACCTCGGTGCGGTCATGGCGACCGTCCGCGTCCGGCTCGACGGCGGTGACCAGATCGTCACGGCATCGATCACCAAGGACGCCGCCGAGGAACTCGGTCTCACGGCAGGCATCCCCGCCACGGTGTTCGTGAAGTCGACCGAGGTGGCCATCGGCGTCGAGTAGGGCACCGCCCGAGTGGGTATCAGTGAACACATGTCTACTGAAACCCTTGACCCGTGAGCTTCGACCTCACGCCCACGATCGCCCAGCACGATCTGGCCAAGCGGACCCACGAGTTCGCGGCGGACGTGGTCCGTCCGGTCGCCAGGGAGTACGACCAGCGGCAGGAGTTCCCGTGGCCCGTCCTCGAGGAGGCGGCGGCTCGCGGGTTCTACAGCCCGCTGTTCTATCGCGACCTCATCGGCGACCCGACGGGACTGTCGCTGCCGATGTTCATGGAAGAGCTCTTCTGGGGCTGTGCGGGTATCGGCCTGGCGATCGTGATGCCTGCGCTCGCGCTGTCGGCGATCGGCCAGGCGGCGACCCCGGAACAGATGCTCGAATGGGCGCCGGAGTGCTTCGGCACCGCGGGTGATCTGAAGCTCGCCGCCCTGGCGATCTCGGAGCCCGAGGGCGGCAGCGACGTCCGGAATCTGCGCACGACCGCCCGGCGCGACGGGGACGACTGGATCATCGACGGCCACAAGATGTGGATCGGCAACGGCGGCATCGCCAACGTGCACGTCGTGAACGCCGTCGTCGACCAGGAACTCGGTCACCGCGGACAGGCCCTGTTCGTGGTGCCCGGCGGTACCCCTGGGCTCCAGCTGGTCCGCAAGCTCGACAAGCTGGGCTGCCGCGCCTCGCACACCGCCGAGCTGAAGTTCGACGGGGTACGGATTCCCGGCGCCAACCTCCTCGGCGGACAGGACAAGCTCGATCACAAGCTGGCGAAGGCCCGCGAGGTGGTCGCCGGCGCCAAGCACTCGGGCTCGGCGACGCTGGGCACCTTCGAGCAGACCAGACCGATGGTCGCCGCGCAGGCACTCGGAATAGCCAGGGCCGCACTGGAATACGTCACGGAGTACGCCAACCGGCGGGAGGCCTTCGGCAGCCCGATCATCGACAACCAGGGCATCGCGTTCCCGCTGGCCGATCTCGCGACCAGGATCGACGCGGCCCGGCTGCTGACGTGGCGGGCGTCGTGGATGGCGGCGACGGGCGTGCCGTTCGCGCGTGGCGAGGGCTCGATGTGCAAGCTGATGGCCAGCGAGACCGCGGTCGAGACGACGGAGCGCGCGATCCAGACGATGGGCGGATGGGGCTACGTCACCGACCATCCGGTCGAGAAGTGGTATAGAGATGCCAAGCTGTACACCATCTTCGAGGGCACCAGCGAGATCCAGCGCATCGTCATCTCGCACGCACTCGGCGCCGCCGACGGCGCTCCGCCAATGCACGTCGACCTCGAACCCAGCGGCGGGCCGCTCAACGCGATGTTCGGCAGGGGCACCCCGGCGCGGACCCAACTCGCCGACGCCGCGATGTCGATGCGCGACCGGGTGCCCGCGCCCGTCATGCAACTGGCGATGAAGGTGCTCCGCCCGCCGAGGAGGTGACCGTCACGCCCCTTCGGCGCGTGGACCGTGGCACGACGACGATGACCAGACTCACAGTGAGGATGCAGCCGCCGCCGACGATGATGATTCACCGTGATCACGCTGACGACCCCAAAGACCACCGTTCTGCTGACCGTCGCCGCGCTGCTGATCGCCGGCTGTGGCGGGTCCGGCGGATCGGGTGAAACGACGAGCTCGGCCTCCTCGGCTCCCGCCATGTCAGGCGCGCCCCAGATGTCGGACCAGCAGGCACCGCCCGAGCGGGTCATCGTCGACGTCACCATCAAGAGCGGCGACGTGACGCCCACGAACGAGCAACTCCAGGCGAAGGTCGGCGATTCCATCATCGTGCGCATCGACAGCGACGCGGCCGACCAGCTGGACGTGCACTCCGATCCCGCGCACACCTTCAGCGTGGCAGCCAAGCCCGCACAGTCGTTCCAGTTCACCGTTGCCGTACCCGGCAAGGTCGACGTGGAGCTGCACCAGCTCAACCGCACGATCGCCACGATCACGGTGCAGTGATCGTGGCCATCGGCCACTGGCCCAGGGCCGTCGGACTTCGCGTTCGGCCGGCTCGGGCTGCGCGGCCTGACGACCCATTCGGCAGCGGCTTCTCCTCGCTGCTCACCGGCTGCTCTTCGGCGCCCGATCCCGGATAATCGGCGCATGCGCGCGCTCATCGTCGTCGACGTTCAGAAGGATTTCTGCGAGGGCGGTTCGCTGGCCGTCGAGGGCGGCGCCGCTGTCGCGGCCCGGTTGAGCGAACTCCTGGCGGCACATGACTACGACCACGTCGTCGCCACCATGGACTTCCACATCGACCCCGGCTCGCACTTCTCCGATCAGCCCGACTACCGCGACTCCTGGCCGCGGCACTGCGTGGTCGGGACGCCGGGCGTCGACTTCCACCCCGCGTTCGACCCGGCAGCCGTCGAAGCCGTCTTCACCAAGGGCGAGTACTCGGCGGCCTACAGCGGTTTCGAGGGCGCCGCGGAGGACGGCACGACGCTGACCGACTGGCTGCGGGCCCGCGACGTCGACGCGGTGGACGTCGTCGGCATCGCGACCGACTACTGCGTCAAGGCGACCGCCGCCGACGCCGTCGCCGGGGGCTTCGCCACCCGCGTGCTGCTCGACCTGACCGCGGGGGTGTCCCCCACCACGACCGCGGAGGCCGTCGAGTCCCTGCGCGCGGCGGGCGTCACCGTCTCGTAGCGGTTCGCGGTGGTCGGTCCGGTGACGGTGACCACATCGTCACCGGCGTCAGTTTGCGATGCCCGATAACGGGGCAGTTCAGGGGCGGTGGTCACGCTGGCATACCTCGAATCCGCAGGTCTCGCCCGCCATGCTCCCGCACCCACCCGCGCCGTATCGTCAGCGTGAACCGTTCACAGCTCCATCAGAAGGGTGCGATGTGACCACCGCCGCCAGTTCCAAGGACACCGCGTCCCCCGCCGTCATCCCGGCCGATCAGCCCGCGGCCCCGGCCAGGGACGCGATCCAGCGCGAGATGTGGCCCGGCAAGGCCTACCCACTCGGTGCCACCTACGACGGTTCCGGCACCAACTTCGCCGTGTTCAGCGAGGTCGCCGAGTCGGTGGAGCTCTGCCTCTTCGACGCCGACGGCGCCGAGACCCGGTTGCCCCTGCCCGAGGTCGACGGCTACATCTGGCACGGCTTCGTGCCGAACATCGAACCCGGCCAGCGCTACGGCTACCGCGTGAGCGGCCCCCACGATCCCGCCAACGGGTTGCGCTGCAATCCGAACAAGCTCCTGCTGGATCCCTACGCCAAGGCCATCGACGGCACGTTCCAGTGGGATCAGTCGCTGTTCGGCTACGACTTCGGCGACGAGGACAGCCGCAACGACGAGGACTCGGCGGCGAGCATGCCGAAATCCGTCGTCATCAACCCCTTCTTCGACTGGGGCACCGACCGGCCGCCGCAGCACGAGTACGCCGACTCGATCATCTACGAGGCCCACGTCAAGGGCCTGACCGAGACGCACCCCGACATCCCCGAACAGATCAGGGGCACCTACGCCGCCATCGCGCACCCGTCGATCATCGAGCACCTGAAGGGACTCGGCATCACCGCGATCGAGCTGATGCCGGTGCACCACTTCGCCAACGACTCCACGCTGATCGACAAGGGGCTGTCCAACTACTGGGGCTACAACACCATCGGCTTCTTCGCCCCCGACTCGAAGTACGGCTCCAGCCCGACGCCCGGTGGCCAGGTGCAGGAGTTCAAGGCCATGGTGCGCGCCCTGCACGAGGCGAACATCGAGGTCATCCTCGACGTGGTGTACAACCACACCGCCGAGGGCAACCACATGGGTCCCACGGTGTCCATGCGCGGCATCGACAACGCCGCCTACTACCGCCTGGTCGAGGACGACAAGCGGTACTACATGGACTACACCGGTACGGGCAACAGCCTGAACGCCGGCAGCCCGCACGCCCTGCAGCTGATCATGGACTCACTGCGGTACTGGGTGACCGAGATGCACGTCGACGGATTCCGGTTCGACCTCGCGTCCACCCTGGCCCGCGAGTTCTACGACGTCGACAAGCTGTCCACGTTCTTCGAGCTCGTCCAGCAGGACCCGACGGTCAGCCAGGTCAAGCTGATCGCCGAACCGTGGGACGTCGGACCCGGCGGCTACCAGGTCGGCGGCTTCCCCCCGCAGTGGACGGAGTGGAACGGCAAGTACCGCGACACCGTCCGTGACTTCTGGCGCGGCGAACCGGCCACCCTCGACGAATTCGCCTCGCGGCTCACGGGTTCCGCGGATCTCTACGAGCACACGGCCCGCAGACCGGTCGCATCCATCAACTTCGTCATCGCCCACGACGGCTTCACGCTGCGGGACCTGGTGTCCTACAACGAGAAGCACAACGAGGCCAACGGCGAGGACAACAACGACGGCGAGAGCCACAACCGGTCGTGGAACTGTGGCGTCGAGGGGCCGACCGACGACCCGGAGATCCTCGCTCTGCGGGCGCAGCAGGAGCGCAACTTCATCACCACCACGCTGCTGAGCCAGGGCGTGCCGATGATCTGCCACGGCGACGAACTGGGCCGCACCCAGGGCGGCAACAACAACGGGTACTGCCAGGACAACGAGATCACCTGGATCGACTGGGCCAACGCCGACACCAAGCTGATCGAGTTCACGCAATCGGTGGCCGCGTTGCGTGCCGCACATCCGATCTTCCGCAGGCGCCGGTTCTTCGACGGGTTGCCGGTCCGCATCCGCGGGTCCGAGCGCATCCCGGACATCTCGTGGTTCGCCCCCGACGGTTCGGAGATGAGCGACGAGGACTGGGGTTCGGGCTTCGGCAAGTCGATCACCGTGTACCTCAACGGTCAGGGCATCCCCGATCTGGATCCGCGTGGCCAGCGTGTCACCGACGATTCGTTCGTGCTGTGCTTCAACGCGCACTTCGAACCGATCGACTTCACGCTTCCGCCAAAGGAATTCGGCGCGGCGTGGCAGCCGGTGATCTACACCGTCGACGGCGCCGTGATGGAGGGCTCGCGGCCGGTCGCGGCAGGAGCCAAGGTGAGCGTCGAGGCACGCTCGGTCATGGTGCTGCAGGCCGCCGCACCGGCCTCCTAGGCGAGGTCTACTCGACGACGTCGAAGAACGACTCGCCGTCCTCGGGGGTGCCGTCGATCTGGCCCAGCGTGCGGCCGTGCTCGCCGGTGTCGATGCGGTCGAGTTCGTCGTCGCTCTCGAGTTCGAGGCCGCCGCCCTCGTCGGAGTCGTGGGCCTCGGACTGCTCGTCGTCGTCCTCGTCGTCCTCGCTCACGTCCGGCTCCTCCTCGGACAGCCGCTCGTCGAGCGTCTCGTCGTCCTTGGCCGGGATCCACCGCTCCGGCGGGTCGGCGACGTCGTCGCCGTCGTCATTGCGGATCTCGTCGGAATCGAGCTCCTCGGACTGGGAGAGCGGAAAGTCGTCGAAATCTGAAGTGGACATGGCGCCCATGTTGCCCGACCCGGCGCGGCCTCAAACGCCCGCCCCCACGTGGTTCGTGCACCCGCACCCGCGCTCACCGCGGGTTTCGGTGCACGAATCGCAGTGATGGCAATTAGCTCTGTAACAGAGGTAACGTGGCGGGGTGACCACCACCACCGACCTCGCCAGCGACCTGCTGGCAACGGCAGGCCGCTTCCGCCGCCAGGTGCGGCGTTCCGGTGGCGCGCCGCGCATCGGCTCCGGACTGCCCGAGTCTCAGGCCGAACTGCTCCGGCTGATCGGTAGGCAGCCCGGCATCTCGGTGCGGCAGGCGGCGACCGAGCTGAGCCTCGCCCCCAATACCGCGTCGACCCTGGTGTCGCGGCTGACGGCCGACGGCCTGCTGGTGCGCACCGCCGATCCCGACGACCGCCGCGTCGGCAGATTGCGGCTCACCGAGTCGGCCCAGCGCCTCGCCGACGAATCGCGCCGCGTCCGCAGGGCCGCCCTCGGCGCCGTGCTCGGCCGCCTCGACGCCGAGCAACTGAACCAGTTGCGCGACGGGCTCGCCGTGCTCACCGAGGTGACCAGACTGCTGCACGAGGAGGAATCATGACCACGACCCCAGCGGCCATCGAGTGCCTGCACCTGACCCACCGCTATGGCGACTTCACCGCCGTCGACGACCTGAACCTCGAGGTCCGGGCAGGCGAGACGATGGGACTGCTCGGCCCGAACGGCGCGGGCAAGACGACGGTCGTGCGGGTGCTGACCACCCTCACCCCCGTCCAGCAGGGCGACGTGCACGTCTTCGGACTCGACGCCCGTCGCGACACCATGGACATCCGGCACAACCTCGGCTATGTGCCGCAACAGCTTTCGATCGAGTCCGCGCTGACCGGCAGGCAGAACGTCGACCTGTTCGCCCGGCTCTACGACGTGCCACGCAAGCAGCGCCGTGCGCGGGTGGACGAGGCGCTGTCCGCGATGCAGCTTCTCGACGTCGCCGAGAACCTCGCGGGCACGTACTCCGGCGGCATGGTGCGCAGGCTCGAACTCGCCCAGGCGCTGGTCAACCGACCGTCGCTGCTCATCCTCGACGAGCCGACCGTGGGGCTGGATCCCATTGCCCGCGACGGAGTCTGGTCGCAGGTGGCCGACATGCAGGAGCAGTACGGCATGACAGTGCTGCTGACGACCCACTACATGGAGGAGGCCGACGCACTGTGCGACCGCGTCGCCCTGATGCACCACGGCGTGCTGCAGGCCGTCGGCGCGCCGGGCGACCTCAAGGCGGGCCTCAGCTCGGAGACGTCTCAGACCGCGACGCTGGAGGACGTGTTCAGGCACTATGCGGGCTCGGATCTGACCGAGGACTCGACCAAACGCGGCCTCCGCGAAATTCGTTCCAGCAGAAGGGCCGCCCGCCGTGTCAGTTGATCGTGAGGCCGTGACCGTCGAACTCATCCGCGCGCCGCGCGGGATCCGCAGGGCGGGCGGGCTGCTGCGCCGCATGGGCGCCTTCGCACTCGTCGAGCTGCAGAAGCTCTCGCACGACCGCACCGAATTGCTCACCCGGATGGTGCAACCCGCCCTGTGGCTGTTGATCTTCGGGCAGACGTTCTCGCGCCTGCACGTCATCAACACCGGCGACGTGCCGTACCTGGCCTTCCTGGCCCCGGGCATCATCGCCCAGTCGGCACTGTTCATCTCGATCTTCTACGGCATCCAGATCGTCTGGGACCGCGACGCCGGCATCCTCGCCAAGCTCATGGTGACGCCGGCGCCCGCGTCGGCCCTCATCACGGGCAAGGCGTTCGCCGCGGGCGTGCGGTCGGTCGCGCAGGTGGTTGGCGTCATGGTGATCGCCTACCTGATGGGCATCCACCTGACCGCCAACCCGCTGCGGATCCTCGCCGCGGTGGCCGTCGTGGTACTCGGCTCGGCGTTCTTCGCCTGTCTGTCAATGACTTTGGCGGGACTGGTGCGCAACCGCGACCGCCTGATGGGGATCGGGCAGGCCATCACCATGCCCCTGTTCTTCGCGTCCAACGCCCTGTACCCGGTCGACGTGATGCCGCAGTGGCTGCGCTGGCTCTCCGCGATCAACCCGCTGAGCTACGAGGTCAACGCGCTGCGGGCCATCCTGCTCGGCACGCCGGGCAACACGCTGCTCGACATCGGCGTGCTGGTGCTGGCCGCAGCACTCGGCGTGTTCACCGCCTCGTCGCTGTTGCGGCGCCTGGTCAGGTAGGCCGCTTGGGTGCGGACAGGTCGTAGGCCGTCACCCCGCCGATGGTGGTCGAGTGGAAGTGGCCACGCACCCACCGCAGGATGTCGGAATGCGGCCTGGCGCTGACGTTCTCACCGTTCTCGTCCTCGGCGACGGCGCCCTTCGAGGACCCACGTGGCGCGAGGTAGTACGCGACCTGGTGGCGGGCGACGTAGTCCTGGAACTGCTGCAGGGTGGGCGTCGGGTCGGTGCCCGAGAAACCACCGATCGCCATCACCGAAGTGCCCGTTGCCAATTCGAGTCCGGCCGCCGAGGTCGACCGGTCGATCGCCGCGGACCACGGGGTGTCGGTGGCCTCCAACAGCGCGTCCAGCCGGGGGTTGCCCAGCGTCGGAGGGGCGTTGTGGCCGAAGTGGACCGGCCCGACGGACGGTCCGATGCCCTGGTGGCTGCCACCGACCGTCGCCACGGCGTAGGCCGCCGGTCCGCCGAGCGCACCCACCAGCGCCACCGCGAGCAGGGCGGGTGCGGCGCGACCCCGCCAGGACGGTCGGGACGCGGCCAGTGCGACCGCCCCCACCGTGGTGGCCCCCAGGACCGCCCAACGCAGCTGGGGTGACGACAGGGCGCTGCCGTCGAGCAGCCACCACCCCCATACGCCGGCAGCCAGCAGGGTGGCCGCCAGCGCGAGCCGGCCCCAGAGCACCACGCGACGCGCCCACATCTGCTGGAGGCCGATCGCGAAGACGGCCGCGACCGGTGGCGCGATCGACAGGCTGTAGTACGGGTGGATCGTGCCGTGCATGAAGCTCAGCACCAGCCCGTCGAGCAGGAACCAGCCGCCGAAGAGCAGGATCCCGGCGCGCACCAGATCGGTGCGCGGCGCCCGCCAGCGCATCGCGATCGTCAGTACCGTCGCCAGCACCGCCGCGGGCACCAACCAGCCGATCTCGTAGCCGAATTCGCCCGACAGCAGCCGCCCCAGTCCCTGCGACCGGCCTCCGAAGCCACCGAGGTTGGCGACTCCGACGGGCGTCCCCTTCGCCACGTGCGCGACGCCCGGCTCGACGTCGGACGCCCCGCCGATTGCAGAGTGGTCGCGACCCAGCACCCTCGTCAGGCCGTTGTAGCCGAGCACCAGGTTCATGAAGCTGTTGTCGGTCGATCCGGCGAGGTAGGGCCGCGACGCCGCGGGCCACAGCATCGTCAGCACGACGTACCAGCCCGCCGACAGCACGAATGCCACCGCGGCGCCGAGCAGATGAGCCAGCCTGACGCGCAGCCGCACCGGCGCGGCGAACAGGTAGGCCGCGGCGAGCGCGGGCATCACCATGGCACCCTCGAGCATCTTGGCCAGGAACGCGAAGCCCAGGGCCACGCCCGCACCGGCCAGCCACCGCCACGCACCGTGCTCCAGTGCCCGCACGGTGCAGTACGCGGCCGCCGTCATCAGCAACACCATTGCGGCGTCGGGATCGTTGAAGCGGAACATCAGCACCGCCACGGGAGTCAGCGCCAGCACAGCGCCCGCGAGCAACCCCGCGCCAGGCCCGCTGATCCGGCGCACCGCTCCGTAGAGCAGTGCGACGGCGGCCACCGCCATCAACGCCTGGGGAACCAGCATGCTCGCACTACTGAACCCGAACAGCTGACCTGAGAGACCCATCACCCACTGCGACAGTGGCGGCTTGTCGACGGTGATGAAGTTGTGCGAGTCCAGCGAGCCGAACAGCAACGCTTCCCAGTCCTGGGATCCGGCTTGGGCCGACGCCGCGTAGAACTGGTTGGCCATGCCGTTGATCGTGAGGTTCCACAGGTAGAGCACGGCGGTCGCGACGAGCAGAATGCCCAGGCGAACGCGGTCGCCGGTGAACGCGGAGGGGTGCCGCATCCGGAACGCCACGGTGGGGGTGTCGGACCCAAGATCCAACGTGCCCAGGGTTTGCGTCACCCACACAGTGAGTCATCACGACATTCGGGCAACCTGTGAACGAACCGTGAGACTGCTGCGGGTCGGCGGTCAGCGCCCGCGGCCCCACACGGCCCGGTAACGCCGTGCCGGGCTCGTGGCGAAGTCCCTAGGACCGGGCTTTGTTAGGTTCATGTCATCCAGGCTGGTCCCAAGATTGGGGAGAGTGTGCGTAACGTCTTCAAGATCGTCGCGGCCGTCGCGACCGTGGCCGTCGTATCGGCGACGGCCACCTCGGTGCTCGACCCGCAGGCGCGGACCCTTCCGTTCACCGAGACGGCGTCGATCAACACGTCGGGCAGCACCGTCGGCTTCGCCGACTCCGACATCTACGGCATGTCGCCCGAGGACGTGAACCACACCCTCGACCTGATGATCGCGACCGGCGTGCACAACGTCCGCGTGATGATGCCGTGGGCGGGGATGGAGCCCAACCCCGGCCAGTACGACTTCGGGCAGGTCGACATGATCGTCGACGCGGCGAATGCCCGCGGCATGTCGGTGCTCGGCACGCTGGTGTCCGCACCGGGGTGGGCGGTCGAACCGGGTCTGCCCGCGGTCTCCAGCCCGCCCGCCTCGGCGGCCACGTACGGCGACTTCGCGGGTGCGACCGCCAGCCACTTCCGCGGCAGGGTCGCGGCCTACGAGATCTGGAACGAACCCAACGGCGTGCTGTCGTGGACGTCGGGCCCGCAGGGTCCCCAGCCCGCGGTGTACGCGGGACTGCTCAAGGCGGCGTACCCGAAGATCAAGGGCGCCGACCCGTCGGCGCTGGTGGTCGGCGGCGTCGTCGGCGCGGTGGTGTCGTTCTTCTCGTTCACGATGGATCCGGTGACGTTCGTCGACCAGATGTACGGCGCGGGCGCCGCGGGCTCGTTCGACGCGCTGTCCTACCACCCCTACCAGTACACGACGATGTTCTCGCAGGGCGGCAACCTGGCGAACTCGCCGCTGCAGCAGGTAGCGGCCATCCACGGCAAGATGGCCGCCAACGGTGACGGCGGCAAGAAGATCTGGGCCACCGAGTACGGCGAGCCGACGTCCAGCGTCGACGAGGCCACCCAGGCCGCCTACCTGACGGACTTCCTGACCAAGTGGCGCAGCCTGCCCTACGCGGGCCCGGCGTACATCTACACGACGCGCGACCGCAACACCGGCAGCGGCGCCGCCGACGACACGTTCGGGGTCTACCGGACGGACTGGACGCCGAAGCCCGCGCAGGCCGCGGTGGCCGCCCTGGCCTGACGGATCAGCCGACCAGCCTGGCTATCGAGGCCATCGGAATCGGTAGCCACGTCGGCCGGTACCTGGCCTCGTAACCCGCCTCGTAGACGGCCTTGTCCAGCTCGTAGGCGGCCAGCGGACCCGCCGAGTCCCTCGGGTCGCTGCCCGCCGCGGCGGCGTAGCCGTCGCAGAACGCCGCGCAGTTGCCGTCGACCCACGCCCTGGCGCGGGCGGCCAGCTGCTCGTCCTGTGGGCCGTCACCGTCGACGAGGCGCTGGAAGGCCGCGTACTCATAGGACCGCAGCACGCCCGCGACGTCACGCAACGCGGAGTCCGGCCTGCGGCGCTCGTCGAGGGGCTGCCCCGGCTCGCCCTCGAAGTCGATGACCAGCCAGCGTTCCGGCGTGCGGAGCACCTGGCCGAGGTGAAGGTCGCCGTGCACGCGTTGGACGGTGACGAACTCGTCTGCGAGCTTGCGGTAGCGCTCCTCGATCAACTCGCGGTACTGCTCGACGGCGGGCACCATGGCCGCGACACCGTGCAGCCGCTGCAGCAGCGTGTCGACGGGGAACGGCTCGGATGCGGTGCCGAGCGCGGCCGCCAGCGTCCGGTGCACGGAGGCGACGGCCTCACCGAGGCTGCGGGACTCGGCTGCGAAGTCGGCGGACATGTCGCGCGTGCTGGCGGTCGCCATGTCCCAGCCCTCGGTCGAGCCCGCGGCGAATTCGGTCACCATGCCGAGCGAATAGGACTGCCCGTCGAGGGTGGCCTCGACGGACCCCAGCAGCCGCGCCACGTGGTGGTTGCCCGCCCGCGCCAGCTCGCGGTTCAGTTCGATGTCCGGGTTGATGCCGGGGGTCACCCGACGGAACACCTTGAACATCGCGGCGTCGCCGAACACCACGCTGGTATTGCTCTGCTCGGCGCCGATCACCCGCCCGGTGGCGTGCATCGGCAGCTGGACCCCCGGCTCCTTGGTGAAGCGCAGCGGCCCGACTGACGCGGACGCATCCACCAGCGAGAGCAGGTAGTGCGCGGCGGACGGGTCGAACAGCGCGTCGGAGGCGGTGTTGCCGCCGGCGTGTCCGATCGTCGCGACGCCACCGTCGGCCGCCTCGTCCCACCGCACCAGCAGTTGGTATCGGGCCGTCGTGCCGTCGGTGTAGTTCACGTCGAGCAGCACCAGGTCGAGCCCGTCGCGCAGCGGGACCACCTCGGCGGCGTGGACGTCGGTCAGCTCGCGACCACGGCCGGCGTACCACCGTTGCGTCGGGAGCCACTGGTCGAACGGGAGATTCATCGCCTGAGTCATCAGTCTTCAAAGCTACCCATGCGCCGGGACTTTGAATCAGGCCGGCGCGGTGATCACTGGAGGAATCTCGCGGCGTCCGACCGTAGGTAGCGGCCGGAATTGGCCTGCCGGTAACCGATCACGCCACCACTGGCGGTGAGCGCGACCAGACCGCCGAGGCCGGGCAGTGCCACGGTGGCGACCTGCGTGAGCCGTGCCGATCGCAGGTACTGCGGGTAACCCTCCCGCGGCGCGGAATTGACCAGGGCCGAGGCCGATCCGCGGGGCGGCGGGGGCTCCGCGGCGGACCCCGGTGGTCCCGACGGGGCCGGCCGGGGGGCCGACGCCGGAAGCCGAGCGGGCGCGCCAGGCCGAGGGGCCGGTGCCTCGACGGGAGGACTGCCTGCCGCCTGCGGCGCCTGCGCGCCACCGGGGCTCATCCCCGTGACCGGGCGAGGCACGTCGATGCGCGCCTGCGGGGCGAGCACCGGCACCTGCAGCACCGGCAGGCGCGATGATCCGGTGGCCAGCGCCTCGGGGGCGCCCGCGCCGTCGGCGTCGACGACGTCGGGCTCCTCCTGCAGGGTGCGGAACGTGGTGGCGGGCTTCGGCGCCGGGGGCCTCGTCGGGTCGTACGGCGCGTACGCGTCGGCCAGCAGCGAGTTGACGGTGTTCAAGGTGTTCTGCACCGAGGCGAGGGCCTTGACTGGGTCGGTCAGGTCGAGCGTCAGGTGCACGTCCCGGGAGCCGGCGACCGGCGAGGGTGGGATCGGCACCGACAGCGACGGGACGAACGGCAACACGACGTTGACCGAACCGCGGGGTTTCGGGGCGGGCGCCTCGGGTTCCGCGACGTCCGGCGGGGGCGGTTCCGCCTTCTTCGCGGTCGGTCTGTCGTGCTTGCGTCCGGTGACGGTGCCCGGGTCCTGCGCCGTGCCATCCGGCTCGGTGTGGGTGCCGGGCACCCTGCCGTTGCCGAAGACGCTGAGCGGACGGCCGAACATGTCGCGCAGCTGGTTGGCGATCGTTTGCGGGATGTCGAAGATGGACGGCGGCGTGGGCTGGGTGGTGGTTCCCGTGGTCGGCTGAGGTTCGCTGGGGCTCGGCGCTTCGACGCCGGGATCGGGTTCGGAACCGTTGCCGGACGGATCCGGGTCGGCGGCAGCCACACCCGCCGTCGCGGCCACGATGGCCGCGGCTGCAATGAACGTGCTGATCCCGACAAACAGGCGGAACACGGGGTTCGGCACGGCC
>JAESGJ010000420.1_pt1 | contig 25914 bp, 27 predicted proteins | sample 9266241 | NCBI WGS metagenome assembly JAESGJ01 (sample SAMN14514841, study PRJNA621669) | algae metagenome | isolation source: Brasilonema octagenarum HA4186-MV1 and co-occurring heterotrophs from wet... | place: USA: Manoa Valley, Hawaii | collected 2009-07-20 | reverse complement strand
CGTCGAGTACCGCGGCCAGCGGGGTGCTCGCGGTGAACCCGTCGACGCTTCGGGACAGCAACATGTCGGCTTCGGCGTCGACGCCGGCCTGCGCGAGCAGATCGGCCAATGGGTAGCCGGTCCACCGCGCATTGCCCACCAGGTTGCCGCCCACCTGATTGGACACGCAGGTCAGCGTGATCACGCGATCAACCGCCGACCTGCGGTAAAGGTCGTCGAAGGTGAGGATGATCTCGCGATCCACCATGCCGTGAATGCGCAACCGCCATTGATCCGTTGTCAGCGCAGGGATCTGGAGGACGGTGTCGATGCGGTAGAACGCGTCGTTGGGGGTGATGAAACTCGTCATGTCGGGCACGGCCACCTGATAGGCCGCCGTGACCGGTGGGGCGGGGGTCTCGACGGTGGGGACCCGGAAACCGGCTCGGTCGCCGGCTAGGCTGCGCACCCGGTCGCCGACGTAGCGGCCGGTTGCGACGCCCGCGACCGCGACCACAGCGGCGACACCCGCCATCCCGACGAACGCGCGACGTGACTGGACGACGCCCTCGCGGTCATCTGCGGTACTTGGACGGGTCCGCGCGGTGAGCAGTCGCAACGTCAGGATTCCCGCTACAACGCCGAGAACCGTTGGGGCCGAATACCATAGGGTCGCCGTCGGGCGCGTCATCGCGGCGACGACACCGACCACGCCGAAGACCGCGAACAGGATCGACCCGTACGGCCGTCGTCGCGTCTCAGCGAGGCCCGCGATGACCGACAGGACGGCGATGATGAGCCCCATCCCGATGAACAGCGCCAGCTTGTCATTGGTTCCGAAGGTGTCGATGGCGAACTCCCGGACTGCGAACGGCGAGTGATCGACCACTGCGCCACCCACCGCCAGCCACGGTGAGGACGCCGTCCCCACCACGGCCGCAACGAGGACACCGACCCCCAGGGTGACCGCAGCGGCGAGCAGTCCCGACACGGCCCGAGCGAGGCGCCGCGGGCTCGACTCGCTGCCTTTGACCTCGGTCATCCTGGCTCCTTGCTCCGAGATGCCACGTCAACCGTGACCTTTGTATTCGGAGCCGCGGGATGATCAGACGAGCGTCTAGTCGATCCGCCGGGGTCGGCAGGTGACGACAACGCGCCAGTCCGACAGCCTCCAGCGACCGCTGACGGATCGTCCGACCGGTGTTCGCAGCGGTGGCGTACCGCGTCACGGTGGTGCGAGGTCGGTACGCGTGGTGACACACGACGACGTGCCGAGTGCGCTCGGCGTCGGACCGAGGTGGTTGTCTCGGAACGTGTTTCGACTGTCACGGCGTCGATAGCCGGTCCGAAGCGCGAGAGAGGCCGGGCAATCGAGGGGGATCCGACGGCCCGGCCTCGGATACCGGGGGATATCGCGAGTACCCGTCAGCAACCAAATACTACCAAATTCGTACGGACTGAATCAGTAGGTTCTCGGGTGCCACTCATCGTGCCGTGTGCGTATCTGCCGCGACGTGCGACACGACACCGTAAGGTACCTACTGACTAGTTCAGGAGGTTCGCCATGGCGCGGGTACGCGGTTTCGGGGAACTCGAGGCGTCGATCATGGATCGTCTCTGGAATCGGGATCCCGACGCCGACACCACGGTCAGGGAGATCTTCGACGAGCTGGGCACCGAGCGCCACATCGCGTACACCACGGTGATGTCGACGATGGACAACCTGCACGGCAAGGGTTGGCTGTCACGCGAACGCGACGGCAAGGCGTACCGCTATCGCCCGACCCTGACCCGCGAGGAGCACAGCGCCCGACTCATGTTGGAGGCCCTGAGCGGCGGAGGCCGCTCGGACGCGGTGCTGAGTCATTTCGTGGCGCAGATCGACGCGGAGGAATCCGCCGACCTGCGCGCTGCGCTGCGGCGCCTGGCCCGCAAGTCGAGCCGGCGATGACGGTTGCGGCGGCATTACTGCTGTACGTGGTGGCGGTGTTGGCGGGGGGGCCGAAACTCCTGCTCCGCATCACCGCCGATGGCGGAGCGCCACGCCTGGCCATAGCCACCTGGCTGACCGCTGTCGTCACAGTGCTCGGCTGTTCGGTTGGCGCCGTCGCGCTGCTGCTCATCGAGGCCGCCGGGCACTGGGACAGTCCCGACGCGCTGCTGGCGTCGTGCCTGGAACGTCTGCACGCGATTCTCGTCGGTCACGCCGGGTGGCTGGCGCGGATCGTCGCCACGGTCGCCGTGGTCATCGCCGTAGGCTGCCTGATCGCCATGTGCATTCGCGTCGGGCTCGCGCTGAACCGAATGCGCACCCACACCTTCGCGCACGCCGACGCCGTGCGTCTGGTCGGCAGGGCAGCCGGCGACGACGTGGTCGTGATTGAGGCATCCGAGCCTGCGGCGTACTGCGTGGCGGGCCGCCCACCGGCGATCGTCGTGACCACCGCCGCCCTTGCCGCACTCGACAGAACGCAGCTGGCGGCCGTTGTCGCTCACGAACGCGCCCATCTGGATGGACGCCACGCCTACGTCGTCGCTGTCGCTCGGGGCCTGACTGCAGCGCTGCCCAAGGTTGCGCTGTTCGGTTGTGCCGCAACGGAGATCAGCTCCCTGCTGGAGATGTGTGCCGATGACGCCGCTGCTCGTCGACACGGTCGTCAGCCTCTGCTCGCAGGCCTACTGGCGTTGTCCGGCGCCGGCGCGCCGGCCCACGGCCTGGCCGCAGCCCGCGTAGCGGTGCTTGCCCGCGCCGAACGTCTCACAGATCCCCAACGTGGACTGGCCCGGATCCGAACTCGTGCCACGCTGAGTGGAGCGGTCGCAACGATGGCGGCGACACCGTCGGCGATTCTGGCACTTTCGTTGTCAGGTGCCCTGATGTGCTTCGCCTAGAGATCGGGGGCAGCGGCAGGGCCCGTGCATGAACGACCGATGGCACCGCGGAAGCCGCAGTTCCGTCGTCGTTGCGCAGTTCAACCACGGTCGCCGACCATCGTTCACACGACCGTCGGGCGAACATCGCGGGTGCCTGGACCGGCTCGCGGTCGACGCGTGCATCGCAAACCGAGTTCGGCACGCCCTCAAATAAGCTCGACGCCAACCACTCCGGAAGCTCGACTCACCGTCGGGTCGGCCACCATCAAGACAGCCACCGCAAGTGCGAGCGCCATCAGCAGGGCCGCAACGATCCACCGGCCGGTCCTCCGGGCCTTCTGCGGCGTGTGCCCCGGTCGGCCCCAACCGGATCGCGGTCCTTGGCAGGATACGACTACAGCACCTTTCACAGATTCCAATCTACTATGTCACTACGTATGTGGCTAGACGCTCCCCGTCGGAGTCAGCAGATCGGCGAGCGAGTGACTGCCACGCTCAGGATTTCGAATGTTCGAGCGCGGCCACGCCAATCGGATCTTCGAGGTCCGCTGCGACCCGCCGGAAGTCAGGCGGCGAGCTCACCGAGGACGTAGATGCACAGGAAGCCGGCGAAGAGCATGGCGCTGAGAAACGTCGTCTCGGTCTGGTCGTGCGCTTCGACGATCAGCTCCTCGACTGCAAGGTAGAGAAGAGCGGCCGCGCCGAACGCGAGCACGAACGCCAACACGGCGGTGCCCACGCCGGCCAGTAGGGCCGCAGCGCCCACCGCTCCGACGGCGGTGACGAGACCGAGCCCAGTGCACACCACGGTGGCGCGCAGTGCACTCGAACCCCGGTCGGTGAGTTCGGAGACCAACGACAGGGAGAGGAAAAGGATCTCCAACGTGAGTGCAATCGTGATGATCAACGCCTGCGTCGATCCCAGCCGCGCTCCGAGCCCGACCAGGAGTCCGTCGATCAGCAGATCGATCGCCACCGCCACGAGCAGCCCGATGGGCAGACCGGGCGCGGCCAGTCCGGTGGTGACGTCACGACTGTCGACTCGCCGTCCGTATGCCGCCAACCCCAGCACGAGCGTCACCCCGCAGACGAATCCCGTTACCGCCCAAACGAGATGGCCTTCACCGCGCAGCTCGGGCAGCACCTCGCCGGCCAGAGCCGCAATCACGACCCCCGCCGCGAAATGCTGTATCGCGCTGACTATTCGGGGTCCGGGCGGGCGAACGGCGGCGATGCCGGCCCCGATGATAGACGCGGCGACGGGGAAGCTGACCAGAAACGCCGCCTGACCGACGAGGCTCACCGCCCGTGCCCGATCTGCGCGCAGAGGTCAGACGGGCGTCGAGGCCCCGAACGTTCCACGACATCGAGCGTTGTGGGCGCTCGTCCTGACCAACCCACCACGGCGTCCCTCTCTCGGCGAATCTCGTTGTACACGGCACACACCCCCTGCATCTAACCCGATGACCGACGCGCCGGACCCGCGAAAGTGAACCCCCACCTCGGGCATCCTGAACGGCACGTGCACCCCTGCCCCGGTAGGGTGTCTACTGACCAACTCAGGATGTGCGCTCGTGGACTCGAGGCAGCGAGCGCGACGGCACCTCACCGGAGCTCTGATGCCTGACCGCGCGCCGTGGAGGTCGATGTCCGCATCACGGGCCGTCGACCGTGCGATCACGCTCGTCGCTCGAGCGGGCCGTCGGGTGCGCGGCGACACGCCTTGCGCCGCCGCTTCCCGCGAGGGGACCTCTCGGACGGCAGTCGCAGCACTGGTGATGCTCGTTCTCACCGGATGTGCTGTTACGGAACGGATTTCGTCACCGGATCCATCGTCTAACATTGCCGCACGCGTCGACCACGTACATACCCGGTTTGATGTCCTGTTCGCGCGCGACATCATCGAACACGGTGCGCAGACGATCGCGCTGAGCAACCTGCTCGTCGGCAAGGATGGTGTCGAGGGCCCCGTGATCGACGTCGTGCGACGCATCACCGCGAGCAGTACCCGCCGCGCAACCGATTTGCAGGCGTTACTTCTGGATTGGGGGTTCGGCCCGATGACCATCGGCTCCGCACCTCCAGCAGCCGAACCCGGCGAACCGGCGCAACCGGGTGAGCACCCCCTCGCCAGCGAGGTCGACTACCGCGTCGTGCGCGACTCGGTCGGGCTGCAGGCGACCGACGAGTTCCTCCGTGTGATGATTCGACAGAACGAGTTCACGATCTCCGCGGCGCGCTCGGAGCTGCAGAACGGATCGCATCGCGGAGCGCTGGCGATAGCGCGGTCACTCATCCAGGATCAGCAGTCCGAGAACTCCGCGATGCAGGCCTTGACGCGCTGATCATCGGTATCGACCCAGGGTGTGTCTGACGCGTTCGCGTCAGTCGCGATCGTCACCGGCTGTCGGCTTACCGCTCGATGTCGGCGGGTTCTCGTGTAATTCACGCAGGAATGCGTTGTACGCGGCCAGCTCGGCGTCGTCGCGTTCCACGTCGGCCTCCCTCTTCGACGATTCGGCCTCCTCGTCGCGACGCCATCGGACGGCGAAGATCAAGGTGGTCAGCAGGGCGACCGGCTCGCCGTAAGACCACGCCAGAGCGCCGGCGATCCCCTGATCGGCGACCGGGTCGACGTTCCACGTCGCCGGAGGATTCGCGAAGGTGACGGTGAGCGGTCGCGGCGCCATCATCAGGATCACGCCGATGAAGACGTGCAGCGGCATCTCGAGGAAGATGTCGAAGAAGCGACCCAGATTGCTCTGCCGGACCGGCAACGGCCCGGTCGACAGGATCGGTAGGATAAACAACAGGCCGCTAACGAGGAAGAACACCTGCAGTGCGACATGGCCAACCACACTGGCCGCCGCCGCGTCGAACAGATCCGACAGGTAGAGGCCGTAGTAGCTCAGCAGGAACACCGGAATGGTGAAGCCGGGGTTCAGCACGATCCGGCTCACGCGGCAGCGCAGCCCACCCAACGCGGCGATCAAGACGTAGCGCCCGACGCCCCGGTGCGGCGTCGACCTCAGCAACAAGCGACCAGGTGCACCCAGCACCAGCAGCGGCGGCACCAGGATCGACAGCGTGAGGTGCTGGAACATGAAGGCACTGAACAGCCGGTAGCCGTAGCTGTCGATGGCCAGGCCCGTCACCGCCGCCAGGACAAGGCATCCCGCGAGGAAGCTCACCGTGCGCGTCCACGGCCAGGCGCCGCCCCGCGCGGTGACGGTCCAGACGGCGATCGAATACCACACCGCTGAACCGATCGCCACGACGGGAAGCAGCGGAACCGGCGGCGGAAGCCACGCGAGCATCGTCGACACCGACGGCGGTGTCGTGGGAAGCACCAATTCGCCGATCACGGCCCCCGGTCCTTCGGGCCGGGACGCAGGGCGCGCTTTCCCGTCGCTGGTGTCGCGGCGATGTGACGGTTGCTCACCGTTGGGGCTCGGGGTCGGTCGGCGCCTCGCTGGCGAGTCGCCGCACCAACGGCTCGAGATCCTCGGCCAACAGTGCCCGCAGGAACACCGCGGCCACCCGATGCCGTCGGTCCAGGACGATCGTCGACGGGATCACCGTGGTGGGGTAGCTGGCTCCCAGGGCGATCATCGTGCGCATGGGCGGGTCGTAGATCGAGGGGAAGGTGATCTTGCGGTCGACGATGAAGTCGACCGCCGCCTGACGGTTGTTGTCGCGCACGTCGATGCCCAGGAACGCCACTCCCGCGGTGCGCGTCGCGTCGTAGACCTGCTGCAGTTCCGGCATCTCGGTGCGGCACGGGCCACACCACTGGCCCCAAACGTTGATCACCACGACCTGTCCGGCGAAGTCGTCGAGGGACAGCGTCCGGTCGGGAGTCATCAGATCGGGTCCGCGTATCGGCCCCGGACGGCCACGACTCTGCGGTGGGTCGTAGAAGATGTCGACTTGCCCGCCGGGCGAGACGAACTCGAAACTGCCAACTTGAGCGACCGCGTCGTCCCCGCTGGAACACCCGACGACGGCTGCTCCCAGCACGAGTGCGGCGATGATCGCGCTGGTGCAACGCCGCGCGGCCAGCAGCGCTCCGCCGCCAGCCTGAACGCGTCCGCTGCTGCCGCCCGTCACGGCCTCCACCATCCTGCCGAAACATTCCTGCCGACCCGTGCCTTGACGGCCGCTGCGGCGATCGCCCCGATGGTGACGGCGAGCAGGAGCACCTGGATCGACGGCGCCCACCGAGTTGCCGGGGCGGAGGTGGACTTCGGGGTGACGACGTCGACGAGATACGCGCCCTGGAAGAAACGGGTCTCCTTCGTCACCGATCCGTCAGGTCGGACGATGGCGCTGATGCCGGTGGTGGCGGCAACGAGGACGGGCCGGTCGTGCTCGATCGCGCGGATCTTCGCAAAGGCCAACTGTTGCCGACTCATGGTTTCGTTGAACGTCGCGTTGTTTGACGGCACGACCAGCACCTGCGCGCCGTTGCGGACGGCATCTCGAGGCGCTCGGTCGAAGACCACTTCCCAGCACGTCGCGACGCCCACGGTGACATCGGCGGCCTGCACCACCCCGGCGCCGTCGCCGGGCACGAAGTTGCCCGCCCGGTCGGCGTAGGCGGAGAAGAGGCGGAAGAAGTCGCGCCACGGGAGGTACTCGCCGAAGGGCTGCAGAATCTTCTTGTCGTGGCGTTGGCCGGGCCCGCTGTCCGGTGACCACACGATGACACTGTTCGTGGTGGTCGGCGCTGTTGGCATCCCGGTCGGGTCGGCCACGACGGCTCCGACCATGATCGGTGCCGCCACCGCTCGGGCTGCAGACGAGATCTGCGCTGCGGCGGTGGCGTCGGCGAAGGGGTCCACGTCCGAGGAGTTCTCCGGCCAGATCACCAAATCCGGCTGATCGACGAGGCCCGCGGCGACGTCGCCGGCGAGGCGCATGGTCATCTCGACGTGGTTGGCCAGGACCGCGCGGCGCTGCGCGTTGAAGTCCAGGCCGAGCCTCGGCACGTTTCCCTGTACCGCGGCCACGGTGAGCCCGGTCGACGTGTCGGGACGGTCACGCTCTGCCACCAGCGCACCCGACCCGATGGCGCCGACTCCGACGACCAGGAGGCCGACTACGGACTGCACGACGACACCGGCGCCCAGCGGGATCGACCGGCGCGCGATCGCGTTGCACAGTACGAACACCGAGAACCCGGCGAGGACCACGACGAACGAGACGAGCGTGACCCCACCGAAGCGCGCATACGGCGCCAGTGGTCCGTCGGCCTGCCCGAAACCGACCAACCCCCAGGGGAATCCGCCGAACGGAACACTGCTCTTCAGCCATTCGATGGTCACCCAACTCGACGCCCACCAGATCGGCCATCCCGGCAGCGGACGCAGCGTGACCGCGACGAACCCGAATAGCGCAGGGAACAGCGCACAGACCGTGCTGAGCGCCATCCACGGCAGGGCTCCCACGAAGATGCCAGTCCACGGCAGCAGCGGCAGGTAGAACGACAGGCCGAACACGAAACCCAGACCCGCTCCGCCAACCGGTGTCGTCGACCGGTCCGCGAGTGCCCATCCCAGAAGTGCGAACCCGAGGATCGCCGCGGGCCACACTCCGACCGGGGGGAAGCTGGCGCACAGGAACAGACCACCGACCAGCGCCGCCGCGATGCGCGAACACGTGACGAACGTTGGGGCGCGAATGCGTGACGTGATGCCGACGGGTGGACCTCGTCGTGCGGCCGTCGTCGACAACAACTACCTCCAATGACCAGGCGCGACAGCGCGCGCTCCACGACGCACGAAGCGGGCTCGGGGCGGCGTCTACGGAGATAGTACGTAAGATGTGGTGGTGGCACATTCACGGATGACAATGGGCCGGCACCGATGAGGCGGATGCGGTCCGCGGCTGCGCCACGGCGCAGCATCTGGTGGACGGTGCTCGTGCTCATCGGCATCATCGGACTCGCCGCCGGCCTCGTTTCGTGTGGCCGCGACGCGTCGTCTTCGTCGGCACTGCAGCAGGCGCGCGCTGAGATCGTGGACAAGGGCACCCCCTACGGCGACCTGCTCGTCCCGAGTGTGCGGGCGTCGGTCACCGACGGTGACGTCGGGGTTTCCGTGGACTCGCCGGTGACCGTCAACGCCGCGGCCGGCGTGCTCGGCGCGGTGACCCTCGTCGACGAGGAGGGCCGGGTCGTCGCGGGCGAGTTGAGCCCCGACGCCGTCACGTGGCGCTCGGCGAAGCCACTGGGCTACAACCGGACCTACACGTTGAACGCCGAGGCGCTCGGTCTCGGCGGTGTCGCCCGCAGCAGCGCCACGTTCGAGACCCATTCGCCGCAGAACCTCACGATGCCCTACGTGCTTCCCAACGACGGCGAGGTCGTCGGCGTCGGGCAGCCCGTGGCCGTGCGCTTCGACGAACCCATCCCCGACCGACTCGCCGCGCAGAAGGCGATCACCGTCACGACGACCCCTCCCGTCGAGGGCGCCTTCTACTGGCTGAGCGACCGCGAGGTGCGGTGGCGCCCCGCACAGTACTGGAGGGCCGGCACGTCGGTCCAGGTTCAGGTGAACACCTACGGCGTCGATCTGGGTGACGGGTTGTTCGGGCAGGAGAACCTCACAAGTCGTTTCACGATCGGCGACGAGGTGATCGCCACCGCCGACGACACCACCAAGACGATGACCGTGCGCATCAACGGCGACGTCGTCAAGACCATGCCCATCTCCATGGGCAAGGACAAGACGCCCACCGACAAGGGCACCTACGTCATCGGCGACCGGTACTCCTTCCTCGTGATGGACTCCTCGACCTACGGCGTGCCGGTGAACTCCCCCGACGGATACCGCACCGAGGTCAACTGGGCCACCCAGATGTCCTACAGCGGGATCTACGTCCACGCCGCGCCGTGGTCGGTCGGCAGCCAGGGCCGCGCCAACGTCAGCCACGGCTGTCTCAATGCCAGCACCGAGAACGGGAAGTGGTTCTACGACAACACCAAACGCGGCGACGTCGTCGACGTCATCAACACGGTGGGGCCGACCCTCTCCGGTACCGATGGCCTCGGCGACTGGAACATCCCCTGGGAGCAGTGGAAGGCGGGAAACGCCACCGTCACGGGCTAATAGCGTCGGACGTTGTAGATCGGAGCCGAGGAGATCGGCGCCACCTTGACCGGGGTGCCGTACGTCGAGGCGTGGACCATGTTCCCGTCGCCGATGTAAATGCCGGCATGCGAGGCGTCGGAGTAGAAGGTGACGATGTCGCCGGGCTGGACTTCCGTCGTCGCGACCGGTTGCCCGCCTGCCGCAAGGGCCTGGCTCGACCGTGGCAGTGATTTGCCGCTCTGAAGGAACGCCCACTTGATCAGCCCGGAGCAGTCGAACGCGTCGGGACCGGTCGCGCCCCACGAGTACGGCGCACCCAGACGGGTCAAGGCCGCCCGTACGACCACCGTCCCGTCAGCTGAACCGGACGGACCGTTCGCGGCCGGCGGGGGCACCGCCTCGGGCATCGCCACGATGGCGGGGTCGCCCACCGGGGAGGTCGGGGGCGCGGGCGGAGGCGGCGGTCCCGGGTCGGCCAAGGCCACGCGCTGATCCGGCGTCAGCGCCCGATACAACTTCTCCACGTCGGTGATCTGGGCGCGCAGTCGACTCTGCTGGGATTGAAGGCCTGCGCGAACGGCCGACGCCTGTGCTGTCGCCGTGCGGGCTGCCAGCGCCGACGCCTCCGCCGCTCGAGCGGCACCGTCGGCGCGGGTCGACGCGGCACGGAACGCCGCGATGCGGTCGGCCATCTGAGTGGCCATGACGCGGTTCAACGAGAGGTCGTCGAGCAGTCGTTGCGGAGACCCGGCGGTGAGCACGGCGCTCAGTCCGCTGCTCGGACCACCCATGTAGGACGCAGCCGCGACCTCGTTCACCATGTCTTGATACCTGGCCAGGTCGGCTTGCGCGGCGGACAGCGCCTCCGATTCGGCGCGTCGGGTGTCGTCGGCTTGGCGCTGGGCCGCGAGTTTCGCGTCGAGGTCCAGTTCGGCCGAGTAGATGGCTTCGGTGGTTCGCTCGGCTTCTCGAGACAGCTCCGTCATGCGGGCCAACGCGTCGGCGGCCGGGTCGGCTCGGCCCGCCCCGTCGCCGACGGTCACGGCAAGCACAATCGCCACGACGAGAGCACCCGCCGATCGGCCTATCCCGGCAGGGCGGTCCATCCTCAAAGCACAGTTCCTAACACCGCAGGGCATCTATGGTCTAACTACGTAGATCACGGAAAGGTTACGAGCTTAACCGGCCGATGTCACGCACTGTCGAGCTTTCTTCCACCGGCGCACCGGGACCGCAGCCGGCGGCTCCCGGCGGTCACAGGCGGAAAGCGCCCCTCGCCAGTGCGATTCGGCTCAACCCGATCGGACGGAGACTCGACATGACGCCGATCAACTGTGTGCAATAGTAGGTAGTGGCTCAGTAGATCGCCGGTGGGCGCGGATCGACGAGGGACGCAATGACAAGTGGAACCGCGATCACAGCGCGTGTTCATTCACTGAACCGGCCCAACATGGTCGCGGTCGGGACGATCGTGTGGTTGTCCAGCGAGCTGATGTTCTTCGCCGGCCTGTTTGCGATGTACTTCACCGCCCGCGCCCAGGCCGACGGGTGGCCGCCCCCGCCCACCGAGCTGAACCTGGCGCTCGCGGTGCCGGTGACCCTGGTGCTCATCGCGTCGTCGTTCACCTGTCAGATGGGTGTGTTCGCCGCTGAACGCGGCGACGTGTTCGGCCTGCGCAGGTGGTACGTCGTCACCTTCCTCATGGGGTTGTTCTTCGTGCTCGGGCAGGGCTATGAATACCTCAGCCTGGTGCGCGAGGGCACCACCATCTCGAGCAGCGCATACGGCTCGGTCTTCTACCTGACCACGGGTTTTCACGGATTGCACGTCATCGGTGGACTGGTCGCGTTCATCCTTCTGCTCATGCGCACGCGGATGAGCAAGTTCACTCCCGCACAGGCGACCGCCGCCATCGTGGTGTCCTACTATTGGCATTTCGTCGACATCGTGTGGATCGCACTCTTCGCCGTCATCTACTTCGTGCGATGAACATCGCGGCGTCGCGCTCTCATCGACGATTCCGGCGGGCCGGCGGGCGTTGCAGGTATGCACCGGCCGTGATCGCCGTCGTCGCAGCGCTTCTCGCCATCGCCTCGATGGCGGCGGCCTCGGCTGCCGCGGAACCGTCGTCCGCTGAGCCCACCTCCGCGCCGGCCGCGTCGAGCCCCGGCGTCCCCACGCCGACCACACACTCCTACGACGACACGCACAGCGGGCAGCAACCCGAAGGCGCGAGCCCCGCGCTGTGGATTCTGGGCGGCGCCGTCGTGGGTTTGGTCGCGATCGGTGTCATCCTGCTGCGAGCGGGCAGACCCGCACGCCACGACCTCAAGCGAAGTGGCTGAATGGGCGCTGCCCTGTGGTCGTGTAAGAACACATTGGCGCTACCCAGCGGTACGCAGGGGCACCTCCGTACGTACCATCACCGTAGTACGCAGGGAACATACACTCGGGCCTACACGGCGGAGTTCCGCCGCCGACGCAAACCGAGGAAGAGGACTGTGAACCTAACCTTGCGCGCCGTCGCGCTAAGCCTGGGGATGCTCATCCTCCTGATGTCTGGAAGTGGGACCGCAGCGGCTCACACAGCGCTCGCCGGTTCGGACCCCGCCAAGGATGCGACCGTGACCGCGGCTCGGGATGCCATCGTGCTGACCTTCACCGAAGACATCAACTCGGCATTCGCGAACGTCGTGCTCAGTAATGCTCACGGCCGCAGATGGGAATCGACCACTCCCGACGTGGAGGGACCGCGGCTCACCTTCGCCATTGGCCCTGACCGCCCAGGTAACAGTGTGTATACAGTCGGCTACCGGGTGGTCTCCGCAGACGGCCATCCCGTGACCGGCTCCTACGAATTCACCATCGCCGGCGTACCCGATGAGCGTCCGCCCACCTCTACGCCGGCCGCGGCCTCGCCGAGCACCACAACTGCGCCGCCATCGGCGGCGCCTCTGGGGTCGGACACTAAGACGACGGTGATAGGCGCAGGCGTCGCAGGTTTGGCCCTTGGCGGCCTCATCGCCTTCTGGCAGTGGCAAAGAACCTCAAGGAAGAACACCGCCTTCGACAAGAGTGCACGCCAGTCAACGCCGCCCTTCCGCGACGTAGACGCGTCCTGAATCCGTTCCACGAACGGGGGTAGAGATGCCGCTTCGACTCCCGACGCTATCGACCGCCGAAATTGTTAGGAAGCCTACGGTTCACGGCATTTGGACGAAATCGCAACTCGGACGACGAATCCAAATCTGACGACTAGCCGCACGTCGTCCACCACCCTGGGCTGAGCAATGACGACCTGCGCCGGGTCCGGACCGCGAATACATCGCCTCGATCGCCGCGGACGGCGCCATCCAGATGCGCTCGGAAGCCCGCGCCCCAAGGTGGTACCTCATCCTCATCCGAAGACGCCGCGACCGCGGCGCCTCACACACCCTTCGACGACGACGGAGAGACACCGAGCAACCACTGCTGCTCGTTGCCGAGATCGAAGCTCTGGAGTGCTGTTTCCACAACCCAAGGGCCTCAAGGACTCGTGCTGCCGCTGGCGGCGGTCCCAGACGGTTCGACCTCGATGGGCCGGTGACGCCGGCACAGGAGGGCGACCGCTACGGCACAGACGACCAGCGAGGTCCAGACGTTGAGGCGCAGACCGAGGATGTGGTTGGCGTGGTCGACGCGCAGCAGTTCAATCGCGCCGCGTCCTGCGGTGTACAGCGCAACGTAGAGCGCGAACAGTTTGCCTCGCGGCATCCGGTAGCGCCGATCGACCCACAGCAGGAGCACGGCGACGGCGACGTTCCACAGCGATTCGTAGAGGAACGTCGGATGGTAGAGGCCCACCATCGGACTGTCCGGCGGTCGGTGTACGGGGTCGATCTGCAACGCCCACGGCAACGTGGTGGGTGAACCGTAGAGTTCCTGGTTGAAGTAGTTGCCCCATCGCCCGATGGCCTGAGCGAGCACCAGACCCGGCGCCAGCGCATCGCCGAAGTCGAGCAAGTTGATGCCCCGGCGGCGGCATCCGATCCACGCTCCGAGCGCGCCCATCGCGACCGCACCCCAGATGCCCAGTCCGCCGTCCCAGATGTAGAGGGCCTTGACCGGGTCCCTGCCCGCTGCGAAGTACAGCTCGGGGTCGGTGACGACGTGGTAGAGCCGGGCGCCGAGGATGCCGAAGGGGACTGCCCACAACGCGATGTCGACGACGTCGTCCCTATTGCCTCCGCGGGCCGCCCAGCGGCGCTGTGTGAGCCAGATGGCGACCACGATGCCGGCGATGATGCACAACGCGTACGCCCGGATCGGGATGGGCCCCAGATGCCAGACTCCTTGTCCTGGGCTGGGCAGGGATGCCGTCAGCATCGTGTGTGGAACCTCCTCGTGCTTTCAACCGCGGGGCGTTCGCAACCCCGGTCGCTGCCGGTGCCAACATAGCCGCTGGGCCCGGGCGTGCGGCTGCCGCTGTCCGGCGATCGGTTATTCCATGGCCTCGGCGACGCCTCGCGTGCACCCGCTGATGAAGTCGGTTCGCACGATGTGCGGCGGTGGGTCGGTGCTGAGCGCGCGGTCGAGCAGCAGGGTGCACAGCGCGACTGGCGTCGCGTCCGCTGTGGTCATGGCCCGGCGAATCACGGTGCCGTTGGACGCGACACGGTACCCAGCTCGGTAGGACGCCTCATCGCGCGGGTCCGACCCGACGGAGGCGTGAACGCCGGCCGCCACGACGAGCAGAACCGCGCAGGCCGAGCCGACGCGGACCGCGGATACCTCTGTGTGTGACCTCGACATTGTGGAGCCCGATGCTGGCACAGCGTAGTTGAACGGCGGCTGAGATCGCCGACGCCGCCCGCCGTGGAGTCGCCGGGCGCGACTTGGCCGGCATCGGCGAGACCGATGGCATGACGCGGAGTTCGGCCGACTCGTTGTGGGACTGTCGATCGGCCAACCGGAGGGAAGCAGAGGCCGCGCCCCGCACAGCAGTACCCGGTAACTGGTCGTCGACGGCCGCGGACGATCGTGCCCCGCTCAGGCCGACTCGAAGTCCGCTACTCTCGCTCACGGCGATGGATCTTCGCCGAGACACCCGGTGACGGGTTGTCTGAACCGCCTCGCTCTCGAGGCTGATGGCTCCTTTCCCGACGTGGAAGGAGTGTGCGCGTTGTCCGATCACACCGATCCGCTGCGGGCTCCGCCGGTCGATCCTGACACCGTCGAGCCCGCACCGAATCCATTGCACACGCGTCCGTCGGCGGTGGCCGCGGTCGCGGTAGGCGGGTTGGTCGGCGCCCCGGCACGCTACTTGCTGGGGGGTGGCGTTTCCCCGGTCAGTGGGCCAGTGGCCGGTGACGACCTTCGCGATTAACGCGGCCGGCGCGTTCCTGCTGGGTCTCCTGTTAGAGGGCCTCGCACGGACCGGTCCTGACACCGGGTGGCGGCAACGGGTGCGGCTGGGCCTGGGAACAGGGGTGCTGGGGTCGTTCACCACCTACAGCACCCTGGCTGTCGACGTCGACGAGCTGCTGCGCGGCCAGCACTGGTGGGCGGCGGGGTCCTATGCTGCGGGCAGTGTGCTCGCGGGGTTGGTGGCCACGGTGCTCGGCATCGCCCTCGGAGCCCGGATCTCCTGTCGCCGCGACGGGAACGACCGATGATGGTGGTGGTGTGCGTGCCGTGCGCGGGCAGCCTGGGCGCGGTCGCACGGTTCGTCCTCGACGGAGCGACCCGGCACTGACGCAACACCGAGTTCCCGTGGGCGACAGTGCTGATCAACGTCACTGGGTCACTGCTACTGGGCTACATCGTCGGTGTCGTGCTGTTCCACGGGGCGCCATGGGAGATTCAGGTGATCGCTGGGGAGGGATTCTGCGGCGGCTACACCACCTTCAGCACCGCCAGCGTCGAGACGATCCGTTTGATTCAGCGCCGCCGCTATCGGGCCGGTCTGTCCAATGCTCTCGGCACTCTGCCGTCGACCGTCGCAGCCGCGGCGGCGGGGATGGCTATGGCCGTGCTGTGAAGAGGACACGATGACCGCGAGGACCGACAACCCCGGACAGAGGGTGACGGGATCGCCGAGACAGGCACGCTTGACCGCATTGTCGGACCCTGCACCGCCACGCATGCCACCCATAATGTTGTGGTGGCGTCCAGTCAGCACACTCTGCGCCCCCGGATCACCCTGGCGGGCCCGTTCAACACATGTCTGGACGTCGCACACGTCGTCGGCCTCGACGACGTTCCGACCGATCCCGGCAGCGACGGCTGGGAGGAATGTGTCATCGACGCGCGGGCTTGCGAACGCACCCAGGCCTGCGATCTGAAGGCGACGATGCCCGGCACCTGGATGTCCTCCGCGCATCACGACGATCCGGCGCACATGCCAACCACCAACGCCGACTCTCATGACGCCCTGATGATCGGCATCGTCCGCGTCGGTCCGCCGTCGGCACTGGGTCGGGCGTTGGGCGGGTCGGTGTCGACGCATCTCCTACGTCGCGCCCACCGGCCCGTCGTCGTGGTTCCCGACGCCACCAACCTCACGAAAGCTGCTCAGTGACAACGACACCCGAGAACTCTAATGCAGCCGACGTTGGGCCGGCTGGCGGGCCGATGTTGGGGGCGTGGCGCTTCGTGACGGTGTTCGGCACGGTCAGCCTGCTCGCGGACTTCGTCTACGAGGGTGCCCGCTCGATCACTGGACCCCTGCTGGCCTCACTCGGGGCCACTGGCCTGGCCGTCGGAGTGGTCACCGGTATCGGTGAGGCCGCCGCCTTGGGGTTGCGGTTGGTGTCGGGCCCGTTGACCGACCGCACCCAGCGGTTCTGGGGGTGGACCATCACCGGCTACACCTTGACCATCGTGACCGTTCCGGTGCTGGGGATTGCCGCGACGCTGTGGGTGGCGTCCGCGTTGGTGATCGCCGAACGCATCGGCAAGGCGATCCGCAGCCCCGCCAAGGACACGCTGCTCTCGCACGCCGCCGCGGTCACCGGCCGCGGCAAGGGTTTCGCCGTGCACGAAGCACTCGATCAGATCGGGGCGGTGATCGGACCCTTGACCGTGGCCGGTGTCCTGGCCCTCACCGGTGGCGATTACGGCCCCGCGCTGGGCGTCCTCGCACTGCCCGGAGCCGCCGCGCTGGCGCTGCTGGTGTGGCTGCGGTTCCGCGTTCCCGAGCCGGCCCGCTACGAAAACCCGACGACGCCCGACCCAGCCCCGCTGCCCGCGGCCCAGGCTGCGAGCAACGATCGCGACCGGCCCTCACCGCCGCTCCCGCCGGCGTTCTGGGCGTACTGCGCGTTCACCGCGACCACGATGGTCGGGTTCGCCACCTTCGGGGTGCTGTCCTACCACATGGTGATCCGCGGCATCCTGCCCGCCGCCGCGGTCCCGCTGGTCTACGCCGCCGCGATGGGCGCCGATGCCGTCGCGGCCCTGCTGTCGGGCTGGCTCTATGACCGGGTCGGGGCGAAAACACTTGCCGCTCTGCCGATCCTGTCCGCCCTGGTCCCAGCGGTGGCATTCACCGACCAGATGTGGCTGGTGGTGGCCGGCGCCCTGCTGTGGGGCGCGGCGGTCGGCATTCAGGAATCCACCCTGCGGGCGGTGGTCGCCGATCTCGTTGCTCCGCCGCGCCGGGCCACCGCCTACGGGGTGTTCGCCGCCGGGCTCGGCGTCGCCACCGCCGTCGGGGGTGCCCTAACCGGCTGGCTCTACGACACCTCCATCCCCGCACTCGTCCTCACCGTCGGCGTCATCCAGGTCGTAGCCATCGGCTTGGCGACCACGGTCATCACCCGACGCCGCTCCGCCCCTGCCGCGTCGTGAACCACGTCGGGACCACGGTGGTGGCGATCGTCGCGGGCCTGCTCCTGGTGTGGCCGGCCTTGCTGATCGCTCTCGCCTATACAAGACCGGCCGATCTGCGGGTCACCGACATCCTGCGTCTGCTTCCCGACACCGTGACCCTGCTACGCCGCCTCGCCGCCGACCCCGAACTTCCACGCGGGGTCCGCATCCGGCTGTGGCTGCTGCTGATCTACCTCATCCTGCCGATCGACTTGATCCCGGATTTCATCCCAGTCCTGGGCTACGCCGACGACGCGATCATCGTGGCGCTCGCGCTGCGCTCGGTCACCCGCCGCGCCGGCCCCGCCGCCCTGGAGCAACACTGGCCGGGCACCACCGAAGGCCTGCAGGCCGTGCGACGCCTCGCCGGAATCGGCCCCACCGAACAGTGACCCCACCACCCCTCGCGGGTTGGGCCACAGCGCGATCCTCCGTCCGCAGCCCTGTTCGGTTGGCGAGGCTCGCCGAAGATCAGTCGGCCAGAGGGGTAATCCGTTGCGGACGCGGCGAACTGACCTCAAGCAAGGTTCTGCCACGAAGCAGCACCGCGCTCTCGCACCGTCGACTCATGTGAGGAGCAGGGACTCGGTCGAACCGGTCAGGTCCGCTCGACGACGCCGGCGTCGATCACCAGCACGGTCACGTCATCTCGAGCGCCTGCGTCGACCGCGGTCCTGACCAGTGCATCGGCCGCCTGCCGCGGATCCGGGATCGTCAGCATCACCCTGGCGATGCGTTCGTCGTCGACGTCCGCGGTCAGGCCGTCTGAACAGACGAGAATCCGGTCACCTGCTCGCATCGGCAGCAACGAAACGTCGACCTGGTGTTCGGTTTCCGCCAACAACGCTCGGGTCAGCAGGTTGCGGTGCCGATGCGCGGTCGCCGCCGACGGCACGATGGCACCTGCGTCGATGAGATGCCGCACAACCGAGTGGTCGACGGTGAGCTGACGAAGGCCGTCGGCGCCTGCACGATAGGTACGCGAATCGCCGATGTTGACGACCATTCACGACGGCACGGCCTCCACATGGGTGATGATCACGCCACTAAGAGTGGTTCCCGGTGGCCGCCCGCCGGCGACGTCGATCCATCCAATTTTCGCTCGCGCGTGCGCCAGTGGCGCCCGGAGCATCTCCGATGTCACCCACTGTCGGCCGCCGAGCGACGCGAGCGCGTCGACGGCGGCACGGCTGGCCAGGTCGCCGCCACCGTCGCCGCCCATCCCGTCGGCGACGACGAACACCGGAAGCTCGGCGCAGTACGCATCCTGATTTCGTTCATGGCCTGAACCAGCGCGGGGGGCCGCGCCCCAGCCGACGATCGCGGCGCTTACCGACGTGACTCCGGTCGCGACGGTCCGCACCGTCACTCTTCGAGCGCCCAGGTGAAGCGAGCACCCGTTCGGCGCTGCCACCGGAACGCCCGGCTCGATTCGGCGCAGGCGGCCCTCACACTCGATCTCAGAACCGTTGGTTGACCAGTAATCACGCACCCACAAGCCCGACGCGGAAACACCGAACTGGAGATGCGTCCGCGAGAGGGAGCAGGTGTCGTCGGCGAGGGAGATCAGGTGTTCGATGGCACCGCCGATGCGGGGTACCGGATCACGGCCGATGAGGCCCACACCCTGCACGACGACGGCGGAGCCGTCGTCGAACTCCAGCCGAACATGAACCGGCGGTTGACGTTTCGACCTCAGAAGGTCACCCGCTGCCGGAGTCCCCGTGCACCGCGACGGTGCGGTTTCGTGCCGGGGTGCAACGTCGACGCCCAGATCGAGTTCTCGGTTCGGCATTGTCGGTCCTTCGTCCCGTGAAGCCTTCGGCGGCTGTCTGTCCCCCATCCTGTCGCTGCGGCATGTGCCGTCGCTGAGTACAGCTGAGAAGGCCCACAGCCGGCCTCGGCGACGCCCCGCATGGCCGTCACGGGGTCGTCCTCGATGGTTGCTGGCGCGGAAAGTCGCCTCCGGGGATGAGCGACCCAAGGGGGTGATTCCCGGCGGCCATGACCGATGGCACCCAGATCGAGTTGGCGCATATCAACGGCCGACCCCGCGGTGATGGCGCGGCGCCATCGGTTGCAGGCGAACACGGTTGGCCGATGCGGCGGACACCGACGACGTACTCCGAGGCTACCCACCCGCCCGTTGCGGCCAAGTCGCCGCGCAGGTGCGAGCAGGCGAGCTGCACCCCGTCAGAACAACGACCGAGCACGTAGCTCGGGAAGTTGTGACACGGTTGTCCCAGCGCCGCGCCGCGCCGCGTCGAGTCGAGTTGAGTCGAGTCGAGTCGAGTCGCCGATGGCGTTGACGACGAACGTGTTTCGGGGATCATCCCCGTAATCGAAGCGCATGGCGAATCGCTGAGGGGTTGGGCGTTACCGGACACCATCCAGCCGACGTGAGGCGTCAGAAGTACCTCCGTGGTACCGACTAGCCCGCCCCCAAGACCGGCCACGATCAGCCGATGCTCCCATCGGCCAAAGTGGCATCGGGAGCGTCCGCGGCCACGTCGTCCTCAGCCCGCGATCGCTCGACGCCTGCGGTGGTTCATCGCAAGTTCTCCAGGAGTGCGTTGAGCGCCTGTTCTTGGGTCTGCGGATCGGGGTTGGTAGAGCGCAGCGCTGTCAGGACCGTGTCGATCTTGCCGTCGAGTATCGACCAGGTTTGCGCATCGATGGGTTTGAGGCTGGCCTGGTCGGCATCCCATGCGGTTTCCAGATCCTTCACGCGGGCGGTCGCACCGGCCTGATCACCGTTGCGGACCATGTCGAGGGTGTCTTGGGTGATCGTCTGGAACTTCGCGATCTCGACGGGGGGGAACGCGGCGGACGCTTGTCCGGGTGTCAGGGTTCCCGATACGGCGGGTTGGCGGCCGTCGGCTTCGCCGGCGCTGCCGGGCGCGGTGTGGGGTTGCCCTGCGGCCCACACGAGCAGCGCGCCGGTGGCGGCGGCGACGGCCGCGAAGTAGCCCAGCATGACTTTCTCTCGCGCAGGCCGCATTTCGGTCTGCGAGTAGGCGCGGGGGGTGCCTTCGATGACGTCGGAGCGGGAGAGCGTCAGGTAGACCACCGCCGCGAGGATGGCGATCAGGAAGATGACGCTGGTGATGCCGTAGCCCAGTCCGAGGCCGCCGTCGGCGTTCGCCGAGGCGAACCAGTCGCCCAGGTTGGCGCCCAGGGGCCGCGTGAGGATGTATGCCAGCCAGAAGGACAGCACCGCGTTCGCTCCCAGGCGCCACCCGACGATGACGGAAATGATCAGCGTCGTCGGCAGCAGCACCGAGATCCCCGGCGCCCAGCCGGTCAACTGCAGCGTCCAGTCGCCGACGGCGGTACCGAGGGCGAAGGTGACCAGCACGGCGAGCCAGTAGAAGGCCTCTCGCGGCACGGTGGTGATGCTGTGGATGGACAGTGTGCGTTCCTTGGCGTACCAGACACCGAACACCGCCGCCAGGATCAGCGCGAACACCGTGGAACTGATGGCCAGCGGCACACCGAGTGCGTCGGTGAGGATGTCGGTGTAGAGGGTGCCGGCCACGCTGAGGACCACCACGGTGAGCCAGTACACCACCGGTACGTAGCGTTTGAGCGTCATCTGGCCGCCGAGCACGACGACGAGGACGACGGTGAACAGGATCGCGGTGTTGTTCAAGCCCACACCGAGACCCACGTTGATCCAGTCCGCGAAGCTCTCTCCGACCGTGGTGCAGAGGATCTTGATGATCCAGAAGCAGATGGTGACTTCGGGAACCTTGCTCAGCATGACGCGGTGAGGGGAACGACCCTGCAAGGGCGCGGTGTTTGTCATGGCGCGGAAACTATTCGGCGTCGGCTGAGGGAAAGCTGAAAACGTCCCTGGCGCAGTGGGTCTGCGCCAGCGGCTCAGCACGCGCCGAATACGCGGGGAAGTTCCTCAGCGGTCCTTCAGCCTCCGTCGACCACGATGCCGATCGCGCGACGACAGCCGACCCGCGCACGGTGACGGAGGGATATCGACACGTCGACCATCAACGGGTTACCGGCGCACGTGCTGCTGGTGCACCTTCTCGTCGTCTTCGCTCCGTCGACGGGGGCGTTGCTCGTCGTGTGCGGTGTGTGGCCGGCGGCGCGACGACGGTTGGTGTGGGTGGTCGCCGCCGCGGCTGCGGCGATCGCGGTGTTGACCCCTCTGACCGTCGATGCGGGCGAATGGCTGCAGGACCGGCTCGGGACGTCACCGGACGTCACCGCCCATGCACGACTCGGCGACACGATGGTCTACGTCAGCGCCGGTCTGGTGGCCGGTGCGCTTCTCGTCGTCGCACTCCACCTCCGGGACAGACGCGCCAGCCCGCCGAAGGCGGCGGTGACGGCGCTCGTCGCCGTCCTCGCCGTCGCGGTCGGGGTCGCCGGCATCGTCCAGGTGTACCGGATCGGCGAGTCGGGTGCGCGCGCGGCGTGGGCTGATCGGGTCTCGACCGTCACTCCGAGCACGACGCCCTGACATCAGGGTTCAACGTGACACCCGCAGTCGGCCAACACCTTTCACTGCAATGGGTCGCGGCGGCATACCAACCCGCTGGTTCATCGAGCGCCCGCCGACGGCCTTCAGCTCCACACAGCGAACCTTCAGCGCCACCGGGTCACGGTGGAGTCATCAGCCAGACGGCTGAATAGTTGAGAGAGGAACACCACTTCATGATGAATACCAGACAGAGACTGATCGCCGCAGTGGGGACGTTGCTCGCCGCGGGCACGATCGGCGGGGCGGGCATGGCGCTGGCGAACGCCACACCCACCCCCGGCCCTCCGCCGCCGCCTCCCGCCGCCGAGCAGTGCGATGCGCCGGACACCCCGGAACCCGGTGACACACCGGATCAACCCGGCGCTCCGGACAACAAGAATGGCCCCGACGCCGAGCAGGGTGGCCCCGAGGTCCCCGACGGCCCCTGCTAGTCGCCGATCCCCGCGACAGCCGCGGTGCGGGCCCAGCGCACATCCGGGCCAGGCCCGCACCGCACCCAACCATCACGACGAAGGCGAGGCATCATGACGGCGAGACATTCCCTGGTCCGGGCGGTGGTCGGTGGCGCGGCTGCCGCTGCCGTGCTCAGCGGCTGCGCGACCTCGGCGAGTCCGCCGGGTGTTCCCGCAACGACACCACCCGCCCAGAACTCGGCACCGGCGGCCGCCGAATCCAATCCGCCCGGCGACATTCCGGACAACCAGGCGTTCGTCGTCTACACCGCCGCCGACCGGTCCTACTCGGTGAAGTACCCCGAGGGCTGGGCGCAGACCACCACCGGGCCCGACGTGGTGTTCAGCGACAAGTTCAACAGCATGACCCTCGCACCCCATGACGGCTTCTATCAGCCCACCGCGGACTACGCCCGCACCGTTGAGCTCCCGCAGATCGCCTCCACGACAGCCGGTTTTACACCGGGGAAGGTCAGCACCGAACATCGGCCCGCCGGTGCGGTCGTCGTCATCACCTATCAGGGCGACTCCGCACCCAGCCCGGTCACCGGGAAGTCGATCCGCCAGGACCTCGCGCGTTACGAGTTCTCCCGCGGGGGGCGCGGTGTGGCGCTAACGCTGGCCGCGCCGGCCGGTTCGGACAACGTCGACCCCTGGCGCATCGTCACCGACTCCTTCACCTGGCTGCCCTGATGAGCACCACGCCCGCACACGGCCACGCCGCGCCGATGCCCACCACCGGGGCGGCGCCGGTGATCGAGGCGCGGTCGCTGTACCGATTCTTCCGGGCCGGTGACGAGGAGGTGCTGGCGCTGCGCGGGGTGACGGTGGCCGTGCACCCCGGCGAACTAGTGGCCGTCGTCGGTCCCTCCGGTTCGGGCAAGTCGACACTGCTGGCGTGTGTGGCCGGCCTCGACGAGCCCGACGGCGGCGCCGTGTGGATCGGCGGTCAGCGACTCAGCCACCAACCCGAACGGCGGCGAGCACGGCTGCGCGCCCGCCACGTCGGCGTGCTGTATCAGGACCGCAATCTGTTGCCGCACTTGAGCGTCGTGAACAACGTGCGCCTAGCGCAGCGCATCGCCGGTGCAAACCCGTCGACCCACCCGGAGGTGCTGCTGGCCTCGCTGGGGATCGGCAATCGCGGCGCCGCGCACCCCGATCAGCTCTCCGGTGGCGAATCGGCGCGCGCCGGGCTGGCCGTCGCCCTGGCCAACGCCCCGTCAGTGCTGCTGGCCGACGAACCGACCGGCGAACTCGACACCGCCACCGAAGCCGACGTCCTGGTGGTTCTGCGGCGCCACGCCTCGACCGGCGCGGCGATCATGGTCGCCAGTCACAGCCCGGCGGTCGCGGCCGCCGCCGACCGCGTCATCGGCCTGCGCGACGGCCAGGTGGTCGCGTGAACAGCCCACAGGCGGCGACGGTCAGCGCCGCCGAGGACACGGCGGTCGTCCGCACAGACCGGGTGACATGCCGTTTCGGCGGTGGTGCCGCCACCGTCGTGGCCGTGCGCGGGGTGACCGTCACGGTCGCCGCCCGCGCGCAGATCGCGCTCACCGGACCGTCGGGATCGGGCAAGTCCACGCTGCTGCACCTGCTGGCCGGGTTGCAGCGCCCCACCTCGGGGTCGATCCGCTGGCCCGGAACCCACTCCGATGGCATCGCCGCGCCCGACCGGGTTGGACTCGTCTTTCAGGGCCGCAGCCTGGTGTCGACCCTCGACGTCGTCGAGAACGTCCGACTGCCGCTGCTGTTCGCCGGAGTGACGGAATCGGACGCCGCCGCCCGCGCCCGCGCCGCACTGGACCGGGTGGGCATCGCCGATCTGGCCGATGCACTGCCCGACGTCCTCTCAGGCGGCCAAGCCCAGCGCGTCGCCGTCGCACGCGTACTGGCCGGCCGGCCGCGGCTCATCCTGGCTGACGAACCCACCGGCCAGCTCGACCACACCGCAGCCGCCACGGTCATCGATGTCCTGCTCGAGGCGGCCGACACCCTCGACGCGGCGCTGATCGTGTCCACCCACGACCCGGCGATCGCGCGCCGGCTACCCACCCAGTGGGCGATGCGCGACGGCCGGCTGGGCCCCACGACGCCGACCGGGGAGGCCCGATGAGGCGGGTATGGCTAACCGGGCTATGGCGCCGCGGGCGGGCACGCCTGCTGGGCGCGGGCGTCGGGATCGCCGTGGCGGTCGCGCTGATCGCCTGCCTCGGATCGTTCCTGACCAACTCGCAGGCCACCATGACCGACCGGGCGACGCGCGCGGTGGCCGTGGACTGGCAGGTCCAAGTCACCCCCGGCGCCGATTCCGCCGCCGCCGGGCAGCTCGTGCAGACCGCACCCGGCGTCGACGCCGCCGCGCCGATCGGGTTCGCCCACACCAGCGGACTCTCGGCGGTCACCGGAGCGAGCACCCAGACCACCGGACCGGGAACGGTTCTCGGCCTGCCCCCCACCTACCGGGCGATGTTCCCTCAGGAGATCCGCACCCTGGCCGGCGCCGACACCGGAGTGCTGCTGGCCCAGCAGACCGCCGCGAATCTGCACGCCGCCCCCGGAGACACCATCACCATCGGCCGTGCCGGGCAGCCGCCGGCCACCGTGCGCATTGACGGCATCGTCGAACTGCCACAGGCGAATTCGCTGTTTCAGACCGTCGGGGCGCCACCGACCTCCCAACCGTCTGCGCCGCCGGACAACGTGGTGATGCTGCCCTCGGCGCAATGGCATCAGCTGTTCGACCCGCTGTCGACCACCCGACCCGACCTGGTGTCCACCCAGATCCACGTGCGCCGCGACCACACCCTGCCACCAACTCCAGCCGCGGCCTACACAGCGGTGCGGGCAGCGGCGCACAACCTCGAAGCCCGCAGCGCCGGCATGGTCGTGGTGGGCGACAACCTCGGAGCCGCGTTGGACGCCGCGCGCGGCGACGCAGCCTACGCCCAGGCGCTGTTCCTGTTCCTCGGCCTGCCCGGTGCGGTGCTGGCGGCGCTGCTGACCGCCACCATCGCCTCGGCCGGTGTCGACCGGCGCCGCGCCGAGCAGACACTGCTGCGCGTCCGCGGCGCCACTGAACGCCAACTGCTCGGCCTGGCCGCCGTGGAGGCCGCGGTCATCGGCCTCACCGGCGCCGGGCTCGGGCTGCTGGTC